>Ga0315298_1004620_pt1 | contig 20386 bp, 16 predicted proteins | sample WHS_1_MG_FD_203077 | JGI IMG/M metagenome (GOLD analysis project Ga0315298, IMG submission 203077) | Extremophilic microbial mat communities from Washburn Hot Springs, YNP, Wyoming, USA - WHS_1_MG | ecosystem: Environmental > Aquatic > Thermal springs > Hot (42-90C) | place: USA: Wyoming...
TATTGCACTGTTAGAGAGGGGAATTTTATGAAAAAGAGTACAGCAGTGGAGACGTCCTGGGTTTCAATCCCTTATAGGTAAGCTACAAACGAGATTGAAACTTTTTATTCGCATAAGAACACTTATACGAACCCTAATATCTCTTTTATTCGCAATAAGTAGTATTTTATAGATAAGGTTTAATTGCTATACGAATAGAAGATTTAATAGAGTATCTCTGTAGCTTTATTACTGAGTAAAATCTATTTCCTTTGGTAATTCTTGCCCGAATGGTTAATAGATTCCAAGGGAGAAGTATTAGGGAGATGGCTAACAGTATTTATGGGATTACTTCTCAATATCTACCTAATCTCGAAGATAAAGAAAGATAACCATAGAGTAAAACTATTTAGAGAGGAACTAGAGAAGGGGATCATAAGTTTTGTAAGGTTTGGTTTTTTAATTGCAAAAGACTTCTATAGTATGATTCTAAAAGTAAGCAAGGAAAATCGGATAGTGCTTATGATTGGAGGTACTTAAAAGTGATTACAGGTCAGCCCTATAGATAAATAGCTTACTTTATAAAGAACTTTTAAAGAATATTATGCTTACTTAAATAAAAATAAAAAGGTACTTTTGTTTCTCTAGATAAAATATTATGAAAATATCAATTACAATTAGTCAAAGAATTCCTTCTCCTAGATAGCTAAATTCTTTTTGAAGTACTAGTGCGGCTGGACCTAAGCATTTGGGTTTATAACAAAGTTTCCCAATTATTATCTCTGGTAGTCTTATCGCTTTTCCAAAAATGTGTTTTCTGATGCTCTGCTGAATTATAGGGATTAATAAGTCTCCTCCGAGAGTTGTAATATGTCCATTCATAATAATTAGTTCCGGGTCCAAGGTATTTATGGCATTAGCTATTCCAATCCCTAGATCTTCTCCAATATCTAGGATTACCTTATTTGCAAGAGTGTCATTATTTCTTGCGGCTTCAAATATAGCTTCTAAAGAGATAGAATCTGTATCTTTGACTAAATCTAAGATTAGAGATTTTCTCCCGGTTTTTAATTCCGATTTTACTTTTTCGATAATAATCCTGTCATTTACAAAGGTTTCAAGGCATCCATAATTACCACATTTACATCTTAGAGGATTATACCTAAGAAAGGTATGCCCTATTTCGCCGGCTCTTTCGCTGGCCCCCCTATAGATTTTCCCATCTATGACTATTGCTGAACCAACTCCAGAACCAATATCAAATACAATAAAATTTTTCTTCTTTTGAGCTGCACCAAACCATAGCTCTCCAATAGCTGTCGCTTTTACATCATTATCTACATGCACAGGGATATTAAACTCTTTTTCTAAAATGGATTTAAGAGGGATATTTTCCCACCCTATATTAGGAGCAAATTCTACAATACCTTCATAAGAGTCTACTAGTCCAGTAACTCCTACCCCTATTCCTTTTAGCTTTTCTAATTCTATTCCTGATTCTTCTATAGTTTTATATATACATTCAATTAGTAGTTCTATTTTTAGTGCCTTTTCTTCTTCAATATTAAATGAGCGCTCTATACACGAGAGAGTATTACCTCTAAAATCTACTATACCTGCTATTATCTTATCTACAAGATGAACTCCGACTTGGCAAAAGCTTTTTGGATTTAATTCCAATAGAATAGGGCGTTTACCTCCATTAGATGTTCCTTTCCCTATTTCTCTAACTATGTCTTCTTTTAGTAAGTCTTTAACAATACTTGCTACCGTAGCTGGGTTTAACTTAGTAGCTCTTGCTATATCAGCCCTTGATATGGATTCAGTTCTAACTATCTTATTAAGAATAAGATTTCTGTTTATACTTCTTACCAAACTAAAATCTGCGGTCTGTTTTTTCAAAATATTCTCCTTAAAGTCTTCATTTAGGTTGTAATTAAAGTTAACTAGTATAAATGTAACATAGATATATTTAGTAGTCAATAGATTGCAAAATAAGTGATTGTTTCAACTTCGGTTGATAAATCTTAACTTTTAATGGACAGGCAAAGATGCCTATCCTACTAAATAATAATCTTATGAAGTTAATATATTCCAGAATTTTATTAACTATTTATGCGACAATTACCCAATCATACGACACTTGACATATAAATGATGAAGTGATATATTTTTTTCTAGATGATTTGTTTAATGTGTAATTAAAGTTTTTAAAAGGCGGGTAGAGTGTATAAGGTTTAAAACTAAGGGGGGGTATGGGTATAACTTAAAAGGTAAAAAATAATACTATGAAGGGAGTGATAGATGGGTAAAAGAGAAAAATATATAGGGGAGAGTTTCAAGAAGTAATCCAGTCTCAACCCGAAAGGGAAGGTTAGATAGCAGTCCCAAGTAAGGGTACCTTGAAAAACTGATATAGAAGGTGAGGTTTAAATAAGGAGTAGGGAGAAATTGCTGGTCAGGGAAGTTTAGTTTAGAGTTTTGAGTAATGTTCCAAAATTAAAAAGGAGGGATAGAAATGTATAAAAGATTAGTAGGAAGTTTCTGTGTAGTACTACTTGTTTTATTTACTTTCTCAACAATCTTAGTAGGTAGCGTGTTTGCTGCAGAGGAAGTGACTATCAATGTTTGGGCTTGGCCAGGAGCTGTAGAGGAAGGTCAATCAGTGTTGTCTGGTTTTAATAAGCTTTATCCAAATATCAAGGTTAATTTTGTAAAGATGGCATTCAATGATGTACATCAAAAGCTACAGATAACTCTAGCAGCGGGGAGTGGTGCTCCTGACGTCTGTTGGGTAGAAGGGGCCCAAATACAAAAGTTTATTCAATATGGCGGACTTCTAGATGTTACAGAATCTGTATCTGAATTAAAGAAGGATTTTATTGAATACAAAACGGCAGAGGCCTCAGATGTAAACGGTAGGATTTATGCTTTTCCAAATGATATCGGTCCTGTAGTTCTCTACTATAATAGAGATATATTTAGCAAATATGCTATAAAACCACCTACAACGTGGAGTGAATTTATCTTATCTGGTAGAAAGCTTAAAGCGCAAGGAATCTCTATGTTACACCTTCCAAAGTTAGGAGATAGCTCTTTCCTTAATATTCTTATCCAACAGGCAGGAGGTAGTCTTTTTAATCAGGCAGGAAAGGCTACCTTTAATACTCCTCAGGTTTTAGAAGGAATTAAAACCTATTTAGACATTTATCGTTCTGGGATAGGAGCAGATGTTGCTAGAGACTGGTCACCTGCCATGTGGGATAGCTTAAGAAGTGGTAATGTCGCTACATACATAGAGGCATTATGGATGATTAATGTCTTTCCGGATTACATGAAAACTCCTGAACAGGGATTTGGTAAATGGAGAGCTGCTTATTTACCTTTATTATCTAAGGATAAGGTAACTGGAGCTAATAATGGTGGTTCTAATCTAGTAATACCAGCTCAGACAAAAAATAAAGAAGCTGCTCTTGCTTTTTGTAAATATTCTGCTACATCCATAGAAGGACAGAGATTCAGAGCTGCTTTTGGGGTCGTCCCTGCTACTATTTCAGCTTTAAAAGATCAACAAATAGTAGATAAAGAATACTCTTTCTTTGGTGGCCAAAAGGTTATGGGGCTTGCACTAGAGGCAGCTAGGAGAGTTCTACCTACATATTTCCGTCCCGCAGCATATAGCGAGGCTACTACAGTATTAACAAATGAACTTCCTAAGTTGATGCGTGGTGAGATGACTGCAAAACAATTTGTAGCTTACATCCAGAGTAAATTTGAGGATATAGTCAAGAAATACTAGTTTTTTAGCCCTTAGATCCCAGCAAAAGTTGGGGTCTAAGGGCTATTTAGAAAAGGAGTGATTTTATGCATATATGGAAAGAGATTAAAAAGAATAAGATGTCATATATATTCATATCTCCTTTTTACATCCTTTTCTCTATCTTTGGACTTTATCCACTTTTGTATGGTATTAAGTTAAGTTTTTATGATTGGCATGGAATAGGTCCTTGGAAATATATCGGCTTTGAAAATTATAGTTCTCTTTTTAAAGATGAGTTGTTTAAAGTCAGCTTAGAAAATACCGTCTACTTTTGGTTTACTACAGCAATCCCTCTTACCATATTGGGACTTCTTATTGCTTTTATTCTGAACAACGAAAGCTTAAAATTTAGAGGGACGTTTAGGACTATTTATATTTTACCATATGTCACCTCTACTATAATAGTAGGAATTGTGTTTCTATCTCTGTATGACCAGAACTATGGTTGGATAAACTTATTATTAAAGAAACTAGGATTTGAACCGGTTCAGTGGTTGACTTCAGTTCACTGGTCTAAACCTTCTATTGTAGGCTTAGTTCTGTGGAAATGGATAGGATATAATATGGTAATTATGCTAGGAGGATTACAGGGGATTCCCAGGGAATTGTATGAAGCCGCCAAGATAGATGGTGCTAGTAGTTTTAAATCTTTTACTTCGATCACAGTACCTCTTATGAGACCTACTATAATATTTTGTATGATTCTATCTACTATAGGTACTTTTAATATGTTTGAAGAACCTTACATACTAACAAAAGGAGGACCAGAATATAGCTCTACCACCTTAGGTATATATCTCTATAATACCGCCTTCCAATATGGCAGATTTGGTTATGGGGCGAGTTTAGCTATTGTAGTTTCTATTATGATTATACTCACTAGTTTCTTACAGCGAGCCATAATAAAGGAGGTATACTAGATGAGATCTATAATCTTTAATTTTGGGAAAGTCCTCTTATATTTAATTCTAATTGTAGGTTTATTTATTTTTTTATTTCCATTTTATCAGATGGTTATAGGGTCCTTTAAAAGCGAAGCTGAAATTTTTACCACAAGACCTTCATTTTTGCCAGAGAGGTTTAAATTAGACAACTATAACAATTTATTTACCCATCTTCCGTTTGCAAGAAATGTATTCAATAGCTTCTTTGTTTCTTCTTCATCGACACTTTTCACTCTATTTTTTTGCTCTTTGGCAGGTTTTACCTTTGCTAAGCATAAATTCCCTGGTAGAGACTTTTTATTTTCTATGTTGCTAATTACTATGATGCTTCCAGGACAAGTAACTTTAATTCCTCTTTTTATTCTTATGCGTAGATTAAATTGGATTAACACCTATTATCCATTGATTATTCCAGGAGCTGCTTCTGCTTTTGGTATATTCTTAATGCGTCAGTACACTCTTAGTAGTATACCGGATGATTTGATTGATGCAGCCAGGATAGATGGTTGTTCAGAGTTTGGTATTTATGCAAAGATAGGGCTACCTATAATTCTTCCAGGTCTAACAGCTTTGGGAATATTAACATTTATGGGGAGTTGGAATAGTTTCCTTTGGCCCTTGATAGTTCTTAATGATTTTAAGATGTATACTATTCCCATAGCTTTATCATTATTGCAGAGTGCAGTAAGAGGAGAAATCCTTTATGGATCGGTATTTGCTGGGGCAACCATAGGAACCTTCCCACTTTTAGTCATATTTCTTATATTTCAGAGACAATTTGTTTCTGGTATCTTAGCTGGTGCTTTAAAGTCTTAGTTTATAGGAGGAGATTTATGTATAAAAGAATAAATCTTAGTGGGCTTTGGAAGATGTCGATAAGTAATAGATTTCTTAAAAATATTCAGGTTCCCTCTTCTTATTTTGGAGTAGGGGAGGCTTCTCTAGAAAGAGAGATACCACGATTTGATTTTGAAAAGGGCTTTCAAGTTTTTCTCTGTTTTGAGGGGATAGGAAACACAGGAGAGGTTGAGATAAATAATGTCAAGGTTGGAACAATGCTCCCTTTTGTCCCTTATAAGTTTAACATTACTTCTTTTCTAAAAGAAGAAAATATTCTTAAGGTAAAGATTCAAGATATAAATGCTCCGTTTGGTTACTCGAAAGGATGGGAGACTTATGGGGGCATAATTAGAGATGTGTTTTTAGAAATTAAGGACGAAGTCTTTATAGAAGATATTCATATAATATCAGATCTGTCTGATGACTTATCAAATGCTTACTGTAAGGTCTCGATTAGCTTGTGTAATCTTAGCGGTAGAGAAAAGGATGTTGTAGTAAACGGCACACTCTACTATAATGGTAATCCTGTCCTTATAGATGGAAGTTTGAAAGAGAAGATATCATGTCCCCCTACAGGGGAAATTCCTTATATATTCTCAATCGAGTTTGATGTTCCAAATGTAAATCTTTGGTCTGTAGAAGATCCACATTTATATTCCTTTAAAGTAGAAGTTAAAGATGACAATAAGTTACTAGATGAAATGTGTACTTCTATAGGTTTTAGAAGATTTGAGATTAAAGGAAGAACCTTCCTCCTAAATGGAAAACCCATTTTCCTCAAAGGTGTTTGCAGACACGATATGTGGGAAAATCAGGGATACACTTTAACTCGAGAGCAGATGGAAAAGGATATGTTATCAATAAAAGAGTTAGGAGCAAATTTTGTCAGGCTTGTGCACTATCCTCACCATAAATATATTATTGAATTGGCTGATAAGATTGGACTTATGGTAACAGAAGAACCAGGACTTTGGAATCTAGATCTTAAAGAAGATAAGAATAAGATAATTAAAGAAAATGCATTGAAAGTTATGGAGAAAGTAGCTAAAAGAGATAGGAATTCACCTAGTGTAATAGCATGGCTGCTAGGTAATGAATGCCATCCTGATATAGAATACCTGAAAAGAGGAAAAGAGATATGTAATACTCTTGATCCTACACGACCTGTTTCTTTTTCACACATATATACAGATCCGATAGAAGAAGGGAAAAAGCCTTTCTTAGAAGCAGATTTAGATTTTTATGATTTTCATCCTTATACATTTGATACTGATAGGTTTAAGAGAGTTATGGAAATCTTTAATGATAAGCCTCTCGTATTTGGAGAATGGGGTGGTTGGTTCTGTAGGAATAACGAAGGCCTTATGAAGATGTTTGGAGAAGTATTTGTCAAGGCTTCTAGATTTACTGAAAAAGATATATATCATCTAAATGGGATATCTTATTGGGAATGGGCTGATATGAGGCAGTATAGTAGAGGTTATCCTGGGTGTGAGGATGGAGTTTTAACCGAAGGCTTAGTAGAAGAAAACAGGAACAGAAAACCAGATTACTTTGTAATGAAAGAGATTTTTAAGAGAATCGATTCCTATGAATATACATCTTCTATATTAGATGAAATTATTAAACCTGAAGAAATTGAAAAATATGAGCCTATGGGAGAATTTTTGCCTTTAGACTTAGGGGGTATTATAAAGAGCACTAGTCAGAAAGAAATGGAAAGGAAACTTAGGGATAACTATATTGGGCTAGAAAATACAAAGTTCTATCTAATAGGAAAGATTCCGACCAAAATCATTAAGGTACCTATTACTCTTAGTTTAGAAAATAGAGAAGAAATTATTCCTATAGGTAGGGAAGTCTGTATGTTCCACTTTTTTGGGCAAGTATCTTTGAATGGCTGTCCTAGTTTTGGACGTTTTGGAGAAGAGATAGCAGAGTACATAATAGAGTACGAAGATGGAGATAGAGAGTGTATAGATTTAAAGAATGGAGTCCATTTTGCACGATCCAATTTAATATATGAAGGATCTAGGATAGAGCCTATAGCATTTGAATGTCCAATAGTGATTAAATATATAAAAAATAAAGATTTTGCTATTAACTCTATAAGATACTTTAGATATAAGCCTAAGAAAGAATCTACTAAAGTGAAGAATCTATACTTTAGACTTACCAGTGGGAGTGATTTTTATCCTTTTTTATATGGAATAACGTTAGAAGTAAGATAGGTGAAAAACTATGACTAGAAGAGAGAGAATCTTTAGGGTAATATCTCATAAAGAGACAGACATAATTCCTTATGACTTTGACCTTACCAGTTTTTGGATAGATAAGCTGAGCGAATTTTATCATACTTCTGATGTGTTAGATTTTATCGGTAATCACCTGGCTTATACAGGAGTAAATCTTTCTAGAGAATACTTAGATAACGAGGTTTATAGAGACGAGTTCGGAATTATATGGAGAAGAGATGAATCTACAAAGAAAATTGGAGATTGGGGTACGATAACAGATTATCCACTAAAAAGCCAGAGCTTAAGTAATTATTCCTTCCCAAAGCCTGATTTAGATTTTAGATTTTCTCATTTAATAGAGTTTAAGTCTAAATACAATGATAGATTCATAATTGTAGGACTTGATGGTTTATTTGATACTGCTTGGCACTTAAGAGGTTTTGAAAACCTTCTCTTAGACTTTGTTGATAGTCCTGACTTTGTAAATAAATTACTAGATAAATCATTAGATTTTATTTTAGGTATTATAGAAAAGCTTAATCCCAAAATTATTGATGGTGTTCGATTTGTAGAAGATTGGGGAAAACAAGAGGGGTTGCTTATGGGTCCTACCTACTGGAGAAAATTCCTTAAGCCTCGTCTAAAAGAGATGTATAAATTTACCAGAGAAAAAGGGATACATGTATTTATCCATAGTTGTGGAGATATAGAAGAGATTTTCCCTGATCTAATAGAAATGAGGGTAGAAGTAGTCCATCCTATACAACCGGAGGTTATGGATTTGAATCTCATAAAGAGAGAATATGGGAGAGATATCTGTTTATATGGAGGTATAGGATGCCAAAGTACCTTACCCTTAGGTAATGTAGAAGATGTTAGAAGAGAAATAATAGAAAAAATGGAGGTTTTAAGTAAAGGTAGTGGATATATTTTGGGACCTGCTGGGGCTATCCCTAATGACGTCCCTATAGAAAATGTAATAACATTTATAGAAATAGCTCAAAAACAAGATCTTAGAAAAACTATAAATAAAAAGAGTTCCTATACTTCTGATTGAAGGGAGGATGTAATAATGGTTCAAGAGAGAATCTCTTATGACAGTAAGAGTTTCATTATTAATGAGAAGAGAAGGTTTATTTTTAGCGGAGAATTGCATTATTTTAGAATTCCACCTACCCAGTGGAAGGATAGGCTTTTAAAGTGTAGAAGGGCTTTTTTAAATACTTTGGGTGCCTATATTGCCTGGAACCGGCATGAAGAGAAAGAAGGAGAATTTGATTTTAGTGCGGATAGAGACTTAAATAGATGGCTTTCCTTAGCTGAAGAGGTAGGCCTTTATGTCTTCATCCGGCCAGGTCCATATATCTGTTCAGAATGGGATTTTGGTGGTTTCTCTAATTGGCTTATTGCTAAAGACTGTGAACTTCGCTCTTTAGAACCAAATTACATTAGATACTGTGCTAGATATCTAGATAAAGTTAATGAGGTAATAAAACCACATCTAATTACTAAAGGGGGAAAGGTTATTCTCTATCAGATAGAGAATGAATTTGAAGTAGGAGATATCCCTTATCATAGAAAGTTAAAAGAGCTGGTAGAAGAGGACGGAATTGATATTCCTATATGCACTAATGAGAATCCTTGGATAAGAGGGACAGAGATAATAGAAGGCCCAGACCCTTATCTTCGTTCTTGGGTTATAGCTGAACCGATGTATCAGATAAAAGACTTAATAAAGACACAGCCAGATAAGCCACCTTTTGCTCCAGAAGTAGGGACTCATATGTATATTAGGCAAGGTGGACTACTTCCTTTTTCTGATGGATATAGGCCTTCTGAGTTAGATGAAGTCTATCTCAAATCATTGATCGCATCTGGGATATCTGGTTTCAACTGGTATATGTATGGCGGAGGAACAAATCTAGGTTATTGGACAGCAAGAGATGTAGCTACGACCTATGACTTCGAGGCTCCTATTAGAGAATGGGGAGAATTAGGAGAACGTTACTATATTAGTCGAAGATTAGGAGGATTCCTAGAGTCTTTTGGAGAGATTCTTTTAGAAACTGTTCCTGTCGAGGAATATTGTAAGATAGAAGAGAAAGGAGTAGAGATATTTACTCGGAAAGATAAAGAGAAAGCGTTTCTCTTTCTATCTAACATCTATGCTAAAGGACGTAAGTTTAAGTTTTCCGTTTCGCATCCATTAACAGGTGAGGATATTACTATCCCTAAAAAGGGGCTATATGAGCTCCCCGGTTATAGTATGACCATTGTGCCAATAAACCTGAGGCTCTCTGATAGCTATACCCTTTTGTATTCTACCTCGGAGATCTTTTATTTTGTGGATAATGGCAAAGAGAAAGTACTTATTCTCTACAGAGATTCTGGAATTGATGGGGAAACAGCCCTAAAGGTCAAGGGTAATGTGAAAGTAACAGGTATCGAGGATTACCATCTAGAGAATAGTACATTGTATTTAAACTATACTCATAAAGATTCCCCTCAGATTATAAACATAGATGGAGAAGAAATTCTTAAGCTTATTATTGTTAATAAAGAGATAGCCTCAAAAACTTGGTTTTTCAACTATCAAGGGCAGAAGTATCCTATTCTTTCTAATATTTACTTCTTAGAGGAAGAGAAAGAAGAAGGAAATATCTCTTCTTTGACTTTCCAAGTAAGAGAAGGAAGCAACTGGCTACAAATACCGTTACAGCCTAAAGAGGTTAAACTTGATGGTAGAACGATGGACTTCCAATATAATAGAGAGAAAAATATTACTTTATTTGCTCTCCCTAAAGAGAAGATGCCAGAAATAAACTACCCTCTTAAAGATAAATGGAAAAGGATAGAGGATAATAAGGAGGCAGAAGTTACATATGATGATAGTTCTTGGCTAGATTGGGAACCATGGGACCCTTTAGAAAAGTATGGATTTTTAAAGAATGGATATACCTGGTATCGGACTCATTTTAACTTGCAAAAGTTTACATCTCCTTTATATCTGACCTTGACAGGATTTCAGGATGAGGCTTCGATCTATATAAATGGGAAATACCTTACTAGCGGAAGGGATAATTTGAGATGTGAGATGTCCTCTTTAGTGAAAGAGGGAGATAATGTTCTGGCTATTTTAATTGAATCATTAGGACATCATTGTGGAGGAGAAAAGTCCCCTAATGGTATCAATTGTCCTATTTATATATCTTCAGGAGAAAAGACACTACAATTGAAGGAATGGAAAAGGAAGTTACTGTCTGAAACGTATCCAGAACAATCATTACTAAAAGGGATATATTCGGAAATATCTCCTGCATTTGATGATAGTGGATGGGAAAAAGTAAAAATAGACTGGAACTGGGATAGTAGACTCATTAAGCATCCTCGCGAGGAATGTTTCGTCTGGTATAGAACAGAGGCAATTTTACCTCCTGATTTTAAAGGAAAATATCTTTCTTTAGATTTTCCTCAAGGTTTAAGAGATAAGGTCTATCTCTATATAAATGGTAAATTCATTGGCTTAAGGGAGAATACATTCTTAGGAACACCATTTAGTTTTGATATTACAGATGCAGTAGCGGAGGGAAAGAATACGATAGTAGTTGGTATAAAAGCAGACCGATGGGTTACCTATTTTGGACTTCAGGGAATAGTTAGGATAACAACCCATGATATTCGCCTTGATAAGAACTGGAGGATAAAAGAAGGGCTTTCAGGAGAAAGTACAGGTTATCCCAGTTTAGCTTTTGATGATTCGATCTGGGAGGAGGTAGAGATTCCAGAAAATAAGAGTAATTCTCCCGGAAGCCTCATATGGTATCGTAAAAAGATAAATATAGATATCCCATCTGAATATATAGCACCTTTACGTCTTACATTGAAAAATACAAACGTCAAGGCTCTTATCTATTTTAATGGGATCTTAATAGGGAGATACAGTGAAAATGGTCCCCAGGAGGACTTCTATATCTATGAAGACTTCATTAAAAAAGAAAATGTAATAGCAATTTTAGTTGATGGGAGAAATAAGGGTGCAAGGTTAGGAGAGATCTCTATCTCGCCATACTATATAGCCAAAAGGATTAATGTTTCTTTCCAGTGGTAAGAAAGGAGGAAAATGTTACAGGCTGTCTTGAAAGAGCCTAGAAAGTTTGAAATTAGAGAGGTTTCAAAGTCCACACTAGGAGATGGAGATGTTCTTATAAAGGTAAGAAAACTTGGAATATGTGGTTCTGACATCTATATCTCCTATGGGAAGCATATCTATTCCGATAATATATCCTTTATCTGGAGGCAGCTTACCCCGGATGGGGATACTTTAGCAAAGGAAGAATTAAAGTTTTTAAGAACTAAGACTAGGAGGTACATTTCGTTATGATATACAAAGAAGATTGGGAAGAATCACAGGAAAGATTAAACGCCTGGTGGAAAGGCGAAATTATAGATAGAGTTTGTATTGCAGTAACTGCACCAAGGAGAAAACCCATCAGAGATATAAAGCCCTTACCTATTCCTCCAGAGATTGCTAAACTTGGGTCAAATCATTGGTATGCTTGGGCATTGAATCCAGAATACTGCATAAACCAGGCTGAAATAAATTTTTCAAAGACATACTATGGAGGAGAGGCAGTTCCTTACCATCTTGTATCATTTGGACCAAATATGACAGCTAGTTATTTAGGAGTTGAGCCTCAATTTACTAATGATACTGTCTGGTTTAGAAGTCCTGTAATTAAGGATTGGGGAAATTTACCTGATTTTAAATATGAGCCAAATAATAAATGGTGGCAAATTACTATTCGCTTAGCAGAGGCATTGACAAGAGAAGGAACAGGAAAGTTTCTTGTTGGTATATCTGAGATATTGAGTGGTTTAGATACCCTTGTTTCGTTGAGGGGGGCAAATGAACTACTCCTTGATTTAGTTGATCATCCTGAAGAGGTAAAGAGGCTTACTTCCCATATAGCAAAGCTTGAGATTAGGTGGTATGAAGAAATATACAGGATAATTCAAAAGGGGCAAAAAGGTTCTGTCTCATGGCTAGGCGTATGGGCACCAGGGAAATGGTATCCCGTACAGTGTGATTTTGCCCATATGCTCTCACCAAAGATGTTTGAGGAATTTGCTCTACCTTATATAAAAGAGTTCTGTCAATATTTAGACTATAGTATTTACCATCTTGATGGAAAAGGACAGATTGCTCATCTTGATATGTTATTGGATATTAAAGAATTAGATGGAATCCAGTGGAGTGTACCAATTGTTCCTCCTGATCCACCTCATGATGACCCAATATGGTACCCATATTTTAAACGTATTCAGAAAAAGGGGAAACTCTTATGTATTATTTGGGCAAAACCAGAAAATGTAGAATCTTTGATTTCTGAACTTTCACCAAAAGGTCTGTTTATATCTACAAGTTGTGAGTCAGAAGAAGATGCAAAAGAGCTTTTAAGTAAAGCTAAAGTCTGGACAGAACATAAATTAAAGAAATACTACTAGAAAAATAGGAGGGAGGATTGATGACCCCAAGAGAAAGAGTTCTAACAACACTTAGATGTCAACGACCAGATAGAGTTCCTTATGATCTTTGTGGATTCAATAGAGAAGCCTATCGTATATTTAAAGAGAAAACTGGCTATGATAATCCCGATAAATATTTCGGTGTGGAGAAAGATGTTGAATGGGTCGGATTTAGAGAGACCAAGCTAGATTTGAAGGAAAGATTTCTCGAATATCACTATCTGCCGGAAAATCTTTCTTACTCACCCGGAGGTCCTGACAGAGAGGATGTTAAGCCTTTTACTTTTACTCTAAATGAGTGGGGGACTGCTTTTATTGTTGGTTCTAACGTAGCTTATGATCATTTTGTTCCTCCTGCAAGAATAGTTCATAGTAATTCTATCAAGGAGATAGAGGAGTATCCTCTACCTGATTTTCATTCTCCATACAGACATTCTCATCTTGAAGAAGATATAAAGAGAATAAGAGAGAAAGGTTTAGCTTCAGTTGCTGGAATGGCAATGACTATCTTTGAAGTTGCCTGGCAGATAAGAGGATTTGATCAGCTTCTAACTGACTTTCTAACTCAAGAAGACCTGGCATCTTGTCTGCTTGACAGAATAACTGAATTACGTATCTTTCAGGCAAAAAGATTCGCTGAGGCTGGGGTAGATATTATTCATATTGGAGATGATCAGGGAATGGAAGATAGAACGATACTGAACCCAAATCTCTGGAGAAAATGGTTTAAACCTAGATTGGCTAGAATAATTGAAGAAGCTAGAATGTTAAAACCTGATGTTATTTTTTTCTATCATTCCGATGGTTATATAGAGCCAATAATTCCCGACTTTATTGAGATAGGTATAAATGTTCTTAATCCAGTACAACCAGAGTGCATGGATCCAGCAAGACTAAAGAAGATATACGGAGATAAACTTGCCTTTTGGGGGACTATAGGTCTTCAGCATACTTTGACCTTTGGAACTCCAGAAGAAGTAGAATTAGAGGTTAAAACGAGGATAGAGACGGTAGGCAGAAATGGAGGATTATACCTCTCACCTACTCATGTCCTACCCCCAGAGACCCCATATGAAAATATATTTGCTTTTGTAGAAGCAGCTAAAAAGTATGGAAAATATGAATAGGAGGGATTTATGAGTTGTGAAATTAGATATCCTCAAGATAAAGCTCCAAAAATAGGGGTAATAGCGAATGCTATAAGAGCTTTTAGCTTAAGAGGAAAAGAAGAGGCAGAAGATCAATTTAAAGCCCTTTTTGATAGGCTCAAAAAAGAAGGAGTAATAAGCGAAGATTCAATATTTTACCCAGAGAGGATATTTGGACCAAATGAAACTTACAAAGTAGTAGAACTTTTTACTCAAGAGAGGGTTGATGTAATTGTTGTTCTTAATAGTGCGTTTCCAAATGGAAACACTTTCCTTACTATAGCGAATGATCCATATCTTTCAAAAGTTCCTTTAATTGTAACCGCTCCTTTTGAAATAGAGCTAGAAAAACCAGAATGGACAACAAATGCCTGGTGTGGAGTAATTATGAATAATTATGTAGCTAAAAAGATTGGGCGTTATATTTATCCTTTAGCTGGTTGGCCTAGAGATCCGAAATATCAAGACGAATTGAAGATGCTTTTAAACGTCTTTTTTACAATAAAAGAGTTAAGAAGGGATTTATTAGGTCGTTTCGGAGATGCACCAGGAGGATTTCATTCTGCCAGTGGAAGTCAGCTTGATTATGCTAAGGTCTTTGGAACCAGGATAGAAACAGTAGATTGGACAGCAGTAATGGAAACTTATAGAACAGGGATAGCTAGGGGATATGAAGGAGAAGTTCGCTTTAGTGAAGAGGATGTAAAAGAAACAGCCAATGAAATGAAAAAGGGTCGTATAGTCTTAGTTAATGATGATGCTGTATTAAAGGCTGCCAAGCTCTATCATAGTTTCCGAGCTATTATTATGGCAAATGGTTTTACTTCTAGTGCTTTCCGATGTTGGCCAGAAATGGGTGAACCATATATTGGCATTGCTCCTTGTCTAAGTATAGGTTGGTTATTGGCAAAAAGAGATGTTACTGCTGCTAGTTGTGAGGGAGATTGGCCTACTGCGATAGCTCAAAGTATTGGGACACTTCTTTCAGGCAAGCCTAGTGCATGTCTTGATTTTGTAAACTATATAGGGAGAAGTCCTGTAGTACAGTTAGGCCATTGTGGAGTAGGGATTGCCGGTTTTATGGCTCCTAATGAACTAGAATTAGAGGGGGAGGTCTCAGAAGAGATAAAAGAGAAGATTATGACTGGTAAGATTAGTGTTAATGATGTCATTGCAGAAAAGAGTCCTGATAGACAGGGAGGACAACATTTGGGACCAGCTCATATTGGTCAGTTCTTGTATGGAATAAAAACGGGAATTAATCTTATCCAGGATGGGAACGGCAAATTTAAAATGTTAGTATTTACAGGAGAGAGTAAGCCTGAAACAGCTAAAGGGTTACTCTATTGTGCCAGTGATATAGAAGTAAAAAACTACACTAGATTGAATGAATTAATATTAGATCATGGTTTTTCTCATCATTTGGCAATAGCTTTTGAAGATATAACTAAGGAGTTAAAAGTCCTCTGTGATTATTATGGTATTGAATATATCTTAGCAGATTAATAAAAAAGGAGAGAAAAATTATGGAAATAGGAAAAGCTTTAAGGATAAGGAGATTTTTTAGAAGAAAGAAAACAGTTATAATTCCTCTAGATCATGCTTTATACTCAGGTCCTGTCAAGGGGATAGAGGATCCCAGAAAATTAGTAGAAGTAATTTCTCAATCAGAAGCAGATGGTATTCTTATTACACCAGGTATTTTGATGAAGATAAAAGATGTTATTGGGAATTTATCTGTAGTTCTAAGAATAGATGGAACTCATACTCGACTAGGCTCACATTTAGAAAGAATTGAATTAATCTCTACTGTGGAAACAGCATTGAAACTCGGAGCCGATATGGTTGCTATAAATGTCTTTGTAGGCACAGAAAACGAAGATATTCTCTTAAAAAAATTAGGGATAGTTTCAACAGCTTGCTTAGATTGGGGTATGCCCTTAATGGCAGAAATGATTCCAGCTTCTACCTTAAATTATCACTATGGCAAAAAAGAGGAAGATAATACAGATATTACTGAAGATATCAAACTAGTCGCCCGACTAGGGGCAGAGATTGGAGCAGATATAATAAAGACACATTACACTGGAAGTATAGAAAGTTTTAGGGAAGTAGTAGATACAGCCACTGTACCAATAGTAATAGCTGGAGGTCCTAAAGTATCGAGTGATGAAGAATTTATTAAACTAGTAGAAGAAATCTCTATATCTAGTGCAAGTGGTATATGTATAGGAAGAAATATATGGCAGGCTAAAGATCCTAAGAAGATGCTAGAAACAGTTTGTACACTAATCCATAGAGATACAAGATGAAATATCAGGAGTGCATAGGGGAAATGCCTGATGTAATTGGTATAGGACACTGTGCAGTAGATTTTTTAGGATTAGTCCCTTATTATCCCTCTCTTGATGAGAAAATAAGGATAACAGAACTTCGCCGTCAAGGGGGAGGAGAGGTTGCTACTGCTCTAGTAACTCTATCACGACTTGGAGCAACTACTTCCTTTATTGGTAAGATAGGAGATGACGATTTAGGTAATTTTATCCTTACTGAATTTAAAAAAGAGAAGATAGATATTAGTCATATCATCGTTGAGAAGGGAGCTTCTTCTCTCTGTGCATTCTGTATCATCGATAAAGTAAGTGGCAAAAGGACTATATTCTGGTACAAGGATATGAAGCCACTTAAAAAAGAAGAATTAGATAAAGAATTTATTCTTTCAGGTAAAATTCTTCTTGTGGATTACCATGAGCCAGAAGCTGCGATTATAGCAGCAGAATGGTTCAAAAGAGTAGGGAAAACAGTTGTATTAGATATTGATACTATTAATCCTCAACTTGAAAGATTGGTAAAGTCAGTAGACGTAGTAATTGGTTCTGAGATCTTTGCTAGAAATTTTGCTATTGATGATTACTTTTCAGCGGCAGAAAAGGTTGCTTCTTTGGGTCCTAGGATAGTAGTATTTACCTTAGGAGAGAAAGGTTGTCTCTGTTATACTAAAGAAGATAAATTTATTCAGCCTGCTTTTGAAGTAAACGTAGTAGATACTACAGGATGCGGTGATGTATTTCATGGAGCTTTTGTGTATGGTCTTCTAAGAGGCTGGAATTTAAGAAAGATAGCTATATTTTCTAATGCTGTGGCTGCGATGAAATGTACTAAAATAGGTGGAAGAGCAGGGATCCCTTCTATTAAGGAGGTAGAAGGATTCCTTAAATCAGCTAAAATGAGAGAGTAACTTATATCTAGAAAATATTTAGAAAGGAGTAATGTCAATATGACTTCGAGAGAACGTATTATAGCTTCTCTTAATCATCAAGAGACAGATAAGCTCCCTCTTGATTTGGGTTCTACAATGATCACTGGTATCCACGTAAGCAGTCTACATAAGCTGAAAGTAGCCTTGGGACTTATTTATCCTACTGAACCAGTAAAAGTGATTGACCCCTTCCAGATGCTGGGAGAAGTAGATGATGATATGCGTAAGACATTGGGAATAGATACTGTTCCTCTCCTTCCTAGGAGAAATTTTTTTGGCTTTAAGAATGAAAAATGGGAACCTTGGACTTTTTTTGATGGGACACCTCTTCTTGTTCCAGAAAGATTCAATACCATCCCTAATAAAAATGGAGATATCTATCAATACCCAGAAGGAGATACTTCCTCTCCTCCCTCTGGCAAAATGCCTAAGGACGGTTTCTATCATGATGCTATCATTCGTCAGAAAAAAATTCAAGATGATAAAGATCTTAAAATAGAAGATCAGATAGAAGAGTATACTTTACTATCAGATGAAGAGCTTCTTTACTACGAAAGAGAGGCAAGAAGGCTTTTTGAAGAAACTGACTATGCTATTGTTTCTGGTGGAGTTCCAGGTACCAATATTGGAGACATTGCCCTTATTCCTGGTCCTTCTCTCAAAGATCCCAAGGGAATTCGGGATGTAGAGGAATGGTACATTTCTCTTATTACTAGAAAAGACCTTATTAAGGACGTCTTTACCCAGATGATAGAAATTGGACTTGAAAACCTTAAACGATTCCATCAGGCAGTGGGAGAAAGGATTCAGGTGATTGTAATTTCAGGTACTGATTTTAGCGCTCAGGATAGTTCTTTCATTCCCAAAGAACTCTATCAAGAACTCTTCAAACCTTTCCATCGAAAAATTAATGACTGGATCCATCGAAATACCACTTGGAAAACCTTTATACATACCTGTGGGTCTGTTTACGATCTTCTTCCTGATATTCAAGAAGCCGGATTCGACATTCTCAACCCAGTCCAAATATCAGCTGCTAAGATGAATCCAGAAGAATTAAAGAAAAAATTTGGGAAATACTTTACTTTCTGGGGTGGAGGAGTAAATACCCAAAACACTCTTCCCTTTGGAACACCAGAAGAAGTAAGGAAAGAAGTAAGGAGACTTATTGAAACCTTAAAACCTGGTGGAGGTTTTATCTTTGCTGCAATCCACAATATTCAACCCAATATCCCTGTAGAGAATCTCTTAGCCCTCTTTGAAACGGTGAATGAATATCGGTAGTAAATTATCAATACTTAAGATGATTTATCTGTCAAAATTGCAGTAGTTACAAAGTTAGAGCTCATAGGAGAGTATATTTTATTAAGATAAAAAAATTTAAATATTTGGAGGTGTATTAGATGGTAAATTTACATGAGATTTCTGAGGCTTTGATTGTAGGGAATGCCAAAAAGGTGAGAGAGCTTGTAGACCAGGCTCTAAAGGAAGGAGTCTCTCCTAAAGAGATCCTAGACAATGCTCTTGTACCAGGAATGAATGTTGTAGGTGAGAAATTTAAGAATAATGAATACTATGTTCCAGAGGTTTTAATAGCTGCCAGGGCTATGCATGCAGGAATGGATCTCATAAAGCCATTACTTACTCAAACGGGAGCATCATATTTAGGTAAAGTAGCTATAGGGACAGTAAGGGGAGACCTGCATGATATTGGTAAAAACCTGGTAGCTATGATGTTAGAAGGTTCAGGTTTTCAGATAATAGACTTAGGAGTAGATGTACCTCCAGAGAAGTTTGTAGAGGTAGCGAAGAATGAGGGGGTTAATATTGTAGCTATGTCTGCACTCCTAACTACCACTATGCTTGCTATGAAGGATACGATAAGTGCATTGAAGGAAGCAGGGATAAGAGAGAAGGTTAAGGTTATGATTGGTGGAGCACCTGTTACTCAAAGATATGCAGATGAGATTGGTGCAGATGGTTATGCTCCAGATGCAGCAACTGCAGTGGAGAAGGCGAAGGAGTTACTAAAAGCAATGTGAGGAGGGATATAAAAGATGATCTCAATTTCTGACTTGCTCGAATGGGTTAGTAAATTTGAAGAAGTATTAAGCCTTAGTAAGCTAAGTGCAGGAGAAACTGTCTTAATTTTTACCGATACAGAATATCCCTATTTGATAATTACTTATACTATTTGACACTTATAAAGTATGTAGGTAAGAAATATTCAAAACATTAAGTAGTGATTGTTTGAGGATGTAAAATATTCTGGGTAAATTTTAAGCCCGTATTCTGCAGGAATGCCAAAAACATAGGTTAGAAGCCAAATGAAAATCTAAGATAGATAATGAGCATATGCAGAAAATACCAAATTTATAGAAGCTACCTGCGGGATGTAGGATAGAAGTTCTACTCTCAGTTTTAAAAGGATGGATAGTCTTTACTTAGTCTGTTCTTCACCTGTTCTTCTTCTATTCACCTCAGATATGTGATATAATTTCATTGTCATCTACATAGGAGGAGGATAGATTGGAAGAGAAATTTTTGACAATTAGAGAGGTAGTTCGAAATTATGGGATTTCAGAGACAACCGTCAGACGGTGGATAAGAGGTGACAAGGTGAAGACCAGACT
>Ga0315298_1004628_pt1 | contig 20363 bp, 15 predicted proteins | sample WHS_1_MG_FD_203077 | JGI IMG/M metagenome (GOLD analysis project Ga0315298, IMG submission 203077) | Extremophilic microbial mat communities from Washburn Hot Springs, YNP, Wyoming, USA - WHS_1_MG | ecosystem: Environmental > Aquatic > Thermal springs > Hot (42-90C) | place: USA: Wyoming...
TCAATCTTTCAGTTAAATAATAATCTTGACCTTCGTATTCTTCTTGGTAATGCCTGCCAATGTGCAAATCAGTGATTATTGCAAAGGAAAAGGGTTCTACTTTAATGATTGTTGAGGTTGAGGAGGTGGCGTTATTGTTATCGGTGGCAGTTAGAATGATTTGATATTCGCCATTCTCATTAAAAGTAAATTCGGTTGTTGTATCAGAAAAAGTAGATGTTCCAATTTGCCATTCAAAATTTACAATTTCTCCATCATTATTCAAAATCACCATTCCGCATTTGCGCAAAAGTGGAGTTTTTGAATTTTTTGTTTCGACATTTCCAAATTTCATGAATTCATGAAGTCGTGAAATATTGAAATTTCTCCATTCAAAATTCTATTTATGTATAATTTCATCAATCTATACCTCAAAAAGGTCAAGTCGACCATTTTAGAATTCTAGGCTACTGTTCTAAAAATTCCTAATACTCCCAATATTAACGTCAATAAGGGTATTAATGCAATCAAACAAATAATAATTCCTAAAATAGCTAGAGAAAGAAATTTTTTTTCTTTTATCTGCAATATGCCTAAGATTAATCCGCAAATGCCGATAATTGCAAAAAGAATCCAAAATAAAAATTCGCGAGGAGTAGGAGGAGAAATTCCCCATTTCCAACTTCCCAACACTGAAATAATTCCACAAATTATCGAAAAAACACCTTTTTTCATTTTGGAAGCAATAATATTTTTTCTTTAACGACCTTTGGCCATTCTGGCATATATAAAATTGATTTCTTTTCTCTTAAATTAGAATCAAAAATCATTTGGGAGAGATCAATATCGCTATTTGCCTCATCGAAATCAATTATGAGTTCAGCTACCGGTGTTGATGGTGAATGTTTGACCTTAAGAAGTATTCTATCTTTTCCTTTTATCAAGTAATTTCCAAATTCAAGTAAATTTTCCCCCATTTTTTGAGAAATTATTTCTACCTTTTCCTTCAATTCATTTTTTATTTTGATTATTTTAGAAATGAGCCCTTCCTTTATCTCAATTTTTCTTGTTATCCATTCTTTCCATCCGGTCTTTGCATCGGTAACCGTGGAAGTGATAGTATAAGTTCCGGTAGCCGAATAACAATAAAGAGGGATAACTTTACCGTATCTTTTTTCACCATTACCCAATTCCCATTCAAACGATGAAATATCTCTGTTTGTAAATGGATGTGATTTTAAAAATATGCAAGGATTGCTTGAATTTTCTAAAAATTTGTAAGCCCAAGAAATATAAGGATTTAAAGCCACAAACTCTTTTCCATTTCCTGCCTCTGGATTATATTTTGCAGCCGTTTCATTAAAATCAATCTCATCGCTTCCTAAAATTCTAACAATTCTTAATATTCCTTTATCATATTTGGGTTTATTCAAATCTTCATCTTTTTCATTTGTACCTACCATCAAAGCCTCAGTTGTTACTACCGAAATATTAGAAAGCGAAGGATATTCCCAATTGCCGGCCATAAATAGGTCCACAGGAGAAATTGAAATTTTCTCTTTTCCGAATTTCTCAAATCCATGGATATGACCGCCGAAATTTGCCAAAATTTGCTGACCTTCAGAGAGGGCTTCGTATTCGTTCAAAATTTTTTGAACCTCTTCAATTTCTTTAGAATCGAAGTTTCCTCTTTTGTCTGGAAGTAAAGGTGGAAACTCAGAATAAAGCCATCTAGAGTAGGGCTTTGCAAACGGCTCGTGAGAAAATATTATGACTGGTTCTTTTCCTCCTAATTTATTTAATTTATCCTTTAACCAACTGATTGCCTCATTATGAACTACTCCTTCTCCCTTTACTCCACAATTTTCACATTTTTCTTTTTCTCTCGAATTAAAGTCTAATCCAATAAAATTAATTCCACCAAAATTAAATGCGAAGTTCTTAAACTTTGGATTTTGAATGTCTCTTTCAAAATTGAATTCTCTTAGCAATGTTTCAAAATTTTTTGTTGAAGACGCATTTTCACAAGGAATTGATGATGTTGACCAAAATATTTTTTCAAAGAAATCTTCGCCCAAAGGCCCAGGGGCAGGTTCTTTTTCTGTATATGGCCAAACGTCGTGGTTGCCAAAGATTGGAACGTAGGGAATTTCAAGTTGATCTAAAATTTCTTTTGCTTTGCAAAATTCTGATTTCTCTGCCGTATCAGCAATATCTCCTAAAACTGCCACAAATTTAAAAGAATAATTTTCTTTGTTCTCGTTTATCCATTTAACAACATTCCTCAATCTCTGAGTTAAATAATATTCCTCGCCATTGTAGCCATCATCAAAGCCCGGGCCATCGTAATCAGGATATCCTCTGCCAATGTGCAAATCAGTGATTATTGCAAAGGAAAATGGTTCTACTTTGATGGTTGTTGAGGTTGAAGAGGTAGAACCGTCATTATCAGTGGCAGTTAATGTGATTTGATATTGACCGTTCTCTGGAAAAGCGAAATTTGTTGTAGTAGCAGTTGATGTCGCTAAAATTTCTTCTCCTCTTTTTATTTCCCAAAAGAATTCTTTGATTTCTCCATCAAGGTCGGTTGATGAAGAAGCATCGAATTTCACTTTTACTCCCTTTACAGGATTTTTTGGTGAGAAATTAATAACTGGAATTGGCAGTTTATTTGAAATCGTTGGCTCGCTTTCTTTAAAATCCAAGGCAGTGTCCGTATCTTTTTCAGGCGGATCTCTCAAAAGTGATTTTCCTTCAGGAACAGTTGGGCAAGGAGGATTAAAAATTGAATTATCGGTTCCGTAACTCATCGCGTCAACGATTTCTCCTTTTTCATTTTTCAAAATTAAATTGTCCCCTTTATTATTTAACCCATAACTCCCAAATTTCTTTCCTAAAACTATCTTTGTCATTCCTTCCGGAATTTTCCAAAAACTGAAAGTTGTGCTTGTAGGGGTTAGAATAGCAAAACCGTTAGCCGGAATCGCTCCTTCCAAATTATTGCAGTTTTCTTTCTTGTTTTGGCTACAAATTTTCCAGTCTTTTAAATCCACTTCCTCATTTTCTAAATTGTGAATTATCACCCACTCGTTATCTGGATCATTTCCTTTCGCCACATCGTAATATACTTCAGAAATCAAAACCATCTTTTCTGGGAGGTTGATTAATGGCAAATAATTTTTGTTGATCCTTGAGTTTGTCTTGATAAAAAATGGTTTTCCTTCGATCTCTAAATAAACTTCATAATGACCGCCATTTTCTGGTTTTGACGGGTTTGAAATCAAAACGGAAAAAGAATAGGTTTTTTCCTCTATCTTAGAATAAATAACCGAAGAAAAGGGAACTGTCGTTGAACTGATTTCACTTTTCAGACCGTCGGTGGCAATTAGATAAATAGTCGGAGTTACTGAGGGTAGGGAACCATCGATGGTGATTTGTCCTTCAATCGATAAAGTTTCAGCTAAAAAAGTTACCTCGCCAGCCAAATGACTAGTTCCCTCGACAGTTTCATAATCGCTATCTAAGTTATACTGGAAATCAGTTTCAAAAAGCCATCTCTGGATTGGCGTTGTTGAACATAAATACCTACAGCCGGTCGTCCCTGTGTCGTACCATCCATCAGGCTTATCGCAAATATTATTCTCTCCTGAACTTGAAAGCCAGTCACTTGAAGTGAAATCCAATTCAGTATTTCCACATACAACATTCCCATTTATGGTTGAACTTGATTCTTGAGAAAAAATTCCAATTTTATTATTTAGAATTTTATTACCTTCGATCGTATTACTTAAATTTTTATCTGAACAATGTTCAATGCCACAATAATTAGGTCTTACTATAGTGAGTGTTATTCCTGCTTCTTTGTTGTCTGAAATTTTATTACCTAAAATTTTATTGAAATTAGAAGCGACCAAGAGAGAAATTCCATAATCATTATTATTTACGGTGTTGCTGGTTATAGTATTGTTTGAGGAGGAAAATAAATAAATTCCATTATTATCATTATTTGTCGCCGTATTGTTAGTTATAAAGTTGTAATTTGAAGAATAGTGTAAATCAATTCCATTTTTATTATTATTTGCTATGTTATTGGCAAGAATATTGTTTGAGGAGCCCCATAAATAAATCCCGTTCTCTATATTATCATTTGCTGTGTTACCAGTTATGATGTTGTAATTTTGGGAAAGAGATAAATTAAAATCAAGTCCATTCACCTCGATTCCATTCCCATTATTATTCATTATGTTATTAGTTAGGGTATTGTATGAGGCACGCAAATAAATTCCACTACGCCTATTATTATTCGCCGTATTATTGGTTAGGATATTGTGGGAAGAAAACTCTAAACGAATTCCTTCTTCATTATTATCCAGTATGTTGTTGGTTATAGTGTTATACTCGGCACCCCGATATAAATAAATTCCTATTGCGAATTTACTAATTACGCAGTTTTTAATTGTGTTTTTGGTTTTTCTACCATCAAGAAAAATTCCAAAATTAAATCCGCTATTATCTCCCTCTATTTTATTTCCTTGACAATTAAAAATTTTATTATTGAAATTTGGAGGATCATAAATGCAAGTTCCCGATTGATTTGTAATATCTCTGGTTAATCGTACCTCCTGACATACATCATCATTTAAGGCGTTAGTACAATCAAGACAACTTTCACAAGTACATATTCCTTCGTTTTCGATATTATAAGCCTCTACATTTCCACCTAAAAATACAAAAAAACTAACAATGATCGAAACAAAAATATTAAGACCAAAAAAAAACAACTTCTCCTTTTTTTCTTTCGATTTTGGGTATCTTATTGTTAACTATTCGCATATCAGAAATCTAATTTCAAAACCCTAAAATTTGGTTGATCTTGGTTCTGGTGGTTGGGCCGACAAAGCCAGTAGGTCTGGTCAATCCCCAGGGGGCTAAAATTTCTTGCCAGTATTTTTGCTGAAACCTTTTGACCGCTTGAAGGGTTAAAGGACCAAAATAGCCAGTAACCAAACCTTCAGGATAAATTTCTTTTCCCTGGTTTTTTAAAAATTCTTGCAAACATCTGACATCTTTTCCGCTCATTCCGTATCTCAAATTTCTTTCTAATTTTGAACAAGTAAAAGAAGAAGTTGAGGAAGCTAAAGAGGTAGAAGAAGCCGACTTGAAAGAAATTTTGAAAGAGAAAGAGTAGTTTGGAAATTCACCTTCGGGCGGGTTTAAATTTTTCTTTGAAAAAAGGATTAAAGAAAAAGAAAGATATTGTTTGTCAAAATTTTCGATCTCGATTTTTCCCCTTTGGTTTTGGTCCAAAGGCAAAAATTTTATTTGGCAATTTTCAGAAGGGTCGCAAACCACATAAGAAATGTCAAAATTGCCGTCGGCCTGGCCGGTGAATTCAAAATTTAAATTTCCTTTTCCGCCGTAAAACCTCTGCCAATAGCCAGAAAAGTCTTTGATTTGGCGAGAAAGAGAAAAAAGACTTTCCCCGCTTATTGGTAAAAATTCGATCTCTGGCAAAACCCGAAAATTTTTCAACCCTTCTTGCTGATAGCAATACTCTCGACCAAACCGACAATCGTTGAGATAGTTTGCCAAAAGCCAATTTCGAAAAATTTCTTCAAATTTCTTTCCAGTCGCCTTCTCGATGGCCGAAATTCCTTTTTCTTTCGAATGCAAAATGTTGACGAAAACCTGACTGCCAAACTGGTCCAAAAGATAATGGCCAAAGACCGAAATCGAACCATAATCAGAAGGTTCGTTTTTCCATTCCAAAAGCGGGTCTTTTGGGTTTTTCCTAAATTTCTCTATTCGCCTTTGGAGATGGTCTTGGTAGCCGAGCAGGGTCGGGGAAAGGTCGGCAATCATCTCAATCAACCAGGTTTCCTCTTCCACGCCTAAAATTAAGTTTTTTTGGTTGAAAATGATGAGATGGGTGAATTCGTGGGCGAGGTTTGGTTTGATTTGGGGTTGGTCAAGATAAAGGAGGTTTAAATAAACCATTTCCCTTTCGTTTGAAGAAGGGAAAAGTCTTTTTTCGTAATTGTCGCCTTCACGAAAATAACCGCCGGCCTCTTCTCTCATCCGATGCAAAAGGATGGTTACCCTTTCGTCTTTGTCGATCCCTGGTTTGTTTTCTGAACCGTAAAGAGAAGTTAAAAAGGGGTAGATTTTTGAATCGAATTCGTTGGCTAAATTTTTTATTCCATCGATTGCTTTTTGTTTTTCTTTTGAAGAAAGCTCGTTCCACCAATCATCTTCCAAATAAAAATAGGCGTGTTGGGAAACAAAAAAATTGGTGGCGGTCAGTTTTTCTCTTTTGAAATCGTCGTAACTACTTTCGACAAAAAAGGTTCTCTTTTCCAAATAAGAATCGGCCGAGGCGAGGCTTGGTAAAAGGAAAAGAAAGAAAAAAAGAAAAAGAAATTTTCGCTTCATTTTTTTTATTTTATTAAAAAGAGAAAGAAAGTCAAAAAACCCGCCACCAAGAGGTGGCGGGTTTTCTCCCCACAAGGAAAGGGAAAATTAAAGACAAAAGTCAATCTTAGTTCGCAGCCAAACCGACAAAATCTGTCTTTAGGTCGCGGAGTGCCCAATCGTAGGTACTACCGTACCAGTTGTTAGCCAGCGAAGCAGCATCCCTCGTATCCCATTTCAAGTGAGTGATCTTGGCTCGGTATTGATCAGCGGCGGTGGAAGAATAGGTGGCGACCACCGAGAAAACGGCCGTCTGTCCTTCTCTCACCAAATAGGTGTTCTCCTTTTCAGTGGCTCCGCTAACCGGAGTGAGAGTCACTGAATTCGGATCAGCGAGAGTGGTGGTAGCACTTCTTTCAATCTTTACTTCTAGATCGTTAGCCTTTTTGGAGATATAAACATCTCCACCCTGGGCAGTCACCTTGAATTTGATGGTGAACTGGCCGTATTCGTTTCCACCAGTCGCGTTCTGGTCTGAAGCAGTGACGCTCTGGGAATCAAGAGCCAAAGCCGGAGCGACAGTGTAGACGTAGATGGTATTAGCGGTTACTCTATCCGAAGCGTAAACGGTGTTTTCGTTGGTGTCTTCGGCTTTGGTCGTGCTTGTCGCCAGGGTCACTTTGTAGTTGTTTCCGGCAGCTTCTTTGGCAAGCGTTGCTTTCACGGTCAAGGTCTTGGTGGTGTCTTTGGCCACATCGACGTTCACATCCTCGATGGTCACGCTGGTGGCGACCGAAGGGACAGAACCAACTTGGGTCGAGCCATCGTAAAGTTTGATGGCATTTACCTTAGTCGTGGTTAAAATTTCCAACCCGACGGTTTTTATCGTCACCCCAAGGGTCTGAGCCTTAAAGTCGAACTTGGCTAATTCGACTTCGGTTTCATCAGCGGTCGAGGAAATGATCGCCACTCCGTCTTTACCACCAACCGGTGAATCGGCGTTCAAGGAGGTCTTCAGAGTAGCCGTCTGGGTTGAACCAAGGGTAAAGCTCTTTCCAGAAAGGTTAGCGCTTGGTTCTCTTTGTTCAACACCTGCCTCATCGATTGCCCTGACGCCGTTTTGAGGAACGTAAACGGTCACCGAACCAGAGCAATCTGTTGGGTAGGCAGCCGGAGCACTCACTTTCAGGGTGATGGTCTTTGTCGTGTCTTTAGCCACGGTGTAGCCAAGACCGGCCAATCTCACCTGGTAAACACCGGTTGAGACTTCGGTCGTCTCTTCTTTGGTCGGTGTCACTCCTTTGATGGCGTTGTCGCCGTCATAAAGAGCGACGTAGGTCAAACAGCGATAGGGTTTCTTGTCAAAATAAAGGTCTACCCTATCCACCTTCAAAGAAGAGCCAGTGGCTTTGATCGAGAAAGCCATCACTCCTTTGTTTGAGTCTCCGGGATACAAAGTAACTCCAGAGGGCGCTCCGACATCCTTGACCGTCATCATTCCTTCTGCTCCAGGGCCTGGACTTGGGCTGGGAGACGGGCTTGGACTGGGAGAAGGAATCGGTGGAAGTGGCGGAGCAGCCAACATTGAGTTGAGCTTTGCCCTGGTCGCTGGACCGACATAACCAGTTCCCTTGGTCAAACCCGAAGGTGTTAAAATTTCCGAGGCGTATTTTTCCTGGAATTTGATAACGGCTGCTTCGGTTTTTGGACCAAAGTAGGTAGTTTCTTTTCCAGGAGAACCAGCCCCGGAAACCGCCACCTGGGTCTCAGGGTCCTGGTTGAGCAAAGCCTGCAAGCATTTGACATCTGCTCCACTCATCCCAACTTTCAAATTCCTCTCAAAGGTGATACCAGTACAAGCTGAAGGTCCCCCACCAAGAATTTTGGAGCCTTGCTGGATGACCTGCTGGACGACTTGGGGGTTTTGCTGCAACCAACTTATTACTTGGTTGAGCAAAGCGTTCCAGTCGATCGTCTGAGCAAAAGCGACACCGGCTAACAAGCTGAAAATTCCTGAAGCCACTCCAATCTTTTTGATGTCCATTTTTTCCGTTTTTGTTTTTAATCGCGCCGACCTTTAAAAGCTCGCGACTTAACGTTTGAGCCACGAGCCAACGCGATTATTTACTCAAAGACAAGATTTTTATCAAAGCCTCGGTGTAATTTTCTTTAGCAAAATCCTCTTTGGCTTTTTCAAAAATTTCTTTCTCTTCTGGAGAAAGGGTTCTCTTTTCCAAATCTTCGATCATCGATTTTACCACGATTTTGGTCGGGTTTTCACTCTCTTTTTCTTCCAGTTTCGTCCCAAGGACCTTTTCCACTTCCTTTTTTGTTTTTTCAACTTCCAAAGTTTTTTCTAAAACCGTTTTATCGACTTTCCTCAATTTGGTCAAACTTTTGCTAACTTCGGAAACGTTTGCCTGAAATTCGTTCAGGGCCGGAGGCAATTTTTTCACTTCGTTCATCTTAGCAATTTTTTGCAATTCGGCCAACCTTTTGTTTAACAACTCGAGGTTGGCTTTGGGTTTTTCCTCTTTTGGTAAAAGAGCGAACTCGATTTTTTCGGTCAGTTTTTTAAGCGGATAAAGAGTTTCGCCGGGTAAGGCTTTTTGGGCCGTTTGGAAAATTCCGGTCAAAAGTAATAGAAAAAAAACGAAGGCATAGATCGGCCGGAAAAAGGGGAAAATTTCAAAGCCTCTTTTTTCCCGACCTAAAATTTCCTCCTTTAAAGAAAAAACCCATTCTTTTTCGGGTTTCAGTTGACGTAATTTTTTGAGTTTTCTGAAAAAATCTTCCTCTTTCATTCTAAAGATGATGACGGATTTTCCCTCTTTTTGTTACATTAAATTTCCTTGATTTTTTCTCTTAAAGATTTAAGGGCGCGATGAAGAAGAACTCTCGTCGCCCCCTCAGATTTAGCCAAAAATTGAGAAATTTCTTTCAAAGAAAAACCCTCAAGATAGCGCCAGACGATGAGGTCTTGGTAATCTGGTTTGAGTTGGGAAATGGCTTTTTGGACTCTTTCCATTTCCAGGTCTTTAAAAATTTTTTCTTCGAGGTTTTGTTTTGGGTCAGGGAGAGAAGAATAGTTTTCAAGAGAAGTAGTGTGGTTTTTGTTTTTTTGGCGGTAATGGTCGATGACCAAATTTCTGGCCGTTTGATACAAAAAAGCAGAGAAATTTTCGACCTCGTTTTCCTGAAAAAATTGCCAGGTTCTTAGAAATGTTTCTGAAGTCAAATCCTGGGCAACCTCTCTCGAGTTCACCTTTAAAAAAATAAAACGATAGATCTTTTCGATGAATCGGTCGTAAATTTTTGAAAATTTTTTCCTTTTTTGCATTTTTTTAAGATACCAAAAATTTGAGAAAATGTCAAAATTATTTTACGCAGGCTAAACCTTGGGCTTTGATTTTTTGAAGTGTCGCTTTACCGATTCCTTTTACTTTGATTAAATCGTCGAGCGAAGAGTAGGGGCGGTTTTCAACGATCCTTTGGGCGATGGTCGGGCCGACGCCGGTGATTTTTTCTAATTCCTCAACCGAAGCACGGTTGATATCGACACATTCTTTTTCTTGAGGACTGACAAAAATTGCGGTTTGCGAAATTTTGGTTTTCTCTGAAAACTCGGCAACGATTTTCTCTGAACCAGACTCTCTGACTTTGGCTGAAATTTGAGCGTCGCCAACAACGTTTTCTTTTTTAAAAACCAGCTTAAAACTTCCAGAGAAAGAGGGGCCTTTAAAAATTTCTTTCAAATAATAGTTTGAAGATTGCCAGGTTTTTTCTTTTGGGTTGAAAATTTCAGAAATGTTTTTTCCCTCAAACAAAAGAGAGATTTTGAGGTCATAATTTTTTTCTTCAAACTGCGAAGCTGAAACCGAAACTTCGAATTCCTGGTTAGCAAAAACCTCTTTTGGAAAAGAAAGAGAAAGTTGAGGGGTTTCTTTTTGTTTTTCTACTTTCTTTTCCTCTGTTTTTGTTTCTTCTTTTTTCTTTTCGATTTCCACCGGCCTTCCCTGACTGTTTTCTTTTTTGGGCGTCCCGCCTGGGTTTTCGCTCGTTTGCCAGGAAAGGTCTTTTTTTCTTTCAGCCGTCAATTTTTTCTCTCTGTCTCCTGCTTCCCATTTAGGGTCGGCTTTGACAAAATCTTCTAAATCACAATTTTGGTCAAAAAGATAGAGGTTTTCTTTTTCGTTTTTAATCGAGTTTTTGAAAAGAAAATCTGGTTTGGTTTCCAAACTTGCCCCTTTCTTGGCTAAAAGCAAAATCTCTCCTGGCAAAATTTTTGCCCCTTCTGGAAAAACAAACTTTATTTTTTCAGAAAGAATCTGCCAACCAGAAAGGTCGACCTCTTTTTCGGTAAGGTTTTTGATTTCCAGCCATTCATTTTTGAAAGATTTTCCGTCTCCCATCCAGCAAATTTCGTTAAAAATCACTTCTTTTTTTGTCTCGGTCTCGTCAGGAATCTCGCAAAATTCTTGGTTTTCTTCTTTTGCGGTTTCTTTTTCTTCTTTACTCTCTTTTCTTGGAGAAAGATTTTTAAAATCGGAAAAATTTTGGGAGAGAGAATCGAGCTTTGAGGAAAAAGAATCAAGTTTTGAGTTTAAAGAATCGAGTTTTTCAGAAACCGCTTTTAAATTTTCGCTATCTTGAGTTTTTGGGATTTGAGAAAGAGAAGCGGTGGAAAAAGGTTTCAATTTTAAAAAGGAAAAGGAGAAAAGAGAAAGAAGAAAAAGGGAAGCCAAAAATGAAAAAACGATTTTTTTCATCAAAACCCAGAAAACGATTTGATTTTTTGGACCGGAATAAAAGAAATTTTTCCTTCTTTTAAAACGGCTATTCCCAAAAGATTGCCCTCTAAATCAAAAAGAGGAGAGCCGGAAATTTCTGGTCTTTTGACAATGTTTGTCTCAAAAGATTCAGAATCCAAACTTCTGATAATTCCTTCGTCAACCATTTTTTTCACCGTTCCTTCTTGAAAGAGGGCGGAAACCAGAAAAACCCTTTCTCCCAAACGCTTTTTGGTCAAGTCGGCGAAACCACAACTCGGTAAATCTTTTTTTTCAATTTTTATCAAGGCGAGGTTTTCTTTTAAATCTCTCTTTATTATTTGAAAAGGCAAAATTTCCTTTTCAAAAAAAATTTTGGCTTTGAGGTCGGCCAAATCGGCCAAGGTTAAAACCAAGCCGTCGGAAGTTAAAATTAAGGCAGAACCCTTTTTCCCTTTGCCTGTCTCAATGGCCAAAACCGATTTTTCGACTTTGGCCACCGATTCTGGAAGAACGTCTTTTTCCCCGGTTTTGATTTCTTTTTTTTCAACGATGAAAACCGGGTTTCTTTCCAAACGATACTGAGAAAAAAGAGGCTTTTCAACAAAATAAGGCCATAAAACCTGGCTACCAAGAATCCCACCAAAAATTCCGACAAGAAAAAGAAAAATGAGGTTAAGAAAATTTTTTGCCATCAAACCTTAACGCTTTCTCTTTTTCTTAAACGCTCTTTTTTCGGAGAAAAAGTGAATTTTCCTTCTTCAAAATCGATTTTTACCTTATCCCCTTCTCTGATTTCTCCGGAAACGATTTTTAGCGCCAAGAAATCCAAAACTTCTTTTTGGATTACCCTCTTTAAAGGTCTGGCACCCAAATTTTGGTCAAAACCTTTTTCCGCCAAAGCTTCTTTTGCCTTCTCGGTCAGTTCGATTTCGATCCCTTTTTGAGAAAGTCTTTTGGCCACTTTTTCGATTTCTAAATCGACAATCTTCCTGATTTCTTCTTTCCCTAAATAGTTGAAAATGATGATTTCGTCAATCCGGTTCAAAAATTCAGGCCGAAAACTCTCTTTCAAGGCGGTCATCACTTTCTCACGAAGAGCCTCCTTTTGGCTTTCTTTCTCTTCACCGGTGACAAACCCAAGTTTTGCCTCTTGAGCGATGACGTCTGAACCGACGTTTGAGGTCATAATCAGAATGGCGTTTTTGAAAGAGGCGACCCTTCCCTTGGCGTCGGTCAACCTCCCGTCTTCTAAAATTTGCAACAAAATGTTGAAAACTCTGGGGTGGGCTTTCTCAACCTCATCCAAAAGGACGACCGAATAAGGTCTTCTCCTAATTTTTTCTGTCAGTTGCCCACCTTCCTCATAGCCGACGTAGCCAGGCGGAGAACCGATCATTTTTGCCACTGAGTGTTCCTCCATGTATTCTGACATATCCAACCTGATCATGGCGTTTTCGTCGTTGAAAAGAAACTCGGCTAAGGCCTTGGCGGTTTCGGTTTTCCCGACGCCGGTCGGCCCCAAAAACAAGAAACTACCCAGAGGTCTTTTCTCTTCCGAAATACCCGCCCTCGCCCTTCTGATGGCATTGGCGATCGCTTTGATCGCCTCGTCTTGGTCGACGACCCTTTTGTGGAGTTCGCTTTCCAGTCTTTCTAGTTTTTTTGCTTCTTCTTCTAAAAGTTTTGTCACTGGAATTCCTGTCCACCTTGAAACGACCTTGGCGACGTCTTCTTCGCTCACTTCCCCTTTGACCAAACCTTTGTTCTTTTGGATCTTAATCAGTTTTTTCTCTTCTTTTTGAAGTTCCTTTTGTAAAAGAGGAATTTTGCCGTATTTTATCTCAGCCACTTTTTGAAGGTCGGCTTGACTGCTGGCTCTTTCGGCTTCCAAATTTAAACTTTCGATTTCTTTTTTTAGATTCTTTATTTTCTCGACCGTCTCTTTTTCAGCTTGCCATTCTGCCTGGATTTCTTTTTCTTTTTCTTTAAGTTCAGCCAAGCGCTTCATCAACTCATCCTTTTTGTCTTCGACTCCTTTTTTCTTTTTTAAAACTTCAAGCTCGATTTCTATCTTTTTGATTTCATCTTTCAACCTCGCCAATTCTTCCGGTTCTGATTCCATTTCCAACCTCAAAGCCGACATCGCCTCGTCCATCAGATCGACGGCTTTATCTGGCAAAAACCTATCGGTGATATACCTAGCGGCTAATTGGGCGCAGGCGGTCAAGGCCTCGTCGGTGATCTTTACGCCGTGGTGGAGTTCGTATTTCTCTTTGATCCCGCGCAAAATGTTGATCGTGTCTTCGATCGAAGGTTCGGAAACATAAACCGGCTGAAACCTTCTTTCCAAAGCCGGGTCCCTTTCGATGTATTTTTGGTAATCTTTCAAAGTCGTCGCCCCGATTGCCCTTAATTCTCCTCTGGCCAAAGCCGGTTTTAGCAAGTTTGAAGCGTCGATCGCTCCTTCAGCCGCTCCCGCCCCAACCAAAGTGTGAAGTTCATCGATGAAAAGAAGATAGCGGCCGGCCGAGCGTTGGATTTCCCTTAAAAGGGCTTTGATCCGGTCTTCGAACTCTCCCCGGTATTTGGTTCCGGCCACCAGGGCTCCTAAATCGAGAGAAATCAGTTCTTTATCCTTTAAGGATTCAGGTACTTCACCGCTGACGATTTTTTGGGCCAAACCTTCGACGATGGCCGTTTTTCCCACTCCAGCTTCGCCGATCAAAACTGGGTTGTTCTTTTTCCTCCGGGAAAGGATTTCCATCAACCTTCTGATTTCGTTTTCTCTGCCGATGATTGGATCGAGTTTTCCTTTCCTGGCCAACTGTGTCAAGTTTAAAGCATACTTTTCGATCACCTGGTATTTTGTTTCTGGCTCAGGGTCGGTAATTTTTTGGCCCCCTCTCACTTTCCTCAACTCTTGGAAAAAATTTTCGTAAGTTAATCTGCCAAACTCTAAAGAACTCACCCCACCTCCTTCCTGGAAAAATTTCGCCTCCTCGAGAATTTCTTTGGCTTTTGTTTCAGTAGCCAAAAGGGCTAAAAAAAGATGCTCGACCGAGATGTACTCATCTCCCATTTTTCTCATCTCTTGCCTGGCTCTGTCTAAAACTTTAGCCATGTCCTGGGTCAAATAGTACTGACCAAAAACCTGGGGAGTAATAATCGTTGGGATTCTTTCTAAGTAAGTTTCGGTTTTTCTTTTGAGATTATCGACGTCGACGCCCATCCTCTCTAAAACGGTAACGACGATGCTTCCTTCTTGATTTAAAAGAGAAAAAAGCAAATGGAGGGCGTCGATTTGCTGTTGACCCTTTTCCCTGGCTAAATCTTGAGCTGAGAGCAAGGCTTCTTGGGCTTTGTGAGTAAATTGTCCGTCCATATTTTTAAAATAGCAAAAATTTGAAAATCAAACAAGTTCAATAAAAAAGAGTGGCAAAAACCACTCTATGCCTGGCAGTGGGGAAAGATTCTTTTGGGGAATTTTAAGTTTACTTTTTTCCCGTTGGTAATGATCATCCCCCATCTAGCCGGGGTGTGTCTTTGGCAGCCGCCGTTGTAAAAAACACAATTTTGGCATCGCCGGTGGTCGACCCTTATCTCTGGCTTTCTCAAAATTTCTACCTCTTCTTCTTTAAACTCCGTTTCCATCCCTTCACCGTCCCATTCTACCATCAGTTTTCCGGAAGGGCCAGGGACGACCATTCCCAGCTTACCAGTTTTTTTATGGCGGACCAGCCTACCCAACAAAGAGCTTTTCATTTTTAAACACCTCCTTTTTAATGAACTAAAAAAGCCTTCCCGAAAGAGAGGCTGGCGAAATTTTATTTTGTTTTTAAAATCAAACCAGCCCCTCGCTCAAGAAGGCGAAAAAGAATCGATAAAATTTAATTTCGGTTTTAACCATGCTCATAATTTAAAGACGAAAGAAAAATTTTTTTGTTACATTTCTCCCCCTCTCTCCCCTAAAACAACCTCAAAAATTTTTTCTTTACCGTTTCTCAAAATTTTTAAGGTTACTTTCTCCCCGGGCTGGTATTTCATGATGATCTTGGCCAAGGGATTTTCAGGGGTGATTTTTTCTTGGTTGAGTTCCAAAATGATATCTCCTTCTTTCAAACCGACTTTTTCCGCCGGGGAATTTGGAAAAACGGCCGGTTCTCCTTTGTCTCCTCTCACTACCAAAGCGCCATAATTAACCGGAAGGTTTCTTTCTTCTTTAACTTTTTCGTCGACGATCAAATACCTCACCCCCAAGAAGGGATAAACCACTTTTCCTTTACTTTTAACCTGTTCGATCGTCTTTTTGGCCGAATCGATCGGGATGGCAAAACCGATGTTTTCCGCCCCAGAAGCCATGGCAAAGTTAACCCCGATCACTTCTCCTTTCAAATTCAAAAGGGGACCACCAGAATTTCCTTGGTTGATGGCCGCATCGGTTTGGATGACATCTTCTAAGGTTTCGATCACTCCGCCGCCAGAAGCAGTCACTTTTCTTCCCAACCCCGAAATCACTCCGACCGAAACGGTGTTTCTAAACTCACCTAAGGCGTTGCCGATGGCAATGACCGTTTGCCCAATCTGGAGATTTTTTGATTCGCCAAACTTTAAAGTAGGAAAATTTTCTCCCTCAACCTTCAAAACGGCCAAATCCCTGATTTTATCCCTGGCTAAAACTTTGGCTGGATATTTTTTGCCGTCGTTAGTCAAAACGGTATATTCGGCGGTTTGGTCAGAAACGACGTGGGCGTTGGTCAATAAAAGGCCGTCGGGAGAAAAGAAAAAGGCAGTCCCACCTCCAACCTCTTTTTTCTCGTAACCTTCTTCTTTCCAGCGAGGAATTTTAAATTCAAAGGGGCCAAAAAACTCTTCAAACTCAGGAAAGGGTTCTTCGTAATAAAGTTTCAGCTTTGGGATGTCTTTGGTGATGATTACTGAAACGACCGCCGGCGAAGCCTCCTTGACTACTTTTATGACCGCTTCTTCTTGGGAAGTTTGAGGCAAATAACCTCCCGCTTTTTTTTCTGGCTTGCTTGTTTCTTTTGGGATGGGTTGAATTTTGAATTGATTCAGGGCTTTTTCGATTTGACCGGAAAGAAAAAATTGAAATAAAAGACCAAGGCAAAAACCAAAAATGAGAAAAAAGCCGGCCAAAAGGATCAACCTCTTTTTTTGAAAAAAAGAAGGTTTTTTCAGTTTTGGGAAGTCCATTTGAAAACCTGGTTGGGGAAGTTCTGTCATCTTTGATTTTAGTTTATTTTTTGAGTTCAGTAAACCATCGAAACGGTACTCAAAGAGTTTCTTTTTGGGAGGACCAAAAAGCCCCATATAAATTCCGGCCAGAAGGTATTTTCCGTAAGTTTTTAGCCTTCCGTCTACCTCAAATCTCCTTGAGGAAGTCAAAACCGGCTCGATTTTGATAAAACCAAACTTTGAAATTTTGGCCGCTCTCTTGGCCAAGTCGTGGTCTTCGGCAATAAAAATTTTTTCGTCAAAACCACCGACTTTTTCAAAAACCTCTCTCTTAATTAATACGCAGTTTGTGGCAAAAGCGGTCCAATTTTGGAAAGTTTCAACAAATTTGTTGTAGAGAAAATAACAAATTTTATCGAGGAAATTTCCCTTGGGGTAAATTGGGAAGGAGGCCACCCCCAAATTTCTTCTTTGAAACTCAGAAATTAATTTTTCCAAAAACCCGTCAGGCAAATAAATGTTGTCGGCGTCCATAAACAAAAAAATCTCGCCTTTTGCTGCTTTTGCCCCCTCGTTCCTTCCTTTAGCTGGCAATCCTCCCTTCACCACTCGGCAACCAAAACTTTTGGCGATATCTACTGTTTTGTCAAGAGAACCGGCATCGGCGACGATGATTTCATAATCTGGAAAATTTTGTTTTTTTATTTGAGAAAGTAAAATCGGTAAATACTTTTCTTCGTTTAGGGTTGGGATGATGATCGAAAGCATATTCTAAAATATACTCCATCTTTGAAAAAAATCAAAGGTCGATTAGGCTTTCCAAAATTTTAGGCAAGGCCAAAGAAGTTTCTAAACGGTCGTGAAAAAGTAAAATCGAATTTGGTTTTATCTTTTTAAAAATTTTCTGATCAACCCTTCCTCGCCAATCTTTCGAATCGAGGTCCCAAAGGACAATTTTATATTCATTTTTCAAAAGATAGGCTTTCAACCAAAATGGCAAAAAACCATAAGGGGGGCGAAAAATTTTTGTTTCGATTCCGGTTATTTTCTTTATAATCTGATTTGTCTCTTCGATTTCTCTTTTAAAATCAAAGAAAAATTTTATCGAATGGGAAAAAGAGTGGTTGCCGATCGAATGACCATCTTTCGCGATCTTTTTCAAAATCCAAGGGTATTTTTGACAACTTTTTCCGACAACAAAAAAAGTTGCTTTCAAATTGAATTTCTCTAAAGCTTCAAGGTTCTTTAAAGTGTACTCATTTGGTCCGTCGTCGAAGGTGAGGTAAATTTTTGACTTTTCTAAATTCATTTTCAAATTTACATTTAAATTTTCTCTCGATAAAGACCATTTTGTTTAAGTCCTTTCTAATTATGTTTTTGGCTATGGCGATTTTTGGGTTTGAAAAATGAAAAAATAAAAAAACGATGAGAAAAAGGGATAAAAGGAAGGAAAAATTTCCAACAAAAGATTCTTCTTTCCTCTGGGAAGAAAAAATCTGAAATTTATCGAACCTTTTGAAAAACCATCTAAAAATTGTTGTCAGCGCATAATTTGCTATCCCAAAAATCAACCCTCGGGAAAACCTTCTTCCAGAAGTTTTGACTTTGAAATTTAAATCAAGTTTTACTTTTCCTATCTCTCTCAACCTATAAGAAATCTCGACATCTTCGTTTAATTTTAAATTTTCATTGAAACCACCGACCCTCAAAAAAGCTTCCCTTTTTATTGCCATGTTGCATCCCATCAAATTGAAACCTCCAGAGAAAAATTTGTCCAAAATTAAAAATGGCTTTAAAAGAAATTTACTCGCCAACCTCGCAGAAATTGGACCAGAATAGAATTCGCAAGAACCCCCAAAAGCAATTAGATTTTTATCCCTTTCAAATTCCTCTTTAATCCTTGATAACCAATTTTTTGGCAAAATCGTATCTGCGTCGGTAAAAGCCAAAACTTCCCCTTTTGCCACTTTCGCCCCTTTATTTCTGGCAAATGCCACCCCTTGATTTTTCTCTGAAACCAAAATTGCACCAAATTTTTTTGCAATCTCTTCCGTTTTATCGGTTGAATTGTTATCAACAGCAATAATCTCAAAATCTTTGAATTCTTGCTCTTTCAAGCTCAAAAGACAATTCCCTAAAAATTTTTCCTCATTAAAAGCTGGAATAATGACTGAGATTTTTGCCATGTTTTGCCAAAACCTTGTATTTGACCCGCAGATTAGGAATTTAATCTAAGGGTTTTCGTATTTTTCTAATGTTTCCTTCCATTTTCTTTCACCCAATTTTTTCCTTAAAAATAGAGAGCCTATTCTGGCTAAAGAGCTTTTAAAAAAACCAACTCTTTTGCTATACCATTCCAAAAATGTTTTGCAAGGAAATTCTTTACAATCAATGCATTTCCCAATCTTCCCTTGGGTTGCGCACTGATAAATCGGACAAATTTCAAACTTTGTAAATTTTAAAAACCAAGGCCGACCTTTTGTCTTTGTGCATCCCTTGCATCTATCTGTTTTAAAATCTTTGCATATTTCACATAAGGCTCCGCAAGGAGGATATTTTAACTTAGTTGGCACTTTTCTCTTTGGCATTTTTAATTTTGGCAGAAAAAATTGAATTTTTCAAATTGGAAATTCATATTTGGCACATATTAATAGCTTATAATTTCCAATAGAGCGATTTTTCACTTTTTCACAATTGTGAAATAGTGAAATTCTTGAATTGAAAAAACGATTTTTCCAAACCCTCATTATTTGAACATTTTCTCATTTGCGCAATTGCGCAAATGTGCAAATATCACTTCCAGTGAATCGATCATTCCACTTTTCCGGAAAAGTGGAATGCTTGAAAAAAAAGATACAATGGCGTCAAACGCCCGCATTATACGAGTTAGATTTTTAAATTTGCGGGTCAAAAACTTGTATTTGACCCGCAGATTAGAGGATTTGGTATTTGGCATGGGAAGGAGGTCCCAATCTTTTTAACTTCCCTTCTCTAACCAATTCATTGAGGTAGCGGGTGGCTGTCTTATCTGAAACACGCAAGAGCTTTTCTACATCGTCGTTTGTAATCTCTCCTTTTTCTCTAACAAGCTGGAGGATCTTTTCTAATCTTTTGGTTTTTCTTTCCTTTAAGCTTTCTAAAAACTTTTGCCAAAGTTGGCGCAGTCTCGAAGGTTCTGGTTGAGGAGGTGGTTGAGTTACTGGAGCAGCTGGAGGTGCTTCTTGGGGAATTTCTTGAGTTTCAACCTGAGGTTTTTCAACCTCTGGCTGAGTTTCTAGCGGCGTTTCTTTTGCTGGACTTTCTTGTGGTATTTCTTCTTTTGGACTCTCTTGAGACGCTTTTTCTGCTGGAGTTTCTTGCTCAATTTGAGGAGTTTCTGATGGAGCTTCAGTTGAAGGTGTTTCTTTTGGCAAAGTTTCCTCCTTTGGAGTTTCGGTTTCCTCATTTTCTTTTATTTCTTCTTTTTGTCCCTCTTCCATTCTTTTATTTTACAAAAAATCCGCTCAAATTAAAAACGATCTCCAAAATTCGTTTCTCTTATTCCGATGTTCTTAAGAACTGGGCAGAATATTAGAATATCTTTTACAGTTTAAAACTCTTAAGTTAAAGAATTTTAGGAATTTTTCACTTTTTCACAATTTCACAATTGCGAAATAGTGAAATTCTTGAATTTGAGATTGCATTTCATATTCTGAAATTCAGCGCTTGCAGTAAATCGACATTCCACTTTTCCGGAAAAGTGGAATGCTTGAAAAATTATTTGCAGTTCAAATTTTTCCCCTAATTTTTGGTTTTATTCCAATTTCTTCCTTCACTAAATCAAACTTTATAATGAAAATATCAAAAAATCATCTTTGACTTAAGATCTAAATTAACCTTTGAGCCGAAGGAGGGAAAAGGGTGATAAAAACTTCTTACGAAGGCAGTGAGGATATTGTTTCGAATAAAATCCGAAATCATTTTAAAGGAAATCATAATAGGTTTTCGACCCTATGTACTATCTTCAGT
>Ga0315298_1004631_pt1 | contig 20350 bp, 22 predicted proteins | sample WHS_1_MG_FD_203077 | JGI IMG/M metagenome (GOLD analysis project Ga0315298, IMG submission 203077) | Extremophilic microbial mat communities from Washburn Hot Springs, YNP, Wyoming, USA - WHS_1_MG | ecosystem: Environmental > Aquatic > Thermal springs > Hot (42-90C) | place: USA: Wyoming...
CAGTATTCTTACAAATATATCGCTAAATGAGGCCACAACCCCGAGCCAAAACCGGCTCCACGCACCAATGAGCCACACCCACCTTATTCAATCGCGGAATTTGGGTTGTTGGACATATCCATGAGGATATCTGCCACAATCTTTTCCAGGCGGGACTTGCTGGAGAAGATTTTCTGTAGGGTGCCCCACTTCTTTTTCAGCTGCAGGAGGGCAATGTCGGTCAGTCCTCGGGTCTTGGCGGCGAACCACTGATCAATGCGTTCCGGGCTGGTCAGTGCCTGGTCGATGTCTCGGGCTTCGTAACGCAGGTCCAGTACGACTTTGTCTTTCACGGCTTCGTCAAACTTGTAGACGTGGATGTAGTCGCCGAAGACTTCCACGCTCTTCTTTTTGTCGGTTTTGAGGAGGGGGGTGCCGGTGAAGCCGATGAAAATGGCATTGGGCAGGATAGCCTTCATGGCTTTGTTGAGTTCCCCGGACTGGGTACGGTGACACTCGTCCACAAAGACAATGAGATTACCCTTGGGGCTGAAGTCCGCAGGCAGGGCCTTTTTGAGCTCGGCGATGAAGCCTTCTACGTCCGTGGCGTCTCTGGAGGCGAATTTGTGGATCAGGGAGCAAAGGAGCCAGTTCTCGGCGCTGTTCAACTGGTCAATGAGATCTGCCCCCACTTTTGGTGCGGATGATCTGTTCGTCCACCCCCAGGAACACCTTTTCAATCTGTTCGTCCAGTTCGGTGCGGTCGGTGATAATGAGTACCCGTGCGTCGGTAATATTTTCCCGAATCCACTTGGCCAGCCAGACCATGGTGAGGCTTTTGCCGCTGCCCTGGGTGTGCCAGACAATGCCGCCCATGTGTCGGCGAATCTGTTCCTGGGAAGCCTTTACCCCGAAATACTGATTGTGGCGGGGGGTCTTTTTGATTCCGGCATCAAAGACGATGAAGTCGTGGATGAGTTCCAGAAACCGGGCTTTACTGCAGAGCTGAGTCAGGTGCCGGTCCAGGAGGTTGTCTATGGGGCTGGGCTCTTTCCAACTGAGGTAATATTTTTCAGGGGTGCCGATGGTGCCGTAACGGACGCCTTCCGTGTCATTACCGGCCAGAAGCAACTGCAGCGGGGCAAAGAAGCGTTCTATGAAGTCCACCTTCTGGTTGTCCAGATTCTGACGAATACCTTCCGTTATGGAGATCGTAGAGCGTTTGAGTTCAATGACGCCGAGGGCTATGCCATTGACGTAGAGGACCAGGTCCGGACGCTTGTCATGGGTGCCTTTGACGGTGACTTCTTCAGCCAGGGCAAAGTGGTTGTTCTCGGGGTGTTTCCAGTCAATCAGCCAGACCGTTTGGGTTTGTTCTCCGGTGTCGGCTTTGACTTTTACGCCGTAGCGGAGCAAGCCATAGACGGCACGGTTGACGTTGTAGAGGGGCTGGGTGCTGTCTCCGGCTGCTCTTTGCAATTCGTGGAGGGCGCGTGCAATGAGGGCGGCGGAGTAACCTTGTTTCTGGAGGAAGCGGGTCAGGAAATCGCTTTCAATAGGCCGGTTGTCGCGCCGGTCTTTCCAGTTGCCCAGATACTCGTAACCCAGGGCGTGCTGGAAGAGATGGAGGACGCGATCTTGGGTGTGTCTTTCTCGGGCACCGATGGTGGAGGCTGGGGACATGGTTACCTTTCTCTGGCTTTGAGATAGACCGCAGAACGTTCCCACTTGCCTATGGCGAGGACCAAAACCAGCACTTGCTGGTCCAGCACTTGGTAAACGAGTCGGTAACCGACACTGCGAAGCTTGATCTTGTAGCGGTCGGGGTGACCGTGCAGTTGTGCCGAAGGCACCCGGGGACACTCCAGGCGCTCTGCCAGTTTTTTCTTGAACTGAGAGCGGATGCTAGAGTCCAGGTCCTGCCACTCCTTGAGGGCTGCAGGGTGAAAACTCAGCTCATAAGGCATCCAGGGAAACCTTCACTGGAGTTTGGCCATCCTGGAGACGGCGTTCCGCCAGGGCATTCAGCTCCAAGTCTTCCAACCGGTCCAACATTGCCGCATAGGCCGCAGCAGGGACACAGTAGAAAGCCGGTTCATTGCGGTTGAGGATAGCCACCGGCGCCCCTTCTCCCGCAGCCACGGTGCCCATGGGGTTTTTCTTGAGTTCAGAAACACTGGCGGCCACTTCAGCAAGGATGATGTGAGCCATGCGCGTTTCCTCCTGGATGCTCAAAAGACCGTTTCAGCGTACCATGTTGAGTACCCTGAAGCCAGAATCTCTCGTAGCTCATGAATCCTTTACCTTGTCCAGTCCCGGCAGCTTCTCACCGAAATAACCGCCCAGAAGACCCACACCGGCCCCAATGAGGACTTCCGCCGTCCGCATGGCGGCATTAAACCAAGGGTTCGCCGCATTCAAATGGGAAAAGATGACGATGATGAGGAGCGCCGACACGACCTGCCTGCCTCTGTCTGCAAAGCCCACCGCCTGACTGAAGAGCATGGCCAGAATGATGATGAAGGCCAGGCTCCACATATGTGGGGGGAACCAGAACAGATAAACCAAGGCTACCGCAACACCCAGTATGGTGGAGCCGATGGTGGAGAAAAAGCTGTTACGAGTGGCAAGACGGTCATCTTTATACACACTCAACACAGTAGCCGCCGCCCACAAGGCCCCCACTACGGCCACACCGCCATGAATGGGGCCAATCAAGTCAAACTCGTATCCCAGCAGGTAGGCCATGATCACCAGGACGGTAATGTAGATACTTCGGACATACGCATCCCAGTGGCCTAGACGCTGTTCAGTCTCGTGGACTTTGCGGCGTGCGGTTTCAGGCAACATGTGAACACGCTCCATGAATCAATATAGGCATAGAGAATATGCTCACCTCCCTCAACGGATGTCTCGGTTCAGCCAATATATAGTCCAGTTCAAATACAGGGCGACGAACAGCCATAGCCCATACGGAACCAGAAGCAGTGCCGCTATGGAGTTGATCGCCGCAAAGACCCCTATGGCAGCGAGGACCAAGGCCAGTAGCACCAAAATATCTATGAGTGCCCACAACGGCTTGTGAAGCCGGAAAAAAAGCCAGGACCATTTGGCATTGGCTATTAATTGGACGCCATAGAGAACGAGGGCGGCGGTTCGTAAAGGTGCCGCAGGACTGACGAAGACCAGGGCCGCCGCCAGGGCCATGAGGATATAGAGAATGGTCCACACCACCGGAAAGACCCAAGGCGGGGGTGTGCCTGCAGGCTTGCGCAGACGGTCATACCAGTCATCTGGGCGAAACAGGGAGCCGATGGTAGCCACGGCCAGAGTGAGGACCAGACTGGCGAAGGCAACAACGGCGAAATGGTTTATCACTGCCGCGTCTCCAAGGCTGGTTTGATTTTGACCGAAACCGTGCTGTGTTCCATGGGCAAGCGAATCCTGCCGGTCAGCAGTTCCTGCATCATGCCTTGCTTGAGGAGTTTGGTTTTGTCTCTGCGGGCTTCCAGGGTGGTGATCTCGGCATCCATGTCGGAGAGGATAGTGGCTATGGCTTGTTGTTCGGAAATTGCATTTGGCACATGAAGCACTAATTTCAACACATGCTCTGGTCCTATTCTTTGGTGGCTACCTGTGGTGCCAGTGGCGGCTAATTCCATTTGTTCCTGGAGTCTTGGAGATGTAAGCAAAACATATAAATAATTTCTTGTAATACATTCCTTAGGAGTTAGCACCAAAAACTCAGTTGACGCCACAGAATCTTCTGGAATAATGAGGGGCACCCATATTCTAGGAATACGTGGATTTAACTTGGAAATTAATACAGCGCCTGATATTACTCTGAACTTATTGCTGCCAATGCTTAACCCAAGCTCAACAACAGGCTCCTTGCCTTGATCATATGATGGTAGACTAAAGTGCGTGAATGTCTTGTCTGGTGTCGCGTTGGGTATAACGTTTTCCTTGTGCAATACAGCCACATCCCCCAACCGCCTCACCCCCCACTCCCCACCAAACCCAGGCAGTCTCCTTTTCCCGCTCAGCAGTTCCTGCATGGTCCCTTGCTTGATCTGCTTCTTCTTGGAGATCAGGGCATCCAGGGAGGAGATGAGGGCGTCTACGTCAGAGAGGGTCGTGGCTATGGCGGTTTGTTCGGGGAGGGGTGGGAGTGGCAGCCTTATTTGGCGTAGCATACTTGCGTTAAGTATGCTCATCGTCCCGCCTTGAGCACTAGAATCTAAAAGCGCCTGAATATATGTACTCTCAAAAAGGTTTTTAAAAAAACATGAATCTACTTTTTTATGATCAAAAGAAAATCTAATTAAGCGCGGATTTATTATTCCTTTAGGAGCATTTTCTGGTACTGCCAGTAGCTTGCCTACAGTCCCAACAAGACTTAGAAGAATGTCTCCGGATTTAACTGTACATGTTTCAAGTTCATTATATTTTTTAATCGGAATAAAGTAATCGCCGTAAAATATGTCTCCGCGTATCACTTGTTCTTGCCCATATACTTTAAACCCTATAGACACATAACTATCTTTCTTTAATGAAGAACCAAAAGGCCCGGCCTTAATAGCGGGTGCATGGCTCCCGCCCAGAGAATCAATAGCCTCTGCTGACCAATCCTCCGGAATAACCCCCACCTCCGTCAGCTTATATCCCGGCTTCACTTCCATACGAACCCCATTTGCTCCAGGTGGCCTTCTACCTTGGCAGCCAGTGTTTCCACCTCAGCCTCCAGTTCCGGCAGAGGCTTGTCATAGCGTTCCGCCAGTTCCTTCACCCGTCCGGTTAAGGCCTGAGAGACCCGGTCCAGTTCGGCCTGCACGTCCTCGGCCAAAGCGTTAAGCCATTTGTCCTCTACCACGATGTCCTTCACAGCTTGGGTGTCCAGTTGACCATACTGGGCGTTGACCTTGGCGGAAAGAGCCTTCTGAGCTTCCTTCATCTTTTTGTTGGAGGCTGACTCTTTTTCCAGGGTGCTGAGGTACTGTTCCAGCGCCTTTCTTTCCTCAGCCGCCTCTTTGTCCCGACGAATGTCATTGAGCCTGGCGGTGAGGCTGACCTTGCTGAACTTGCCCTTGTCGGTCTTGGCCTCCGTCAGTAACCCATCTTCGCCACCATACTCTTCTTCCAGTTCTTCCAGCTCCCGGCTAAAGGTGTCCCTCTCGGCTTCTAGAGCGTCTATCGCCTCTTGATCTTGGGGGAAATAGCGGTGGGTAATCAGGTCCTCGGGAATGAGTTCCGGGCTGGCTTTCCAGCCGTCATCGATGAGCAGGTACATGTCGTCCTGCATGGTCTCTGCCCAGTAGCTCATCAGATGCTGGTAGATGGCGTAGGGATCCACCAGGGCCGATGGCTTGAAGGTGTCGAGCAGACTTTCTCCCAGATCTTCAATCAGCTCCTTGGGGTAGGTTTCGGAGGTAATGCTTTTCAGCTTTGGCGTGACTTTCTCCCGCCAGCCCTCAAAGAGGGCATGGATGGTCCGGGAAAAGGCCTCAAACTCCGGGTGCTCAATAATGGTGCTTCTCACTTGACCGGCTTCCACCCTCACCTGGCTGTAGCCTTCCCGAAGCGGGGCAAAAAGGGTGTCTTTTAAGCCCGGCAGTACGGTCCAGTACGCAGAGAAGGAATCCGCGTCCCGGTCAGGAATACCGCCTTTCAGATGGGCTTCAATGTCCTGCAGGTCTTCCGGTTCACTGGTGTCTATGTAGCGGGGAATGTTCAGGTTGAAGTCGTTGGCCTCAATCTCGGCATGGCTGACCATCCGGGCGTAGCGGGGAATATCCGTCTGTTTGGTGAAGATATCCACGATTTGGTGGATGTCCCGCTGCCGAAGCCGGTTTTTATTGCCGTCCTTCTGAAAACCCTTGGAGGCATCCATGAGGAAGATGCCCTTACGGCCTGTGGCATATTCTTTATCCAGGATAATGATACAGGCGGGAATGCCGGTACCGTAGAACAGGTTGGCGGGGAGACCGATGATGCCTTGGATGACACCTTTGCGAATGAGGTTTTTACGGATGGTTCCTTCAGCTCCCCCCCGAAACAGCACACCGTGGGGCAGAATGACGGCACCCTTACCGGTGCTTTTCAGGGAGCGGAGGATGTGCAGCAGAAAGGCATAGTCGCCATTTTTGGCCGGGGGAATACCGTCTGCAAAACGGCCAAAGAGGTCATGGACCGGATCAAAGCCGTTGCTCCAGGCCTTGGTAGAAAAAGGCGGATTGGCGACCACGTAGTCAAAAGTCTTGAGATTGCCGTCGGCATTGGTCCAGTGTGGACTGGAGAGGGTGTTGTCCTGCCAGATTTCGGCGGTTTCATTGTTGTGCAGGATCATGTTCATTTCGGCTAACGCTGCGGTGGCATTGTCCATTTCCTGCCCGTAAATGGTTACACCCGTTCTGGCTTCAGACGCTGCCTTGAGAAGTAATGAACCAGAGCCGCAGGTGGGGTCGTAGATGGTCTGTGAGGCGTTCTTGGCGTGGGCAATGCCAATTACTTTGGCCATCACCTGAGAGACTTCCGCCGGGGTGTAGAACTGGCCCTTGCTCTTGCCGGATTCGGTAGCGAAATGACGCATGAGGTATTCATAGGCATCCCCCAGCAGGTCATCGCCGTCTGCCCGGTTGCTGGTGAAGTCCAGCCCCTCAAAGATGCCGATCAGTTTGGTGAGCCGGTCCACCATTTCCTTACCCCGACCCAGTTTATCGGCATCGTTGAAGTCGGCTACATCAATGACCCCGGTGAGGTCATTGGCTTCTGCCAGGCGGTTGATAATCTTATTGAGCTTATCACCGATCTCCTTGTCGCCCTTGGCCAGGACCATGTCCCGAAAGGCGCCGCCATAGGGAACTTCAATGAGGGAATCGGGGTTGCGTTCGGCCTTGTCAGAGACGTATTTGACGAAGAGGAGGACTAGGACGTAGTCCTTGTACTGGGAGGCGTCCATGCCGCCACGGAGTTCGTCACAGCTTTTCCAGAGGGAGGCGTAGAGTTCAGATTTTTTGAGGGGCATGGGGTTCCAGATGGTTTTCGTGATGATATGAAGTAGGTTTAGTGACCGGCTATGTGAGCAAAGAAAAAATACCAGAAGTAGCGCCACCCAAAATAGAAGCTACTAATAATCCGAATGGAAGCTTACGCAGCCACGAGCAGCAGAGGAAAAAGGCCAGCCGCGAGATAACCATCATAAGGTTTCCAATGTACCTTCCAGAAATTTCTCTAGGGACAACGATTGTTCAGGCCCTTGGAACAGGAAAGCAAAGCCCAGTAATGAGAACCCGTTGATAGGACCAAGGATGTCTTCTGGGTCACGTCTGTCTGCGGTGATTCGATCAAAACGTCTGAGCTCTGCCGAACCCAACCACTTTTGCCCATCAGGCTTTATCAAAGTGACTTGCCCAATTTCTCCACGCTGGAAATTCCGGGTGCCATCATCAAACGAAGCTACATTCATGCCCCCAAGAAAGCCGCCAAGACTGATGTCCATCACATCCCCGAAGATCAGCTCATGATCATTCTTGCGCCACTGTGCTGAGACGGGGACCTTCAAGGCAAAGCGCTCGTGCATACGGCCCTTACGGAAATATATCTTCACAGGATAGGAAATATGGAGAATATTACCTTCTGCGGCTGCGGCTGCGGCTGCGGCATTAGCCACGAAGCTTATGGAGTAGTCTTTGCCATAACACACACACAAGACCTTGCCACCCAGCTGAAATGGATCACCTTCAGTAGAGTCATCCTGCAGAGTGAGCCGTATGGATTTGGCCTCAAGATGGGTTACCAGAGCCGTAAAGGCCTGCTGCACTTGTTCCTTAAACAGCGTGATAGTCGTGCCGTGTGAGCGGAGGGTCATGAGGAGATCGGGAATCTCGGCTGCAGGGGCAATATCCCAGGAGGAAAACTGGGCCTCAAGGCGTTCGTCAACGGAAAGTGTGTCTAGCATGGTATTTGTCCTTAAAAAGCATTTGGTTAAATTACACCAGCTGCCGATCCATTCATCAGTCGATATCCAAGGTACCTTCCAGAAATTGTCCTAGGGATAGTGTGTCCTCTGGTCCATTGATTAGGAAAGAAAAACCTAACAAGAAAAACCCTCTGATGGGACCACTAACATCATTGGAGTCACTGTCATCAGCCGTAATCATGTCTGCGCGCCTCAATTCTGCTGATCCCACCCACTGTTGTCCGTCAACCTTGATTAGGGTAACTTTCCCCTTCTCTCCGCAGTGAAATGTTCGGGTGCTATCGTTAAAAGTGGCCACATTCATGCCCCCAAGAAAGCCGCCAAGACTGATGTCCATTACCTCACCGAAGATCACCTCACCTGTGTTCTTATCCCACTGGACAGAAACAGGGACCTTCAGAGGAAACCGCTCGTGCACGCGGCCCTTACGGATACGCACTGTCGTCGGATAGCTGACCTCAATAGTATCGACTTCCGCAGCTGTGGCATTAGCCACGAAGCTTATGGAATAGTCTTTGCCATAACCCACACACAGGACCTTCCCGCCAAATTGGAATGAATTACTTCCAAGATGGTAATTCTTTTGCAAAGTAAGCCGTATGGAATTGGCCTCAAGCTGGGTTACATGAGCCGTAAAGGCCTGATGCACTTGGTCCTTAAACAACGTGATAGTCGCGCCATGGGTACGGAGGGCAAAGAGCAACTCGGGAACCCCGGCAGCAGGGGCAATGTCCCAGGAAGAAAACTGGGCTTCAAAGCGTTCGTCAACGGAGTGTGGGTTGGGCATTGTATTTGTCCTTAAAAAGCATGGGGTAATTTACCACAACTGCCGATCCATTAGGCGAAACCTGCCTGTTTTGGCTCGGTCAAAGCCGGTGCACTACGAAAGTCACCACGCCCCAGATCATAAACATCTGATCCGGTCTGACCTTAAATACTTAGGATATTCTGGATTCTCTGCCATGAACCGCCCCGGGTTTCGTGGAGGCCATTTGGTTTAAGTGCAGGCCGTTAGTTCGGTCAGTTCGGCGAGTTGCCGATAGTAGTTTGCCTCAGCTTCTGCCGGAGGGATATAGCCGATGGGTTCGAGCAGCCTGACATGGTTGAACCACGCCACCCATTCGAGGGTCGCCAGTTCCACCGCTTCCCGTGTCCTCCACGGGCCGCGCCTGTGATAGGGATATTTCCTATGGCCCTGCTGGAAATCCTGGTCTTCACCCTTTCCCTTCTTACGGTTTTTGCACTTCCTTTATGGTTGCGGGAGGATCCTCGAATTCTACCGGAACTCATTGATCTGGCGCTGGTAGCCAGTGTTGCCGCCCTGGCCGCCATGAGCCAGCTTCAAAGCATGGAAAGACTTTTCGTGCAATCTTCTACGGACCCCCTGACCGGGTTGTTTAACCGACGCGCTGGCGAAGAGCTGTTGACCCTGTTGTTTGCTCAGGCCGAACGTCATCCTCACGCACTCTCTATCGCCATACCGGATTTGGATAACTTCAAGGGCGTCAATGATACCTGGGGACACGAGGTGGGTGATCGGGTGCTTCAGGACGTAGCACAATTGCTGCAATCCGGGGTACGGGTGGGAGATGCCGTGATACGGTGGGGCGGTGAAGAGTTTGTGGTAAGTGATGCCCTATGCGAATTCCGGACAGGCGCAAGCACGCCTGCAGGTCATCCTTGACGGACATATAGTGCAGAAGCCGAACGGGCAACCCATAAGGATGAGCGGGGGCATTGCCGAATTACAAGACGAAAGTGGCAAAAACTGGAGTGACCTGATCAAACTGGCTGACAACCGTATGTATCAGGTCAAAATCAGTGGAAAGGGCCGAATAGCGACCGGCATTCGCCTTGAAAAAGTAGATATGTGGGTGGATGAACACGGATAACGTTCAATCATCTCTGATTATCACTGCTGTCCGGAGATTTAGTCAAATAAATTCAAATGGTCAGCATTTACAGATTCACATGGTTCGTCGGCTATATTTTCAACTATCTGATTTATAGTGGATTTCTCAAATATGGCGAGGCTAAAGGCCTGAAGCATGGTGTAGAGGGAAGCATCAATATGTAGTCTTTTTTGACAATTGCGACCAATACATAGACGGATATAGCAATCCATATCTGCGTACGCACCGCATTTTCTGACGTGCCAAAGAAGGCCTTGATACGGAGGTGCTGTTTGATCCACTTGAAAAACAGCTCTGCCTGCCAACGGCTCTTGTAAAGCTGAGTGATGGTTATGGCGGGCAGATCTAGGTTGTTGGTGAGGAAAACAAAAAGGCGGTCCTGCTCCGCGTCATAGAATTTAACGCGATGCAAAGGAACGGGGTAGCTGTTTTGCGTGTTTGTACCGGTCATTACGATGGTTTGATCGCAACGCAAGCCTGTTTCCTTGTCGATATGCTGCGAATACAGGCGGCGATATTGCAGGTTCTTTTTCGCGCGAATTACGAAGAAAGCTTGGGCGTTATGGAGATGATAGAGACGGGAGAAATCGATGAATCCACGGTCCATCACATAGAAGCTTCCAGGCTCGTAGATTAAGTGGTCGAGAACGTGAATATCATGAAGTTTTCCATCCGAAATTAGGATGAATCTTGTAATATTACCCAGTAAATCCAACAATTTATGCAGTCGCGCAGCGGCCTTGTTCTTGCGGAAACGTGCCCATGGAAAGAGAGATAAACACAGATCAATAGTCGTGGTATCCAGTGCATAGACGGTGTTGTCTATATCGACGGAGAAACTGCCAGCAGCGTAAAGTTTTCGGGCAATTTTAATGAGTGCAAGTGCGAAGTCTTCGTAAATATGTGCATCACGAGTTTCATTGGCATCGGCCAATGTGCTTCTGGATACACGTCCGCGAATGCCGAGATGGTACAGCTTACTATTATGGGCACGGAGGCAGATTTCGATATCTCGCAGGCTTTCATGATAGGTCAACTGAGAAAATGTCATACAGGCGAATTGGTCAAAATGACTGAATTTTAGCACGGGATATTTACTGGGATATTTGTCGATGCAGCGGCGGAATGTATGCATAGGCAGATGATCGAAAATCTGTGCCATAACCAATTTTCCAGAATACATGGGCGCTCCGAAATTGAAAATGGGCCATTTTGCGCCATTTTGAAGTCGGTGACACCTACCCGAGCAAATTTCGACTTGTTTTTTCAGTCGGTTACTATGAGGTCTGGGTCAAGCCTCAGGACAGTAGTGTCTGATTATAGTGATCGGTACCGACACCTCAGGTGTAGAACGTATGGCGCCATGCTTTTCAAGCCGAAAGCCGAACAGCTACCGCTTCAGATGGCAGTCGAAGATGTCACGCCCACGATCTGGCGCCATGTATAGGTGACTCGTATATGTGGCTACTACAGTCTCCTTATGCCATTATCGCGTGGTATCGTTGTCTGGCTGAAACAATCCTACGACTGCGGCGTGGCTCCCCGTAAGTGGTTGGTACATTAGCAGCGGCAACTTCAGCAAAACCAATGCGGCCAAGTCAGTGCTTACGTTATATACCGAAGCTCATGCATGTCCAAACTAGAGCCAATAAAAAACTTAACTTATTTGAAAAGGAACGCTATCCTGCGGTATGGACTCCATATTCTCGACAGAAAATAAAATACTGGCAGGCTTTAGCCTGGCCATTTTAGCGCTTGTCCTGGTGGGGGCGCTGGCCTTTCGCACTGCGACTGGCTATGTCCGGGCCTCTTATTGGGTGGAGCATACCCAGATGGTACTACAGAGCCTTGACCGCTGCTGGGCGCTGATCAATGAGGCAGAAACTGCGCAGCGCGGCTATCTCCTTACCGGCAATTCTTACTATCTCCAGGAACGTCAGACTGCAATCCAGCGCTTTCAGACAGTGCTGAATGATTTGCCGAACAAAGTGACGGACAATCCACTCGAAGAGCATCGGGCGGTGGCGCTACAGCAGCAGTCACAAAGACGCTTGCAGATTCTTGATAATGTTCTTGACGCTTACGAAAAGCAGGGCCTTCCGGCGGCCCAGGTGATGCTCCGTGCGGGCGAAGGGATCGCCGATATGGCAGCGGTGCATGATCAGGTCGAGCAGATGCGTGCGACCGAAAACGGTCTGCTCAGGAAACGCACCGAGGCAGCCCAAGAGGCGGGTAAGGCAACGCTATGGGTCATCGGAATCACGGTTGTTTTGCTGATTGCCCTACTTGCCGGGCTCTTTTGGCAAATTAGAAAAGAGGGGCGGGAGCGTCGCGAAGCGAAAAGAGGGCTGGAAGAATCCCTGTGCATTGAACGCAGTCAAGGACAAATTCTTGCCCTCTTTAGTGGTTCCAGTCTTGGGTTAACGGAGATCATTCAACAAGTTCTGAGCATCCTGGCGGAGAATCATCCCTTTCCGGTCTCTGCATTTTATCGCTATGACGAATGGCAAGGCCAATTTGTTCTGGCCGCACACAGGGGTACCGATAGAAGACGGGTAAGTAGTTTTCAGCGTGGAGAGGGTTTTCTGGGCGAAGCGGCTGTGTCAGACCATCTACAACGCTTGAAGCAACCCGATGACAGCTCTGGGTTTCTGGTGGACACAGGGGTCTGTCAGATTCGACCTGCAGAGATCGCCATGGTGCCGATCCGTTATCAGGAGCAGCAATTCGGGGTGCTGGTGGTGGCCTCGCTGCAAGCACTAAGTGAGAGGAAGACCACCTTCCTGGAAAAGCTTTCCCTAGAGATAGGCGCTGCCCTCAACCACATCGCTCAGAAAGAAAACCAGCAAATCATGGCCGTTGAGTTGCGTAAACAAAGCGAAGCATTGCTGGAGAGGAATCAGTTGTTGCGCATGGCAGACCAGGCCAAGTCCGATTTTCTGGCCAACATGTCCCATGAGTTGCGTACCCCCCTCAATGCCATTATTGGTTTTTCCGAGTTGTTGAAGGATGGCGTCATGGGTGATCTTAGCCCCGAACAAAAAGATGCCACCAGGGATATTTTTGAAAGCGGCCAGCATCTCCTCTCTCTCATCAACGATATCCTGGACCTCTCTAAAGTGGAGGCGGGCATGATGAAGCTGGAGTTAGAAACGGCGAACCTCCACGATTTGCTCCAGGGTTCTTTGGGCATTGTCAGGGAAAAGGCATCCGCCCACCAGATTCGGCTCAACCTCGAAGTGGAACCAGACTTTCCTCCCGTTTACCTGGATGCGCGTAAGACCAAGCAGATTCTGTACAATTTACTGTCCAACGCCGTGAAGTTTACTCCCGACGGGGGTCAGGTAACGCTCTGCGGGCGCAGAAGAAACGATTTGTCCGGCCCAGAATATGCCGCCTACCCCGGCTGGCTGGAAATCAGTGTAGCCGATACGGGTATCGGTATCGCGAAAAAAGACCAGGGCCGGCTTTTCAACCCCTTTGTCCAGGCTGACAGCGGTTTGGATCGCCGCTATGAAGGTACTGGCCTCGGTCTTTCCCTCGTCAAACGTCTGGCAGAACTGCACGGCGGGCGAGTAACCATGGAAAGTACGCTTGGGGAAGGATCGACCTTTCATGTCTGGATTCCCTGGCAAGAGGAGGCCGTTCTTGCAGAGGCGGATCCCGCGAAGGCGGTTTTCGCCTCCCAAATCGATCGCTCCGCCTTGGTGGTAGAGAATGATGACGCCACTGCGACCCTCCTGCAAGGTTACTTGAGGGACGACGGATTTCGCGTGCGCTGGGCTCGCGACTCCGTTGGCGGTTTAAATATGGCACGTGAAGAGCGCCCAGATCTCATCATTCTGGAGATGAATCCGCTAGGCAAGAACGGCTGGGATTTTCTCGCGGCTCAGCGCCTGGATGATCGTCTGGCTACCATCCCGGTGGTAATTACCAGTATGGATTCAGAACAGGGTTCGGGCTTCTCCCTCGGGAGTGTTCAAGTCCTGCAGAAACCAGTCGAAATGGAACGTCTGGAAGAAGTTCTCCGAAAACTCGGGTTTGTGGTGACCAAACAGAATCGCCCCGTGATCCTGGTGGTCGATGACGATGCGCGGGCGGTGGAGATCATTAATCGCCAGCTGAGCAACGGTGGTTACGAGGTCATCAGTGCTTATGGCGGACGGGATGCCGTGACCATGGCAGAACATCTTCATCCCGATCTTATCCTGCTGGACTTGATGATGCCGGAATTCAACGGCTTCGACGTAGTGGACGCGCTGCAGAAAAACCCAAACATGGCGGCCATCCCGGTTTTGGTTTTGACAGCTAAAATAATTACGCCAGAGGATCGCCGTCGTTTGAACGGACATATACTGAAGATCATGGAGAAGGCGGGTTTCAGGCGCGACCAATTCCTCGGGGAGGTGCGCCGCGCATTGAGCACCGCCCATCCTCACCAAGGGGAAGGAAGTGCCTAAGCGGATTTTGATCATTGAAGACAATATGGTCAACTATAAGCTTGCAGGTATTATCTTGCGCAAGGCCGGTTATGAGATTCTGCATGCGGGCGATGCAGAGCAGGGCGTTGCTATCGTCCGTGCCGAGCATCCCGACCTCGTTCTTATGGACATTCATCTGCCGGGCATGGATGGGCTGACAGCGATCCGCATCCTTAAGGAAGATCCCGCGACGCGGAGGATCCCTATCCTGGCCCTGACGGCCTTGGCCATGAAAGGGGATGAGGAAAGCATTTTTGCCGCTGGCTGCGATGCCTATCTAAGTAAACCGATAGGTCATCAGACGCTTATAGATATTGTGGGTCGTTTTCTTTAGTCGCAGGAGGAAGCCGATGCCTGAACAGCGTTCCATGATCCTGGTAGTGGATGATGAGGGGAGCAGCCGTCGTCTGCTCACCGCTTTATTGCAGAACGAGGGCTATGAGGTGCTGGCGACCTCCAGCGCTCAGGAGACATTGGAGCGGCTTCAAGACGTCCGACCGGACTTGATACTCACGGACGGTATGATGCCTCAGATCAGTGGGTTCGAACTGGCGGCGCGGCTCAAGGCGGACTCCCGCTATGCTAACTTACCCATCATCGTCGTCACGGCTCTCAATGACCGCGAAACCCGTTTGCGCGCCTTGGAGGCCGGCGCAGATGATTTCCTCGGCAAGCCGATAGACCGAGCGGAGTTGCGCGTGCGGGTACGCAATATTCTGCGGCTCAAGGAATACGGCGATCGCATCCAGCGGAATAATGAAATTCTGGAAACTACCGTCCGGCAGCGCACGGCCCAGTTGCACGATAGCTATTTGCAGACGATCAATGTTCTTCTTCGCGCTGCTGAGAAAAAGGACGAAGAAACCGGCGCCCATATTCAGCGCATCGCCTATTACTGTAAGGAGTTGGCACAGCAACTGGGCATGGGGAAAGATTTTGTGGACCTCATTTTTGTGGCGAGCCCTATGCACGATGTAGGAAAGATTGGGATTCCCGATCAGGTCCTGCTGAAACCCGGTCCCTTGGATGTTGCGGAATGGGCCATTATGCGAACGCACACCACGCTCGGTGCTAATATTATTGGCCAACACAACGTTTCACCAGAATTACAGATGGGATGGGAAATCGCTCTGGGTCATCACGAACGATGGGATGGAAGTGGTTATCCTTTCGGTAGAAATGGCAATGAGATCCCTCTGCCTGCGAGGATGATGGCATTGGCCGACGTCTATGATGCTTTACGAAGTCGGCGTCCTTATAAAGAACCGTTTAATCATGAAAAAGCAGTGGACATCATCTTAAAAGGAGATGGACGAGTTAAGCCGGAGCATTTCGATCCTGATATTTTGGCGGCGTTTCCTCGCGCAGCCTCCACTTTTGCAGAGTATTACGCCACATTAACCGATTGCAACATTTCTAATGAGTAACCCGTGAGCGCGGTCAATGCATACCGCGTGCAAACCCGATGGTCATGTGCAGAAGCCGGACAGACAACCCATAGGGATGAGCGGGGGCATTGCCGAACAAGCCGAAAGTGGCAAAAACTGGAGCGACTTGGTCAAGCTGGCCGACAACAGTATGTACCAGGGTCGCAGGTCTTTAACCGATCCAGTAACTCGCTGACAAGATCAATACGTATGGTCTGGAAAGCAGTCTCTAATTGTTCTTCTGGGGTTGATGTGCTGACGGAGGATGACTCAGCCGGAACTATTGTTTCATCGGTCTTCCTGGCTTTATTTCGGAAGGCTATGAATTCTGGAAACCGTTCCAGGACTGTAAGATTGATATGTTGAGGATGTTGCAGCAAAAGGTCTTTGCCTCTGGCGCTAATATGCACCACACCCCGCTTGGGTGACTCCACGAGCCCGGCCTGAGCAATGTAGGTTTTTGCCCACCCCACACGGGAGTCAAAGATTCTTTGGGTGCCACTGGGTAGGAAAGCTTCACGCAGTTCCGTAGAAATGGCATATCGAGCAGCAAGATGGTCACGTATGTCTTTCATGCTGTGATCTTGACCATCAGATAGGTATTCAAGAATGGGCAGCATGAAGAACTGGTAGTCGGGAAGTTCGGTCAAAGCTTCAGTTCCTTATCCAATATCTTGAAGAAATGCAGCGACAGCGGTTTATTGCCCAGATAGCCGGAATGGAAACTTAAGTCCCGACCGGCACGCAAAGAAATAGCTATCGGGCTTGCCATTTTCCAGTCGCACAGAGGCCCCCCTGACAGCCATGGCCTTGAACTGCTCTGCCAGGACCGAGTCAGTCTCCGTGAGCCGGCCGTGAACCTGCTGTACCTGTTCGGGTGCACTCTGAACGAATATAGAATTATCGACGTACTCTATGGCAGCCTCAGAATCTCCTCCGGCTGACAATAGCATATGGACGAGTTGATCTACGCTCATGGGGTCGGTCATGTGGAACTCTAATGTTGAAGTATGGCCTGATGATAGCGAGGTGTGGGGGTGTTGTCAGTTGGGGGAGGATGGTTACGAACATACCTAATTGCCGACTCCGGCATGGAGATGCCCGCTAGGCCTCCAAGGATTTACCGCGTCAGATGGGCGGCATCCTAATCACCGCTTGGGCTGAATGTTGCTATTACGGAGAGGAGGTGCCTGCGGCACGTTACCAGAAAAACACAGCCCTCCGGGGAATAATATTACGTTTTATTTTGGAGGCGTAAGGGACATCTAAAAGAAAAACAAATAAATACAATTGTCTAACGATATTACGTTATTATCGTTTTAAAAATAGATAACTTATAATTTGTGTTCTATTTAATAATAATACTCAAGTTCTCCATTTTCCTTTTTTTGGCTCTCTTATCCCCAGAAAACGTAATTTCATTAGATCATTGTAATTAATAAGATAAATGGCATTACAATTTGCGGGTAAGCCTGATAGAAGCTCAGATAAGCGTAAAGTTGCCGCTTACCGCATGAGGCCACGCCTGTCTGGGTGAGTGCCTCGGCAACGTTTGCAAACAGGTTTTCGCCATAGTTTGCCCTATCCGTGCCGTGCAATTCGTATTCGGCAAGGTAGTAGCCAAATTAACCAGTTCCTTAAGGTGAGGCTGATATTGACCGCTTTGCTCGCCTGTGTCGCCAGCTTATGGTGCGCGCGCGCTATCGAGGCAATGACGGCCGTGAAAGTCGTGGCGTTTGTCACGGCTTGCCGGGGACCGGCTCTAGTGACATGATACGTGTCTTAGTGAACTGCATTTTTCGGTCATGACGTGCCCCTTTTGGGACACTGTGATGGACCCGCTGACGCAATTCCGGGCTAACCCAGGGCTAACCTTTTAGCGGTAAATCGGTGAATGTCAGTAAAGGTCGCATTCTGCTAAATGTATGATAGGTCGAGGGTCATGAGGGCACATAAAAGGCGGTACATGCTGGACTCTGAGATTTATAATCAGTGAGTTATGGGTTCGATTCCTCTCGCCAGCACCATATAAAACAGGCACTTAGGAATTTTTTCTGAGTGCCGTTATTTTTTATCCAAACATTATCCAGCCACGCATCATTTTGTCATAGCCATATGGTAGGCATCTGGTTCATAAAGAGAATCCCTGACCCACCAGAGCCGTAAGAGAGCAGAATCGCATGCTGAGGCCATTCGTCTCACGCATTACGGTATACCAATAACAGGAGAAAACAGTGCCACGTACTAACACCAGCAATACCGTCTCACCCCAGGCCAGCGCACTGACACGTTTAGCCGCCCAATGCTTCATCGACGGCGATCACGCCCTGCTGTCGGCACTGGGCGATGCGATAGATGTGCTTCTGGTAGAGGAGGATGACGAAACCCTCCAGGCAGTATCCTATGAACTGGTCGAACAGGATATCGAGGCGGAGGCGGATTTCTGGGAGTTCGCCAAAGAGCGCGCGGAGATGTTTTTGAGCGAGACTGGTGAAGTGACCACCCTCTTTGCCATTCCCATTCTGGAGCCGGACCAGATCGCCGGATTTTCTGCCGACGAGGCCGCCGCCGCGCTCGTCCGCTACGGCCTCGTCTGCGAGAGTGCGACCGTCACTTTTTATCCGGTCCCCGTGGATGGCGGACGTTTACTGAATATGGACCCGGTGGACATTTTCCGCTTGCACCGCCAGATGGGCATGGACCACCGTCTGGTAGCGGAAATGCTGGGTAGCCCGCAGGCGCCACAAAGTGTACCGCCCTATATCTGTTTTATCGGTACCATCACCTATCCCGCACAGCTTCCAGGACCTTGCCTGGCCTGGCAACTGGATGTGGGGGAGTATCTGGAGCGCTTTGGGCAATGGTCCGACCATGTCGATCAGGAAGTGCTGGGGTTGGCGACCCGGAGCAATGCTTTAGGCATCCCTGGCCGCTTTGCCTTTGCCGTCCGTGAGGGCGCGCAGGAGTATCAGGACCTCATGCTCGTCGATTTTATCGAGAACGCAGCGAATTTCTCGCGGAAACCACAGCACATCCTGGCCAAACTCACAGACGGCATGATGGAAGAACTGACTCTGGAGTTATACGACGCACAGCAGCATTTTGGCGCATTGCAGATCTCATGGAGAGCGCTGGGTGAAACGCGCGCAGAAATACTGGAAAAAATCTTTGATGCGTTGCGGGTGGGTGGCGTCTCCGGGATCATGTTTGAAACACAGGAAACGTCCCCCAAGCCTGACAGGGCGGTGCACTGAAGTGCCCGGGGGAAATTTACCCAACACCTGGTCAAATTTACTTCTTCTCCGTTTTCTCTGCCGTTTTTTGTAACTGCGAAACATCCATCATAATGGTGGTGTTTGGCGTTTCTGGAAGCTGTGGCATGGTCTCCTTTGGAAATTTGCCAGTGAGGCTGTCCAAAAAGGAAACGATATCGGTCACTTGTTTATCCGTGAGTGTCTGGCCTAACTGACAGGCAGCCATGACCCGTACCGCGGTTTGCAGGGTGCGCACGGAGCCGTTTTGGAAATAAGGCGCTTGTAAGGCAACATTGCGCCAACTGGGCACCTTGAAAAAATGCTTGTCCGCCGGATTGTGGGTCACGTCGAAACGACCCAGGTCGTCCGTGAGATGATATTTCTGTACGTATTTGGCACAGACCGGATTGTGTGGCTGCACCGGGAATTTCTGGAACCATCCGGTTCCCATGGGCGTACCAGGGTTGTCGAACATCGGGCCAGCGTGGCACGCCTCACATCCAAACGACCGGATTATGTTGATACCTGCCTTGGCATCACTACTAATGGCCGTTTTGTCGCCTTTGACGTAACGGTCATACGGACTGTCTGGCGTCACCAGGGTACGTTCATAAGTGGCGATGGCCTGTGCAATGTGGTCGAAGGTGATAGGATCCTTGTCGCCGAATACCTTGCGAAATTCTTCGCGATAGCCCGGTATTTCCTGCAGGCGTTTGACCACTTCCGCCGCATTGGGCATTCCCATCTCCACGGGGTTGAGGATGGGGCCTTTGGCCTGGGCCTCCAGGCTATTGGCGCGTCCATCCCAGAACTGCACGGTATTGAAAGCGGCATTAAAGACCGATGGCGGATGGCGAGGGGTGTCTACTCGGCCCAGTACGCCGAACGCAAGTGGCAAGCTGTCGCTGCCGTTGCTCATTACGTCGTGACAGGTTTGACAGGACACGTCACCGGTAAGGGAGAGCCGGGGATCAAAAAACAACTGCTTACCGAGAGAGATTTTTGCGGGTGTCATCGGATTGTCTGCCGGGACTGGAACCTTCGAGGGAAACTCGCCGCCGAAGGCGAAGGCTACGGCGATTCCGCCCAAACCCAGGCCTGCCGCCAAAACAGCACGGGCAGTGGCCAGTCTGCGCCGCTTTCGTGCATATAGATTATTTGACTTTTCCATGAGTCACCTTCTCTTGCGAACACGAACCATGCCGCGTTCAGTTTAACAACAGGGCACTTCGAATAACAAAAATTGTTCAGTTTGAGATAGAGGTATTCCCCCACTCTCGCCATTCTCAGGCGATTTTTACAAATTATCCCTACTTTA
>Ga0315298_1004636_pt1 | contig 20343 bp, 5 predicted proteins | sample WHS_1_MG_FD_203077 | JGI IMG/M metagenome (GOLD analysis project Ga0315298, IMG submission 203077) | Extremophilic microbial mat communities from Washburn Hot Springs, YNP, Wyoming, USA - WHS_1_MG | ecosystem: Environmental > Aquatic > Thermal springs > Hot (42-90C) | place: USA: Wyoming...
GCAGCGTGCCGCGCCGGTCGGCGATGAGCCATACGACGAGCGTCGCGAGGACGACGAAGGGGATCGCGCGGGTGCCGAAGTAGAAGTACTGGGCGAACCCCAGGCCGAACCCCGCTATCGCATACGCGCAGGCGCTGCCGGTGGCTCCGGCGATCCAGAGCGCGGCTAGCACCCACGTGATGAACATGCTGTCGCCGTTGTTGTTCAGCCCCAGGCGGCTGAAGTGGATGGCCGTGTTGGCCCCCAGCGCCAGGAGCCCGGCGATGACGGCCACGCGGCGCCCGTAGCACGCGCGGGCCAGGACGTACAGGGCGACGACCATGAGCGAGCCGACGATGGCCCAGGGCAGGCGCAGGGCCAGGAAAGTCCTGCCGAACCCGCGTATGAACAGGCCGTTCAGAAAGAACTGGAGCGTGGGATGGGTGGCCCAGCCAGTGGCGAAGGGATCCGTCGCCAGACCTTCCGCTGCGTCCGCTGCCGACAGGCCCAACGACGCCTCGTCGGGGTCCACGCCCATGGGGATGGTCTCCAGGTACGGGATGCGGAGCAGGAGCGCGCCCGCGAGCAGCAGGGCGACGATGAGCCAGTCGCGTCGGCCGAACGGCTCCGGCCGGGGGAGGCCCAGGCGGATCGCCTGTGGCTCCAGCCGCACGACGGCCCCGATGACGAAGAAGCACGCCACGCCCCACACCAGCAGCAATTGCCACGTCTGCGCCCAGTGTTTCCACCCGCCTGGGTTGAGGGCGAGGGGCAGCATGATGTGGAGGCCAACGGCGGCCTGCACCCAGTCGGTGCGCGCGCGGGGGATCGTGGGCCGGACCCTCAGGGCGAGGAGGAGCAGGTTTGCGGCGATGATGGTGAACCCCCAGACCTGGGCGTGCGGGATGGCGCGGAGGAGGAACTGGCCGATGTACATGCCGAGGAGAGGGGTGAGCAGGTCTACGACTGCGACCAGCCTGCTCCTGCCGTTGGCGGTTGCAGGTGCGGGGCTCGGCAGACAGAAGGCTTTCAGGCGGTTCCTGATTGCGGCAAGACGGGAAGATGGCACGGCGGGCTCGGTTGGAACTGTGAGGCCGTCTGACTGCTGTTCCATGGATCGGCGCTCCTGTCCTGTGCTGCCGAGATTGTAGCATGATGAGCGGCGCGCGTCAATCCTTCTGCCGCGAACGACCGGCCTCCAAGATTCCCAGGGCATCGGAGGCCGGCGGCCTTATCCTATGGGCGCGGCACCGGCCGCAGGTATACGACATTGTTTACATAACGTCCAGAAGGCAAATTTCTGTACTCTATGGTATCTTCGCCCAGGATGCCTGGCCCGTCCACCTGAACGCGATCCAGAACATAGTATTTGTTCCAGGAGTAGCACACTGTAGAGAACTGGATACGGAACGTGAAGGGCGGTTTCGTGCCTTCAGGTTCCCATATAACGCGAGCATCCGGCGTCCACACTCCCTCGGATGCCAGAATCTCCCACTGCTCGCATGGTTCTGCCGTGCATTTGAGGAGATCTGCAGTCGTGGCTTGTAGCGGCTGGTTGGTCTCCGCATCTACAAAGCGCACCCCAAAGGCATAGTCTCGCCAGCCGGTGTGGCGGAAGACGCCAGGGAGCCAGGTTTGCCAGACGAGGCGGACCGGTAGCGTGTCCTCCATCCCCAGGACTGTGCCGCGAACCCAGGACTGCTGGCCCAGGTGGGTTTGGAGGGCGCGCACCGTGATGTTCATGCGCCCACGCAGCACCCTGAGCATCCACTGCTTCTGAGTTTTCCCGTCGGTGAATTCCAGGCCCGGCCCCAGGGTTACGGTCAGTGTGTCCGTATAGGGCAATGCCTCAAACCGGAACGAGAGGGTTCTGCCCGCTGTGCCGACAGGCAGGCCGTCGGGGTCAATCCAGGCAACCCAGGGGCCAGTGGGTGTGGGGCTTGGCGTGGGTGTTGGCGTGAGTGCTGGGGCCAGAGTGAAGGCCACGCCATCGTAGATTCCTTCTTTCAGGTCTGCGCATTCTACGAGGTTGATGGCCAGCGCTTCACACTCATCAGGCGCGCTGACGTCGGCGACCCGCTGCCCTTCGGGCGGAAATACTTTCAGGCGCATGGAGTCTGGCGGACCCCACGGGAAATAGCCATCTGCATCAAACTGCCCATTTTCATCAAGGCTTACTGTGCTCGCCCATGTACTATCCAACCAAACCGAGGGGAACGTTACACAGTCCGGCCTCCAGCCGCAATAGGCTTTGCGGACAATGGTGGAAGGGGAGGGGCTTGCGCCATCGTACGTAACTCGTCCACGCACGCGGATGACCGGTTCAAACCAGATGTCTTGGTCTATGATTCCAGGAGAGACGCTAATCAACTCCAGACTCTGGTCGCGCGGGCCGAGCGGCCCAATCACTCGGCAGCGAAGCCGGTAGTCGGCAGTGCGGGTAACAGACAGGGTTATGCGGTACTGGCCGTCGGCACCGGTTGTAACCTGCCTCAGCGTAACCCAGGTCTTGCCCTGCTTCTGATCCAGCCATACTGTTGCGCCCGCGATACGCCCCCGGGATCCTGCGTATTGGACAGTGCCTTGGAAAACAAGGGGAGCCGGTGTAGGAGTCCGCGTGGGTGTGCGAGTGGGGGTCGGGGTGCGAGTGGGCGTGCGGGTGGGGATGACCCAGAAGTCGGGGCCTTCGGAGATTACGCCCGCGTTCGGAACCCGGTCTATTTCGTTAGCGATGTATTGGTAAGGGGGCAGACCCTTAACAAATGAGGTGTCGGCCCACCACGCGAAGTTCGTGTTCAAGGCGAGAGTTGCCGGTCCCACATGGACGCGCAAGGTTTTTGTTTCAGAGTCTAGGGTAGGAGGCTGGAGTAGCATCTTGTAGACCCAGCGCCGGCCCTCCCATCGTTTGAAGATGGTCTCGTAGGCTTTGGTGGCCGGATTCGCCACAACCTCAACCATAACATCAGCACCAGATGGCGAACCCGTGGCATCGTTGGCGTCTGCGTCGAAGAACCACGCCGCCATCGCGTGATAGGTCCGCTCGCTGAACCAGTCCCCAGCGCCAATTGGCGGCAGATTGGACACAAGTTCTAGTTCAATCCATCCGTCCCAGTGTCTGCGCACCGCGGCAGAGAAGATCTCCCCCGCAAGCGTGTGCTCTCGTTTAGGGAACTGGGTCGAAGATGCAACGTGCTCCCATCCGACCGGCCCTAGGTAGACCATCACCATATGGCGCAAGTTGCCGTATTTGTTCAGGATTGGCCAGGTATACAGGGCATCCCAGGCATTGGACGGGATTTCCTGGGCCAGGGTCATGGTGAAGACGTTGCCGTAGGAACCGCGCCGATCAAGGCCACCGGCGAGGATGTCCACCCAACGGGGAAAGATCTCATGGCCATCGGAGATGGTCCCTGGTATGAACGGAACCGGTCCCGTATTGGGTGCTACGTCACGCATCTGCAACTCGCCGTTGACCTCCTGAAATGTAGCCGCGAACCAGTAGTAACTGTCATCCCAGAGGGTAACAAGGTACCACTCGGAGGAGATTCCAGTGCCCGCGACGGAAAGGTCATAGTCCGGCGACTGATATGGCCACATCAGACTGACACCGACGCGGTCGTCGGGCGGGTCTGTAACCGTGCCAGCGACTCCCACGCCGCTCGTAGAGATGCCGGTGGGGATGCGCGGCTCCATTCCCGGCGGGTAGAGCCCGGGGCCGGAATAGGGCAGCGGAGGCAGGGTGGGAAAGGGTTCCGGCGTAGGCGTCAGGCGCTCGTCCGGCGCATTGAAGCCTTTGGGTGCCGGACTTGGTCTCGCGGGCGGTGGCGTCGGCGTTGAGGTCAGGCGCTCGTCCGGCGCGTTGAAGCCTTTGGATACCCAGGGCACGGCTATCAGGCACAACCCTGCGATGGCGATGGCGAGAATGCAGCGAGCAGTCCGCGTGCGCGTCAGGCATTTCAGAGCGTTCATAATGCCCCTCCTCGGCGTGAAAAGTACTCACGCTTCACATATTTCCTAACGTCCCCAGCGACGGTGAGATACGCGGACGAGAGAAGTATCTCGCTTGGAAGCGGCGCGAAGCCTCTGGCCGCGTGGCCTATGTCTCCTTGTACGAGTGGTGCAGCCCCAGGTCCTGGGCCTCGTTGATGGCGTGCGCCATCTCGGGGATCATCGCCGCGCCGTGCCGATATTGGAAGGGCCACATGCTACGGGGGTCAAAGATGCCCACCCGGTCGCCGTCCTTGAGCACGTGCCCCAGGTCGGGCTGGAGGCCGGGCATGGCGCTGAGGTTGCCGCTGATGAAGGTGATGCCGCGCTCTTCCGTGGGGAGACCGAGATGTTTGAGGAGGTCGGCCATGGTGCTGCCCTCGGGCAGCGTTACTTTGAGGTTGGCGTGCGCGGACTCGGCGGCCTCTCCGCCGTACTTGGCCAGCGCGCCATAGAGCCAAACGTCCACTACGATGTCTGCCATTCTACCCTCCTCCGATGGGCGGGAAGATCCCGACCTCGTCGTCGTTGTTGAGTGCGAAGTTCAAGGGCTGGGCGCGCCCGTTGACGAAGATCACCCGCACCTCATCGGGCGGCAGGCCCAGTTCGCGGATGAGCGTCTCAAGGGTCGCTCCGTCGGGGAGTTCCACGTCCACGGGGTTCCCCGATGGCCTGCCTGCGAGATAGCGGCTCAACCCGGCGAACAGTTTCACATGTACGCGCATCTCCACCTCACGGACACCGCACGATGTCCTGCGCCCACAGGCAATCGGCGCAGGACGGGTTCCATCCCCAGCATCCTTCGTTCCGCTCGCGCAGGTCGCAGGTTTCTCTCAGGTCGCAGTCCGGGCATGACGGGAAGTGGAATCCGCGCACCTCGCTGCGGAAGCGGACGTACTCTTCGGATGTCCAGATGCCGGCCAGGGATTGCTCGTTCACGTTGCCCAGGATGTAGCGGGTTACTTGCTTCTGCCTGCCGTCAATGGCGAAGTACGTGTAGTTGTGCGACAGGGCGTAGCAGGGCGAGACTCCGCCATCCCATCCTACCACAATGGCGCGGTCTTGGACAAATCGGCAGCGTCGCTCGGCGCCCCAGTGCATGCGGGGCAGTTCCAGCGTTCCCCAGGTAACCCATGCCCCCAGCGACACGGGCCAGCCGCCCGCGTTGAACGGCGGGCGCGGCTCGTAGCCGTAGAGCATCTCGTCGCGCATGTCTGCGGTGTAGGCCAGCACGTTGCTGACCAGGACGCGGGCCGCGCCCAGCCGCGAGGCCAGGCCGGTGAGCAGGCCCAGTTCGGCGACGTTGCTTTTGAGGGCGACGAACTCAATGCCCAGGGCGGGAATGAGCGACGCGCGGCGCGCCTTGGCGTCGTTCACGTGGCGGATGTTCTCCAGCACCTGCGAGATCATCGCGCCGCGCACGCCCGCGTAGGTCTCGGGCTTCACGCCGTCCAGCGACACGACCAACCGGTCCACGCCGAGCCGCACCAGTTCGTCGGCCATCCTTCTGTCCAGCAGCAGGCCGTTGGAGCCGACCGTTACGGCCAGCCCTCTCTCGCGCACGGCCTGGATCATGTCCAGGATGTGGGGGTGGGTGAGGGGTTCGCCGAAGCCGGTGAAGATGACCCGCTCAAGGCTGGGGAGTTCGTCCAGGCTAGCGGCGATGCGCGCGAACGTGTCCATGGTCATCTGGGCTTCGGGGTCTTGCCAGACGTTGCGGATGCAGGTGCGGCAGTGGAGGTTGCAGCCGGTGGTCGGTTCCACGTACAGTTTGCGGGCGTCGCGGGCGCAGGGGTGCAGGATCAGGTCGCCCTCGCGTTCGTCCAGCCAGTACTCGGAGTCCGGCGGGATGTGGCGACGCTGGAGGAAGTCTTCCGGGAGAATCAGTCGTCCTTGCTGGTCTGCGATCACTTTGGGCATGGGATGTCCCCATAAAGACAGACCTCCCGCAGGACGATGCCTGCGGGAGGTCGTGATGGGATACTACAGTTCGCCGAAGACCGAATCCAGGGCCTCGTCCGGCACATCAAAGACCTGATTGTGCGGCGGGAGCGGCTCGTACTTCATGAACTCGGGTACTCGGTCGGCGGCCTTGCCGATGCCGGCGGCTTCGTTGAACGCGCGCTCTTTCTTGAGGATTTCGGCGCCGAGTTTCGCGGCGTCCTCCGACTTCCAGTTGGTGCCCAGCACGCCGTTGCACTCCTGCATCATGCCCTCAAACCCGCTGGCGATGTCCAGGATGGCGAAGGCGATGAAGAGGCAGTGGCCCGTGGAGTCAATGAAGGCGGTGGTAGCCTGGAAGGCGCGGCTCAGCGCGGCCTTGCCCTCGGGGCTGAGCGGGTCCTGCTTGCCGCTGACGCCCAGGATTTCGGGGGCGATGGTGTAGCCGGCGGTGTGGTCGGCGCCCATGGTGGTCGTAGCGTAGGTGATGCCGATGCCCTTGACCGCGCGCGGCTCGTAGGCGGGCATGGACTGGCCCTTGACGACCGGCACATGGGTCAGCCCAAAGGCCCTGCCCGTCGTGGCAGTGCCCGCGCCCAACAGGCGGCCCATGGGCGTGCCCTTGCCCATCTCATGCACCAGGTTGATGGCGCCCTTGCCGTCGCCGAACTTGATGACGCCTGCCTCCATGGCTACGGCCAGGGTGGTGCCGGTCTCAATGGTGTCCAGGCCATAGGCGTTGCACAGGCGGACCAGTTCCGCGATGTCGTCCAGGTTGTCAATGCCGCAGTTCGCGCCGAGCGACCAGTCGGACTCGTACTCCACGCAGGAGACATGCTCGCTGCCATCGGCCTTGTGCCAGGTGTTGGAGCACTGGATGATGCAGCCGGGGCTGCAGGCGTGGTTGTAGAGTTCCTTGCCGAGGCGCTTCTTGTTGCCCTCAAAGATGGCCTCGCCGGCGATCTTGGCCGCGCCCTCAAACCGTCCGCTGGAGAAGTTGCGGGTCGGGAGGCCGCCCGCCTCGTTCAGGATGTTGATGAGGACGGCGGTGCCGTAGGTGTTGAGGCCGCCCTTGGGCTTGGTGATGTCGTGGGTGCGGAGGGCGTCAATAAGTTTCTTGCGGCCCTCGTCAAAGAGCGCCTTGTCTTTCAGGACGACGCCAGGAGCGCCCTTGGGGTCGGCGATGATGAACTTGAGGCCGCGGCTGGCCATGACTGCGCCCATGCCGCCGCGCCCCGAGTAACGGCTGGGCCGTCCCGCCATGTCGTTGAACACGACGCCGGAGTTGCCGTAGCCGAACTCGCCCGCGTTGCCGGTGCCGGCGATGGAGACCTTGTCGCCGAACTTGGCGTACAGTTTCGGGAAGATTTCGTACAGGTCTTTGCCGGCGTACTCGTTGGCGGGCATGAACTCCACCTTGGGCTTGCCGGCCTTCTCGTCCCAGGAGATGCGGGCCAAGTGATAGCCCTTGGCCTGGCCCTCTACGACGATGGCCTTGATCTGCATGTTGGCGATGTGCTGCGCCCAGGACGTGCCGGCGTTGGACTCCTTGATGCCGCCGGTGAGGGGCGACTTGGCCCCGACGGATATGCGGGCCGACGTGGGCGCGACGGTGCCGGTTACGATGCCGGGGGCGAAGACCAGTTTGTTGTTCGGGCCCAGGGGATGGCACAGCGGAGGAACTTCGTCGTGCACGATGGTGGAGGTCAGCCCGCGCCCGCCCAGGTGCTGGTACTTGGCGGGAACCTCCTCAAGGCGATAGGACAGGTCTGCCATGTTCAACCGAAGGATCCACATTTTGAACACCTCCTTGTGATTTGTGGGGGCAGGAGCGCTGCCCGATTCCCTTATCCGATTGTCAAAAACAAAAGGCAACGTCGGCCCGACGTGGGCGTCAGTTGCCTCCTTTGCAAACACGGCAGGCGCGGGAATTGCTCCCCACACCCTATCGCCCATTCCTCCCGGTGGGAGGAGGTGGGTCGGAGGTCTGTCCCGGGTGCTTGGTTGTGGCGATGCAGGATTCCATCCTGCGAATACATTATACCCGAATTCTCGTCGGATGTCAATCGCTTTTGGCGGCCAATTTTGCGAATGGGTCTTCCTGCTGCGAAGCCGTGGGCGGGGTCGGCTGCGGTGACGAAACCGGACCCGAAAAACCGGACACTGATGGCCTATATGAATAAACTGTCATGCACAATCAAGGCATTTTGTGCTATAATCATTGGGGGCGCGATGCGCGTCGTTGCGCCGATTATCTTTGCTGCCTTGCTGTGGGGAGGTGCTTATGCGAAGATACGTGGATAGGTACGCGCTGGCCTTCGCGGCGGTGTTCTTCGTTGCCGCGGCGCTCTTCTTTGGGATGACCCTCATGGCCCATGCGCGTCCCCAGCCGAATGCGACCGGGTGGGGCGGCAACGAGGGGCCGATCGCCCAGGATTCGGCCCTCGTCGTCGCGGTTACGGGGCCTTCGGCGCCTGTGGAAATCTGCGGCACGGCCAGGTTCACGGTTACGGTAACCAACCTGGGGCCGGATCCGGCCAACAACGTCGTGATCCAGAGCGCCATGCCCGCAGGGTTTTCGCCAACCCCGCAGTCGGCGAACAAAGGCACGATCGGCGTGGGCCAGATGGTTACCTCCACGTTCACTTTCAACGCCGGCTGCGCGGCCGTCTCCGGCGATAACACGACGACCGTCTCCTACACGGGCGGCACCGACATCATCGTGTACACGTCGTTCGTGGTGAACCCGGGCGCCCTGTCGTTGACGAAGGAAGCGGTCGCCGTGAACGGGGTCCCCATCGCGCCCACCACGTCGCCGGCCGCGTCCATCGGGGATCAGATTACCTGGCGGATTGTCGCGCAGAGCAGCGGCCTTGGCCCCATCTCCAACGTCGTCGTTACGGACGTGGTCGGCAGTGGGATGCAGTACGTTTCCTCCACGCCGCCCGGCACCTACAACGGCACGGATACGATCGTGTGGACCGCCGCGGAGGTCCCCGCGCTGGCGCGGATTGAGGCGGGGCAAGCGGTTACGCTCACCGAGGTTACGGCGGTGCTGTCGTGCAGCGACCTGACCAACATCGCGCGGGCCACATGGGGGTGCACCGGCGAGGCGTGTCAGACGCCCCAGGAAGTGCAGGCCAGCGTCGCGTTGCGACTCAAGGAACCGCTGCTTGCCTTCACCCCGCCAAACGTTGCGCTGCCGTTTTGTTCGCCCTCCGTTTCGGTCAGTTTTGATGTGCAGAACACGGGCGAGGGCGCGGCGAGGAATGTGTTCCTGGCCGTGGACCTCACCGGCTACAACGTAACGGTTACCTCCCCCGGCGCCAGTTATCAATGGACGCCAACGCCCGGCTTCGTTCTCCCTGACATTCCGGGCAGTGGCTCCTACACGCTGTCCTACGTTCTGTCCTTTGCCGGCAACTGGTGCAGCGGCACTCCTCCAACGGGATCGCGCACGTGGTTCCCGACCTACGAGGACGATTGCGGCGTGGTGTTCCACACGCCGGTCCGCACCAGTTCGCTGAGCATCAGCGGCGGGCCGCCCTCGCTGTCGCTCAGCAAGTCCGGACCGAGCGTGGCGGCCCTGGGCGACAACGTCCAGTACACGATCAACGTCAGTTACACTGGGGGCCTTTCCTGCGGCGCGGGCGGGGAGGCCGGCAAAATCACCGTCACGGATACGGTGCCGGCAGGCTGGAGCGTGCTGGACGCCGACGGCGGGACGGTGGTGGACGGCAAGATTGTCTGGACGGGCATAGACCCCGCCACGGGAGCCACGCTGCGCCCCACGTTCCACATCTCCGACACGAATGAGAGCGGCTGCGACCTGTGCGGCCACATCTACGCCAACCAGGTTACGGCGTCGGTGCAGGATTGCTGCGGGTGCCTCCGCACGGCATCGGCCTCGGCGACGACGGCCATAGAATGCCCGCAGACCGACATCGGCCTGGAGTCAAGCCGCACCATCGCGTCTGCCTATAATTTTGAGTATTGCACGCCTATTACCTATACCAACACATACATCTTTGACAACAACGCCCGCTGGGATAACGTCGCGTGGACCGACCTCCTGTTCACCGAGGACATGCCCGCGGGCCAGACGTATGTCCCCGGGTCGGCGCGGGTGCTCATCAACAGCGTGGACTACACGAGCCAGGTGGCCATCTCGGTGGTGGGCGGCCACCTGGTGTTTGACTTCAGCGGCGGGACGTTCCCGCCCAACGTTCGCAACAGCACCCTCGTGATCCAGTATGCGCTGGACACGCATCCTTCCGGGTGCGGCGCGTCCACCACGTGGTACGATTTTGCCACGCTTGAGGTGGACATTACCGGTGATCCGGGGTTTGAAGGCCCATGCACGACGGCGGGGGGCACGCTGGTAACCCGCGACGTTGTGGAGCCGACGGTGTACGGTTCTACCATGAGCGTCAGCGTTGCGGGCATTCCGGACATCACGTCGTCCTGCGGCACGTATGTCATCACGGTTACGCTCACGCGCACGTCGGCCATGGACGCCTATGATGCCCTGCTGTTCCTGGATAGCAGCAACTACGAGATCATCACCGTAACCGGCTGGTCGGGGATTGAGCCGCTGTCGCCGCTGGCGGGCACGCCTGTGCCGGGCGGGTACGAGTGGAACTACGGCGACCTGTTTTCGGGGGGCAACACGACCGCGGAACTTTACATAACCGTGAAGGCGCGCTGCCTTTCGTCGTCGTCGCTGCCTGTAACGCTGTTCTACAACAACCGCTGCAATGACTTGGCAAGCCCCTCCTTCCCCATGAACGTTTCGGCTCCGGATCGCGCTTGCTCCACGTCGGCCAGCGACTCGGGCCTCGTGCTGAATCCGGTGTTGACGATCTACAAGTTCCCCGAAATGAAGTGGGTGTCGGGCACGCAAGTCGCGTGGCACGCTCACGTGATCAACTCGGGCGCGGGGATCGCCCATGATGTGCAACTCATAGATTTGATAGGCCCCAGCCAGAGTTTCAACAGCGCGGTTTGGAGCAAGGCCACCGGCGTAACGACGTACACGAACCAGACGCCCGAGGGCACACCCATCAACGGGGTGTCGTGGGTCTTGTCGCTGGAGCCGGGCGAGTTCCGCGATGTGGACATCGTGGCCGACATCGTCGGTTGCCGCGATGATGTCAACGTGATCACGATGCAGACCAAGTGCCTGGGCGCGATCTGTTCCGGGCCCGTGAGCGACTCGTCCACGTTGTTGTTCCCGCCGGCCAACCTGGTCGCAACGTCCATGGCGTACACGCCCATCAACCCGTGCGGGCAGACCGATGTTGTCCTCACGGTGCGCAATGCGGGCCTGGCGCCGCTGTTTGACCTGGAACTCAACCTGACGTTGCCCGCCGGGCTGACCTACGCGGCGGCGCCCAATGCGGAGTACCGCGTGAACGGCGGCCCCTGGCAGGGCCTGGGGAGCAGCGAGCCGCTGATTACGCCGACGTCGCTGGTGTGGAGTTACACCCAGGGCAATTCGGGCCTGTTCGGCTATCTGGACAAATTGGATCCCGACACCACGGTGGAAGTGCGCTTCAAGGTGGACGTGGCCTGCGAATTTGACCAGAGCCGATTGGAGTTCTACGCGTCCTACGCGGACTGCAAGACGATGGGACGCACGCAGACGGCCACCAGTTACTTCAACGTGCGGCCGAATCGGCCGATCCTCACCGTGTCCAAAGTCCAGACGCCCCCCGGCAACATCAACTGCGGCGCGCCCGTAGTCTGGACGATTACGGTGAAAAACGCCCTGCTGGGCACGGATGGCGCGCCGGTTACGGCAAAGGTGGTAACGCTCGCCGACACGCTGGGCGGCGCGTTCAACTTTGTGGATCTGCGCGAGGGCGGCGTCTCTGTCCCGAATCGCCAGGTGGTCGGGCAGACCGTAACCTGGGAGGTGGCGAACCTGGGCCCGGGCGAGACGCGCACGTTTACGCTCCACGCAACGCTGGACAACGCGCCGTGCAGTTCCTCGCTCACGAACAGTGTGTCGGCGGCCTGGGGCTGCGGCGACCCGGACGAGGATCCGTCCACGCCGGCCGTCTGCCAGGGCACGCCGGTAACATCCAGCGCCACGGTTACCCGCGCCACACCCAACATCGTGGCGTCGTTCGCTCCGTCCGCGCTGGCCGCCTGCACGTCGGGCAGTTTGGTTACGATTACGCTCACGAACAATGACTCTGTTGCGACGGCCTACAGCCCTGCCGTAACGATCACGCTGCCATCGGGGGCCACCTACGTGGCGGGCACGGCGAATCCGGTCCCCAGTTCCTCTACTTCCACGCGCCTCGTTTACAACGCGGGCATCTTGCCAGACTTGGGGCCGGGGGAATCCACGATGATCAGTTTCCGGGTGGATTTGCTGTGCATCCGCTCGGGCACCTTCAACGTCAGCGGCTCGTACCTGGACTGCTGCAACAATGCGCACACGCTGAATCAGAATGTCGGGCCGACGTGGCAGTATCCGACGCTGACGATCACGAAGACCCCGACAACGCAGGCGATTCTTCCGGACAACGACGTTACCTGGACTATCCGAGTTACCAACACCAGTGCGGTTGCAACGGCGGGCTACATTTTGATTGAAGACACGCTGGGCAACGGGTTCTCGTTCGTAACCGCCACGAACCCGGCCACGGGCATCGGCGACTTCGTGGTCGTGGGGCAGAACGTTACATGGGAACTGGACGACCTGGCACCCGGCCAGAGCAAGACGGTAACCCTGACCGCCCACTACAACGGCACGGGCAATTCCTGCGATTCCACCCTGCGGCGCAACCGCGTTCGCGCCACGTGGGGGTGCGATAACGACAACAACATTGACGGAGACCCCACCACAACCGCCGATAGGGATTGCGCGAGTGGGGTGTACACGTCCTACGCCAACGCCTACGTAACCAGCCCTGACCTATACTTCTCGGCGGGGCCTACGTACACCTGCAACACCGACGGTTCCGTTACCGTGTCTGGGACGGTGCGCAACCACACGGACCAGAGCAACACGGCCACGGGCGTGCAGGTGCGCATCATCGTGGACGGCGGCGCGCCCATAACCCTGTCCACGACGCCGGCCAACCTCAGCCCGGGCAGCACTGGCACGTTCTCGTACAACACGGGGCCTCTGGAAACCGGCGTGCCGCACACGTTCCAGGTGATGATAGATCCCGCCAACACCATTGTGGAGTGCAACGAGACCAACAACTCGGCCAGCGGGGCCGCGACGTGCAATGTGCCGGTGATGGACTTGACGAAGGATATCGCCCAAATCACGCGGGGCGGGCAGGTCCTGACGTCCTTCTCCAACATTCAGCAGGGCGACCTTATCCGGTATCGCATCCGCATCAACAACCCGGGCGCGACGACGGCGTACAACGTGGTAATCACGGATGTGCTGCCGTCGCCGCTGGCGCAATTCGCGTACCAGGCCGGTTCCACGCAGGCCACCTGGCCCAACTACGTGGGCACGTACACCACCGACCCGACGGGCACCGGTTCGGCGGCAGACCCGCTGACCTGGACATTCGCCGACGTTCCGCCGCGCGGCGCGACCATTGACCCAGGCGAGACCCTGACCCTGACGTTTGAGGTGCGCGTCGGCAACGGCATCGCCGACGGCGTCAATTATACCAACACGGCCTACACCACGGCCCAGGATGGCTACGGCCAGGATTTGCCCGACGACTGGGACGACGAAACGCGCCCCGGCGCGCTCCCCGGCCTCGTGGTGGACAAGACCATCGCCGACATCAACGGCGGGCCGAATGACGGGTACGCCGAGCCGGGCGACATCGTTACGTACCGCGTTGTGGTTACCAACGTGGGCGCGGGCAACGCCTACTCGCTGGTGCTGACCGACACGCTGCCGCCTGCCTTTGAGTACGTGGCGGGCACGACCTTGGCCACATGGCCCAGCGGCTCCTACACCAACGACCCGACGATTAACGGCGCGACGCTGTTCTGGAACATCGGCGCGACGCTCCAGGGCGGCACGCCCACCGGCCAGGCGCTGACCCTCACGTTTGACGCGCGGGTAACCGCAGCCGTGGCGCAGGGCGTAACGTACACGAACGTTGTAACGGCATCGGGCAAGACCGGCGCGGACGTCCCCATCCCACCCGATTCGGGCCTGCCCGACGACACCGACCCCGACGATTCGGATGACATCTCGCTCACGGGCGCGCGGCCCGGCCTGGTGCTGGACAAGAGCATCCCGCTGCTGATTCGGCAGGGCACTCCCATCCTGAACCCGACGACCGTGGAAGCGGGCGACATCGTCTCGTACACGGTGGTGGTAACCAACGTGGGGCTGGGCACGGCGCACAACCTGGTGCTGTCGGATACCCTGCCTACGGCGTTTGAGTACGTGGCGGGCTCCACCATCGCCACGTGGCCGAGTGGGACGTACACCACCGATCCGGTGCAGGGCGGCGGCTATCTCCGCTGGAACATCGGCGCGACGCTGAACGGCGGCGACCCCGTGGGCCAGGCGCTGACGCTGCGCTTCGCCCTGCGCGTAACGTCGGCCGTCGCGCGCGAACAGTTCTATCCGAACACGGCCCTGGTCAACGGGCGCGACGGTTTGGGCGCGCTGATTCCCGCGGACTCCGGCGACGCCGAAGACAATGACCTGGACGACCAAGACGATGCGACGCTCCAGGCGCTGAAGCCGGCGCTGGTAACGAGCAAACTCGTCGCCGACATCAACGACCAGCCGAGCGATGGCACAGTGGAGCCGGGCGACATCGTTACGTTCCTGGTAACGGTGCGCAATGTGGACCGCGGGACCGCGTACAACGTGGTGGTAACGGACACGCTGCCGTCGCCGGGTTGGGTCTATGTGCCGGGCACGACCTACGCGGAGTGGAACGGCGGCGCGAATACGTACACCGGCGATCCCACCATCACGGGCGGCGGTACGGTGCTCCACTGGCCGATCGGCGCCACGCTTGTTGGTGGCAGCCCGGTTGGCGACATCCTGACGCTTCGGTTTGACGCGCGGGTTACGTCGGACATCGTGTCGGGGCAGACCTATACGAACCACGTATGGTTCACGGGCAAGGACGGCGCGGGCACGAACATCCCCGCCGACACCGATGACCCCGACGACACCGATGATGACGACCAGGACCGCGTCCAGTTGCTGGGCCTGGAGCCTGCGCTGATTATGGACAAGGCGGTGGTGGATATCAACGGCCAGCCATCGGCGGGGACGGTCGTGGCCGGCGATGTGGTAACGTTCACGATTGTCGTTACCAACGTCGGCCCGGGCACGGCGTACAACGTGGACGTTACCGACCTCATGCCGTCTGGCTGGCAGTACGTTGCCGGGAGCACGCAGGCCAACTGGCCTTCGGGTTCGTCCACGGCTGACCCGACGGTGGCGGGGCAACTGCTGACGTGGGACTTGAGCGCGACGCTGAATGGCGGAGATCCCACAGGTGATGTCCTCACCCTGCGGTTCAAGGCGCAGGTAACTTCTGCCGCCGTCGCGGGGCCGAACACGAACACCGGCGCGACTACAGGCGAGGACGGCGCGGGCACGCCGATTCCCGCCGACACCGGCCAGTCCGATGACACCGACCCCGACGACCAGGATCAGGAAACGCTGAACATGCTGAAGCCCGCGCTGGCGGTGAACAAGGATATTACCCGCATCTTTGACCGCAACGGCGTGGAGATTTCGCCGACGCCCACGAGCGTTGAGGCGGGCTATCAGGTGGAGTATCGTTTTGTGGTTACCAACGTGGGCACGGCCACGGCGTACAACTTGAACGTAACGGACACGCTTCCCGCGGGCCTGGCGTACCACGCGGGCACGTCGGCGCTCAACGGCGCGCCCATCGCCGACCCGTCCGTCGTGGGGCAGAATCTCATCTACACGCTGAACCACACGCTGGCGGCGGGCGAGCGCATGACGCTCACGCTCCGCGCCGACGTCAGCAGCAGCATCGTGGCCAACGCGACGCTCACGAATGTGGCCTACGTCCGCGGGCGAGACGCCTCGGGCACGGTGATCCCCGGCGCGAACGCGGACTTGGGCGACGTGAGCGACCCCGACCCGGATGACACCGATGCCGATGACACGGGCAGCGAGTCGGTTACCGCGCTGGTCCCGGCGCTGGACGTGAACAAGGACATCGTCCACATCTACGACCGGCTTGGCGTGGAGATTTCGCCGATGCCTTCGGCGGTGGAACCCGGAATGCGGATTGAGTACCGCTTCGTGGTAACGAATGTGGGCACGGGCACGGCGTACAACGTGGATGTGGAAGACCGCATGCCCATTGGGCTGTCGTACCGCACGGGCACGTCCACGCTCAACGGCGCGGGCATCGCCGATCCGAGCGTTGCGGGGACGCCGGGCACGGGCCAGACGCTGAACTACGACCTGAATCACACGGTGGCGGCGGGCGCGCGCATGACGCTGACGCTACAGGCGACGGTAACCAGCCTGGTAACCCAGGGCACGGACCTGGTGAACTACGCCGAGGCGACAGGCTACGACGGCGCGGGCACCGAAATCCCGAACAGCAATGCCGTCCTGGGCGACGTGGCGGATTCGGATCCCGATGATGCCGACGCCGACGACACCGGCCGCGAGGATATCGGCGTTGTCGTGCCCGCGCTCAACGTGGACAAGACGATTGCGCGCATCTACGACCGCATGGGGTCCCAGATTAGCCCCACGCCGTCCGCGGTGGAAGCCGGCTATACGGTGGAGTATCGGTTTGTCGTGAACAACGTGGGTGGCGGCACGGCCTACGGCGTGGATGTGGTGGACAATCTTCCGGTGGGTCTGGGGTATGTAACGGGTGCGAGCGCCTTGAACGGCGTTCCCATCGCCGACCCCGCCGTTGCGGGGACGCCGGCGACAGGCCAGACGCTGACCTATGACCTCAACGCCACGATTGCCGCGAGTGGGAGCATCACGCTGACCTTCCGCGCGCAGGTAACGAGCCTCATCCGCGCGGGCGTCCCACTGACGAACACGGCTGAGGCCACCGGCTACGATGGCTACGGCATGGAGATTCCGAACGCAAACCCGGGCATCGGGGACACGTTTGACCCCGACCCGGATGACTCGGATGCCGACGACACGGGCAGCGAAACGCTGAACACCCTGGTTCCGGCCCTGGATGTGGATAAGATTGTCCTGCACCTCTGGGACAATTTCGGCACGCCGATCCCGACCACGTCTCCGGTTGAGCCTGGGTATCGCGTGGAGTATCGGTTTGTCGTAACCAATGTGGGCACGGGCACGGCGTACAACGTGGATGTGGAAGACCGCATGCCCATTGGGCTGTCGTACCGCACGGGCACGTCCACGCTCAACGGCGCGGGCATTGCCGATCCGAGCGTTGCGGGGACGCCGGGGACCGGCCAGACGCTGACCTACGACCTGAATCACACGCTGGCGGCGGGCGAGCGCATGACGCTCACGTTCCAGGCGGACTTGACGAGCCTCATCACGCAGGGCGTCTCGCTGGCGAACTACGCCGAGGCGACGGGCTACGATGGCGCGGGCACCGAGATACCCGACAGCAATCCCGACCTGGGCGACGTGGCCGATTCGGATCCCGATGATGCCGACGCCGACGACACCGGCATGGCGTATCTGGAAGTCAACGAGCCGTTCCTGATCACCGACAAGACCATCGTGAGCGTGGCGGGCGATCCCAACCGCGACTACATCCTGCCCAATGAGGTCATCCGGTATCGGTTCGTGGTAACCAACGTGGGCCTGGGCACGGCCTACTCGCTGGTGCTGAGCGATGTGCTTCCGTCGCCAGGGTTCTCGTATGTGGCCGGCAGCACCGTGCTGGAGACGCCTTCGGGCACATCCACCGCCGACCCGACGGTGGCCGGAACGCTTCTCACCTGGAACACGGGCGTAACACTGTTGGGCGGCGTGCCCGTCGGCCAGGCGGTTACGCTGACCTTCTCGGCGCGGACGGGTTCCGACTTGCCCGATGGCCAGTTCATGGTGAACACGGCCTACGCCAGCGCGTTGGACGGCAGCGGCGCGCCGGTGCAGAAGGATGGCGTGGACCCGCAGGATACGGACCCGGACGATCAGGATGACGTCCAGATATGGGCGCAGAACTCCGGCCTGGTAACGGACAAGAGCATCGTCTCGGTGAACGGGCTGCCCTACGACGGGTCGGTGGAGCCTGGGGACATCATCCGCTACCGCTTCGTGGTAACGAACGTGGCGGCCGGCGCGGCCTACTCGCTGAACATCACCGACACGCTGCCATCGCCCGGGTTCGTGTACGTGCCCGGCTCCACCCTGGCGGTCTGGCCGTCGGGTTCGTCCACGGCTGACCCGACGGTCGCGGGCGTGGTCCTGAACTGGAACCTGAACGCGACGCTGGCGGGCGGCGTGCCTGTGGGCGAGGCGCTCACCCTGACCTACGACGTGCATGTTACGAGCGCCATCGTTGCGGCGCGCACGTACACGAACACCGCGACGGTAACCGGCTTCAACCAGGCGGGCGAACAGATTCGGCCCGACAGCCCCGACCCGCAGGATGACGACCCGGACGACTCGGACTCCACTACCGTGTCGGGCGTTACGCCGGCGCTGGTCATTGACAAGCGCATTACCGACATCAGCCGCGGCATGGGCACAACCGTGATCTACCCGGGCGACGTGATCACCTACCAGGTGGTGCTGACGAACATCGGCGGCGGCATCGCCTACCACGTGAGCCTGACGGACACCTTGCCGTCCCCCGCGTTCACGTATGTGGCCGGCTCAACCCGGGCGATCTGGCCTTTGGGTTCGTCGTCGGCGGATCCGACGGTGAACGGCGTTGTCCTCCACTGGCCGCTGGACGCCACGCTGCGCGGCGGCGAGTCGCTGACACTGACGTTCGCGGCGCGGCTGGGCAATAACTTCCACGGGACGATCTCGTTCGTCAACCACGTTTACGCTACGGGTCGCGACGGCGACGGCACGCCGATTCCGCCTGCGTCCACCGACCCAGGCGACTGGGATCCCGACGACGCGGATGATGTGCCCGTGGAGGGCCAGAAGCCGACGGGCACGCTGGATGTGGAGCCGCTGTGTCCCATCGCGTGCGCTGGCTGGAAGCATACCTTCGTCATCACGTACACCAACAACACGGCGATTCCGCTGACGCAGGCGCGGTTGGTCATCACGCCGCCCAATCACACGCTTGTGGTCTTCGCCGACTCCTCGGCGGGGCTGGTGTCGGGGCCGAACCCCGGCCAGGTGATGTGGGATTTGGGCACTGTGGGCGTTGGCGAGGTGGTGGTGCGCAACCTGGTGCTGCATCTGTACTCCAGCATTCCGCACGGGACGGTGCTTACGCTGCCTGTGGGCGCGTTTGCCTACGAGAGCGACCCGTTGCAGGTGCTGGAGACGTTCACGGTGCGCCGCGACGGCGTGTGCCTGGGGCCGACGCCGACGCCGCTGCCGACGAGCACGCCGACCCCGACACGTACCGCGACGCCAACCGCGACGCAAACGCGGACGCCGACGCTGACGCCGACGGCCACGCCCACGGCGACGCCGACGCCTTCGGCGACGCCCACGGCTACGGCCACGAGTTCGCCGACGGCCAGCCCGACGGCCACGCGCACGCCGACGCCTACGCCCAGCCCGACGCCGACCCCGACGCTGCCAGGGCCCACCGCAACGCCGACGCGAACGCCCTACGCCGGCTGCGACTGGATTTCGGGCGGCTGGGTGGACTACGCTCCGCATGGCGTGCCCGACTTTGACATGCGCCAGGAGGGCTGGCGGAACCCGAGCGGCAGGTGGTCCTACGACGGGCCGGCGGCTGCGGCAAACGTCCTCTGGTGGTACGACTCGCGGTTTGAGACGGGAGGCAACCCGCCGCCCATCATCAGCGACAACTACCCGCTGGTGCAATCCTACGACACGCTGGGGCCGTTCCGCCGCGACGACCACGACCCGATGAACGTGAACCTGCCGGGCAATCCGGGGATGCGGCAAGGCGAGTTCGTGGAAGATCTGGCCTACGTGGTGCGGACGGATTCCAGGGGCCAGACATCGGAAGGGACCGACCTGGAAAGCCTGGCGCTGGGTATCGGCCAGTACATCCACGAGAGGGGCCTGTGGCCCGATTACACGGTGGAGGTGCGCAAGTCGCCTTCGCTCATCTGGCTCACGGACCAGGTTCAGCAGAACAAGCCGATCATCCTGCTCGTGGGCTTCTGGGAGTACCAGTGGGTAACGGACGGCAACGGCCATGGATCGTGGCAGTGGCGACGCCTGGGTGGGCACTACGTGTCCGTTGCTGGCACGTGCCTGGTGAGCAACCAGGTGGCCTTGAGCGACCCGTGGCGGGATGGGGCGGAGATCGGGATGAGCGCCGGGCGGGTCTTGCCGCCGCACAGCCCGCACCTCGGCGATGCTACGGTCCA
>Ga0315298_1004638_pt1 | contig 20334 bp, 17 predicted proteins | sample WHS_1_MG_FD_203077 | JGI IMG/M metagenome (GOLD analysis project Ga0315298, IMG submission 203077) | Extremophilic microbial mat communities from Washburn Hot Springs, YNP, Wyoming, USA - WHS_1_MG | ecosystem: Environmental > Aquatic > Thermal springs > Hot (42-90C) | place: USA: Wyoming...
AAAGGCTAAAAATACTGGAAATACACAGATAAAGTAGGGATAATTTGTAAAAATCGCCTGAGAATGGCGAGAGTGGGGGAATACCTCTATCTCAAACTGAACAATTTTTGTTATTCGAAGTGCCCTTATGACAATAGATATTTTCCGCCGAAGGGCGGTTGGTGCAAAATGCAGTAGGATCGGCGTTTCGCCTGTTATGAGGGGCTCAGCACGCAATATCAGAAGCGTCCGAGTGTCTGGATTCAGCCCTCGAACTGCAGCGTTTCGTATCCGGGCTTAAGCTGGAAATGATCCTCGTGGGCATGTGCAAATGCTGGGGCTACCAAGCCGCCCATCAGGATAATGCCCCATACCACGGCAGCCCTGGCAACCCTTTTACCGCGCGCAGATGCACTGCGCGCTGAAAATGCAAAAGCAGCCTTGAGGCTGCCACCTATCTTTGAAGCGACGTGTAGCTGACTGAAAAAGTGCCGTAACACATCTTGCGGGGAACGTAGAAACGGTTTTGGGGCCATCGACGAACGGCGAATTACCGGAACTTGCTGATGGCGCAACCATGCCGCAGGATGCTCAGTGTGACGCGTGGCGGGCAACGACAGCGCCAGCCTCGCATGAAGCTCGTCACCGTCCGCGAGGGACCCGAGCGCGGTCTGTAATGCACTGAATGCGTTGCCATTGCCTGAACCGCCTGGCATTTGTGCCATCTCCTGTTCTATCCAATGTCGCTGTGCGGGTGTCAACGCCAGGTGGTCCAGGTAGTGTTGCATCAGAGGCGGCGTTGTGACGTGTGGGATTTCACCACGAGGTAGCGGTGCCCCGGAAACGTTAAAGGTATCAGCATCTTTAAACACGATGACACTCCATGATTTCGCAGTTTTCCTAACCATATATACAACGCAGCAGATATCGTGCCATAGCCGCTATCGGTTGATTTTTTGGCGGTGCCAGTTCATGGTTGATGGCATTGAATAGGTTTTCCGTCGCTGTGAGGCAACACAACGAAAGTGATCTGTGGCGGTATATGAAATGACGATGATCAATAGCATAGGATTAAAAGCTATTGTTTATTGGTCTATTGTAGAGGGGGTGCGACAGCCGGTTCTTCCGTCGCTCAATAACGACATTCGCTATCCTTTTCATGTTCAGGTTGGCATTAAGGCGTTCGATGCCTCTTAATGGAAACAAGGATGCCGTTGTGCTGTAACACTCAGATAGATAAGGAGCACACCATGCCACAAAGCAGCGGATTATTGGTCATTGATCTTCAATTTGGATTTTCCCCCAAGCCTGACTTGGTAGATCGCATCAGGGACGCCGCACAGGACTATTCGGTCGTCGTGGCCACCCGTTTTTGCAATCCGCCCGGCAGCTTGTTCCGAATGCGCATGAATGATGGCAACGATGGCGGGTCGGTGATTGACGTGGGACACGAGGTGATTATCGAAAAGCCTGGTTACGGGTTGAATCAGGCGGCGATAACCGTCTTGCGTGAGTTTACAGGAATCACAGAATGGGGACTGGTGGGTAGCCGGACGGGTGCTTGCATTATGGCCTGCGGGTTCTCCCTGTGGGATGCGGGGATTCCTTTCCACGTCATTCGCAATCTGTGCGCCGCTGAAAAAGGACCCATGTGTGAGGCAATCAGTACGGTCCTTCAACAGAAGTTTGGGGTGTAACTGCCTTTATGCAGCGCACAACCGTCAATCGCGTGGAGTTGGATACCCAAAGAGGGTCCGCCCGCGATTTGACACATTATCAACTATCGCGTAATTACCATCATCAAGTGTCGTAGTGATGGAACCCACGATAGAAACGGAGATGGGCGGCCAGTCTACGGAGATTCTTCCAAGCCCCGTTATGTCGCCCTCATGCGCTGCGCAGAGACAATTTCCACAGGAGCACGTTCACCATGGCCAAACACAAGATTGGGACGCAAAATGATTTTCCCCACGGTCAGGCCAAAGCCTGTAAGGTCGCAGGCATTGATCTTGCCGTCTATGCACTGAGCAACGGCTACTATGCCACACAGGCCAGGTGCACCCACCTGAGGGCGTCGCTAACGGATGGCGAGATCATCGATGACCGCCTGATCCAGTGCCATCGGCACCGTGCGCGTTTCGATATCCGCACCGGCGAGGTCGTGGACTGGGCCAACTTCCCCCCGGGCATTCAGATACTGAATCTGGTATGCAGGAGGAAAGCGCTCAAAACCTTTCCGGTGAGCGTAGAAGACGACACGCTCTACGTCGAGATCTGACCTGTCGAGATTCGCTCAGGCCTAGAAGCTCTACGGAAAAAACGTCGGTTTTCAAGAGCCAGCGCAGCAGCCTTTTGCGACGTGTCCCATCGGCGGACACCATCGGGGCCTCAGCACCGGCCCGTTGCCACCTTCCCCGTCAAAGTAATGCCGGTGACATTCAGCGCCTGGGATCGTACAAAGCCGCATGCAGCCCGCTCATACGCCGCGTCTGGCGCTGGATGGCGTTTTCCAGCCGCTCGCGGAGGGCGATGAGGGTGAAGTGGCTGCGGGCGCGGGTGATGGCCGTATAGAGCAGTTCACGGCTGAGGACGGGGCTGTCTTCCGGGGGAAGGATGAGGACGGTGTGGGCAAACTCGGAGCCCTGCGCCTTGTGGACGGTCATGGCCCAGGCGCTTTCGGTGTGGTTGAGGCGGCTGGGGAGGATGGCACGGGGGGCGTCTTCGCTATTGGGGAAGTAGACGCGCAGGCGTTTATCCGGGTCGGGCAGGGCGACACCGATGTCGCCATTGCTGAGACCGAGGTTGGGATCATTGCGGGTGACGAGGGTGGGGCGGCCAACATACCAAAGGCCGCGGCTCTGCAGGATGCCCTGGCGCTGCAAATAGTCTTCGATGGCGCGGTTGATGCCGGTAACGCCCCAGGGGCCTTGGCGCAGGGCACAGAGGATGCGGAAGCCAGCGTAGTCGTTGAGGATGGCTTTAACCCATGCGCTATGTTGTTGCTGGTCTTTAGGCGGCGGCTGGCCCGCAGCTTGCCAGACGCGACCATAGGCGCTTTCCGTGCGGGCAAGTTCCAGTATCTGGTGGATGGCGGGGGCGGGTTGCCAGGCGAGGGTGCCGGTGTGCGCAGCTTGCAGTATACGGACGGCGCTTTCTGGATGGCCGCCATGCACGGCATCCGCTAGCGCGCCAATTTCTGTGTTGAAGCGATGACTGCGTTGCAGGCGGATGATGTTTGATGCAAGGGGGCTGGAGCCGTTGTCGCCGGGCTGCGGCGCGGCACCACAACTGGCCTGCATATAGTGGCAGGTCCCGGCATCGTACTGACCGCTGCCCTGACAGAGTTCGGCCAGCACCGCGCCCGCTTCGACGGAGGCAAGCTGGTCCTGATCGCCGAGGAGGATGAGGCGGGCCGCAGGCGGCAGGGCGCGGAGCAGGGCGGCCATCATCTCTTGATGAATCATCGAGGCTTCGTCCACCACCAGCACGTCGAGTTCGAGGGGGTTGGCGGCGTCATGGCGAAAGCGACGACTGTCGGGGCGGGCGCCGAGCAGGCTGTGCAGGGTCCGCGCCGGACGCAGGCGGGCGAAGGCTGCAGCCATGTCGGCTATCCCGCCCAGTTGCGGAAGGGTGCCGACCGCGCTCTGCAGGGATTCGTCGATGCGCACCGCGGCCTTGCCGGTGGGGGCGGCGAGGACGATGCGCGGGGGGGGGCTGCTGGTCGCCATGAGCAAGGCCATGAAGCGCGCTGCGGTGTAGGTTTTGCCGGTGCCGGGTCCGCCGGTGATGATGCTGAAGTGGCTGCGCAGGGCGAGGGCGCAGGCGATTTTTTGCCAGGGGGCCTCATCGCCGGGTCCGTCAGATGCCGGGAAAAGTTGCTCCAACCAGGGTCTTAAGGCCTCGGGGTTAGCGGCATCGGCGACGCGCTGCCCGGCCCGTTGGCGCAGGGTCTCGGCGATGAATTGCTGGTCGCGCCAGTAGCGGCGCAGGTAGAGGCGGGTGGCGCTGAGGACCAGGGGCGTTTCTGCGCAGTTTACCGGGTCGGAGGTGTTGCGCCCGGTGACCTGCACGCAGAGGCTTTGGGCCAGGGTTTCTGTCCATTGGGCGGCATGCGGCCAGTGGACGAGTGCGGTTGCCAGCGCGGCGGGTCCTGGCGCGGGCCAGTCCAGGAAGCGTTCGGGCGCGCTGAGGAAGTCTTCCAGCGCGATGCAGGTGTGCCCTTCCCCTTCCAGGCGCGCGAGGAGGGCGCCCGCCAGGGGCAGGAGGGCCGGGGCCTGCGGGTCCAGGCGGATGAGGAACTGCGCAAAGGCAAGGTCGACGGGCCGTAGCCAGCCTTCCTCAGTCCAGGTGCGGAGTTGGTCCATCACGGCTGAGGTCATGGGCTTACTCATGGCTGGGTTGCACGCTGCGGCAACCCGAAGAGGCCGTCGAGGGCGTCGAGCAGGGCGAGGTTGGCGGGAAAATGGAGCATGCCTTGTTCCGGCCCTTGCAGCCCGCGCAGGAAGAAGAAGAGGGTGCCGCCGAGATGAGTCTCGGGCCGGTAGCTGCTCCCCATGCGCTGGTGCAGCAGGCGGTGCAGGGCCAGTTGGTAGAGGCTGGATTGCAGTTCGTAGCGATGGCTGAGGGTGGCGTTGCGCAGGGCTTCGGCGTGGTAATCCGCATCCTCGCTGCCGAGGACGTTGGATTTGTAATCAAGGACGTAGTAACGCCCGCCCTGCTCGAAGACGAGGTCCATGAAGCCGCGCATCATGCCGTGAACGACGCGCTGGGGGAGTCTGGGGCGATCGGCGCAGGGGAAAATATGCTGTTGGCAGAGCCTGTCCAGGTCGTCGCTGCGCAAGGCGTCGCTGGGAAACCAGAAGGCCATTTCGCTCTGGGTGTCGCTGAGATCGCAGAGTGTCGCTGTGAGGGGGGCGAGAGGGCTATGGACGATGGCTTGCAGCCATTCGGCAGTCTCCTCGGCCCAATCGCTCAGGCCGGCCTGGGTACAGGCCTTGTGCAGTTGTTCGGCAAAGTGGTCCTGACCGGTTTGGGCAAAACCGTTCTGGGCGAGGCGTTGCAGTTGGTCGTGGAGAAAGGTGCCGGCGTTCATGCCTTGCGGGTAGCGATGCCAGGGCGCGCCGGTTTGGGCGCGCCGGGGTGTCAGTGGCGCCGACGGGTCGGCAGGGAGATCGCGCACCAGATGGGAGAAGCTGGCAACGCCCCAGTGCTTCTCGAAACTCGCGGTGTACTCTGCAGGCGGATTGTGGGCGCCGTCGTCATGTTGCGTGGCCGGTGTTGTGGGGATGTTGTCCGGTAGTCTCTCGACGACAATCTCCGGGGAGAGTCGGGCGCAGTCTTCGAGCAGGGTGGCGAGATCATGGGCAGGGCATTGGCTGCCCAGCAGGTGGGCGATGGCGCTGCCGGCAAAGATCGGTGTTCCCGCCGTCTTCGGTGCGGCGAGGCCCAGCCAGAGGGCGTGCTCGGCACGGGTGAGGGCAACGTAGAGGAGACGGAGATCTTCTTGCAATCGCGCCCTTTCTGCCGCCGCCGTGTCGCCGCTTTCCCAGTGGATGGCAGGCTGTCCTTCCGCGCTGTGCGAGACCGTGAACGGGCTGGTCTTGGCGGCCTTGCGGGTGGCGATGAAGGGCAAAAAAACCAGGGGATATTGCAGACCTTTGGCGGCGTGGATGGTGACTACGCGCAGCAGCTCGGCATCGCTCTCCAGGCGCAGGATGTGGGCGTCGCTCTGATCACTCCCGGCGGCGATGGCCTCGCGCAGGTGGCGGATGAGGGCTTCGGGACCGTCGAGGGTAGCGCTCGCCTGCTGCAGTAGTTCGCCGAGGTGGAGCAGGTTGGTGAGGCGACGTTCGCCATCGGGCTGCGTTAGCAAGCGGGCGGCAATACCGAACTGGTGGATGCTGTGGTGGAGCATGGCCAGCACGCCCTGCCGCCGCCATTGCCGGGAGAGGTCCTGGAATTGCTCCAGTTGTGTCTCCCAGGCCGCTTCGTCCTGATTGAAGGCGTCCAGGGCGCCGAGGGATTGTCCCAGCAGCGGCAGGGCGAGGGCGACGCGCAGGCGGCGGGCATCTTCGGGCGCGGCGACGGCTTCCAGCCAGAGGAGCAGTTCGCGGGCTTCCTCACTGGCATAGACGGAGTCCCGCGCCGAGAGAAAGACGCTGCGTAACTGGCGGCGGTTGAGGGCCTGACGGATGCTGGCGGCTTCATGGCGGTCGCGGACGAGGATGGCGATGTCTTTGGCCTCCAGCCGTCGGGTGGGTTCTCCCTCCTGCGCGAACTCTGCTTCCGGGTTGTTGAGCAGTCCAGCAATACATTCTGCGGCCTGTGCTGCGCAGCGTTCCAGATAGTCACCTTTGTTCAGCGTCTCACGGGCACCCCAGAACGTTAGGGCGGGGGCGGATTTGCCGTTGATCCGCCAGACTTTTTGGTGGCCATGGGCTTGCACCGGCTGATAGGGGATCGGGTTGTCGGCACTGGGGGCTGCATAGGCAAAAGCGCCTTGGGGGTCGTCGTGTTCGGCGGCGGTATAGAGGGCGTTGAGGGCGCTGACCAGTGCGTGGCTGGAGCGATAATTGGTGCCGAGAGCGTAGTGGCGGCCCTCGGTCAGGCGACGTGCCTGCAGATAACTGTCGATGTCCGCGCCGCGAAAAGCGTAGATGGATTGTTTGGGGTCACCAATGAGCAGAAGCAGGGTGTCGGGGTTGTTGTCGGCGGCATGGTAGATGTCGTCGAAGATCTGATATTGCACGGCGGAGGTATCCTGAAACTCGTCGATGACGGCGGCGGGATACTTCTGCCGCAGGCGGGCGGCGAGTGCCGGTCCCTGAGCTTTGTCGTGCAGTCCCCTGGCGAGGCGCTGCTGATAGTCGGTAAAGCTGACCTGCCCGCTCTGGGCCTTGAGCTGGCTCAGCCGGGCATTGATCCAGGCGGCGGCGTGGGTGCGAATTTCGCCGTGCAGTTGGGTGAATTGTTGAGCGACGGCCTCTAACGCACTGAACAGGGTATCCAGTACCTCGGCAGCGGGGGGTGGGGTAATGGTCTTATCTTTATTGCAGTAGGACGGTAAATTGCTGGCGGTGAGGCGCTGGCATTTGTCTAAATAAGCTGGACAGAGTGCGGTGGGATCGTCAACCCATTCGCGTAGGGCAGCGAGATGGGGGGCTACGTTTTCTGCCTTCATGCTTTTGCCGTTCAGCGGATTGCTCGACTTCGGACCTTGTAATATCCCCAGTAGCCACTCCGCAAAAGCATCATGCTCCGCCGCCCATTGCGCCTTGAGGGTGGCGAGTTGCCGCCGGGGCGCAGTGGCGGCAGCGGGCAGCCAGTCCGCCAGCGTCGATTCGGGGGCTGGCAGGGGTGGATCGAGTTTGCACAGGGCCTCTGTTTCCTGCCGGACTTTATCGGGGCTGGAAAAGAGCTGGATGACCTCACTGAGGGCGGGTTCGCTCAGCGGGTAGACTTCCTGCCGCCAGAAGTCGCGCACGGCGTCGTCGTGCAGATCCGTTTCATCCAGGAGCAGTGTTTCGCGGAAATCGCTGCCGGTGGCAAAGGTGTGCTCGCGCAGGGTGCGCTGGCACCAGGCGTCGATGGTAAAAATGGCGCCGTCATCCATAGCGTCGGCGGCGAGGGCAAGCTGGTGTGCGGCTTGGGCGCGGGCCTTGGGGTTGGAGTAGTCGGCCAACAGCGTTTCGAGAAAGGGGTCCGGCTGTGTCGCGTGGTCTGGACTGCGGAAATATCGGACGGCACTTTGCAGGCGGTCGCGAATACGCTCCTTGAGTTCCTGGGTGGCGGCACGGGTGAAGGTCATCACCAGGATATCTTCGGGCAGGAGGGCGTGTGCGAAGTGCTCACCCTCTGCGCCGTGTCCAAGGATCAGGCGCAGATAGAGGGCGGCGATGGTCCAGGTTTTGCCGGTACCGGCGCTGGCCTCGATGAGGCGGCTGCCGTGTAGGGGCAGGTGCAGGGGGTCGAGGATCGTGGTCATGGGTGCACCCGCCATTCCAGGGTTTCCAGCCAGTCGGCGAAGGGGCGGTAGAGGGCTGCAGCGTATTCTGCGAAACCGCGTCGTTGCGGCCCGGTTCGGGCGCTGCTGAGGGCGGCGAAGTCGGGATAATCGCGGAACAGACTGAGGTCTTTCTGGACTTCACCAGTCAGGCGGTCATTGCCGTCGTAAATCAGAGCCGGGTTTTTACCCTGCAGGCTGACGAGGGCGGTTTTGAGGGTAACCGGCAGGGGTTGGCAGAGACCTTCCTGCCAGAGATCCAGCAGATCGTCCAGTGCGGCAATGGCGTCCAGTTGCAGCGGCGCGGCGCGGATAAGCACATCCCGGCCCACAAAAATGCCACCGCAGTGCAGGCCGATAGCGTTGGCGAGTAATTGCTGGAGCCAGAGGGTTGCGAGTTTATTCCCTTCGGGTTTTTTGCTGTCTTTATTCAGCAGGCGACTGGCGCGGAGCTGGACGAAGGCGAGGTCTCCCGCGTTGTTTTGGTGCAGGGTAGGTAACCAGTCCTCCAGCAATATCTGGCCGTGGGCATGGGTAATAGCCTGTCGTTGTGGCGCTGCGGTCCATTCCGCGCTGATCTCCTGCCAGGCGGTAAGGACGGGAGTGACGTCGTCGAGCAGTGCGGCCGCGGTTTTCGCCGCCATGCCCGCGAGGGGATACCGACCGCTGCGCTGCTGTGCCCGCACTTTTTCGGTAATGCCGTCAGGGCCGTTTTTTCCCGCGGCGCTGAGCAGGTCTTCGAGCAGGCGATAAGTTTCGAAACCGTCCAGGGTGAAGGGTTCGTCGTCCTCTTCTGCCAGATCTTCTTCGTTGAAGTCCGTGCGCAGGCGTTGCCGGTAAAAGGCGCGTGCAGGCAGGCGGAAAAACTCCATCAGTTCGCGGATGCTGCGGGGGGTGAGCTCGGCAGGGTCAGAAAGCGCGGTGTCTTCCGCGGCACTGTGCGGAGATGGATACCATTCGCGGGCCCAGGTGCGTAGTCCAGGTTTGCCGAGCAGATATTCCAGGCTGAAGGGCTGTAAGGGGTGCGCGAAAGTGCGCTTTTCCAGGGACAACGGCCAGCCATCGCGAATGGCATCCCGCAACTGTGCCACCAGCAGAGAGGGCGCCCTATCGTGGTTGTTGCGCTGATCCTTTCCGGCCCAACTGATATAAAGCTCCCTGCGGGCGGCGAGGAGGGCCTCCAGCATCAGATAGCGGTCGTCATCGCGGCGGGAGCGGTCGCCGGGGCGGGCCATTCCGGGCAAGGCCATGAGGTCAAAGTCTAGGCGGGGGCTGCGCCGAGGGTAATCGCCCTCGTTCATGCCGAGCAGGCAGACCAGCGGGTAGGGCACCGCGCGCATAGGCAGAAGGGTGCAAAAGGTGACACCGCCACCGAGAAAACTGCGCCCTAAATCCGGCGCATCCAGCATTTCCAGCCAGGCGCCGCGAAACACGGCGAGAGGAAGTGCTTCGTTAAAATCTGCCGCCGCGCAATCCGCCTGCCATTGGCGCAGGACCTCTTCCAGGTTTTGCAGGAGGGCTTCGTCGTCATCATCGCTAGCGCTGAAAAAGTCCGTGAGCAGGGTGCGAGCCGCTTCACCCCAGCGTTCCGGCATTAGAGGCCTAGCGAGAATGCCATGCCAGTGCTCCAGCTTCTCCAGCAATTGACTGAGAGGGCCGAGGAGCGCGGCGTCCAGCCCACCCACCTCGCCGTAGGCCTCGATCCCGGCGAAATGGCTGTCGTCGCCGTTGGCATAGCCGAGGCAGAGGCGTTGCAGGGAAAATTCACCACTGTTCTGGGGACCGCAATGGGGCATGCCCAGCGCGGCCCGTTGCTCTGCCGAGAGCCCCCAACGCCAGCCGGCGCCCGCCAGCCAGTGCTGCACGATGGGCAGGTCCTCCAGTTCCAGACCAAAGCGCTGGCGCAGGGCGGGGCAGTTGAGGAGATCGCGAATTTCGCTCTGCCGACAGCGTTGTTCGGGCAGGCGCAGCAGCCAGTCCAGGGCCTGGAGCAAGGGCTGCTCGTCGCGGGCCTGCAAGTCGACAATGTGGTAGGGAATGTAACGCCTATCCTCTCGGTCATACTGATCGAAAGTGGCGCGGATGAGGGGCGCAAAGCTGCCGATTTCCGGTACCATGACAATCACGTCGCGGGGCTGCAGCTTGCCGGTGGCAAAGCGGCCCAGCAGTTGATCGTGGAGAATCTGCACCTCGCGCAGGGCACTATGGGCGATGTGAAAGACCACGGAGTGATCGTTATCGTCCAGCGCTGTGCAGGTTTCCGGACTGATACCTTCCAGATCGCGGATTTGCACCTGCAACTGGCGCAGGAGGGTTTTGCCCTGACCTTCGCTGAAGAGATCGATACGCGGGATGTCCATCTGCTGCTGCAATGCTGCCGTTTCATCGAACTGGTCCAGCAGATTGAGAAAATCCCGGCCCTGACGGCCCCAGGCGGCGAGCAGGGGATTGCCGAACTGATGTAAGTCTTCTGCTGCGGTGGCGGAGAGATCGTGGCCGTTGCGCGGGGACTGGCGACGGCGTTCGCGCTTGAGCAATTCCCGTCCCGAGGCGATGTCGGCCCAGTGGTAGCGGCAGGGGTTGGGCACCGCAAGGATCACCTGCATCTGCTGGCCCAGTGCGGCCAGCGCGGTCAAGCTCTGTTCCGGCAGTGTGGCCGCCCCGAAGAGGATGACGCGGCGGGGCAACGATGTTGCAGGGGGGCGCCCGGCGTTCAGGGCGGCGAGGAACCGGTCATGCACCTGCGCCCGGCCCAGGGCCTGACCCTGTTCGCGGCTGTGCAGGTTCTGCCGTAACGCCTGCCAGAGTCGGGGTTGCCAGCGCTGGTCTGCGGGCAGAGTCACCCGCTCGCCATCGCCCCGCCGCAGCAGGGACTGGTCTGTGGCCCAGTCCGCCAGCCAGTCGCCACGATAGACCTGATACTGGTCGAAGAGATCGGCGATCTGCGCGGCCATTTGCCAGCGCCGCTCCAATGCGCCGTCCGGCCGCTGTGACTGGCCGATAAAATGCCGCAAGGGAGTGAAATCGGCATGGGACAGCAGTTCCGGCAAGAGCCGCATCAGTCGCCAGGTGAGGGGGGCCTTGTCCAGCGGCGAGCGGGCCGAGACGATGCTGGTGCCCAGCACCCGTCCATAGCTTTCCCAGAGAAAACGCCCCGGCAGAGCGACACGCACCGCGGCACAGATGCCCTCATGGGCTGCCAGGGTCCATTGCAGCCATTCGGCAACGCCGTTGCTCTGGACGAGAAAGATTTCCTCTTCCAGTGGCCGAAGCGGGTGCTCGCGCAGCCATTCCAGAACGGCATCGCCGAGCCACTCCAGACGGTCGCCGTGGAGGACGATAAAGCCCGGTTCGATTTCCGGATGACTCATGCGGGGGTGGGTACCGAGCCGATGGCGTTGATGCAGCAGACACTTACCGCAATCAAAAGAGCGCTCCTGTTGCCGTCCCGAAAATAGTGATTAATGTTGCGTTCTCCCCCGCATGAGTCGTATCCAGCAGGCTATTGCCAGTAAGAAAGGCAGCGTAACCACTTTTATGAAGAGGGTCGCCACAGCCTGTCCGGGCACAAACAGGAATAGAGAAAACCAGAGGCCCAGCGCCAAGCCGATCGGCGTGATTCGGTACAGATCCTTTGACTGTTCGCGGGCATTTGCACGAAAGCAATCCAGTAAACATCTGCGCAGGCTCATTCCCGCTTCCTCCTACGACTTCGCTAAGGCTATACGACGCTTTGTCATGGAATACTCGCCACGCTTACCAACGTTGGTCTTGATGGTGGCATGGCTGAAGAATGACGGCCATTGCCTGCTCGTGAATGGCCGGGAGCCGCCGCGCTCAGGACACCGATGTCCCGGCGTACTCCAGCCCCACAAGCCCCCAATCCTGCCCGTGTTGCGAGTATATACCAGAAATCCGGTAACAAACCGTCCCACTCCTCAACCTATAGTATATTTGTGAGCTGGTTAAACCCTATATTCAGGAGATAGTCATGAAAAAAGTGCTGGGTGTTTATGATGCACCGCATTCCCACTGGGTGGGGGACGGTTTTCCGGTGCGCTCCATGTTTTCATATCACAGTCACGGCAAGGCGCTCAGCCCCTTCCTGCTGCTGGACTACGCCGGTCCCATGGCCTTTACGCCGACACAACAGCCGCGGGGGGTGGGGCAGCATCCGCATCGCGGCTTTGAGACGGTGACGATTGTGTATAAGGGAGAGGTGGCGCATCGCGACTCCACCGGGCAGGGTGGGGTTATTGGTCCCGGCGATGTGCAATGGATGACCGCCGGATCGGGGATTCTGCATGAAGAGTTCCACTCTCCGGCCTTCACGGCGGCGGGTGGCGAGCTGGAGATGGTGCAGCTCTGGGTCAATCTTCCAGCTAAAGACAAGATGACCGCGCCCGGTTATCAGGCCATTGTCGATCAGGATATTCCGGAGATTGTGCTGCCTGACGACACCGGAACGCTGCGGGTTATCGCCGGTGCGTATGCCGGACAGCGTGGTCCGGCCAGCACTTTCTCGCCGATGCACATATGGGACCTGCGCCTGAGGGCGGGCGGTGTGAGTACGTTATCCGTGCCCGATGGCTGGAGCACTGCGCTGATCGTGCTCCGGGGAACCGTGCTGGTGAATGCCGATACCGTAGTGCGTGCGGCGCAAATGCTGGTGCTGGACGCGGCAAGCCAGGAGTTTTCCATTGAAGCTAACAGCGATGCCAGCGTCCTGCTCTTGAGTGGTGAGCCGATTGACGAGCCCATCGTTGGCTACGGCCCCTTCGTGATGAATAGCGAGGGTGAAATCAAGCAGGCCATTGCGGATTTCAACAGCGGGCGCTTTGGCCAGATGACACCGTAGTGTCTATAATCTTGTGGGGTCAGTAAGGCCGTTTGCGCGGTGCGGGCTGGTCCTTGAAACGGCGATGCACCCACCAATATTGCTCAGGTGCTTTGCGAATGGCGGTTTCCATGCAGGCATTCATGAGGGTTGCATCGGCCACTGCATCGCCGCTGGGGAAAGTGTCGGGCAGCGGTACAAATTCAATTCTGAACCCCGACCCTTGCGGCAGACGATAGGCAAACATGCCGAAAACCGGCACCCGGTCACGCGCTGCCAGCCGCCCCAGCACGGGGGTTGTGCAAGCCGGATACGCAAAAAATGGCGCAAACACACCTTCTCGGGGATCGACATTCTGGTCGGTCAGGATGCCGATGACTTCTTTTTTCTTGAGGAGGCGGCACAAGGGGCGAATACCTCGTTCTTTGTTGAGCTGACGGGCCCCGCTGCGCTCTCGGCTGTGCCGCATCAGAGCATCCATGCCCGGATTTCGCAATGCCCGATACATGCCGGTAATCGGCCAACGCTGGCCGGTATAAAGCACCGCCGCCTCCCAGGGACCCAAATGCGCGGTAAACAGGATGACCCCACGGTCCAGGGCGAGGGCGTGATCAACAGCCTCCGCGCCCTCCACCTCCCGCACCATCCCCAGCGTCTTCGGCAAGGGCCGCGCCCAGATCGGCCCCAGTTCCAACGCTGTGCGCCCCAGTTCACGAAAATTACGCCGACGCAACTGCTGACGGCCGGCTAATGACCAGTCAGGAAAGGCAATCTCCAGATTGATGTCTACCACCCGGCGTATCTTGGGGAGTCCCGCCATGACGATCAGCCCCAACCAGCCACCACAGCGTGAACGCCATGTGTCCGGCCATAGTGCGGTCCACTGCAATAACCACTTTACTGCGAAAGTGCCCAGTCGTTGCCCTCGCGTTCCTGCATCATCCTGCATCTTGGTCATGGGGCGCGTTTCCAGCACAACGTCGTAGTCACTTTTGGTTCATTCTGGCAACCTGTTTATGGAGAGCGGTAGACGCGACGCCACCTAATGGGGGTGGCAAGAGTCGCCAGGAAGCATAGGCGAAAGCAGCGCAAAACAAAAGCTTGAGACTGCGTAGTCCCCCAGGTTGGATCACCGGTCAGCAATGCGGCATACTCATCAGACGCGTCATCAGCTATCTGGGAAAACCTGGCCCAGTGATCAACGTACATTTAGCCCGCAGAGAGGTGCCTTGGCCATGATTCGTCTGCGTCTCTCCCTGGCGTTGAGTTATGAAGTGAATGCACCGGGAAGTGACTTCATTTTTAACATCCATGCCGCGCACACGAACCGGCAGAAGTGGTCGATGAGTCGCTGGTGGTCAATCACAACGTGACCGCTGACGGTAGAGACTGATCCGACGACGGGCAAGGGATCCCCATGATTGAATCCCTGCTCTTAACCATGGCCCGCGTGTCGACGTTTGATAATGACCGGTTGCTCACCCGCGCCAGTGGTTTCTTTTTCGCACGAGACAAGCGACTATTTTTCGTCACCAGCAGGCATGTAGTGACTGACAAACCCAGCAAACACTTCCCGAACCGTATTGAAATTGAACTCCATACACCGATGCCGAGAATTTAACCCGCGCAACCGTGTTGTCGGTTTATCTTTACCGCGATGGCAAAAGTCTCTGGCGCCAGGGCAAAGATAGCGGAGGAGAAATTGATGTTGCAGTGATTGAGCTTGATCGCAGTGATTTACCGGAGTCGGTAGTGATCCAGTGCTTTACACCGGCGCATTTGCAAAGCGCATTTCAAGAAATTGAAGTAGGTAGTTTGTTGCTGGTGGTGGGCTTTCCGCTGGGCTTTCATGACACGCTCCATCATCTGCCAGTGGTACGGCAGGCAGTCATTGCCTCTTCCTTCGGCCTGCGCTTTCAGGGGCAAGGATATTTTCTTACGGACGCGCGGACGCACCGTGGCAGCAGCGGCGCGCCTGTGGTGCTGCGCTGTGCTGAGGGCGACCAGATCTTGCCGTGGAAGCTGCTGGGCGTGCATTCCGCGCGTATCGATATGGGGGGGCGAGACGCGGAAGTGGATGAGTCGCTGGGCCTCAATTGCGCCTGGTACGCCGATATCCTTCTGACGCTAACGGCTGCGTCATGAAGAGGTAACTGCGCGGCTACCGGGGGTCCGTTTGTCCAAGGGCGCTGTTTACAAATCCCCCCAATCGGGCTCGGCCAGGCGGAAGCTATCCTCCTGATGCTGGTAACGCCGTTCCCAGGGCCGTGGCGTCAGCTCGGCACCGCCCTGTTTGACGGCCAGCACCTGGTGCAGGGCCGACCAGTTGCGCCAAAAGGCATAGGCGCAGCCCGCCATGTAGATTGCCCAGATGCGATAGCGCTTGTCACCCACCATGGCGATGGCTTCGTCCTTGTGTGCTTCCAGGCGTTGTACCCAATGGATGAGGGTTTGGGCGTAGTGGGGGCGGAGGTTTTCCACATCCAGGACTTCCAGATCCTGCCCCGCCATTTCCCATACCAGACGCCACAAATGCGGGATTTCGCCGTCGGGGAAGACGTACTTATCCATGAAATCGCTGCCGGAATGATGCCCGTCTTCGTCATCCTGCTGGCTGGCGGTGATGCCATGATTCATCACCCAGCCACCTTCCCTGAGCACCCGGTTGATGACGCCAAAATATTCTCCAAGCTTGGTGCGGCCGACGTGCTCGAGCATCCCTACCGAAGAGACCTTATCGAAATAATCCCGTTCGGGAATGTCGCGGTAATCCTGTAGGCGAATTTCCACGCGGTTCGCCAGGCCCTCGCGTTCTATGCGTTCCTTGGCGTAGGCAAACTGCTGCTCGCTAAGGGTGACCCCCACGCCCTGAATCCCGTAATGTGTTGCGGCCCAGCTCAGCAGGCCACCCCAGCCGCAGCCGATATCGAGGAGTTTTTCACCGGGCTGCAGATGGAGTTTGCGGCAGATATGATCCAGCTTCTGCTCCTGCGCGGTGTCGATATCTTCTACGCCGGTCTTGAAGTAGCCGCAGGAGTAGACCATGTTGCGGTCCAGCCAGAGCTTGTAAAAGTCATTGGAAACATCGTAGTGGTAGTGAATCGCTTCGGCATCCCGGGATTTACTATGGGCGGCCTGATATTTGCGGAAAATGCCGCCTCTGGGCTTTTTGGCGGGGAAGGCGTCGCTCAGCCCTTCCGCCACCGCGAGAATATCCTGATAGCGACCATCGATGCCGATGGTGCCCTCCACATACCCTTCGCCGAGCACGTCCAGGGCACTGCCCATGAGCATGCGCGAGATGAGTTTGGCGGAGCTGATGCGCATGGTGACGCGGATCTCCTGGTTGAAAGCGTATTCATGGCCATCCCAGAAGAGTATGCGCAGAAACAGCGGTTTTCCGTTGAGACCCTTTTTGACGTGGTCCAAAAAGTTGGTGCGTAGATCTTTCACGTTGCGACTCCTGTTCTCTCAAAATGAATGGCAGAAATACCCAGTCATAAGCGCGAACACCTGCCCTCTGTGAAGTATAGAACACCCTCGGCTATTCAAACGTCTGCATAATGATGCTTCATTCGCAACCGCAATCGGCTTCCCAGCGCAGAATGTGGCCCGGTGGCACCAATTCCCGCAGGTGCGGCATCACCGCATCCACGGTCTCCGGTTCGTCAAAAAATTCCAGTACCAGCGGCAAATGCACATTGAGGCGCAGAACATCGTCGGCATGCACTACCCCTTTGCTACCAAAGCCCGCGATACCGCGAAAGGCGGTAACGCCATGGACCTTGTACTGGTCGTGGAGCATGCGGAAAATCTCCTCCATGAGATTGTGGCCGCCATGCTTGTCGCCTTCCTTAATATAAACGCGTACTACGGATACGGTCGTCATGATGCACCTCTCAGATACTGCGGGAAACCCAGGCCCCGGCAAAAGCGGCACCGACGCACAGAAACAGCGACGTGAACATATACAGCAGGCCCTTGATGGCCTCGCCATTTTCAAAAAGCACCAAGGTTTCGAGGGAAAATGTCGAAAAAGTGGTGTAAGCACCCAGGCCGCCGGTGAGCATGCCCGTGCGCAATTCCGGACTCACGGAAATACGTTCCAAGGTCTCAAAAAACAGAAAACCCATGATAAAACAGCCAAGAACATTGATACTCAGGGTGGCCCAGGGGAAGCCGCGGCCGAATACCGTCTGCACCAGCAGGGTCTGTCCATAACGCGCCCAGGCGCCGAGCACGGCGAACAGGGCAATGAAGCCGAAAGTGGCGAACATCTTTACTCCTTCACATTACAGATAGAAAACACTGGCAAAAATAACGATCAACAATATCCCGATATAAGCGAGGTAGGCATTGAGTGAGCCATTCTGCAAAACCAGACCGATCCGGTCGCTGAGGTTCTGTACCAGGCGTACCACCGGGCGGAATAACCAAGGTCCGAAGACGGGCACTTGACTGTAGTTAAACTGCAGAGTGTGCACGAAATATTCGCGTTCCGTATGCTGTTTTCGCGTGTTAGTGCGGGGCCGGTACACAAAGCTGTAAAACTCCCGCAACGCGTTGGAAAACGCCAACGCGGTGATGGCGTTCTCCGCCGGTATGCGGCGCAGGCCGTGACCCCATACCGGCACCCGGCGGCGACCGTGACGAAGATGGCTCCAGCCGAGCAGACCCAAGGGAATCAGCGCCAGCAAGAGCCCCATGAGCAGCAGCAGGGGCGGCGAAATGAAGGCGAAATGGGGCGTGAGTGGCACCAGAATCGGGCCGCGCACCATGGCGGCTATTGCCGCGGGGGTTGCCGGCCAGTTGTCCCGGGCCAGCGCCGCCAATGTCCAGGGCAGCGCCACGGTATAAGCCAGCACCAGCAGTCCCAGACCCAGAACCGGCCAGCGTCCCGTGACCTTGCCCGGATTTTCCTCCCGCCCCAGCAGGCCGATGCCGAAGACTTTGACCATGGTCGCCAGGGCGATGGCCGCCGTCAGTGCCAGACCGGCACCGCCCAGCGCCAGGGTCACCTGCGCGGCAGAAGAGGTCAGATGGAAATCCTGAAAAACGGTCTGGAAGAGATACCATTCACTGGCAAAGCCCGCCATGGGGGGCATGGCGGCAAGGCTCATGGCCCCGAACAACGCGCCGATGCCCAGGGTCCAGGGGGCGAGGGCCAGTACCCGGCTCTGGGCGATTTGATAGTGGCCCCGCACTGCGGCCACCCGATCGGCGCTGAGCATCATCGCCCCTTTGGCGAGACTGTGACCGCCGAGGTGAATCAGACCTACCGTCCATGCCAAAGTCATCAGCATGGCCAGGCCGTCGGCCCGGAAGAGGGAGGCAGCACCCAGAGCGACCACCGCCAGCCCCGCATTTTCTGCTGTGGAAAAGGCCAGCAGGCGCCGCCAGTCTTCCTGTTGAAAGGCGTAGAGAATAGCGAGGATGGCGGATACCGTCCCCAGGGCCACCAGCAAAATGCCCACACCCGTGGCGGCACTGACCGGCAACCAGTCGAGCATGGCCCGTCCCAGGGCAAAATACGCGACGTTCAGCACAATGCCCGAAAGCAGCGCCCCGGAGGCGCCGCTGCCACTCCCGTAAGCACCCGGATACCATTCATAAAAGGGTAGAATACCGAGTTTGGCGCCGAAGCCGATAATGAACAGTACCGCCACCCCGAAGGCCGCCCCGCCGTAAGTGGCCCAGCTCGCCGCCCAGCTCGTAAAGTCCGTATCCTGCGCGCCGAGCAGGACCAGGCAGAGCAACAGCGCCCCCGCGCCGATCTCCAGCAGGGCCAGCATGTACAGGCTGGCCTGCCCGCCTTTAATGGTTTCCTGCAGGTCATCGGCGAGGAGCATGACCGCCCCGCCAAAGCTCAGAAACTCCCAGGCAATCAGAAAGGCGATGCCCTCTTGCAAACCGGCAACGCCCAGACTGCCCAGCAGGGCGACTGCCGCACCGGCCATCCAGATGGCGGGTTTTTGGGCGCGACTGGGAGAAAGGACGGCCGCCAGCGCCGCCAGTCCACCCCAGAACAGCAACCAGGCCGCAGCGGGCTGTAACTGCCAGGTCACGGCAATATCGCCTAGCGACCACATCGCACCGGTCGCCGAACCACCCGGCAGACTGGCGGCGCTGCCGATGAGCGTGGCCAGCGTACCCAAAATCAGGGTCAACCGCGCCAGCCAACCCTGCCGCAAGACACCGAGGGCGATAGTCAGCACAAAGAGGCTGGCGGCGACACAGAAACTATCCAGCACCATAATGTCCCCCCTGGACCCGTTGCGGCATCCGTTCCAGCAGCAGGAGCAGTGCGTGGATGAGCGCCGCCGGATTGGGCGGGCATCCGGGCAACCAGACATCCACCGGCAAAAGTTCATTCAGTCCTGAGCCACCCGCGTAGCCGCCATCCATGGGCGCGCCGGAGACGGCGCAGGTGCCCGTCGCCAGCACCATGCGCGGTTCCGGCATGGCTTCCCAGGTGGCCAGCAGCGGTTCGCGCATGGGCGCCGTCACCGGACCCGTCACCATCAGCAAATCCGCAAAGCGCGGCGAGGGCGTAAAGAAGATACCCAGGCGGTGCAGGTTATAAAAGGGATTATCGAGGGCGCCGACCTCGGATTCGCAGCCGTTGCAGGAGCCCGCATCCACATGGCGGATGTGCAGGCTGCGGCGCAGGCTCCGTGCCACCCGCGTGCCCAGTTGCTGTCCTTCGGGGCCATCCAGTGCCGCAGTCCAGATCAGGTCTTCGCGCCGCCGCACGCCGAAGGCCCAGTCATAAGAGCTGGTCATCGCCCCTTCCGGACAATCCTCCACGCAACGCTGACAGACGATGCAGCGCCCGTAATCGACCGCCACGGTGCCGTTGGCGACGGTGATGGCGCCCGTGGGGCAGGCGACGGCGCAAGTATTGCAGTCGCTGCGACAGGCGGCCGGGTTCCAGCGCGGCATACCCAGCACGCCCTCCTGCCCGTCGGGACCGCCCTGCGGCCAGCGGGTGGCGGCTTTACCCGCTTTCAATCCTGTCCAGGTCCATACCGGCATTTTGTCCTCCTAACGGTCGCAACCGGCGATGGTGAGGCCGAAACTGGCCTCATTGATGGCGTAGTCCATCATGTTGGTGCCATGCACCGTGAGCGGAAAGACGCGCCAGTTGGAAAAGGAGGGGGATTTGATCTTCACCCGTTCGAGGCGCCCATCGCGGATCCGCACGGCGTAATACAGAGAACCGCGCGGGGATTCCGTCCAGCCCAGCCCCTCCTGCTCCCCCTCCGGCGCCGCAAAGGGCGCCCGTACCGGTCCCGCCTGGAGATGCCCGGAAGCCTGCACCAGCAAGGCGATGGCTTCACGTAAAGACTCGGCGCGGACTTCGCTGCGGGCCATGGCATCGCCTTTCGCGCGAACCGGTACAGCAAAGCGCAGATGATGGTAGGCCGCGTAGGGGTGGTCGCGGCGCAGGTCTCTGTCCAGTCCGGAGGCGCGCGCCACCGGTCCGGTCGCCCCCTGGTCGAAAGCAGCCTCTTTC
>Ga0315298_1004639_pt1 | contig 20334 bp, 21 predicted proteins | sample WHS_1_MG_FD_203077 | JGI IMG/M metagenome (GOLD analysis project Ga0315298, IMG submission 203077) | Extremophilic microbial mat communities from Washburn Hot Springs, YNP, Wyoming, USA - WHS_1_MG | ecosystem: Environmental > Aquatic > Thermal springs > Hot (42-90C) | place: USA: Wyoming...
CTTACATATGATTTTTTTGTTATAGGTCTTTTTACAATTGGCGGGGGATATGCGATGATTCCTCTTATGCGACAAACTTTTGTTGAAACAAGAAAGTATCTTACAGAAGAAGAATTTTTGGAAATGCTTGCAATTTCGCAAATTACGCCTGGTCCTATTGCTATAAATATGGCAACTTTTATAGGATATAGAGAAGGAGGATTAATTGGTTCAGCCTTTGCTACGCTTGGCGTTGTCCTCCCGTCGTTTATTGTCATTCTCTTTATCTCGATCTATTTTGTAAACCTTACGCAGATTCCGCAGGTGAGAAAGTTCTTATTGGGCATTTTAACAGGTGTTGTGGGTGAAATTATTTACATCACTTTTGATATTTTTAAGAAAGCAAAGAAGACCATTTTCTATCTTTTAGTCTTAACCCTATCGCTTGTCGAACTTTTTCTCTTAAAGATAAACCCGATTTATGTTATTCTTATTGGCGGCGCGCTTGGCATAATTTTTGGAAGATTCTTTGAGGGTGAAAATGCTTCTTCTTAAATTATTTGTGGAATTTTTTAAAATTGGAATTGTTACCTTTGGTGGGGGACAGGCAATGCTTCCCTTGCTTCAGCATTCATTTGTAACTGAACTCGGCTGGATAACACAGGAGCGCTTCCTCTATTTTGTTTCTGTTGCGGAAGTAACTCCTGGACCTGTTGCGCTTAATATGGCAACATTTATTGGATATGAGTTGGATGGCGTAATTGGTTCTGCATTTGCAACATTAGGTGTTGTTATGCCATCATTTTTGGTTATATTAGCAATTGCCCATTTTGAAAAGAAGTTTAAAGAAAATATTTTATACAAGAGGTTTATGCTTGGCGTAAAACCTGTAATTGTTGCGCTTCTAATAAACGCTATTTATCTCATCGTCGGGCGTGGGTTTGTAGGCTTTATTCCGTATCTTATGGCGCTTGGAAGCCTCATTGTTTTTATTTTCTACAGGAAATCACCGGTGCTTATCCTCCTTGTTGCAGGTGTTATTGGCGTATTTGTGCTTAGATAAAATAATTTAGGTTCTGCATTTTAATCATTTTTGCCTAATTTTCTGTTTAAATCCTCCCTTATCTTTTCCTTTAGTATATCGACATTCAAATCTTTATTGAATTCTTTTAGGTTTGAAACCTTACTTTTCACACTTTTAACAAACTTTTTTTCCCCATCCTCATATGGCTTTCCTTTAAGGATTTTTTCGAGTAATTCAAGATTTGCATCCACGAGTATTGATATGTGGTACAAAAAATTTCTTGACACAGCAACGCTTGAACCTGCAACCTTCTTTTCGTAAACGAATATACCATTTCTTTTGTTAATGGATACATTTATACCAATTACATCTTCAATCGATGCTCCAATTAATTTTGTTATGTATCTTGCTTCGTCAATTATATATGCTGAAAAGAGTTTTAATTCTTTTTCTTTCAGAACTGTCACATTCAAAACTCCCTCATCGTGATACACAGCACCACCTCCTGAAAATCTTTTTAGGATAGGGATCTCTAATGTCTTTGCAAGTGCTAAATCTACTTCATATGCCTCCTTTTGGAATTTTCCAATAAAGACAGAGGGACTATTTACCCAGAACCTCAAAATAATTGTGCTTTCTAAATTACTTTTAAAAAGAGTTTCCTCTTCTTTTAAATTTGAAAAAGGGTCAGTGGAATTGCTTTCAACAATCTTTAAACTAAAGCTGCTCATTTTATAAATAATTGTTCTTTTATGGCACAATCAAGCGCTTTTTCAATATCAAGGACCAAGGGACCCTTTGCGCTCAATTTGATGTGAAATTCGGTTTCGTTAAAAATTTCAATTTTTCTTTCGCCATCGAGTGCAACTGTGCCTCTGTCTAAATTAATTCTATATGGTTTATTCTCTTCTAGGAAACCAGCCTCTTTTATGTGTATTTCTTCGATTTTCCCGGGTGCAATTGGGACAAAAGCGTCTTTCCCTTCTCCTAATATAGCAAAGGAACCAAATGGGTCTATTCTTTTTGATGGGTAGAATGGTGCAGGAATAGTTGAAAGTCCAATATTTTTAAATTGAGAAGTTGTCGTAAAAACTGCGATAATATCTTCTGGATGTAGAATTGCTTTTGCCCCGATGAATTGCTCTTTTGAAAATACTGCATCGATAAGTGCAAAGTCCAGTCTGTCACCGTATTTTATCTCAAGTATCTTTTCTCTTTTAAGTAAATCCTTGCATTTATCCTTCAAGAGTAGGTAAGAGACTATAGCAATTGCTCCCGTTGTAGATTCCATCATTATAGGAAATGCGTTGTTTGTTCCTGTTGATAAGGGAAGTATGGGTATTGGGTTTTCCAAGTTTAGCCCTTTTACAAAGGCCCTGCTTGTGCCATCTCCACCAATGACAATTGCTATGTCAACAACTCCATTTAAAAATCGTGCGCCCTTTTCTGTATCGGTCTCCTCAAAGGTGTATTCTATAGGAATGGGTATTATGTTGAATGCAGGAGATTTGAATTTTTTTACCGCTTTTTCAACTATTCCAAAGGCATCTTTCAAGAAATATATCTCATCAATTTTAAAGAAATTAAATACGGAAAGCATTCTTTCTACAATATTTACTTTCTCTTCATTGCTGAAAACGGAGGCTTTTGATGTGATTCTTCTTATATCTTTTCCCGATTGCGGGTTTGCAATAATAGCAATCCTCTTCATAGTGAAATTATAAAGAAAAATTTATCATTTTGCAAAAATTTCTTTTTGTTGTAAAATTTTTTGATGGAAGGGAGAATAGAGGAAAAATTTTTTACAGTTAGTAGGATTGACCTTGAAAAAAGGAAGGGTTTTTATTCGGATTATATTAACATCCTGAAAGACCTCTTTTCACATTTTTCAAGAGATACGCCCATTACAGTCTCTTTTGTTGATAAAGAGGGTGTTGTGATATATGCTGTGGGAAACGAGAAGGACTCTCATATAGTCGAGGGGATGATTTTTAACGGGGCTCTTGGGAAGACTGCAATATGGACAGCCATTAAGGAGTTGAGACCAGTTGAAATAAAGGGAAGCGAACATACATACCCTGCATTTTTTGATTGGTCATGTTGTGCTGTGCCAATTTTTGAAGAGAAGGCATTTGTAGGTGTGCTCAGTATCTCAACCCGAAATAATCAATATCCTCAATTTATGCTTGAACTTGCGAAACTTATGGCAAACAACATTTCAAAGCAGGTCCTTCTTGACAGGGCAACAAAGGAAATGAGTCTTTCAAGAGAATTTATAAAAGTTTTTGCTGAAGGCTACAAAGACGGAGTCCTCGTCCTTGATAAATATGCAAATGTGGTTTATATCAATTCGGCAGGTTGTTCTATTCTCAGGATTAACCAGGAGGAAGCAATTGGGAGAAATGTCACTGAGATTGTGGATTTTACTCCTGTCATACTTGAAGTCTTTAAGACGCACAAAGGATATGTTGACAGGGAGTTTATTATCGAAAGTCCATCAAGAGGGACGCTTCACTTTATTAAGACAGCGGTAGTGTTGGAGGATAAGGAGGGAAATTTTGCAGGCGTTGTTGACTTCTTTAGAGAGATAGATAAAGTAAGAAAGTTTGTTACTTCATTTATTGGGGCAGAGGCGCGTTTTACTTTTGAAGATATAAAAGGGAAAAGTGAAAAGTTGCTTGAAGCAATAAGAATAGCAAACATTGCTGCTCACTCAAACGCCTCGGTGCTTATAACAGGAGAAACAGGCACAGGAAAGGAGATGTTTGCCCAGGCAATTCATTTTGCATCTGCAAGATCCAGAGGTCCTTTTGTTGCCATTAATTGCGCTGCAATACCGCAGGAACTTGCAGAGAGTGAGTTTTTTGGATATGTTGGTGGTTCTTTTACAGATGCGGATAAAAAGGGGCGCCCTGGAAAATTTGAACTTGCAAATGGTGGGACTCTTTTCCTTGATGAAGTTGGTGATTTACCGCTTTCTCTTCAACCGAAGATTCTTCGAGCAATTGAGGAAAAGGTGATTACAAGGGTCGGCGCAACGAAGTCTGTGAAAGTAGATGTGCGTATCATTGGGGCAACTAATAAAAACCTTGAAGAACTTGTAGAAAAAGACCTTTTTAGAAGAGACCTCTTTTATAGACTCAATGTCATTCAGATAAATATCCCGCCATTAAGAGAGCGACCCGAAGATATTGAAGTTCTTGTTGAACATTTTATTGAGAGGCTGTCAAAAAACCTTGGAAAAGAAATTAAAGGTTATGAAAGAAGTTTTATCGAACCACTGCTTAAGTATCGATTTCCCGGAAATGTCCGGGAACTTCAGAATATTATTGAGCGAGCGATAGTCACCACAAATACGCCTATACTAACACGATCAAATTTACCACAAGAATTATTTAAAAATAATGATGAAGATTATGTTTCTTCTTCCCAATCTTTTGACGCTTTAAGAAAACAATATATAGAGCGTATTCTTGTTGAAACAAATTATAATATTTCGGAAACTGCAAGAAGATTAGGCATCTCCCGTCCAACCCTTTACAGTCTTATAAGAAAATATAATATTCAAATGCCGTAGTGTAAAATAATTTTGCATCACTTTACACGAAATTGTCAAAAAGTTTAACACCACTAATGCATTTTTGTTTGTTTTCCTTAATTTTTTGACTTTGGCACGATTTTTGCATTTATATGGTGAGGAACGGCATGAGGATAAAAAGAGTTTTAAAGAATGGCTTGTTTTTAATTGATTTTTAATTTTATCTTTGAAAGGAGGCAAGATGGAGTTATCAAAGGATTTGCTGTTGAAGTTCTACAGAGACATGGTCAGGATAAGGACCTTTGAGTTAAAAGCAGAAGAACTATTCTTGCAGGGAAAGCTTCCTGGCTTTATTCATCTCTACATTGGAGAAGAGGCAATTGCTGTTGGTGCTATGGCAAACCTGAGGAAAGATGATTACATTACTTCTACTCACAGAGGGCACGGTCATATGATTGCAAAAGGTGCTTCGATGCGTCTTATGATGGCAGAACTCTATGGTAAAAAGCATGGCTATTGCAAGGGTAAGGGTGGCTCAATGCACATTGCTGATGTATCAATAGGTGTACTTGGTGCAAATGGAGAAGTTGGTGGAGGTCTCCCCATTGCAGTAGGTGCCGGGATGGCAATAAAGTTGCAGAAGAAGGATAATGTGGTGGTCTCATTCTTTGGAGATGGTGCATCAAACAGAGGTGCATTCCATGAATCTTTGAACTGGGCTTCCATTTTTAAACTCCCTGTCATATTCCTGAATGAAAATAACCAGTTTGCTTCAACAGAAAGAGTACAGGAGACAACATCCGTTGAAAATATTGCCGACAGAGCCGTGGGCTATAACATACCAGGTGTTACAATAGATGGAAATGATGTTCTTGCGGTCTACGAGACTGTAAAAGAGGCAGTTGAAAGGGCAAGAAACGGTGGAGGTCCAACTCTTATTGAAGCAAAGACTTATAGATTAAAGGGACATTTTGTAGGAGACCCGCAACTCTACAGAAAAGAGGAAGAGGTCAAGATGAAATGGCCGAATGAGCCTATTGGAAGATTTGAGAAGACGCTTTTTGAGGGTGGGTTTTTGAATGAAAAGACAAAAGAAAGTATCTTAAAGGACGCACAGAGGGAAGTAGAGGATGCAGTAAAATTTGCAGAAGAAGATGAGTATCCTGCACCAGAAGAGGCGCTTGAAGACTTGTTTGAAGATAGCACAAATTGTCTTTACTAAGGAGGATATATGAGAGAGATAACATTTTCAGAGGCCCTTGGAGAAGCAATCTTGGAGGAAATGTCAAGAGACCCAACTATTTTTACCTACGGAGAGGATATTGCAAAGCAGGGTGGTATCTTTGGTGCATATAAACCGATTCTTGGAAAATATCAGGATAGAATCATTGATACCCCAATTTCTGAAGAGGTGATTTTTGGTTCAGCGCTGGGTGCAGCACTTGCAGGGATGCGACCTGTTGCTGAATTTCATTTTGCAGATTTCCTATTTACGGGTCTTACTGCTATTGCAAACCAGATTATGAAGTTTAAGTATATGACAGGGGGGCAAGGGAAACTCCACCTCGTCTTAAGGGGTCCTGATGGCATTTCTAAATCGGCTGCTGCACAGCATTCAGAATCAATTGAGACGATCTTTATGTATATACCAGGTATAAAAGTAATTATCCCTTCTACGCCTTACGATATGAAAGGTCTTTTTAAGACTGCTCTTAAATCAGACGACCCTGTTATCTGTTTTGAACACAAAATGCTCTATGCAAAAAAGGGTCCCGTTCCAGAAGAGGAGTACTATATCCCTTTTGGAGTTGCAGATGTGAAAAGGGAAGGGGAAGATGTGACTGTTATTGCAACTGCAAGGATGGTGCATGAGTCCCTTGCTGCAGCAGAAGAACTTTCAAAAGAGGGCATAAGCGTTGAGGTTGTTGACTTAAGAACGCTTGTGCCGTGGGATAAGGAGACTGTATTTAAATCTGTTAAAAAGACTCATAAGGTTGTGATTGCCCATGAAACTTGGAGAAGAGCAGGATGGGGTGCGGAAATTGCTGCAACCATTCAGGAAGAACTATTCGACTATCTTGATGCACCTATAAGGAGAGTAGGCGCAAAGAATGTCCATATTCCTTTCTCTCCACCATTGCAGGACTTTGTAGTGCCTGATAGAAATAGTGTAATTGAAGCGGTAAGGAGTGTGTTATAATGTTTGAGATAAGAATGCCCAAGTTTGGGCTTTCGATGGAAGAGGGGACAGTTACAAAGTGGTTTAAAAAAGTTGGTGATGTTGTGAAGAAAGGAGAACCTCTTGTAGAAGTTGAATCTGAAAAGATTATTAATACTCTTGAATCTCCATACGAAGGCACCCTTTTAGAGATAAAGATAAAAGAGGGAGAAAGCGCAAAAGTTGGCGAAGTTATTGCACTTATTGGAGAAGAAGGAAGTATAAAAGAGGTGGAGAGTGGAACATCTGTTATCCTTTCAACGCCTGCTGCAAGGAAACTTGCAAGGGAGCATGGGATTGACCTGTCAAAGGTAAAAGGGACAGGACCCAATGGAAGGATCACCGAGGATGATGTCCTTGCCTTTATTGAATCTCAAGGAGGAAAAGTTTCCTCTTCAAAGAAAATACCTGTTGACCCTGTGAGGAAACGCATTATAGAGAATCTTGTAAAGTCCTACAGAGATTCAGTCCTTGTTACCAATGTTACTAAAGTCGATGTAACAGAACTTATGACGCTTAAAAAGGAGTTCCCCGATATTACATTAACTGCATTCTTTGTGAAGATAGTTTCAGGTTTACTAAAAGAATTTCCTCGCTTTAATGCACATTTTGATGGTTCTGTGATCGAGGAGTTTGAGAGTATCAATATTGGTGTTGCCTTTGATACAGGGGACGGTCTTATTGTCCCTGTTATAAAGGATGCCTTTAATAGATCTCTTAAAGAAATTGGAGAGTTGCTGAATGGGTTAAAGGAGAAGGTAAAAAGTAAGACACTGAGTGTGGATGATCTTTCAAACTCTACATTTACCATTACAAATCTTGGGATGCTTAGAACCGATTTCTTTACCCCAGTCTTGAATGGTAATGAAGTTGCAATTCTTGGTATCGGAAGAGTGGAAGATGCACCATTAGTGATGAATGGAGAAATCAAGGTAAGGAGTGTTGCGTATTTTAGCCTTTCATACGACCACAGGGTGATCGATGGGGCGCTTGCAGCAAGATTTTTGGGTCGCCTTGCAGAAGTCTTTGAAAATAGAAGTTTGCTAAAAGAAGCATTAAAAATATAAAGGGAGGTAAAGTATGGCAAAGATTGACTTTGGTGGCGTTGTCGAGACGGTCGTCACCCGTGAAGAATTTCCTCTCTCAAAGGCAAGAGAGGTTTTAAAGAACGAGGTAATTGCAGTTCTTGGTTACGGCGTCCAGGGGCCAGCACAATCTTTAAATCTAAGGGACAATGGTTTTAATGTGATTGTGGGACAGGCAAAGGAGTTTAAGAAGGATTGGGACAGGGCAGTAGAAGATGGATGGGTAGAAGGACAAACACTTTTTGATGTTGAAGAAGCGGCAAAAAGAGGAACAATTATAATGATGCTTGTTGCTGATGCAGCGCATCCCATTATATGGCCCACGGTAAAGAAGCATCTTACTAAAGGTAAGGCACTTTATTTCTCACATGGATTTTCAATTACCTATAGGGAACTTACCGGTATCATTCCACCACCTGATGTTGATGTTATTATGGTTGCTCCAAAAGGCTCCGGGACATCAGTGAGAAGGAATTTTCTATCAGGAGCAGGTATTAACTCAAGTTATGCTGTATTCCAGGATGCTACAGGAAGAGCAGAAGAAAGAACTATTGCACTTGGTATAGGTATTGGTTCTGGTTATCTTTTCCCTACTACTTTTGAAAAGGAGACTTATAGTGATCTTGTTGGCGAAAGAGGAGTGTTAATGGGTGCATTGGAAGGCATTATAGAGGCGCAGTATGCTACTTTGAGAGAACATGGGCATTCTCCAAGTGAAGCATTTAATGAAACTGTTGAAGAGTTAACACAGAGTCTTATTCGTCTTGTTGATGAACATGGGATGGATTGGATGTATTCAAATTGTTCTTCTACAGCGCAGAGAGGTGCGTTGGATTGGGCACCAAAGTTTAGAGAAGCAGTGCTTCCTGTATTCAAGGAACTTTACAGGAGAGTTGCAAGTGGTGAAGAGGCTAAGAGGGTGCTCACTGAAAATGCAAAACCTGACTATCAGAAGAGGCTTAATGAGGAACTTGCTAAAATGAGAGATTCTGAGTTGTGGAAGGCAGGTGCGGTAACTCGTTCCCTTAGACCGAAAGAGGAAGCAAAGAAAGTAACCGAAGAGACAAAAGGCGTAAAAGGAAGAGGAGAAGACTAAAACAAGGAAAGGAGGCAATAAGAAATGAAAAAAATATTAACTTTTGTAGTATTATTAGTGTTTATTTTAAGTTTTGCTGGTTGTAAACCTGCAGAAAAACAACCAGCAATCTCTGAAAGGACTATTAAATTAGCGCATGTTGTTAATGAGAAGGACAGTTTCCACATTTCTGCATTAAAGTTTAAAGAAGTAGTGGAAGCAAAAACAAATGGTAAGATTAAAGTTGAAATCCACCCAAATGCTGAGTTAGGAGATGAAAGGACCCTGATAGAGGGAATGCAGCAGGGTACTATTGATATGGGCGTAATTACCGATGGACCTGTTTCGACATTTCTGCCAGAAATAGCAGTCTTTGATATGCCTTTCTTATTTAAGACACCTGAGGAGGCCTACAAAATCCTGGATGGTCCTATAGGGCAGAAGGTCTTGAAGGACCTTGAGACTGTTCAACTTCACGGATTGGCCTTTGCTGAAAGAGGTTTTAGAAGTCTCACAAATAATAAAAGACCTGTAAAGACGCCTGAAGATGTAAAAGGATTAAAGATAAGAGTTATGCAAAACCCTGTTTACATTGATACATTTAATGCACTTGGTGCAAATACTGTTCCTATGGCATGGGGAGATTGCTTAACAGCGCTTAAACAGGGGACAATAGATGGCCAGGAGAATCCTGTTGTAGTCATTTATTCTTTTAAACTCTGGGAAACACAAAAGTATTTTAGCCTTACAAGACATACATATGCGCCAGCAGTAATCCTTATGAGTTTGAAACTCTGGAATAGTCTTTCTCCAGATGAACAGGCAATCTTTACAGAGGCAGGTAAAGAGGCGGCGGAAGCAGGCAGGAAATATGATAACGATAATGAGAAAACACAATTGGATGAGATTAAAGCAAATGGCATGCAGGTAATAGAGGATATTGATGTGGATGCCTTTAGAAAGGCAGTTGAGCCTGTATATACGAAGTACAGTGCACAGTTTGGTGATTTGTTGAAGCAGATACAGGACGCACTGAAGAAATAATCTCTGTGAAGGGAGGAAGGGGGATTGCTCTTTCTCCCTTTTACCTAAAGAGAGGTGGGAATGGAGCGTATTTATAAGAGTATAAGCATTGGTGAAAGGTATATAAGCAAAGTTTTAGAAGTCAGTATAATAATTGTTTTTGTTGCAATGGTCTTTATAGTGTTTTTGCAAATCATTGCAAGGGAATTTTTTAGATCCCTATCCTGGACGGAAGAACTTACAAGGTATCTTTTAATTTATTTAACTTTCTTTGGGGCAGTCCTTGCCTATAAGAGCAAGAGGCACATTGTAGTTGACTTTATTGTAGAAAGGATGAGAGGAAAGAAAGATTTTGTTTACTTCCTCACAACTATAATCAGTGCAATATTTTTTTTGGCTGGTATTTTTTATGGTTTTGAATTCATAGTCCACAGTCAATATCAGAGGTCGCCCGCCTTGCAAATTCCAATGCAATTATTGTACTTTTCAATTCCTTTATCTTTTATTTTTATGCTTTATTATGCGCTACTCGACATATTGAGATTCTTAGCTGAGTCGGAAAAGAGAGGTGAAAATAAATGACTCCCTCCGTTGTATTGTTTGTTTTACTTTTTGTATTTCTTTTTCTTATTGCCTTTGGTGTCCCCATAGCAATCTCGATGGGAGTAGCTTCACTTGTTGTGCTCCTATTAGGACACCTTAACCCGATTCTTATAGTCCAGAGGATGTTTGCAAGCGTTGATTCCTTTGCGCTTATTGCTGTCCCATTTTTCATATTGAGTGGCGACTTAATGTCTGAAGGGAAAACCTCCCAGTACATAATGGATTTTATGGAATCAATTACAGGCTTCATAAGGGGTAGCTTGTGGATCGTTGCAATTCTTACATCAATGATCTTTGCTGCTATATCCGGTTCTTCTGCTGCAGTTACCGCAGCCATTGGTGGTGCTCTTATGCCACAACTCAAGAAAAGAGGTTATGAAGATAGTACATCAGCGGCCGTTATTGCAAGCGGGGGGACAATAGGAGTAGTTATTCCTCCATCAGTCCCTATGGTGTTATATGCAAGTATCACTTTTGCCTCTGTATCAAAACTGTTCTTAAATGGTTTCTTCCCGGGTATTCTTATGGGTATTGCACTATCCTTGGTGGCTATAAATAAGGCGTACAAAGAATCTTATCCAAGGGTGGAAAAAATCAGTATAAGAAATATCTTTAGGACATTTATAATTGCGTTACCCGGCATTCTTACTCCTGTCATCATCTTAGGTGGTATATTCTCCGGTATATTTACTCCATCTGAAGCGGCTGTAGTGGGGGTAGTATGGGCTATTATCTGTTCGTTATTTATCTATAGAGATAGTAACATAAGGAGTATGCTAAAGGTTTTTGTTAAATCTTCAATAACTTCTGCCGTTGTAATGTTTCTCATTGCTGTATGCGGGATTTTCTCCTGGATCCTTGCATACTGGAGTATACCACAGATGATCAGTCACTCCTTATTATCTATTACATCAAATCCTTACATTGGAATACTCCTTGTTGATGTAGTACTTCTTATTGCAGGAGTATTTATGGAAACAGCATCAATTATACTAATTTTTACACCTGTCCTTTTTCAGTATGTGACTGCCCTGGGTATAAATCCAGTCCACTTTGGAGTTATAGAGACGGTTGCTGTCGCAATAGGTATGATAACTCCGCCAGTAGCAATATGCTTATATGTCATTTCTGGTATTTCAGGCATTTCTATTGAGGAGGTTTCTAAAAAGGTAGTGCCATTTCTTATTGCTTTAATAATAGTTTTGCTTCTTTATACATATTTACCTATGGTATTTCCGAAGTTAATATTATAATTAAAAATTAGGGAGGTGAAGTATGAAAAAATTAGTTGTAGGCGCGTTGGTAGTGGCCATGGTATTGGGTCTGTTCTTACGACCTGCCGTGGCAGCAAATGAAGTTGTCATTAAGATGACTGTTGGAAGTAAAGACGCCTTTGTAAATGGAAAGAAGGTAACCCTTGATTCTCCTCCTGTTATTGACAATGGAAGAACGCTTGTGCCATTCAGATTTATTGGTGAATCAATTGGTGCAATAATCTCCTGGGATGCAACAAAGAAGGAAGTGGGTTATGTATTTGGAGACATCAACCTGACACTTACAATTGGTTCAAACAAGGCAGTTGTAAACAATGTCATCAATATGCTTGATGTCCCTCCAAAGATTGTAAGCGGGCGAACGCTTGTCCCGGTAAGATTTGTTACAGAGACACTTGGTGCAAAAGTCGATTGGGATGCAAATACAAAGACTGTCACAGTGACTGCCTCCACTGTTCCTCCAAAGATTACCTTTAAGCCAAAAGCAGAGTACACAATGCAGGTAAATGTTGGTCCTGCGTTTGATTGGGGTAAAGGTGCTCAAAAGTGGGCAGACCTTGTAAAGGAAAGGACAAACGGACTTATTAACATAAAAGTGTATTATGGAAGTTCACTTCTTCAGGGCAAACAGACGAACTGGTTCCAGGCAGTCTCTGAAGGGAGCATTGACTTTGTTACGGATTCAACAATTAATGCTTCTGGTGTTGTTCAGTCACTTAACCTCTTTTCTCTCCCATTCTTTATAAATACCTATGAGAATGTGGATAAGATTGAAAATGGCACTGCAGGAAAGATGATTATAGAGCAGATGGAGAAGATGGGCGTTGTCCATCTTGCCTGGGGGGAAAATGGATTTAGGCAGATAACCAACAGCAAGAGACCCATTAAAACACCTGCTGATATAAAAGGACTTAGATTTAGGGTGGTCGGCTCTCCTATATTTATCGATATCTTTAAGACTCTTGGGGCAGACCCTGTATCAATGAACTGGGGGGATGCGGTGACTGCATTCCAGCAGGGTGCAGTAGATGGGCAGGAAAACCCGTATGGTGTTTTGCTACCAGTTCAGATATGGCAGTATCACAAGTATCTTACAAACTGGAACTATCTCATTGACCCTCTCGTTCTGGGTGTAAGCAAACAGACATGGGACAAATTCCCACCATATATTCAGAAGGCAATAAAGGATTGTGCACTTGAGGCAGGAGAGTGGGAAAAGGCGATGGTGAGAAGAGGACTTGATGGCTTTACCTCAATCAATATCTTAAAGAACAAGTTCCATGAAACTCCGCAGATTCTCGATATGGTTGGATATGTAAGAAGCAAAGGGGTGCAGATTGTTGACTTAACCCCTGAGGAGAGACAGGAATTTATAAATGCAACAAAGTCCGTATATGATAAATGGGTCCCAATTATTGGAAAGGACATTTATAACGCAGCGCTAAAGGATATGGGCAAGTAATTGGTAGTTGGGGCGTTCTTAAAAGAACGCCCCTTGAATGTGTTTTAGGAGGTAAGATGAAGAAGTTAAAAATAGAAGAGGTTCTTATCATTATCATATTGGGCATTATGGCGCTTGTTGATTTTGTGAATGTGTTAAGCAGGTATATATTCCATTTCTCATTTGCTGCAACGGAAGAGATAACAGTAAATTTATTTGTATGGCTCACTGTTTTAGGTATTGCAGTTGCCTTTGAAAGAGGCTCTCATCTTGGAATGAATACGCTTTTTGATAAGTTTCCTAAAAGTTTAAAGGCAGTTGCTATAATTATTTCGGGTATCCTTGCAATATTCATCTTTGCAATGGTCGACTTCTATGCAATAAAAGATGTTATTAGAGATATGACGCTGTACCATTCTCGAAGCGAGGCACTTAATATTCCTGTGTGGATCTATACAATAGGAACTCCGATTCTCTCCATCTTTGTCTTTAAAAGTGTCATTCTCTCCACGATCAAGAATGTAAAGTCTCTCCTTGGGGGAGGTGCAAAATGAGTGCAGCATTGCTCCTGTTTGGTATTTTTATACTTCTTATAATAATTGGTGCACCAATTGGGACTGCTATTGGTGTTGCAGGTGTCTTTGGTATTCTAAAATATCAACTCGGTGCGACGATGATTTCAAAGAATTTTATGTCCGGTATTTCAAAATTCCCACTTGTAGCAATTCCTTTCTTTGTCCTTGAGGGAGAATTACTGGCAAAAGGTGGTCTTGCAAGGAGGATCTCCAATTTTTTCATTGTCCTTGTAGGGAGAGCAAGAGGGGGGCTTGCAATTGCAGCAGTAGTGACGGCAGCCTTCTGGGGTGCAATTTCAGGTTCTGGTCCTGCAACTGCTGCAGCAATCGGCCTTATATTTATTACTTCAATGATTGAGCAGGGCTATCTTGATACTTTTGCTGCTTCAGTTGTTGCTGCTGCAAGCGGTCTTGCAATCATCATTCCACCAAGTATTGCATTTATTGTCTATGGGAATATTACAGGTGTTTCAGTTGGGGCACTATTTTTGGGCGGGATTCTTCCTGGTATCTTAATGATGGGTTTCTTTGTCGTAATCACATATGTTATTTCAAGAAAGAGAAATTATCATGGCATTGTAGAGAGGGGTAGCATAAAGGAAATATGGAATGCCTTTAAAGAGGCGATCTGGGCAATACTTGCACCGGTCATCATCCTTGGTTCGATCTATGCAGGCATTGCAACGCCCACAGAATCTGCAGTAATATCTGTCTTCTATAGCCTTTTTGTAGGAATTTTTGTTTATAAGAGCCTTGGCAAGAAAGAGATTATAGATTCACTTATTGGCACTGCAGTTACATCTGCAGTTGTTATGTTTGTTGTGACATTTGCAGGGATTTTCTCAATCGTTGAGTCTAATCTCGGCATTATTGATGCTGCAGGTAATTTTGTTGTCTCTGTTTCCAAAAGCCCTATCGTGTTTTTACTTCTTACAGACTTAGTGCTCTTTATTGCGGGATTCTTCCTCGATGCAATTTCCATTCTCTATGTCATTATGCCTATCTTCTTACCTGCTCTTACAGCGTTTAAAATTGACCCGCTCTTCTTTGGTGTTATGGCAACCGTTGCACTTGCAATAGGTCAGATTACCCCGCCAGTTGCAGTGAACCTGTATGTGACATCAAACTTAATCAAAAAATCACTTGATGAGACTTCAAAAGAAATCTGGCCATTTGTTGCCTTTGCAGTTATGGGTTTACTTGTTATTACCTTCTTCCCGAAACTTTCTCTTCTTATACCGGTTGCTTCAAAACTCTATACGCCGTAGAGGCTAAAATTTTTTGTGCCCCCCGGGAAGTACCCGGGGGATTTTTTATTTGGAAATTTTGGTTATTTTGTGTAAAATAGTAAAAATTTTTATTAGGGTGGTGAAGATGATAAAAAATTTAGGTATTGATAAAATAAAGGAGATACTCCCCCATAGGGAGCCGTTTCTTTTTGTGGATGAAATTCTTGAGGTTGAGCCTGGCGTAAGTGTGGTTGGCAAAAGAACATTTACTTCAAACGACTTTTTCTTTCAGGGACACTTTCCAGATTTTCCAATTGTGCCAGGAGTTATTCTTGTTGAATTCTCAGCACAGGTCTCTGCATTTATGATTCTTCTTAAAGATGAGTATAAAAATCTTTTTGGGTATCTTTCAGGCGTTGAGGATTTTAAGTTCATAAGGAAGGTTCAAGAAAATCAGACCGTTATTGCAAGGTGCAGGGTGCTTGATTTTAGACACAATATCGCAAGGAGTAATGTTGAACTTTTTGTTGATGGTGTCCTTGTTTCAAAGGGTGTTATAAAGGCATTCTTTGTAGATAAAAATTCTTTAGGGGGTGCGTTTTGAGAGTAGGTGTTCTTGGACTGGGAAGTTATATCCCTCATAGGGTTGTTACAAATTACGACCTCGAGAAGATCTTAGATACATCTGATGAGTGGATAAGGACTCGCACAGGGATTGTTGAAAGGCGTTTTGCAGATGATAGTGAGGCGACTTCTGACCTTGGTGCAATTGCAGCAAAAAGGGCACTTGAAGATGCAAACTTAAAACCTGAGGATATCGACCTTATTATTGTTGGTACGAATTCTCCTGATATGCTATATCCGGCAACTGCATGCCTCATACAGGATAAGATTGGTGCGGGGGGTAAATGTGCTGCCTTTGATTTGCAGGCAGGCTGTCCTGGCTGGGTTTATGCAACTGTTGTAGGGATGCAATTCATAAAAACTGGTGCATATAAACATGTGCTTGTTGTTGGGGCAGAAGTGATAACAAGGATGATGGACCCAACGGACAGGGGCACATATGTCCTTTTTGGTGATGGGGCAGGTGCAGTTGTATTGGGAGAAAGTAGTGACGATGCAGGTATTATTGATTTTGAATTGTATGCGGATGGCTCTTTAGCAGAACATCTTACCCTTCCTGCAGGTGGCTCAAGAAGGCCCTTTTCAGAAGAAGTTTTAAAGGAGCGCTCATACTTTACAAAGATGAATGGGCGTCAGGTTTTTGAATTTTCTGTGAGGGAGATCTCCCGTGTCTCAAAAAAACTCCTTGATAAAACCGGTGTAAAACTTGAAGATATTGATTGGTTTATCCCGCATCAGGCAAACTTGAGGATTACCCAGGCAGGTGCAGAAAAATTGGGTATTCCTATGGAGAAGGTGGTTGTGACAATTGATAAGTTTGGAAATTCATCTGCTGCCTCAATCCCTGTTGCTCTTGACACGATAAGAAAAGAGGGTAAACTTAAAAAAGGCGACCTTGTGCTTATGGTGTCGTTTGGTGCAGGGATGACATCAGGTGCAATTCTTATGAGGTGGTAGTGTGATAGCATTTGTGTTTCCAGGACAGGGTTCACAGTATGTGGGGATGAGTGCAAAAATCCCCGAAAGTTCAGTTAAGAAAGAGTTTTTTAATAAGGCTTCTGAGATCTTAGGGTTCGATTTACTTGAGATGTGCGAAATCGGTCCACAGGAATTGCTTACTTCAACAGACATTACACAACCTGCTCTCTATACCGTATCTGCAATTTACGATGTGCTCTTAAAGGAAAAGGGTATTAAGGGAGATGTTGTTGCAGGGCATAGCCTTGGTGAATATTCAGCGCTTTTTTCAGCAGGCGTTTTTTCTTTTGAAACAGGACTTAAACTTGTTAAGACTCGTGCAAAACTTATGAAGGATGCATCAAGCAAGGCACCCGGGAAAATGCTTGCCTTAGTTGGGCTTGATAAGGATAAAATTCAAAAAATCCTGGATAGTGCTTCGAAATTTGGTGTTATTGTTAATGCAAACAATAATGCATTTGACCAGGTGGTGCTTTCTGGTTCTGTTGAAGCGATAGAAGAGGCAGGGCGTATTGCAAAGGAACTTGGAGCCCGCCTTGCAAAAGTGCTTGAGGTATCCTGTGCATTTCACTCGCCATTAATGGAACCCGTAGTGCCCGAAATGTCAAAGGTAATTGATGAAGCGGAATTTCATACACCTCAAATACCTATAGTCCAGAATGTGACTGCTTCGTTAGAGACAGAAGTTTACCGCATAAAAGAAAACCTCAAAAGGCAACTTACAGGCTCAGTTAACTGGGTTGATTCAGTTTTAACAATGGATACAATGGGTGTGAGGGCATACTACGAAGTTGGTCCTAAAAATGTGCTTAAAGGGCTTATTGAGCGTATCATTAAAGGGGCAAATGTAAAACTTGCAGAGGAGGTATTTAATGGTTGAGGTTAACCTTGAAGGGAGGGTTTCTGTTGTAACTGGTGGGGGAAGAGGGATAGGGAAAGCAATTTCGAAAACTCTTGCAAAGGCGGGAAGTAAGATTGCGATTATTTATGCAAGCAGGGCAGGGGATGCATTGAGTACAAAGGAAGAGATTGTGTCTTTTGGAGGAATTGCCGAGGTCTTCCAGTGCAGGGTTGAAGACGAAGCATCCGTTGAGAATGTAGTTAAGCAGATTGTAGATGAGTTTGGAAAGATTGATATACTTGTAAATAATGCAGGCATTACAAAGGATACACTCATTTTAAGAATGTCATTAGAAGATTGGGATGCAGTCTTGGATACGAATCTTAAGGGTGCGTTCTTAATGACAAAGCATACATTAAGGTATATGTTGAAGAATAATTTTGGGCGCATTGTAAACATTGGTTCTATTGTTGGTATTACAGGAAATGTGGGACAGGCAAACTATGTGTCATCAAAGGCAGGGCTTATCGGCTTTACGAAGGCAGTTGCGCTTGAATATGGGTCAAGGGGTATTACTTCAAACCTCGTTGCCCCTGGTTACATTGAAACAGAGATGACTGAAAAACTACCGCAGAATGTAAAGGATACATATCTGAATAAGATTGTCTTAAAGAAGGGAGGAACACCTTCCGATGTTGCAAACGCAGTGCTTTTCCTTGTATCCCCCCTTGCAGATTATATTACAGGAAGTATTATAATTGTTGATGGTGGTTTATCATTAACATAAAATTGTAAGGAGGTAAAAGATGGAAGAAAAAGAAATTAGAGAAAAAGTTGTAAAAGTTGTAAAGGAGAAGTTGGGTGTAGAAGATGACAGGATTGTTGACTCTGCAGAATATGTGAAGGACCTGGGGGCAGATTCCCTTGCGCTTGTTGACATTGCAATGGCACTTGAAGATGAATTTGGGATGAAGATCCCCGACGAGGACATTGAGAAAATTACAACCATTGGGGCAACAGTTTCCTACATTAAAGAGCATGTAAAATAATGGAAAGGGTTGTTGTCACTGGTCTTGGCGCTGTTTCTCCAATTGGTATTGGTGTTGATGCCTTTCTTGAGGGGCTTCAGTTGGGGAAGTCTGGTGTTTCAAAAATTACTTCTTTTGATGTAAGCAACTATTCAGTGCAGATTGGGGGAGAAATAAGGGATTTTAATCCTGAAAGCTACATTGAAAAGAAAGAAATTGCCCGTCTTGATAGAATACAGCATTTTGCATTTGCTGCTGCAAAAGAGGCGATCGAGGATGCGCACCTTGAATTGGATAAGATCGACCCTGAAAGGGTTGGTGTGTATGTCACTTCTGGAATAGGTGGTATTATTTCTTTAGAGCGTGAGATCCTTGTGAATAAGGAAAGAGGACCATCGAGGGTAAGCCCATTTCTTATCACCCAGATGATTATTGATGCAATTCCTGCCTACATTGCGCTAAAGTATGGCTTCAGGGGAGAGACTTTCTCTGCAGTTGCCGCCTGTGCATCTTCTGCAAAGACAATAGGTAGTGCACTCTTAACAATTGAGCGTGGCGATCTTGATGTGATTATTGCAGGTGGTGCCGAAGCGCCATTTACGCCTACAGCAGTTGCAGCATTTGCCTCAATGCGCGCGCTATCAAAGAGAAACGATGATCCAGCACATGCATCTCGCCCGTTTGATAAAGAGCGTGATGGCTTTGTCATAGGGGAGGGTGCAGGGATCCTCGTGCTTGAATCTTTGACGCATGCAAAAAGGCGTGGTGCAAAGATTTATGCAGAACTTGCGGGATATGGAACGACCTGCGATGCGTATCATGTAACAGCGCCAGACCCAACTGCAAAGGAAGTTATAAGAGCGATGGACCTTGCATTGAAAAAGGCAAAGATTAACAAAGAAGATGTAAGTTATATCAATGCACACGGCACTTCAACACCTTTAAATGATAAGAATGAGACCTTTGCAATTAAGGCACTTTTTGGTGAACTTGCTTACAAAATACCTGTGAGTTCTACAAAGTCCCAGGTAGGACATTTGCTTGGTGCTGCTGCTGCCCTTGAATCAGTTGCAACTGTTTTATCAATTGAAAAAGGGATTATTTTCCCAACAATAAACTACGAAGTACCTGACCCTGATTGTGACCTTGATTATGTCCCCAATAAACCAAGAGAGGCAGATGTAAAAGTTGCCTTAAAAAATTCTTTTGGCTTTGGTGGGCATAATGTAGTACTCGTATTTAAGAAGTTTGAAGGTTAATTTTTACTAAGTAATTGGCTTTCGAATTATACCAATAGGAGTTCAATTGAGGGGGTGAGAAGGATCCCCCTCAAATTTGGGAGATTTTCTCAATCTGAAGCCCTTGAAATGATAATGCAAGTTGTCCCATATCCAACCAAGTATCGAGGTATTTTTTGCAAAATCGTGTGGAAAGCACAATTGCACAACTTGAAAGCGAACTTGACGAAATCCTTGAAGAAGTTGAAGATTGGGATGAAGAAAATGGCGAAAAGACCGCAAAGGCAGTAAAAGAATATCTCAATGAGACGATTAAAGACCTTAAGTTATCAAAAAATGTTTCTGCTGAAGCCGAACTTGAAAAAATGCAAGACCTCCTTAAACGAATTGAATCAAAGGAAAAAGAGATAAAAACTCTTCGCAAAAATATGAACGACCTTGAAAAACAAATAGAGCAAAAAGTCCCGACTTTGTCAGTTTGAGCCCAATTTTGGGATTTTATGTCTAAAGAAGTGAGTATTTATGCAAAGGTGATTTTTTGTTTTCAAAATTTGTAGTAGC
>Ga0315298_1004640_pt1 | contig 20327 bp, 16 predicted proteins | sample WHS_1_MG_FD_203077 | JGI IMG/M metagenome (GOLD analysis project Ga0315298, IMG submission 203077) | Extremophilic microbial mat communities from Washburn Hot Springs, YNP, Wyoming, USA - WHS_1_MG | ecosystem: Environmental > Aquatic > Thermal springs > Hot (42-90C) | place: USA: Wyoming...
TGGGGGGGCTTTGATAAACGGTTTTGCTCGTGCGAGGACGTATTATGGGAAGGTGAAGGTGGAGCAGATAAAGAGAACTGGTGCCAAGAAGGTCTGCACCCCATGTGTCAACTGCTTCGATGGAATAGGGAATCTCGCGAGGGAATACAAGGAGGACTTCGAGCCGGTCCATCTCTGGACCCTCCTTGCCAATGCTATAGTCCTGGACTGAGAGAGGAAATTGGTGCGGGCACGAGAAATCGAACGGTTAAGGGGGCATGCCTTTGGAGTGAGGCCTGATATCCCTGAAAGGAGGGCTCATGGCAGGAATCTTTCAGGTAAATGAGGTCCTGAACATAGCCTTGGAGATAGAGAAGAGGGGAGAGCAGTTTTACAAGGACATGGCTGGCAAGGTGGGAGATCCCAAGGTCAGGGAAGCACTTCTCTTTCTGGCTGGGGAAGAGGTGAAACACCAGAACATCTTCTCCCATATGTTGTCGAGGATGCGCTCCATGGAGATCCCCCCCGGCTCCTCTGAGTCCGATTACTGGGCCTATGTCAATGACCTCATTGACTCCCACTTTCTCTTCGACTCCCCTGTTGCCAAAAAGCTCATCTCTTCGGTTTCAACGGACGAGGAGGTCCTTCATCTGGCAATGGGATTCGAGAAGGAGTCGATCCTGTTCTTCACGGAGATGAAACCCCTTGTCCCGGCGGAAGAGGCCAAGGCAGTGGAGGCCTGCATCCAGGAAGAGAGAAAGCATCTGAGGAAGCTTTCCCTGCTTCTCAAGAGTTAGGAAGGGCGAGGGATAGGATTGAGGGAACTGGTCCACCAAAGGGACATCTCGATACGCACCTACGACCTGGGAGAGGGGAGAATACTCGTTGAGGGCCGACTTAAGGATCAGAGACATAGGCCGAGGAAGGGAGAGACCTTTCAGGGCTCGTTCCTCGTGCACGACATGGTAGCTAGGCTCGTAATAAAGGGTCCTGAGATGAGAATAGAGGATGTGGAGGCGGAAATGCCCCGCCATCCTCGAGAGGGATGCACAGAGGTGCTCCCGTGGATAAAAAAGCTTGTTGGGATGAGCATAAGGAGGGGTTTCACCCAGAAGGTGAAGGAACTCATAGGAAATGCCAAGGGTTGTGCCCATCTCACAAACCTGATCATAACACTGGGGCCTGCTGCAGTGCAGGGCTACTGGGCAGCATACGGGGTTGATCGGAGGGAACTCAGGGCCGACGATCCCAGGATAAAGATGGTCCTCAACACCTGTTACCTTTGGAGAGAAAACGGACCTTTGATAGCTCAGCTAAAAGAGGGAGAATCCCGCTGAGGGAACCCTCTCGGGGCCAAGGGAGAGATTCCTGGATGGGATTCTCCATAAGCTGGCCCGCGCTCAATACCCCCTTTGCAAGTCCACCTGATTCACTGGCTCCAGACCCCTGAGGACCCTTCCGTAGTTCTCCAAGATCTGAGGGGCCACAGCCTCGGGTTCCGTGAGGCTCGAGACATGAGGGGTTATCTGGATCTTGGGATGATCCCAGAAGGGATGGTCTGCGGGCAGAGGCTCTACCTCGAAGACATCCAGCCTAGCCCCGCTCAGGATCCCTTGATCCAGGGCCACGATCAGATCCTCCTCGATGAGGTGTCTCCCCCTGGCCACATTGATCAGGAAGGCCCCGGGTCTGAGCCTTCTGAAGGTCTCGAGATTGAGGATCCCCTCGGTCTGAGGGGTTAAGGGGAGGAGGCAGACCAGGATATCCGTCTGGGAGAGGAAGTGGGAGAACTGTTCCATGCCCCAGAAGGTCTCTACCCCCATGATTTCCTTGGGCGTTCTGCTCCATCCCAGAACCCTATAGCCCAATTCAACGAGCCCTATTGCGGTGGCTGCCCCAAGCTCCCCCAATCCCATCACGCCCACTCCTACATCTTTTCTTGGCCTGGGGAATTTGGGGTCCCATATCTTTCTTGCCTGATCCCTCCTGTATTTCTCCATGTCCCTGGAATGGTCCAAGACCGCATGGATCACATATTCCGTCATGGAACGGGTTAGGCTTTCATGGACGACCCTTGTCACCGGAACTCCTTCTGGGAGCTCAGGATCCCATATGATGTGATCCACACCAGCGCCCATCGAGGCTATACATCTCAAGTTGGGGTATTTCCTGAGCTCTCCCCTGGGATGGTTCCAAACTAGCGCAAATTCTATGTCCTCCACATCTCCTACCTGAGGCCAGACCCTGATATCCAAAGAGGGATCGAGTCTGGAAAGGACGGACCTCCATGGTTCTGGATCCTCGCCCACAATCATGATGAGAAGTGCCATTTCCTCTTCCTCTCAATACTCAAGGGGATGGATGCAGATGTCTCGTCTCTGACAGTGGAAGACAAGATCACACCTTGAGGTCTATGATCAATCCGAGAGATTCCTCTAGTTTCGGAAGAAGGAGGCTCAGGGGGGCTTGCACCTCCCAAAAATGAGATGGGAGTTCCTCTCCGTGGGAGATGGGTGGCCCATTCCATGTCGCGATCTGGCCCTCGGTCTCCCTCGGGGGTTCACTGGACCTTGGCACTCCTTGGCTGGAAGGGGCTTCTCCCTGCGACCTTTCTCGACTGTGCCCAGCAATGTGTATCCCCCCAATGGTGAATCCGAAAAGGTTCAGAACCCCCCACCTCACGGCATACACATCCATCTCTTCTCTCCGTGCCAGGGTGTGTTGGAAGCCCGAGTTTCCGAGCTTTTCCCTTTTCCTGCCCTTTCATCGAGAGGCCTCACCTATGATACCCCCATTGCGCCCGGAATCAAGCCAGAGGCGTGCTCAAGTAATCTCGGGAGATTACGGGATCAGCCATGGATCCTTTACATCCTGTAAAGAAAACTGGCACGCAACGACCCTTCTCCCACCGAAGGGGCGCTAACTTCTCCTGTGAAATCAGACCATTTCTTTCACGAGATTTCTGAGGGAGGTGGCATGTGGGTTGCTGATCAGATCCTTCAGAGGCTCTCCACTTGGGCCTGAGGGGCCCGGCGGTCTGGGCGGAGCCGACTCTCGCAAGAAGGAGGTTACCCGTGCTCTCACAGGAAATTTCCAAGCCAGAGGAACATGAGCTCAGCCAGGAGGAACTTGCGGCAGTCGGGACTATCATATCGAAATATAGGGGCAAACCTGGATCACTGATCCCTGTTCTCGAGGAAATTCAGGAAGAGATCGGATACCTTCCCCGATGTGTCCAAAGAAAAGTGGCAGAGGGCCTTGGTTTGCCACTGAGCGAGGTGTACGGGGTCGTGACCTTCTATTCCTTTTTCACCATGGTTCCTAGGGGTAGACACACCGTAAGGGTGTGTCTGGGGACTGCGTGTTATGTTCGGGGCAGCAAGAAAATCATGGAAGAGCTTTGTTCCATTCTCAAAGTAAATCCGGGTCAGACCACCTCCGACCGTCGCTTTTCTCTGGAGACAGTCAGATGTCTGGGTGCTTGCGGCCTGGCTCCGGCTATGGTCGTGGACGACGATACCTTTGGCCAGGTCAAGGCGACGAACCTCAACGAGATATTGGCCTCCTATGACTAGAGCTTCCCATTTCGAATTGCAGGGAAAGGAGAGGAGCCTGACATGACTCGACTCACCCCCGAAACGCTGAGAGATCTTTCCCAAAACATGGCCAGATACTTGGCCCCGAGATTCAAGCTAGAATTTGTCCCCGGTGTGCCCGATTACCCTTATCACCTGATGGTTTGCGGAGGCACCGGATGCCATGCCACCAAAAGCCTCCTAGTGATGAAGGAGCTCCGGAAGGAGATAGAGGCCAGGGGTCTCCAAGAAAAGGCAATAGTAGTGGAGACTGGGTGCAATGGTTTCTGCGCACAGGGACCGGTTATGACGGTTTATCCGGGCGGCATTTTCTATCAGTATCTCAAGCCAGAGGATGCTCGAGAGATAGTCCAAAAGCACTTGATTGAAGGCTGGCCCGTGGAAAGACTCCTCTACCATGACCCCCAAACGGGCAAGCCCATATATCGTTTGAACCAAATACCTTTCTTCGGTCTCCAGGAAACCCGAGTTCTGAGGAATAGAGGTATCATAGCTCCTGAAAGAATCGAGGAATACATTGGCCGAGAGGGTTATCAGGCGGCATGCAAGGCCCTATTCCAAATGACCCCGGAGCAGATAATCGACGAGGTGAAACGATCGGGTCTGAGGGGGAGGGGAGGAGCTGGCTTTCCCACTGGCATGAAGTGGGAGTTTGCTTACAGGTCCAGGTCCCATATCAAGTATGTCCTCTGCAATGCCGATGAAGGCGACCCCGGCGCGTTCATGGACAGAAGTGTCCTAGAGGCAGACCCCCACGCGGTTTTGGAAGGAATGATAATAGCCGCAAAAGCCATAGGAGCCCACAAGGGATACATATACTGCCGAGCGGAATATCCCTTGGCGGTGAAGAGACTGAACATTGCCATAGGGCAGGCACGCGACTTGGGGCTTCTTGGCGAGGACATCTTGGGATCTGGCTTTGACTTCGATCTGGAAGTGTATCGCGGGGCAGGGGCTTTTGTATGCGGCGAGGAGACAGCCCTCATGATCTCCATAGAGGGGAAGAGGGGAATGCCGAGGCCAAGACCCCCTTTCCCTGCCATAGAAGGGCTCTGGCGCAAGCCAACGGTTCTCAACAATGTGGAGACCCTGGCGAGCGTCCCCCAGATCATACTTAGGGGAGCGAGTTGGTACAACAGTCTAGGCACACTCAAGAGCAAGGGGACAAAGATATTCGCCGTGACAGGGGATGTAGTCAACGTGGGGCTGGTGGAAGTACCCATGGGCACATCCTTGGGCACCATCATCCACGACATAACAGGTGGGATGAAGAAAGGAAAGCGATTCAAGGCTGCACAGCTGGGAGGTCCTTCGGGGGGTTGCATACCGTCTCAGCACCTCAATGCCCCGGTTGATTACGAGTCCATCACTCAGTTAGGGGCAATAATGGGCTCTGGTGGGATGATCGTCATGGATGAAGACAAGTGTATGGTCGATGTTGCCAGGTTTTTCATGGAATTCTGTCAGGATGAGTCATGCGGTAAATGCACCCCCTGCCGGGTGGGCACCCAAAAGATGCTCGAGATCCTGACCAGGATTTGCCGAGGGGAGGGCAGGGAAGGCGATATAGAGACCCTCCAGCGCTGGGCAGCCGTCATCCAGAACACTGCCTTGTGCGGCCTGGGCCAGACGGCCCCGAATCCAGTCCTTTCAACCATTCGATACTTTCGCCACGAATACGAGGCCCACATCAAAGAGAAGCGCTGTCCAGCGGTAGTTTGCTCGGCCCTTTTCAAGGCCCCCTGCATCCACACATGCCCCGTGGGAATGGACATACCCACCTATGTGACCCTAGCCCGTTTGGGCAGGCTGGAAGAGGCCTACGAAGTTCTCCTTCGCACGAATCCCTTCCCGAGCGTTTGCGGAAGGGTGTGCGACCACAAATGCGAATACAAATGCCGAAGAGGAACTCTGGATGAGCCAGTTCACATAAGGGCCATAAAGCGTTACATCACTGACCACGCTCCCATGCCCAGGGGAGAACCTCCCAAGGTGACGAGGGAGGAAAAGATAGCGATCGTTGGCGCCGGGCCTTCGGGTCTGGCCGCTGCGAGGGAGCTTGCCCTCAGGGGGTACCCTGTCACGGTCTTCGAGGAGCTTTCGGAGCCAGGTGGGATGCTCCTCTGGGGCATACCCGAATACAGGCTTCCCAGGAATGTGCTCAGGAAGGAGATTCAGGCAATTCTGGACCTCGGGGTCGACCTGAGGTGCAACACGAAAATTGGAAGGGACATTTCCTGGGAGGACCTCCAGGCCCGATACCATGCCGTGTACATCGCCGTAGGGGCGCAAAAAAGCCTCAGGCTCCAAATCGAGGGCGAGGATCTCGAGGGGGTTTACGGCGCCGTCGAATTTCTGAGGCAGGTGAACCTTGGAAAGCCTCCTAGGCTGGGGGAGAAGGTCGTGGTCATTGGCGGAGGGAATTCTGCCATAGATGCCGCCCGCTCTTCCTTGAGGCTAGGGGCCAAAAAGGTCTCCATCCTTTACAGGAGGCTCCGCGCCGATATGCCAGCCCAGCCGGAGGAAATAAGGGCTGCCGAGGAAGAGGGGGTGGAGATCCACTACTTGGTGGCTCCCGCTAGATTCGAAGGAAGAGACGGCAGACTCAGCAAGATAGTCTGCCAAAGGATGACACTGGGCGAATTCGACTCCGGTGGAAGAAGGAGGCCAGTCCCCATAGAAGGGGAGATCTTCGAGGTAGAGGCGGACTCTGCCCTGGTTGCCATAGGGCAAGCTCCAGTGCTTCCTTTCCCTGCCCAAGTCAAGGGGATAAGGGTGAGCAAGAATGGCCTCTTGGAGCCTCTTGAGGGCCATAAGAGCAGGGTCAGCGAGGGGTTGGTCTTCGCTGGTGGAGATGTGGTCACAGGGCCAGGTACCGTGATAGAGGCAATCGCGGCAGGCAAGGTCGCTGCAAAGGAGATAGATGCAGCTTTGAGGGCCCTGAAAGGGGAAGAGCCTGTGAAAGAGGAGGAGGCTCAGGAAATCCCTCTGCCCATGGAGGTCGTGGAGATCCCCCAGGGCCCTAGAGCTCGCATCCCCGAGTTGGACCCAAAAGAGAGAACTCGCAGTTTCGAGGAGGTGGAGCTCGGACTTCCTGAAGACTTACTGGAGCTGGAGGCATCGAGATGCCTCAGGTGTGACATTCAGGTTCCGTGACCACAAGGAGGCTAGTCAATGGAAGCTGCACGAAGAGTCACTCTGAAGATAGACGGCCGGGAAATCGTGGCCAGAGAAGGGATGACCATCCTGGAGGCGGCGAGGGAAAATGGGATACATATTCCCACTCTGTGTCATCATCCTGCCCTTTCCAATTGGGGAGGGTGCAGGATATGCGTTGTGGAAGTTGACGGAGCCCCGAGGCTCGTTGCAAGCTGCGTCATGCCCGTCAGAGAAGGGATGGATGTGGCGACCAACAGCGAGCGAGTCCTGGAAAGCAGGAGGACAATCTTGGAGTTCCTTTTCGCCGAGAGGAACCATTACTGCATGTTCTGCTCCCAGAGCGGAGACTGCGAGCTCCAAGATCTGGCATACGAGCTGGGCATGGATCACCTGACTGTGCCCCCCGGCTTCAGGGAGTTTCCCGTGGATGCTACCAGCTCCTACATGGTCCTGGATCACAATAGGTGCATCCTCTGCGCCAGATGTGTGAGGGCCTGTAGGGAAATAGCCGGGAAGCAAGTCCTCAATTTCCAGAACAGGGGAGCCAAGACCCTTGTCTCCAAGGATTTGAACGAGCTCACAGACGAATCCACCTGCGATTCCTGTGGAACATGTCTCCAGCTCTGTCCCACAGGGGCTATCTACCACCGGCTCAGGACCCATCAGGCAGTGAGAGGAAAGGCAAGGAAAGTGGAGGTGGCCAGGACCCACTGTCCCCTCTGCGGCATTCTCTGCGAGACAGAGGTCAGGGTTGCCGATGGCAGTCTAGTCGCCATAGACGGTGTGCTGTCAAGTTCTTCTGTTCACAGGGGTCAGCTTTGCAGGAAAGGAAGGTTCGAGGCCTTGGAAGATAGAGGCCCCAGGCTGATCCAGCCCATGATTCGTCAACCAGATGGCAGCCTGAGGTCTACGAGCTGGGAGGACGCTCTGGAGAGGCTCTGTGGTGCCTTGATGGCCTCCCGAGGCACAAAACGCCAGAAAAATGTCCTGGGCCTCATCTCGGGAGGTTGCCCAGCAGAGGAGGCCTTCCTCCTCGGCGAGATATTGGAGCGAGGTTTGAAAGGGAATGTGGTCTCCACGGATGCTCCTCACCTCTTCACCATAAAGAAGGCCTGGGAGGAGGTGGGGAAGAGCTTTCTGGGACTCAAAGAGTGTTCCTGGGAAAAGCTTGATCAGGCTGATCTCATCCTTTTTGCTGGAGCAGAGCCCGAAAGGACCCATCCAATGATAGCGGCCCTCTCCAAGAGGGCTGCCATGGAGAAGGGTGCTACTCTCGCTGGCATAGGCCCCAATCCAGCCATATCATCCTGGTCCGGGATTTGGGTGAAAGTTCCCGCGGAGGAGCTCCCCAATGGGGTGAGGGCTCTCCTCAGAGAAGTCGCCACAAGGGTTACCTCGGAGCCAGTAGCTAGGTGGAGGGACCTGATGGCTCAAATAGAAGGCCCCGAGCAAGAGGAAAAGGTGGCCTTCATGGACTCGGCCACCGCAGGACTCCTTCGTGAAGTTGCCCAGAGATTTGCTCTGTCCAAGTCGCCCCTTGTCATCGTCGGAGATGGGGTCACTGGCTCAGGTCAAATATCGACTTTGCGAAACCTCATGTTCCTGGCGCTTCTCAAGGGCCTCTTGCTCGAGGGTGCTCTGAGGCTCCTCATCCTGAAGCCGAGGGGAAACACCATGAGCTCCATGAGGATGGGATGGTGGAGACTTCCTCCTTCGGCCTCGGAAGAGCCCCTGGATGTCTGCTTCGTGGTGGAAGACGGGTGCGATTCTCCGAGTATTGAGGTACCCAAGACTCGGTTCCTCGCATTGATGACGAGCCATCTGGCTGGTCCTCTTGTGGAAAGGGCCCAGGTCCTCATTCCAAAGCCCACCTGGCTGGAGCAAGGAGGGATATTCCTCTCCATGGATGGAACCGAGGCTGTTCAGCTCTTCCCCATCGTGGATCCACCGGAAGGGGTCAGGCGCGGCTGGGAGACCCTCCTCGCCATTGGAGGAAGGTTGGGGATGAGGGGCCTTCCCAAGGACACAGCTGACCTGAGAGGGAGGACCATGGAAGCCCTTGGATTGCCCAGTCCTTCACGACAATGAAAGTGTGGGGAGGCTCATCATGGGAAAGCCCAAAGTAGCCACTGTCTGGTTGGAAGGATGTGCGGGTTGTCATATGTCTTTTCTGGATCTGGACGAGGCTCTCGTGGATATTCTGGATGCCATTGATCTCACCATTTCTCCCATCACGGACTTCAAGGACTATGAATTCCCTGAGCTCGAGGTCGGAATAGTGGAGGGAGGGGTCGGAAACCATGAACAGAAAGAAATAGCGGTGAAATTGAGGAAACGCTGCAAGGTGCTAATGGCATGGGGAGACTGCGCCGTATTCGGGGGCATAAATACGATGCGAAATTGGATCCCCAAGGAGGAGATCCTGAGCTATGCGTATCTGAGTACCCCATCTTCTTGCGGCGGTTCACCTCCATCCGATAGCGAGTTGCCTGAACTCTTGGAAAAAGTCTTGCCCCTTAACCAGGTGGTCAGGGTGGATGCATACGTCCCTGGCTGTCCACCCTCGCCCGAGGCCATTGCCCATGCCTTGAAGGCAGTTTTGGCCGGCAGAATAGAGAGCATTCCAGTTGCCCTTCTCCACTTCGATTGAGGAGGTCTCCCAATGGCTATCTCGCGGAAGATCACCATAGAGCCCATCACCAGGATAGAAGGCCACGGTAAAGTGACCATTCACCTGGATGAGGAAGGAAATGTAGCCCAGGCCAGATTCCATGTGACACAATTCAGGGGCTACGAAAGGTTCTGTCATGGAAGACCCCTTGAAGAGATGCCCGTAATTACCCAGAGAATATGTGGCATCTGCCCTGTAAGCCACCATCTCGCCTCAGCCAAGGCCTGCGACGCCATAATGGGAGTCGAGATACCCAGAACTGCTTCTTTGCTGAGAGAGCTTTTGCACATGGGCCAGTACATTCAGTCCCATGCCTTGCACTTCTTTCATCTGGCCAGCCCTGACCTCCTTCTCGGATGGGATTCGGATCCTCCAACGAGGAACATAGTGGGGGTCGTGAGACAATTCCCCCAGGTTGCCCTGATGGGAATAAGGCTCAGGAAGTTCGGCCAGGAGATAATCCAAGCTCTGGGAGGAAAGAAAATTCACCCTGCATTCGCTGTCCCGGGCGGGGTGAGCGAGCGTCTGTCGATCCAGAATCGCGACCGACTTCTCAAGGGTTTCCATGAGGCCACGGAGGCCTGGGCCACGGCCATGGGGTTCCTGAAAAAGTGGTGGCACGAGAACCTGACCGAGGCAAATTCCTTCGCCTCCTTCTCTTCAGGCTATGCAGGGCTTGTGGACGAGATGGGGAATCTGGCCCTCTATGATGGCAAGATAAAATTTTGTGGGCCAAAAGGCGAGGCCCTGGGCGAATGCCATGGCGAAGCTTATCTGGATTTCATAGGCGAGATGGTGGAACCATGGTCCTATCTCAAATTTCCCTTCCTCAAGGCCTTGGGATACCCTGGAGGAATCTACAGGGTTGGCCCCCTGGCGAGGCTCAACGTGTGCCAAGGGGTCTCCACTCCAAAGGCCCAAGAGGAGTTGGAGGAGTTGAGAAGCTCTGCCCCCAGGTGGCCAGCTGAGGGCTCGCTCCTCTACCACTGGTGTCGTCTCGTGGAGCTGATATATGCCCTGGAGAGGGCCAAGGAGCTCCTGGAGGATGAGGAGATATGCTCCAAAGAGACGAGGATCACGTACTCCAAGCCAGCCAAGGAAGAGGGAGTGGGTGTTGTGGAGGCCCCTCGTGGGACCCTCATCCACCACTATCGAGTGGACGAGCATGGGGTGATCAAGGATGTGAATCTAATAGTTGCGACTGGCCACAATAACCTGGCAATGAATGAGGCCGTGAAGGCTGTGGCCAAAGCTTACATTCACCGCGGACAGATCACAGAGGGGATCCTCAACAGGATCGAGGGGGCCATAAGGTGTTACGACCCCTGCCTTTCCTGCTCTACCCACGCAGTGGGCCAGATGCCACTTATTGTGACGGTCTATGACTCCGGGGGTGAGAAGATAGGCGAGATAACGAGGAGCATCGAATGAGCGGCAGAGCCTATGTGGTTGGGTTTGGCAACACAGCGAGGGGAGATGACGGAGTGGGACCCCTGGTAGTGAGAAGGTTGCGGGCGAGTGGTTTGAGCTCCTCGAGGGTTCGTTTTCTGGTAAAGGAGGAACTCTCTGACGATCTTCTCGACTGCCTCGAGGAAGCATCCTTGATAATCTTCGTTGACTCCTCTGTGGGGAAAAGCTCCGAGGATGTTCACTGGAAGAAGATCCAGGCCTCGAGATTTCCAAGCTCTTTCACCCACGCGATGACGCCTCAGACATTCCTTTGGCTTCTCCATCTGGTAAAAGGGAAAAGGCCTGAGGCGTGGCTCGTCGCAATTCCTGGAGAAGAGTTCGAATCAGATGGGGTCATAAGCCCCAAAGCCATGAGCATGGCTTTGAAGGCCGAGGTGGAGATAAAACAGTTCCTCAAAAGGTGGACCCGGAAAGATAAAACCTTCGACCAATGCCATTTCGACGGTGAGATTGCATCCCTTCTCACCAATGGGTAAAAAAGGAGGGGACCATGGCCAGCGGAGCTGATGTGCTTATCATAGACGATGACAGGGATCTTGTTAGTTCCATGAAGATCATCCTCGAGTGCAGGGGCTTTTCCGTGCGAACCGCCTACAATGGCAAACAGGGCTACGAGCGGATCCTGGAGAAGGCTCCCGATATCGTAATCCTCGATGTGATGATGACAACTGATACGGAGGGCTTCGATCTGGCTCAGAGGCTCAAGGCAGATCCGAGATTCAGCAACATACCCATCGTGATGACGACAGGTTTTCCCCAAAAGATGGCCCAGCAGGGCCCGGAGCGGTTCCAGCACATACTGGGAATGGAGTGGCCAGTCTCCAAGCTCTTGGAGAAGCCCATAGACCCCCAAGAACTATTGGAAGTCGTGGAGTCTTTTCTCAAAGAGGCCGGCAAGCTCTGATGCCGGAGTCTGGCCCAGAAGAGGGTGCTTCCCTGGGGCCGAGGAGCTTTTATGGAGCTGGGATGGGAGCTCATAAAGGAGCAGATCTTCTTCAGAAAGGAACTCAAGGAAAGAGTATTCTGGTTCATAAAGCTGAGGTGGGCGGCAGTGGCTCTGGCCCTCCTCGGTACTCTAGCCGCGCATCTCGCCCATGAGCCCTTGAATTACAGGGCTCTTCTTGTGACCATAGGCGCTGTACTCCTTTACAACTCCATTCTTGCCATAGCTGGAAGGCACCTAGGAGCTGAACGTGCGGAGCTGAGAACCTTCTTCGCATTCGCCCACTGCCAGATATGCATGGATCTAGGGGCCCTTTTCATAGTGATCTACCTTACAGGAGGATCATCGAGTCCCCTCATCATTTTTCTCCTCTTTCACATTTTGCTTGCGGGAATCCTGCTTTCGAGGAGAAGTTGCTTCCTGTACGCCATCGGAGTCATTGGGGTCTTGGTATCCATGGTATGGGCCGAGACAGTGGGCGTCATTCACCCTGACCCACCTCCCCTTTTGGCTGAGGAGGGCCACTGGGTGAGGCTGGGGTTTCTGGCGTCGGCTTTCATGGTAGGTGCATTCTTGATCACCACCATTGCTCACTCCCTAAGAATGAAAGGAAGAGAGCTTCTCAGGGTCTCTTCGGAACTCCAGCTCACCACCTCGAGACTGACGGCTCTCTACGAAATGGTCAAAGAGATGGCCAGCCAGACCGAGCTTCAGAAACTAATGGATTCGGCAACTAGACTCGGGGCCACCATCATGGGCGTAAAGGCATGTTCCATAAAGCTTCTGGATGAGGAAGGAAGGTACCTGAGATTCGCCTCCACCCATGGACTGAGCCGTGACTATGTGTCAAAGGGGGCCATAGAGGTAGAAAAGAGCCCCATCAACAAGAGAATCCTGGAGGGTGCAGCCTATTCCATAGGGACCATAAGCCGAAAAGACTATTTTCAATATCCTGAGGACATAGAGAGGGAGGGAATCGCTTCCATGTTGTGCCTCCCCTTGAAGGCCGGAAGCAGGGTCCTCGGAGTATTCTGCGTCTATAGCGATAGGACCTACCATTTCCGGGAGGCAGACACTTCTTTCTTCTCCCTCATGACCGATCTCACGGCAATGGCCATAGAGAGGCTCAGAAGCGAGCTCTCCAAGACGTGGTTCTTCAACAAAGCAGCCCACCAGCTGAGGGCCCCTCTCCATGCCCTCATGAGCATGTTGAGGGTAGTGAAAGAGGGATATCTGGGGCCAATTACGGAGAGGCAACTGGAGGTCATAAATAGGTGCGAAAACAGGCTTCGCCTCATGGGCCAGCTCATAGATGATCTCATGAGGTTGGGAGAGAGGAGGGCTCGAGGTCTACCCCTCAGGATCGAGCCCCTCCATATAGGGGACATCGCGCGAAGGGTCGTCTCCTTGTTCGCTGAGCAGGCGGAGAAAAAAGGCGTGAGCTTGCAGCTGGAGATCTCGGATCCGGTGCCCAATGTCCTCGGGGAGGAAGGTCTTCTGGATGAGGTCGTGACAAATCTGGTGTCAAACGCCGTCAAATATACTCCCGGTGGAGGCACTGTGCGAGTCTCCATCGGAAAAGAGGGGAGGGCTTGGGTGAAACTGGAGGTCTCGGACACTGGCATTGGGATTCCCAAAAGCGAGCTTCCCCATCTCTTCAGCGAGTTCTTCAGGGCGTCCAATGCAAGGGAGATGGAGGAAGAGGGAACGGGTCTGGGCTTAGTGATAGTGAAGGAGGCCCTGGAAAGACTCAGGGGCTCCATACAGGTAAAGACCAAGGAGGGAGAGGGTACCACCTTCACGTGCCTCATCCCCAGTGTACTTCAGCCCATGGAAAGGGCCGGGGAGACCGATGGCACCGAAGAAAGGGACTAGCGGATCTCCCCAATCGGGGATGTCTCAGGTGTGAGATAGGGGGCTGTGGTGAGAGGGAAGCTGAGAAAGGGGAAGGAGGATTTCGCGGGAATTCAATCGGATTCGGCATCTTCTGAGGACCTGGGAAGGATTGTCCGAGTGAGGATCATATGCAGGGGAGTGGTCCAGGGGGTTGGCTTCAGGCCTTCTGTCTACAGGCACGCAGTGGGGATGGGTCTTTCAGGGCTGGTGCGCAATTGTCCAGAGGGGGCAACCATAGAGGTGGAGGGGAGGAAAGAGACAGTAGGAGAGTTCCTGGAAAAGCTCCCGAGGGCCTTGCCCAAGCTCGCAAGGCTGGAGGAGGTCCAGCTAATTCATATGGTTCCCATGGGCTCTTCCGGCTTTTTCATCGAGAGTTCCGAAACGGGGATCAGAAAGAAGGCAATGGTCCCCCCTGATGCAGCCATCTGCTCCAAATGCAGAAACGACATGGAGGATCCCGCTAACAGGCGGTTTCACTATCCCTTCACAACCTGCACGGAGTGTGGGCCACGCTTCTCCATAACCAGCCACCTCCCTTACGACAGATCAAACACATCCATGGCTTGTTTTCGCCTGTGCTCAGAATGCGCCCAGGAATATACAGATCCCCGCGACAGAAGGTTCCATGCAGAGCCCATATCTTGTCCCAAGTGTGGTCCCACCTTGAGACTGGTTGACCGAGATGGAAAAGAGATGGCGAGAGATGACGGTGCCCTTTCCCTGGTCCGAGAGCTTTTGGCGCAAGGTAAGATAGTCGCCGTAAAGGGGCTTGGGGGGTTCCACCTCGCCTGTCGGTCTGACAAAGAGGAGACAGTAACTGTGCTCCGAAGGCGGAAGAGGAGGGAAACCAAACCCTTCGCCGTTATGGTCAAGGATCTGAATGTGGCAAGGGAGATGGTGGAACTCAGGGAGAGGGATGTGGAGCTCCTTCTCTCTCCCGAGTCTCCCATAATATTGGCGCCAAAGAAGCTCCCATCCAGCGCTGTGGAGGCTGTATCACCCGGGGTTGTGGATTTGGGCGTGATGTTGCCCACAACCCCCCTCCATCTGGAGCTCTTCAGATCCAGCGAATATGATGCCCTGATCATGACATCAGGAAACATCAATTCCGAACCCATATGCAGAGGAAACAGGGAAGCCCTCGCGAGACTGAGGGGAATAGCCGACTTCTTTCTCCTTCACGATAGGGACATCCTCAGGAGAATAGACGATTCAGTTGTACGCTCCACACCCTCAGGCCTGGTTATGGTGAGGCGCTCCAGGGGATATGTGCCCTGCCCCTTGCCTCTTGGCCTGGAGCTTCCCGAGCCGGTCCTCTCCATGGGGGCTCATCTCCAGAATACAGTGGCAGTGGGTGTGGAAGAGGAGGCATTCCTGTCACAGCATATAGGGGACTTGGAGTCCGATGCAACCAGGGCCTTCATGGAGGAGGCCCTTCTTGCCATGGAGAGATTCCTCCAAGTGGAGCCCAGGATCGTAGCTGTGGATTTGCATCCAGATTACGCATCCAGGCTCATGGGGGAGAAGGTTGCGAGGGAAAGAGGAGGCCTTCTCCTCGAGATCCAGCACCATTTGGCCCATGCGGCTTCTGTTCTGGGGGAGGGAGGAGAGTTTCCGGCAGGCGAAAGCCTCGTGGGAGCCATAGTCCTGGATGGAACTGGACTCGGAGTTGATGGAACATCCTGGGGCGGAGAGATTCTAGTGAGCAGGGGGGGGCTCCATTGGATGAGGGTTGGCAGGTTGAAGCCCATCCCCCTAGTAGGTGGGGAGGCAGCCATCAGGGAGCCCTGGAGGACAGTGGTAGCAGCCCTCACCCTCGTTGGCAGGGGGGAGCTTTTGGAGAAGCTTCCCATGAAGGAGTTGGTTCCTTCGGAGAAGATCGGCCAGATAGAACGCCTCTCCAAGGGGCCTTGGCCTCTATCTTCCGGTTGTGGCCGCATATGGGAGGCTGCTGGCAGCCTCCTGGGATTGGGAGGCGAGAACCATTACGAGGGCGAGCTAGCCTGCCTTCTCGAGTCCGCTGCGGGAAAGGGACCTCTCCCACCGCGGCCCTGGAGAAACTTGGAGCCCCTCGCGAGGGACCCTTTGGAGCTGGACACACGATCTCTCCTGGCCGAGATGGCCCTGAGATGGATAAGGGGCGAGCCGGCATCTGAAATAGCAGCTGGTTTTCACGCGACCATGGCTTATTGGATCGCGGAGATGGCCCAACGGGCTTTGAGCGGGGAGGTCAGAGCCATTGCCCTGGCAGGCGGCTGCATGGTGAACAGGCACCTGAGGAACTTGCTGTCCTTGGAGCTGGAAAGGAGGGGGTTCAGGCCTCTGCTGCCCTTCAAGGTACCACCCGGCGACGGAGGCATAGCCTATGGGCAAGCGGTTTTGGCTGCAGCTATGCTCACAAGGGGAGGGAAAATCCAACTGGAGGACAAGACGAGATGTGTCTAGCAGTGCCTATGAGGGTGGTGGATATAAACGGATCCTTGGCCTTGGCCGAGCTAGGTGGGGTAAGAAGGGAGATCTCCCTGGAGCTGCTCCCTGAAGCCAGAGTTGGTGATCACGTGATAGTGCATGCCGGATTCGCCATCTCCAGACTGGAGAGGGAAGAGGCGAGTGCCATAATGGAGCTTCTCCGCGGGGAATCTCCCGCCCCTGTGTCATGACCATGGATGGATTTCAAGACCAGACCATCGCCCGAGATTTGGTCCAGAGAATTCATTTTTGGGCCCGAAGGATTCCCAGAAAGGTCACCATAATGGAGGTCTGCGGAACCCATACCAACTCCATTTCCGGCGCTGGACTCAGGGGACTGATGCCCGAAAACGTGAGGCTCGTCTCTGGGCCGGGATGCCCTGTATGCGTGACCCCTACTTCCTTCTTGGACATGGCCATCTCCCTCGCGAGAATGCCAGGGGTGACCATAGCCACCTTTGGGGACCTGGTGAGGGTCCCGTCTTCCAAGGGATCCTTGGAAGAGGCAATGGCCGATGGTTGCGATGTGAGGGTGATCTACAGTCCGAGGGATCTGCTTGCCCTCGGTAAAGAGCTAAGGGGTAGAAGAGTGGTCTTTTTGGCCATAGGTTTCGAGACAACTGCGCCAGGTGTAGCGGCAACGATCCTCGAAAGCGAAAAAGTGGGGAATATCCTCTTTCTTGTGGGTCACAAGCTGATTCCTCCGGCTATCGAGGCGCTTTTGTCCGCGGAGGAAGTCAACCTGGACGGTTTGATCCTCCCCGGGCATGTATCCGCCATAATAGGGCAGGAGCCTTATGGATTCGTTTCCGAGAGGTTCGGTATTCCAGGGGTCATAGCCGGATTTACCCCATTGGATGTCCTAGCTGCCATAGCTGAGATCCTTCAGCAGTTGGTCTTTGGAAGCCCGAAAGTGGTGAACAACTATGGGAGGGTTGTGAGGCCGGAGGGAAATCCAAGGGCCAGAGAAGTCATGGCATCTGTCTTCGAGCCCTGCGATGGTGTCTGGAGGGGCCTTGGGGAAATAAGAGGTTCGGGCTTGAGATTGAGGACTCCATGGAGAGATCTGGATGCATCTCGCCTTGTCACGGAAGTTGTGGAGACGGTCGAGCCCAAAGGGTGTCGATGTGGGGACGTGCTCAAGGGGCTCCTGGATCCCCCGGAGTGTCCTCTTTTCGGCCTCCATTGCACACCAGAGGGGCCCCGGGGCCCGTGCATGGTATCGTCGGAAGGGGCCTGTGGCGCCTGGTATAGGAACGAGAGGATTAGAGGAGGCCTCAAGTGAATCTCAAGAGGATACTCTTGGCCCACGGGGGAGGAGGCCGCCTCACAAGGGACCTCATAAAGGGAAAATTTCTCCCCGCCCTTCATAACCGGTATCTCGAACCGCTTTCAGACAGTGCTGTGCTTCCTGAACTCCCCCGAGGAAGGCTGGCCTTCACCACTGATGCTTTTGTGGTGGACCCCATAGTGTTCCCAGGAGGGGATCTCGGGTATCTATCTGTCTGTGGCACTTTGAACGATCTGGCCGTGGCTGGGGCCCGGCCACTCTGGATAAGTTGGGCTCTGATCTTGGAGGAAGGACTCGAGGAGGAGGTTCTGGATATCGTAGTCAAGGGAGCGAGGAAGGCAGCACTGGAATCCAACGTGGATATAGTTGCTGGAGACACAAAGGTGGTTCCCAAGGGCAAAGGGGATAAAGCCTTTGCTGTGACATCCGGAGTCGGTGTCATTGCCCCTGGGGTCGAATTGTTTGACCAGGCAGTGGTGGAGGGTGATGCCATTTTGGTCTCAGGGCCCATAGGGGATCATGGGGTGGCCATAATGGCAGTACGCCAAGGCCTGACGGGAGACATGAGGTCAGATGTCGCGCCCGTGTGGCCACTGGTGAACGTTTTGCTCGAGGCTGGTTTGGAGATTCGCGTTTTACACGATCCCACAAGGGGAGGGGTGGCCACGGTCTGCCACGAGGTAGCGGAGAAGACGGGCCTTTCCATGATCCTCGAGGAGAAGGAGCTCCCAGTGAGATCCTCTGTTAGGGCCATTTCTGACCTGCTAGGTCTAGATCCCCTGTACATGGCCTGCGAGGGAAGGTTCCTAGCTTGGGTAGCGAAAGAACATGCCCAAAAGGCGATAGATGTTCTCCGTTCTCATCCCATGGGCCGTGATGGGGCCATAATAGGCTGGGTGTCCAGAAGACCTCCTGGCGGATCCCCTGTGATACTTCGAACGAGGTTTGGAACAGAGAGACCCTTGGATCTCCTAACAGGCCTCGAGCTCCCCAGAATATGTTGAGCCGGTGAGGAGAAAAACCCCGATGCCCCATCTACCCCAATGATCCAGGCCACGAGTCCTGTGCGGGAACAACTGGCTCGGACTGTGCGAAGATTGGCCAAGGGACGAGGCTGGTGCCTAGAAGGGACTCGCGCTAAAATGGGCTACAATTCGTTCGGCTGGGTGGCGAGCCCGAGGTGATATGGCCTTGCGGGGAAGGCCGGAGAGACGACTGGGAGGGCGATTTTCTCGGAGGGACGCGCTCTGCGCGTCCGCAGATACGGATAGAGCGCAAACCGGGGCAGGTCATGATTACGGACGAGTCGGCGAGGGGCCCGTGGCCAAAACGTGGCAACGTTGTGGTTTACGTGATGCCTTCCTTACGGGCGTGCGGAGCCCGCCCCTCCGCGACGAGGCGTGCCCAAGACGGATGCCCCGGCGCGAAGAGCCTGGAGATCATGGGGAGGTGGTTTTCTCGGAGGGACGCGCTCTGCGCGTCCGAGAGTCAAGGCCGGGCGCAAGCCGTGGCATGACATGATCACTGAGGGGCGAGAGAACGGACAGTGGCCTAAACGGGGCAATCCCCGGGTGCAACCAAGGTTCCGCTAGCGGGCGTGCGGAGCCCGCCCCTCCGCGACGAGGCGTGCCCAGCACGGATGCCCCGGCGCGAAGAGCCTGGAGATCATGGGGAGGTGGTTTTCTCGGGGGGACGCGCTCTGCGCGTCCGCAGATAGGGATAGGGCGCAAACCGGGGCAGGTCATGATTACGGACGAGTCGGCGATGGGCCCGTGGCCAAAACGAGGTAATATTTGGGCTGGCGCGATGCGTTCCCCGCGGGCGTGCGGAGCCCGCCCCTCCGCTGGGTGGGATATCCAAGCTAGGATGGCCTTGCGGGGAAGGCCGGAGAGAGGACTGGGAAAGCGATTTTCTCGGAGGGACGCGCTCTGCGCGTCCGCGTTGCAAGGTCGTATTCATGCCGGGGAATCTCATTACCCGGGACGTTTGGGCAAAAGCCCCGAGGCCTAATGGGGATGTGTCCGGGTGAAGCCAAAGCGCTGTTTGCGGGCGTGCGGAGCCCGCCCCTCCGCGACGAGGCCTGCCCAAGACGGATGCCCCGGCGCGAAGAGCCTGGAGATCATGGGGAGGTGGTTTTCTCGGGGGGACGCGCTCTGCGCGTCCGAGAGTCAAGGCCGGGCGCAAGCCGGGGCAGGTCATGATTACGGACGAGTCGGCGATGGGCCCGTGGCCAAAACGGGGTAATATTTGGGCTGGCGCGATGCCTTCCCCGCGGGCGTGCGGGGCCTGTCCCTCCGCGACGAGGCGTGCGCAAGACGGATGCCCCGGCGCGAAGAGCCTGGAGATCACGGGGAGGCGATTTTCTCGGAGGGACGCGCTCTGCGCGTCCGCGAAGACGGGCCTGGCGCAAGCCGTGGCATGACATGATCATGGAGGGGCGAGCGAACGGACGGTGGCCCAAACGGGGCAATCCCCGGGTGCAACCAAGGTTCCGCTAACGGGCGTGCGGAGCCCGCCCCTCCGCTGGGTGGGATATCCAAGCTAGGATGGCCTTGCGGGGAAAACCCGGGGGGTAATGCGGAGGGCGATTTTCTCGGAGGGACGAGCTCTGCGCGTCCGAGAGTCAAGGCCGGGCGCAAGCCGTGGCATGACATGATCATGGAGGGGCGAGCGAACGGACGGTGGCCTAAACGGGGCAATCCCCGGGTGCAACCAAGGTTCCGCTAGCGGGCGTGCGGAGCCCGCCCCTTGTACAGGAGAGGAGCTCATGAAGACATACAGAAAGGAGCTATGGTTTCATGTCCCAGGCCGCCGGGCCTTCATAAACATCACTCCTCAAATCGAGGAATGCCT
>Ga0315298_1004641_pt1 | contig 20327 bp, 22 predicted proteins | sample WHS_1_MG_FD_203077 | JGI IMG/M metagenome (GOLD analysis project Ga0315298, IMG submission 203077) | Extremophilic microbial mat communities from Washburn Hot Springs, YNP, Wyoming, USA - WHS_1_MG | ecosystem: Environmental > Aquatic > Thermal springs > Hot (42-90C) | place: USA: Wyoming...
TCCTGGTGGCCGCAAAGGCCACTAGCGCCGCCCCGGCCGCTAAAACAGCGGCCAGGACGACGGCCGCCCAGGGCCACTGGGACCGGGCCCGGGCACTCAGTTGAGTGCCCGCCGGGCCGGAGTACGTGAACGACTCCAACCCGTCCCCGGGAACCTGTTGCAAGTTCCGGGGAAGGCCCGTCTCCTCCCCCGGCCGACCGGGAAGGCCCTGCGGGCCTTGCGGCCCCATCGGACCCTGCGGGCCTCTCGGACCCCGAGGACCTCTCTCTCCTCGAGGACCCGGCTTGCCCGGCTTACCCGGCTTACCCGGCTGGCCCTTCACCTCTCCGGTGAGAACCCGCCGGGCCGCCTCCTCCAGCCCCTCCCGCGTCTGCCACGCGGGAGGAGGAGCAGGGACGGAAGCAGGGGTAGGGGCTTGTGCCCCGGCCGGCTGATTACCGGCCGCCTCCCCCAAACAAGGGGCGGTAGCGGCCGCCGCAAGGGCGGCCAAGACCAGGACCAGGATCTTTTTCAGTGGCGACATTTCGTCGCCACCTCCTTTCAAGCGGCAGCTGACCGATCCCAAAAATCAGCTGCCGCGCCCTACTGGCTGGCACCCGGGCCGGGTTGGATTTACCAGCCAGGGGGGTCTTGCGACCGCCCCCTCTAAGCGCTTTTCAACAAAAAACGCCCCGAAGGGACGGTCGCAAGTGCCCCTCTCCAGCTTCGCCCACTTTTTAATGCTGCAAACAAGGCAATATTTTACCACAAAAAGAGCTATTTGTCAATGGTTTTACCGCAAAACCTGATAAACTTGCCAACTCAAAACAATTTTGATATACTCTTTCCCAAGAAAACTAACCTGCTCATCCGAAAATGACCATCCAAGAAATCTACCAACTGGCAATCTCTTTGGGAATGAACGCTGACCCGCGCGGTCCTCAAAGAATCAAAAAACTGCTTCAAAAAGAAACACAAACCTACCGCCATCTGAAAAAGGCAGAAAGAGCAGAATTTGACCAAGAGCGGCTGAAAAATCCCTATTCTGACACGCGCATCCTTTTTGGCGACCCCAACAAAAGAGTGAAAAGGGTCTTGGCAGGATTAGAAATTGGTGTTTCTGAAATTCTGCTCGCTGACCGCTTAAAAAACATCGACTTGGTTATCTCTCATCACCCGCTTGGTCCGGCATTAGCCCGACTGGATGATGTGATGAGATTGCAAACCGATCTGCTTGCCTTGTATGGTGTACCGATTAATGTGGCGGAAAGTCTTCTTGAAACCCGCATGTCCGAAGTCTCTCGCCGCCTTCATCCCTATTTTCATAACCGAGAAATTGACGCGGCCAAACTCTTGAACATCCCTTTGCTCTGCGTCCACACCCCGGCTGACAATCTTTGCTTCCAATTTGTCAAAAAGAAAGTCGAGCGCAAAAATCCTGAAACCATCGCAGAACTGATGAAAGCGCTCAAATCGATTCCAGAATACAAAGAGGCGGCTCTTTTGGGAGCCGGTCCTAAATTGTTTGCCGGTAAACCCGAAAGAAGGTGTGGAAAAATTGCCTTCACGGAAATTACAGGCGGAACAGCCGGCCACAAAGAAATCTACGCCTATCTTTCTCACGCTGGAATCGGCACGGTCATTGGGATGCATATGAGCGAGGAATATAAAGAAGAGGCGGAAAAACATCACCTCAATGTGGTCATTGCCGGTCACGCACCTTCTGACTCTTTGGGACTGAACCTCTTTTTGGATGAATTGGAAAAAAGAGGGATTGAAATCATCCCCTGTGCTGGATTGATTAGGGTTTAAGGTCTTAAACCTTCCCTCAAAGAACGAACCAAATTTTCAACCACCCAAAGATTGTGAATTGTCAAAAGACGATGACCGAGCATCTCGCCCTCTTTCATTAAATGGTGAAGATAAGCGCGGGAAAATCCTTCTTGACAGGTCTTGCAACCGCAGCCCTCTTCAATGGGTCGGCGGTCTTCTTTAAAAACACTTTTTGTCAAGGAAAGTCTCTTAAAACGCACCTCCAACCCCACCCCTTTCTCCCTAACCCAAACCGCACCGTGCCGAGCCAAACGGGTGGGCAAAACACAATCAAAGAGATCCATCCCCAGCTTGGCGGCTTGAATCAAATCAGCTGGCTCGCCGACACCCATCAGGTAGCGCGGTTTGTCTTTGGGCAAAAGCTGCTCCATCTCTTTCACCACTGACCACATCTTTCTCTTCGGCTCACCCACTGCCACGCCACCAATGGCATAACCAGGAAAGTCCAACCGGATTAACTCCAAAGCGCACTCTCTCCGCAAATCTAAATAGACACCCCCCTGAACAATGCCAAAAAGAACTGGGATGGGTTTGAAGGTTAAGGTCTCCTCTCTCCCCTTCTGCTTTCCTCTCTTCTCTTTGGGGGTTTTTTGTTTTGGATTGGACTCTAACGAAAGATCGGAATTCTTTGTCTCTAACTCAAGCAGCGCTGACCATTTTCTTTTTGAGCGCTTCGCCCAATCCAGGGTCAATTGCACTGCTCTTTCTACCTCCTTTCTCGAGCATGGATATGTCGTACAATAATCTAAGGGCATCAAGATATCTGAACCAAGAGCGTATTGAATCTCAATCACTCTCTCAGGGGTTAAAAAATGGCGAGTGCCATCTAAATGAGAACGAAACTCCACCCCTTCTTCCGTAATTTTGACCAAAGACTCCCCTCTCCGACCAGATAAAGAAAAAACCTGAAAACCGCCCGAATCGGTCAAAATCGGTCCAGACCAGTTCATAAAATTGTGAAGCCCGCCCAATCTTTGAATCAATTTCTCACCTGGACGCAAAAAAAGATGGTAGGTGTTAGCCAAAAGCATCTCGACGCCAATCTGACGTAACTCGTCCGGCGCCAAGGTCTTCACCGCACCAACCGTCGCGCAGGGCATAAAACAAGGAGTATTCACCTTGCCCCGAGCAGTTTTGATTTGGGCCCAACGCAAAGAGTGAGCCCTTGATTGCTTGAGAATTTGAAAATCAAACATTCTGCGACTGGAATTTTTTCAATCTATCGCCTGCTCAAAAATGAGCCTCTCAGCCAGCGCAAAAACGAGCAAAAAGACAGGGCAAGAAGTTACTTCAACTCCACAGTGGCACCGGCTGCTTCCAACTTTTCCTTTGCCTTTTGGGCATCTTCTTTGGGAACATCCTCTAAAACTGTCTTTGGCGCGGATTCAACAAAATCTTTGGCGTCTTTCAGGCCCATTTCTGGCTTCAATTCCCGAACCGCTTTAATCACCGCAATCTTGTTTGCTCCCGCAGAAGCCAAAACCACGCTGTAGCGGGCTTTTTCTTCTTGTTGCGGAGCCGCACCTGGTGCAGAAGGAGTGGCCGCCGCAGGCAGGGCAGTTGGCACCATTGCGCTTGCCGAAACACCCAATGCCTCCTCCAACTCCTTAACCAAATCAGCCAACTCAACCACCGAAAGCGATTTAATTTTTTCAATTAAGTCAGCGTATTGGCTTGTTTTGGCTGACTCAGTCTTGGGCTCGGCTTTCTGAGGGGCTTCTTCTTGCTTTTTTTCCTCTTTTTCTTCAGCCATTTTGACTCCTTTCATTGAGATAGTTATTTAAGATAAAGACCAGGCGTCTTTGGTGATAGGTTAAATCCTGAATCAAACGCAAGGCGGGTAGTCTCAGTAAACCAAGCAGGTTTTGGTAAAGCTCGTTCCGACCAGGTAAAAGAGCCAACTCCTTCACCCGCGCAGGGTCAATAAAATTCTGGTTAAAAAGAGCGCCCAAGATCTCTGGTTTTGAGTGTTCAACAGCAAAATCAATGATGGTCTTCATCGGCGCGATTTCGTCTTGATACCCAAAAAGACACAAAAGCGGTCTATCCAAGATTTCTGCAGGAAGGGAAAGGTTTTTCTCTTGTAAAGCCATGGCAAAGAGGCGGTTTTTGAGCACCAGCGATTCTCCTTCTTGGGCCTTGATTTTTTCTTTTAATTCGGCCAATTCTTTGCTTTTGAGATTGGTTAAAGAAGTAAAAACAATCGCTTTGGCTTGAGAAAGAGCCTCTTTGTACTTTTGAATCAGTTGTTCTTTTTGGGCGCGTGTCTTGGGCATAAAAAACTCCTCGCGCTGCCGAGGATAGTTGACCGGGAATTGGGCGAGTTGAGGCTTGTCAAAAATACCTTATCGCCTCAAAAACAACCCGTGCTTTCCCTCGGCAGGACTTATCCCTGTTTCTTCAGGTTGCCTGTGGTCTTCGGGAAGGACTAAAAATAGTATAAACAATGCTGAAAATTATGTCAAGAAGTCGGGCGGCGACAACTACAAGTTACAGTCTGCTGCGGTGCCTAATTCATACCTCGTGGAGGTAACCCCTCCGTCATTAGTAAGATCTGGATCGGTTGTTACCTCTAACTCCGCATCTATTTTATATGTGCCAGGGCGGTTGCAACTAGCAATGGCCGGATTTTCCGCGTAACGATACATGTAATAATGACCAGTGGGTCTGGCGTTAATCGGGTCCTTGGGTAAGGGGTAAAGATAGGGTTGGAGAGCGGTTTGCAACGATGATGGCCAGGGACCGTCTGAGAAGCACCAACCCCCCGCAGAATATTGGCATACCTGTGGAGACTGATCCTGCCCCGGCAAACTTCCCTTTTCCATTGCATACTCCTCAACCGCGGCCTTGATTGCGTTAAGATCCGCTTTTCTTCGGGCATCCCTCCCTTTCATTCGGGAACGAGACACGTTGGAGGTGATTAAGGCGGCCAGAACACCAATGATGAAAATCACGACCAAAAGCTCAATCAGGGTGAAGCTTTTGGATTTTCGAAACATTGTTCCTCCTTTTTAGAGATTATTGGTCCTATTCCATTAAGGACTCCAAGATCGTCCGCCAAGGGTAAATAATTCATAGTAAGACGTGCTGGTTCCGCCGTCATTAGCCGCATCCGGATCGTCGCTTAATTCCAAGAGAGCAGACATTTTATATTCGGTGCTGGAGTTGGTATACTTATAGCGATAAGTAGAGTTATTAATCGGGTCCTTGGGTAAAGGGTAAATATAGTTTTGGAGAACGGTTTGAAGTGTTGGCCAAGTACTATCATTGGAATAACATGCGGTTGTTCCGCAGTTCCCGGGCATTGTCCCATTCTCCATAGCGTATGTTTCCACAGCCGTTCTAATGGAATTAAGATCCGCTTTTCTTCGGGCATCCCTCCCTTTCATTCGGGAACGAGAAACATTGGAAGTGATTAAAGCCGCCAGAATACCAATGATGAAAATCACGACTAAGAGCTCAATCAGGGTGAAGCTTTTGGATTTTCGAAACATTGTTCCTCCTTTTTAAAGTCTAATTTTTATACTTGGCCCCATTGTTGCAGAAAGATAAACCGCCAACGGTGAATATTGTTTAATTGCATTATAGACCGCGGCGAAGTTTTCTGTCAATTTTTTCTCCTCCCAAGACACCCGACCAATGGCTAAATGAAGATTGTTGTTGGAATCAGCCTTAAACTCAATTTGTCCCTTTTTAATTTGCTCGACCAATTTTTCCGGCTCATTGGTAATCGTCCCAGATTTTGCATTAGGCATCAACCCGCGCGGACCAAGAATCTTGGCTACCTTCGCTAGTTTGGGTAAGTCGCTGGGTCGGGCAATCAAAACATCAAAATCGATCTTGCCTTGTTCAATTTTGGTCAAAACTGTATCATCAAAAATGACCACCCGCACCTCTTTGCCCGTTCCATGTGGCAATGCCAAAACGCCCCGCACCACTTGACCCTTTTTAGGCTTCAATCTGATGTGCATCTCTACTCGGGCATCAAATTGGGCATAAGAGGTCTTTTTAACCAATTGAACCGCTTCCTCTAAAGGATATTCTTTTTGGGCCGCCACCAACTCCTTGGCCTTCAACCATTTTTTACTTCTTTGTTTTTTGGGTTGAGCTGGTTTTGCGACCTTGACTGCTTTTTTAACAACTTCAGAAGAGGTGACTTGTTCTTTTTCTTCTGTTTTTTGGGTTTCTTTTTCTTCTGGCTTTTCTTGGTAGGTTTTAACTCGTTGGGTTCCCATTGTTTCCTTTCTGAATCCATTCTAATATTATCTTCACTGCTTCGTCAAGGACCGAAGATAGTTTTGTTTTTTCTGAGGGCAAAAACTGACTTAAAACATATTCTTCAGCAGAGAGACCGGCAGGTGGACGACCAATACCAATCCGAAGGCGAGGCACCTCTTCGCTTAGGACAGCAATAACCGAAGCCATCCCTTTGTGTCCTCCACTCGACCCTTGCTTTCGGAATCTGAAACAACCAAAGGGCAAATCCAAATCATCATAAACCAAAAGGAGATTTTGAGGCGAAATTTTAAAAAAACGGACAAACGGCCCAATCGCTTGACCACTCTCATTCATAAAAACCAAAGGACGAGCAATCTTGACCACCTCTTCTCCCACCTGGGCTTCCCAAAACTCCATCTGATCTTTCTTTCTCTTTGCAACAATCTTAACCAAAGAAGACTCTAACAGCCGCTCGATGACCAAAAAACCCAAATTGTGTCGGGTGAAACGATAGTGAATGCCCGGGTTACCTAAACCAATTACTGCTTTCATCGTCTCTTATTTTAAAAAATTAACCAACCAAAATCCAGCCGTCATTCGCTCATCTTCAAACCTTTTTGCTTGAAACAGAATCTCAAAACCTAAACCCATTGTTTTCTTTTTCTTTTATAATAAAATCCATCTTCCAGGAGGTGAAATAAATGCACCTTAGCACAAACTGGCGGTCTTTTTGGATGAGTATCAGTCTGTTGGGGTTATTTGGAAGCAGTCTCTTGTTCTGTTGGAGTGTAAGCAGTCTCTTTTTCCCAACATCGCCTTTCCTCGTCTGCTATTTTAGTTTTGCGGGAGGATTACTTTGTTGCTGGTTAATTACCAAAAGAATCATCCAGAGACAAAAAGAGCAAATTCAAGAGCTTTCGGAAGAAATCCTAAAAAAGGTTGCCCATAAGGAAGCAACCCCAGAGATACCTTGGAAAGAATTTACATTAACCATCTGTCAAGCAATCTGTGCTTTCACCGAATCAGTGATAGATATCCAGATATCCTCAGAAGATCCAGGTTTGCTCAATGAGGTCAGTTTCGCTTTTGGCGCAAGGTTCACTGAATTTGACAAAGGCAGAATTGTTTTTTCAGAATATCCTTCAATCGCGTTAGCACAAGAAGAGAACGCTCTTCACGTCTATCTGTATCTATTAAAACCGAGCAACGAAATTTTTTTCTCTTAAATTAATCGCCCGCAAAAAGCGGGCGATTTTCATGTTTTAAATCCCAGGAAGACCAATCTCGCCCATCACCTCTTTCGCCCGTTCAGCAACCACCTTTTGGGTCTTGCTAATCGCGTCTTGAAGGACCTTTTTCAATAGCGCCTCAAACTCTTCTTTTTGACCCGACCGCAGGTACTCTTCATCAACCACCACTTCCTCCACCTTAAACTCACCGTTTAAAACAATTTTGATTTTCCCGTCGGTGCTCTTTGTTTCAATTAAAAGGTCGCGTAAATCTCTCTGAACCTGTTTCGCCTTTTTTTGTAATTCATAAAGTTTCTTGAACTTCTCAAAAGCCATCACTCACTCCTTTCTTGAATTTGTATTAAATATGCTTGGATGATTGGTTCCAATTCTCCATCCAAAATTTTTTCTGCCTCGCTGGTTTGCCAATCCGTCCGATGGTCCTTAACCATCTTGTAAGGATGCAAAACATAGGAACGGATTTGATTACCCCAGGACGCTTCGGGCGTCTCACCTTTTAACTTGATGACCGTCTGTCTCTGCTCTTTCAATTTTAACTGAAAAAGTTTGGATTTTAAAATCTGAAGCGCTCTTTCTTTGTTTTGTAATTGAGAACGCTCGGATTGACAAGAGACCGAAATCTTGGTCGGCAGATGAGTCACCCGAACCGCACTTTCTGTCTTTTGAACATATTGACCACCTGGTCCTGAAGCGCGGAAGGTTTCGATTTTTAAATCTTCTGGTTTGATTTCAATTTCAGGATTAGGAATTTGAGGAATCACTTCCACCAAAGCAAAAGAGGTGTGACGGGCACGGTCCGCATCAAAAGGTGAAATCCGCACAAGACGGTGGACACCATTTTCACTCTTTAACCAACCAAAAGCATAAGGACCGCTTAATTGGATAGTGACATTTTTAAAGCCGGCTTCGCTGCCAGGGGTGGCATCCAAAATTTCTGCTTTCCAATCCTTTTTTTCAGCGAAACGCAAATACATCCTCAACAACATCCCTGCCCAATCCTGTGCCTCAGTGCCTCCTGCGCCGGAAGTAATGGTTAAAATCGCATCAAAACGGTCGTATTCTCCTAAAAAAAGAGACTGCCCTTGCCCAACGGACTGTTTCACCCTTTCGTATTCCTTCTTTAATTTTTGGTATTCCATCACAATTTGCTGGGCCCTCTCTTTGTCTTGCCAAAAATCGGGTTGAGCCATGAGTTTTTGTAATTCGTTGAGGCGTTTTTCAATCTCGTCCATTTTCTTTATTTTACCACAATTGCCCTGAGCAAAATAAAAAAACCTTCTTGATTCCTCTCTTGACCAGGAAATGGGGTGTTTGAGGCGAAGGAACTCTCCTCAAAGCGTGCCCACATTTCCCAGTCAAGACAAAAATCAAAAAGGCTCTTTGCGCCCTTTGCCAGGTAGTTTAGCACTTTTCCCCTTAATTGTCAAGCAGTCGCGGACCTTCTTCAGTATCTTCAACAAGATAACCCAATCTTTGAATCTTTGCTCGCAGAGCATCGGCTTCTTGGAATCTGCGCTCGGCGCGCAACCTCTCTCTTTCCTGGAGTAATTTTTCGGCCTGCCGACGATTCTTTCTCTGAGCCTCTTCTATTTTCAGACCAAAAACTGGCTCGAATTCTTGCCAAAGGGCAAAGTTATTGCTTTCATGAAGCAGACTGAGCGCGTGTGGCGTGTTTAAATCGTCATCCAGCGCCTTCAAAACCGCTTCTTTTTCCTTGGGATGATATCGTTCATTTCGCCTCACGCGCAATCTCTTAATCTCAGTTAAAACACGAGAAGCGGCTTCTAATGCTCGGAAACTAAAATCCATCTTGCTGCGATAATGAGTCTGCAGACAGAGATAACGAAAAGCCGCCGGCGAATACCCTTGTTTTTCCAAATCCTCCAAGGTATAGAAATTGCCCAACGATTTTGACATCTTCTCCCCTTCCACCAAAAGATGTTCGTTATGTAGCCAAAACCGAACAAATGGCTTGCCCGTGACTGCTTCTGACTGGGCAATTTCATTCTCATGATGAGGAAAAATCAAATCCACTCCTCCCAGATGGAAATCGATGGTCGGACCGAGATATTTCATCGCCATTGCCGAACATTCAATGTGCCAACCAGGTCGACCAGGCAATTGTTGGTTTTCAAGCTCCAAAATCCAAAACGGTTCACCTTCTTTTTTCTTTTTCCACAAAACAAAATCGGCCGGCGCTTCTTTGTTGTACTGGTCAACATCCACCCGTGCACCAGGCTTTAAGCCTTGCAAATCAAGATGAGACAACTTGCCATAATCAGTGAATTTAGAAATATCAAAATAAACCGAACCGTCGCGAATATAAGCATATCCCTTCTGATAGAGTTTTTGAACCAGTTTTTGAATCTCAGTAATCTCTTGGGTGGCCCGGGGATAGACATCTGCCGGGAAAACATTTAACGCCTTAAGGTCTTTGAAAAGGAGTTTTTCGTATTTTTGAGTATATTCTTTTAAAGAAACCTTGGCTTTCTCGGCCCCTAAAATGGTCTTATCGTCTACATCAGTAATATTCATCACCCATTTCGTCTGATATCCTCGGTATCGCAAATAACGCACCAATAGGTCAGCAAAAAGAAAGGCACGTAGGTTGCCGATATGAGCACGAGCATAAACAGTTGGTCCGCAACTATAAATCAAAACCGGCCCCTGCCGAGGAACAAACTTCTCTTTTTTCTGAGTCAAGGTATTAAAAAAATACATCAAAAGTCCTTCTCGCCCAAATCATCAGTATCGCTCTCTTCCTCAATCGGGGACTCCTCTTCGAAGCCTAAAGACTTTTCTTCCTCCTCCAAAATCTCATCGGGATACTTTTCTTCCTCTTGACCAATTTCGTCAATGGCAATAATTTCGCCTCCACAAAGATCGCACCGTCCGTTTCCCAATTCATCATACTCATGACCACACTCAGTGCATACATAGCTTCGGTCCATCTTCATCTTACCTCCTTTTAATACTCCTTTCTTCCCTCTAACGCCCGGGTAAGGGTGATTTCGTCGGCGTATTCTAAATCTATTCCCACCGGCAGACCACGGGCGATTCGGGTAATCTTAATCTTTGCTATCTTTGGATTTTCCTGTTTCATTTTGTTAATTTGTTGAGCAAGATACATCGCGGTTGCTTCTCCTTCCAGGTCTGGGCTCGTGGCTAAAATAATCTCGGAGATATTATGAAAATCCCTTTTAATTTTGTCAAGCAACTCTTTAATCCGAATATCCTCGGGTCCAATATCATCAACCGGCGAAATCACGCCACCTAAAACATGGTAGAGACCGCGATATTCCTGTGTTTTTTCCACTGCCAACACATCAAGTGGCGACTCCACCACCAAAATCACCCGATGGTCTCTCTTTGGGTCCTGACAAACCGAACAGGGATCTTGCTCACTGATATTAAAACATTGAGAGCAGGAGACCAGGTTTCGTTTCAGATGGTAGATCGCCTTGCCCAATTCTTGAATCTCGGATTCGGGCTGAGAAAGTAAATAAAAAACAAGGCGGGCGGCGGTTTTCGGACCGATGCCGGGTAGCTTGTTGAAGGCGTCAATTAGTTTTTGAACAGATTTGGGCAGAATGGACATAATCGTTATTATTTTAGTCTAAATCATTTTCTTGACTCAAGTTTTGAGGGGGAATCTCATTAGCCGCCCAATCACATTCTGGATAGCGACTGCAGCCATAAAATCGTTGACCCCTTCTGTTTTCTCTTTCAATAATCTCACCTTTTTGACATTTGGGGCAAGGGAGGCCGGTTGGCAAAAGGAGTGGTTTTTTGTTTTTACAGGTTGGAAAATTCTCGCAGCGCAAAAAACGACCATATCGCCCCAATTGAATCACCATCTTCCCCCCACATTTCTCACAGCGCATCTCTGTTTCTTGTTGGGTAATTTCTTTCTTCACCAAAACCTTTTCTTTCTCCGCCAAATTCTTCGAAAAGGGAACCCAAAAATCCTGACAGACTTGTTGATAAACCTTTTTTCCTTCCGCAATCTGATCAAGCTCTCTTTCCATTTTGGCAGTAAACTTCAAATCAACAACATCAGGAAAATGCTCCACAAGAAGGTCATTCACCGCAAAACCAATCTCTTGGGGGTAAAGATATTGTTTGTATTTTTTCACATAACCCCGTTCTAAAATGGTTGACAAAATCACCGCATATGTCGACGGTCGTCCAATCCCTTCCTTCTCTAAGGCTTTAATTAAGGTTGCTTCCGTGTAACGAGCGGGTGGTTGGGTAAAATGTTGCTCTTTTTCTAACTTAATCAGATTTAAAAACTGATTAATTTTTAAGGAAGGCAGATGAACTTCTTTTAGGCTTATCGGGTAAACCTTTAAAAATCCATCAAAAAGCAAGGACTGACCCTCAGCAAGAAAAAGATACTCTTTGTTTTGCCCTTTCGCGGTAATCCAAACCTTAATTGTCTCTAACTCGGCATCACTCATCTGGCAAGCCAAGGTTCTACGCCAGATTAATTCGTATAACTTTTGGTGGTCGGCCGACAAGGAAATGTTAGACCGATTAATGTCAGTTGGTCGAATTGCTTCGTGTGCCTCTTGGGCGCGGATAACCTTTGTTTTATAAAGACGGAGGTTTTTGGGAAGATACTGGGGAGAAAAGTGTTTTTGAAGATAATCTCTTATTGCTTTAAGAGCAAATTCAGAAAGGTTGGTGGAATCAGTCCGGTGATAAGTGATATAACCCTCCTCATAAAGTTGTTGAGCCAAAAACATCGTCTTTTTAGCAGAAAAACCAAAACGACGAAAAGCCTCTTGCTGAAGAGTAGAGGTAATAAAGGGAGGCGGGGGTGCTTTACAAATGGTTTTTTCTTCAATCTTGCTCACCTGATATTTGGCGTTTTTAAGATCGTCTAACACTTGATTGGCGTCCGTTTCTGTTTTGATAGACATCTTCAGCAACCCCTCAAATTGACGACCACCCTCTTCGAACTTCGCTCGGATTTGCCAGAACTCTTCGGGGACAAAGCTTTTAATTTCTCTTTCCCGTTCAACAATCAGCCGTAGAGCGACTGATTGAACACGACCAGCAGAAAGACCAGCCGCCACCTTTTTCCATAATAAAGGGGAAAGACTATAACCCACCAATCGATCCAAGACCCGACGCGCTTGCTGAGCATCAACCAATCGTAGGTCAATCTCTCTGGGATGCTTTATTGCTTGGAGAACCGCCTCTTTGGTAATCTCGACAAAGGTGATTCGTTTTGACTTAAGTTTTGGTTTCAAAACCTCATTCAAATGCCAAGCAATTGCTTCCCCTTCTCGATCATAGTCAGTCGCAAAATAGATTTTGTCTGCTTCTAAAAGCTTTTTTTTCAAGAAGGCAATGATTTTTTTTGATTTAGGCAGAATTTGATATTTGGGCAAAAAGCCATTTCCCAAATCGACGCCCAATTCCTTCTTGGGTAAATCCCGAATGTGCCCATAAGAAGCATATACTTCAAAATCCATACCGAGATATTTTTTTATTGTTTGAGCCTTAGCAGGCGATTCAACGATGACCAAATTCATCTTTCTTCCTTTATCTTCGTATACCAACCGCCTCCCAAATTTTTGACCAATCCCTTAATCTCCAACATTACCAAGGTAGCGCTTATTACGGCTATATCCAGTCTAGAAATTTTTTTCATTTTGTCAACAGAAATCGGTTCGGCAGAAAGAAGAGCAAGCAGCGTTTCCTCTTCTTTGGTAAGGTTCAGTGCTCTTTTTCGTTTTTCAGTGGAACGAGATTTAATCTTGAGCACCTCTAAGACATCCTTAAAGCTGGTTACGGGATAAGCACCGCTTTTAATCAAGCCATTGGTTCCCTCAGAGTTAGGGCTATAGATAGGACCAGGAACAGCAAAGACCTCTCGTCCTTGCTCCAGAGCAAAACGAGCAGTAATCAGCGCACCGGAATCATAAGCGGCTTCGACCACAATCGTTGCCTGGCTCATCCCAGCGATGATGCGATTTCTTTGAGGAAAATGGACCGGCAAAGGAGGTGTTTGTGGGGCAAATTCACTAATCAAGGCACCGCCCTTTCTCACAATCTCTTCAGCCAGATGATAATGAGAGCGCGGGGAAATACAATCTAAACCAGAACCCAAAACAGCAATTGTCCTACCGCCAGCATCAAGAGTGGCTTGGTGAGCAATTGAGTCAATCCCCAAAGCCAATCCCGAAACAATCACCAATCCCTCCTTGGCTAATTTAAAAGCGAGATCTTCAGCCACTTGTCGACCGTAAGCAGTACAAGCGCGTGAACCAACAATGGCAACTATCACATCGTTTTTATCAGGAAGTAAACCACGATAATATAAAAATGGTGGCGGGTCAAAGATTTTGGTCAATAAATAAGGATATCCCTCCTGGTTTACGCTGATTTTTTCCATTGTCTAACTTTTGAAAGACGAACGTTTTATAAATGTTGACAAGCTTTTTTGTTTGTGGTATATTATAGTAATTCCCTCGAGAGAGTTTCCCTAGTAACGAAAGTTACTGGGGAAACCCTCTCTAGGGCGCCGGACCCAAGCCTCAAAAATTATATTTTTGGAGGCTTGACAAAACCCGCTCGGGTGGCCGGCGCTCGGAGGGGGCTTTTTTATTCCTTCTTAATTTTAATCCCCATTGATTTCGCTGTCCCTTCAACAATTTTCATCGCCTGCTTTAAGTCTTGGGTGTTCAAATCAGGCATCTTCATTTGAGCAATTTCTTGAATCTGCTGGGTCGTTACTTCCCCGACGGTCGTCTTGGGCGGATTAGACGCCCCTTTTTCAATTTTTAACGCCTTCTTTAAAAGAAAAGAAACAGGTGGAGTCTTTAATTTGAAAGTAAAAGTGCGATCTTCATACACCGTCAACTCTACCGGGATGATGGTTCCCGGCGGTTGGGTTTTTGTCATTTCGTTAAAGCGCTGACAGAAATCCATAATGTTTAAGCCATATTGACCCAAAGCTGGACCCACCGGAGGAGCCGGACTGGCTTGCCCTGCCGGACATTGAAGTTTGACAATCGCTTTTACCTTTTTTGCCATCTTAATCCTTTAAATTTTCTTAACCTGCAAAAAGTCAAGATTAACCGGTGTTTCTCGACCAAACATAGAAACCAAAACCTTAATTTTTCCTTTTTCTTCGTCAATCTCGCTCACCTTTCCTTCAAATCCTTTTAAGGGACCATCGGTAATGCGAACCAAATCGCCCAAAGAAAGGTCAATCTTGTATTTTGGTTCCTGGATATTCATTAATTTTTTAATCCGCTTCATTTCTGCTTCGTCCACTGGTGAAGGATGAACACCGAATCCTACAAAACCAGTCACATTAGGGGTATTCCGGACTACATACCAAGAATCTTCTGTAACAATCATATCGACAAAAACATAACCACCGAAGAGACGTTTTTCTACTGTCTTTTTTCGTCCACTGCGAATTTCGACTTCTTTGACTTTTGGTGCAATCGCATCAAAGATTTTATCTTCCATATGAAGCGATTTTGCCCGTTCCTTAATCGCCTCTGCTACCTGCTCTTCATATCCTGCATAGGTATGAACCACATACCAGGCTCTTTTTTGTTTCGCTTTTTCGGAAGAATGATTTTTTGTCTTTAACTGGGCCATCTTACTCCTTTTGATTGACTATCTTACGGCAATTAACTGAACCAGTTTAATTAACAAAAGGTCAAAACCGCCAATAATTGCTGTCGCAATCGCGATCGAAACAATCACCAAGATGGTTTTTCTTATCACTTCTTTTTTAGAAGGCCAGGCTACCTTAAGGAGCTCGCTCTTAGATTCTTTAAGGAAAGAAATTAATTTTTGATAAATTTTTATGACCTTCTTTTTCATTTTAACTAATCTTTTGAATCTCAATTTGGGTATATCGCTGACGATGCCCTTTCTTCCGACGGTAGCGATTTTTGGGTTTAAATTTCAAAATTGCTACCTTGCTGCCTTTGACCTCAGGTTCTAAAACTTTTGCCAAAACCCTTCTCTGGCGCAATAAATCTTCAAATTCTAATTTATCCCCCTTTTTCACTGCGGGCAATTTTTCAATCAGAAGTTTAACTCCTTCAGAAACCTTATACTGTTTCCCACCGGTTTTAATCACAGCAATCGTTTCCATATTCTTCTCCCATAATCTCAAACTGTGACCATCTTACCAGATAAGAGAAAAAAAGTCAACCAAAAAAGCCACCCTTTGGGTGGCATAAGCGAAGATTTATTTTTACAACTCTTTCCGTAAAAGAGTCTTGTTTACTTTGACACCTATCATCGGCAAAGACTGGCGAAACTCTATTTCGCTCGGCACCTTCAGTGAAGAAAGGTGAGCGCGAACAAATGCCCGAATTTCCTGGGGTGTGACCGACTCCCCTGGCTTTAGGACCAGATAGGCTCTAATCCGTTCTCCTCTTTCAGGATCTGGCACACCAATACAAGCCGCCTGGGCGACCTTCGGATGCTGCAACAAAACATCTTCAATTTCACGGGGATAAACATTAGCACCTCCGATAATAATGATGTCCTTCACCCGATCAACAACATAAAGATTGCCTTCATCATCGAGGCGACCAATATCGCCGGTGGCAAACCAACCATTCTGGAAACAATAGGCATTATCCTCTTCGCTTCCTAAATATCTTGAAATGATATTTGGCTCTTGGGTTGAAAAACAGATTTCTCCATCTTGACCAGGAGGCAACTTTCTCCATTTCGTGCGAGGGTCAGCTTGCGGCTCTCGCAAGGCAATAATTTTGGTTTGAACAATGGGTTGACCAACACAAGCCGTCGGCACTCTCTCATCATAAGGTTCGGTGAGGGAACGGACAGAAACCAAGGAGTGGGTCTCGGTTAAGCCATAGCCCGGTCGGATACAAACACCGGTCGCCTGATAAAACAAATCAAAAATCTTTGGGGAAAGATAGTCGCCGCCATTGATACAAATGACATTTGAAGGCAACCTCAAATTGTTCCGGATGAGGATTTGCGCTATCACCTGATAGATGGTGGGTACGGCGGTAATAAGATCAACCTTCTGCTCGACGAGTTGATTTACAATCGCTGGTGCCTTGGTGGGCGTGAATGATTCGCTCAAGGCAATGGTGGCACCGAAATAAAGAGGGGCAAGAAGGTTAAAGGTAAAACCAAAAACATGAAACATCGGCAGAAAAGCGGAAAAGATGCGCTTTTCAACATCAGGAATCAATCCTTGCGTCTTTTCTAAAACATAAAGAAAACCGGCATGGGTTAAAGGAGAAGCCTTGGGGGAACCGGTTGTTCCAGTGGTCAACATCAAAGCGACTGTCTCAGAAGGGTGCACACTCATCAACAAATATCTGGCTTGATTGGTTAACTGAAACAAAAAATGGTCGGGAATGATGTGCAAGATAGAAATACCGTTCAACTTAAGCGGTAGTTTAGCAAGTAGCGGTTTCCAGACAATCCAACGCTGGGCACCAGCAAAATGAACAATGCGCTCCAACTCTTCCGAACCAAAACTTGGGTTAATTGGGATAATTATTCCCCCCGCTCGAATCACGGCCAAAGCCTGAATAATAAATTGCAAAGAGTTGGGTAGAAGAACCATCACTGGCTCCCGTTCCTCAAGACCAGATTCAATTAAAGAAGAAGTTGCAGCGTCAATTGCTCGATTTAATGCGGAATAACTAATCGATGAACCGTTGGGCAGAAGCACTGCCGTTTTATCAGGCTTCTTTTTGGCTACCACTTTAACCAAGGCGCTCAGATCTTTCATTATCTTCACCCCCTTATTTGACCTTGCGGTCTCGATATGGTGTTAAAGAGTAAGGTAAAATCAAAATATCGCTTTTTTCCTTGATTGTCAAATCAAAAACGAATCTTTTTGTGCCGAATCATCACACTCTGACAGAGGCCAATTGCGATAAGGTTGGTCATTAATGAGGTGCCGCCATAACTAATAAAGGGGAGAGGGACGCCTGTCGCCGGCAAAAGACCCATATTCATCCCGATATTAATTACCAGGGAAGCAAAGAAATAGAGAAAAATACCCAGGCCCAGCAGGGTTCCAAAATCATCCCGCGCTTTTTGAGCCACCTTTAAAATTCTCCAACAAAGAACGAAAAAGATGGCTAAAAGGAGCGACACACCCACAAACCCAAAAGCCTCTGCAGCTACCGCAAAGATAAAATCAGTATGTTTCGAAGGAATAAAGTTCAGTTGAGACTGTGGGCCATAGCCTAAACCACGGCCCAAAAAACCTCCTGAGCCAATCGCAATCATTGCCTGAGAAACATTGTAGCCTGCTCCAAAAGGGTCCTTTTGAGGTTCTAAAAAGATGAGCAATCGCTCCTTTTGATAGGGTTTTAAGATGTTTTTAAATGGTCCCACGGAAAACAAGGAAAGGGTCCCTAAACCAAAAAAGAGCAAAACGATAAAAAGCAAAGCAAAGAGATATTTTTTGGGGTAATTAGCCAAGGCAATCATCCCCATTCCGATCATAAAAATAATCAAGGCAGTGCCCAAATCCGGCTGTTGAAAAACCAAAACAATCGGAACCAAGACAAGAGCCAAAGAAAAGAGCAGTTGTTTGAGACCGAGTTCTTCTTGGCTGGAAACCCTGGCTAAAGCAATCACGATCATCAACTTTAAAAGCTCAGAGGGTTGAAATTGAAAAAAACCAAGATTAATCCAGCGGGTCGCTCCGTAAGTGGTCTTTCCCAAAGGGGTAAAGAGAGCCAATAAAAGTAGGAGTAAACAAAGACCATAAAGAGGATAGGCCAAGATGCGAAAAAGACGATAATCCAAAAGGGAAAAACCAATCAGTAACACAAAACCCACGCCAGCAAAAACCAGTTGATAAAAAGCGAAGTTCTTGGTTACTTCTTGACCATAGGTAATACTATAAATCACGACAATACCAAACAGGGTCAGCAAAAAAGAGCAGAGATATAGCAGCCAATCAATTGTCTGAACCTTCATCTACAATCTTTCACCAAACGCAAAAATGATTCTTTTATCATCAAGTCTAATTTCTTTTTTAGTTGAAGAAATGGGCTGCCTTTGCTGAAGAACTGTTTTTGTCTCCTTTTCAATCTGCTTTTTAAACAACTGAATCACGTCCAACAAATCCTTGTCGTCCGTCTGCCAAAAAATAGACACTTTTTCATTCGGCTGTAAACGCACTTCTTTTCTTATCTCCTGAATCCAACGAATCATCTCTCGAAGATACCCCTCTCTTTTCAATAAAGGAGACAAATGGCAATTCAGAAAAATAGCCAAATCACCTTGCTTTGTGGAAAGCCAATCCGCAGGAGGTTCTTCTCCCTTGACCAAAAGGGTAACCTTCTTAAGATTTAACTCATCGGCGACTAGTTCTAAGAGAGAGGAATCAACCTTTTCCCCTTTCACCTTCATTTCTGCCAAGGGTTGTCTCACTTTTATCCCTGCTTGGGCGCGCAGCGAAAGACCCAATTCACAAATTTGGCGGATTACCTTCATTTTTTGGTTTAAATCTTGATCAATGCAGGCCTTTTGTGAAACTGGCCAATCTAAGAGATGAACACTTTCCGCTTCCAAAGATTGTTTCTCTCGTATTCCTTGATAAACAATCTCACTAATAAAAGGGGCGAATGGGGCCGAAAGACGAGATAAATCCAACAATACCCGACCGAATGTCTTTTGAAAGTTAACCGATCCCCTTTTCCGTGAGCGACGGAGATACCAATTAGATAAATCAAAAATTAAGAAATCATAAAGCAAACGGGCGGCCTTGGTTACTTCAAAGGACTCTAAATAGTCCGTGATTTGTGCTATCACCTCATGAAGCCGAGAAACAATCCACTTATCTAACAATTGATAACCGACCGTCTCGGTTTTGTTGGACATATTTTCAAAATAGGTTTGATAAAAAGCAAAGCAATGGTAAAAAGTAAGGGTAAATTTACGAAAAACCGCAACCAAATCTTTTTCTGAAAAGCGAATCGTTTCTCCTAAGGGAGCGAGATAGAAGTAGAGTCTGACTGCATCCGCTCCGTAGCGCTCCATCATCTCCATCGGCAGAACAATGTTGCCTTTTGATTTTGACATCTTTTGACCCTTTTCATCCAGAACAAGACCCAAAGAAATAACATTTTTATAGGCAGGACCAAGGTCCAAAAGAGTGGAAATGGCAAGTAGGGTGTAAAACCAACCGCGGGTCTGATCAATCCCTTCCGCAATAAAATCAGCCGGAAATGGAATGCGCTTAATCAGTTTTTTGAGCTCTTTGGGGTCTGGCTTTTGAGCAAGGGCAAACGGGAAATGCTCCTGAGCAAGAGGCATACTCCCAGAATCAAACCAACAATCCAACACCTCCTTAACCCGTTGCATCAAACCACCGCAGGAAGGACAGCGAAGAAAGATAGCATCAATCGCCGGACGATGAAGGTCGAGTTTCTCCCAATCAAAAGGCTTAATCGCCCGCTCCCTCAACTCTTTGATTGACCCAATGCAGAGTCTCTGACGACAGTTTTTTGCTTGACATTCCCAAATGGGTAAGGGTGTCCCCCAATATCTTTCGCGAGAAACCGCCCAATCAACATTCTCTTTCAGCCAGTTGCCAAAGCGACCGTCTTTAATATAAGCAGGGACCCAATTGATGCGCTGATTTGCCTGTAACATCTTGTCCTTAACAGCAGTGGTTTTAATGTACCAAGAATCTTTAGCATAGTATAAAAGCGGGGTATCGCAACGCCAACAAAAAGGATAGGGATGGGTAATGACGCCAGCCTCATAAACGCAGTCTTTTCGAGTTAAATCAGCAATGAGCTCTTCATCCGCTTCCTTCACAAACCGACCTGCCCAGGCTTTCACCTCTTTCTTAAAACGACCCTCTTCATCAACATTTAAAATGATGGGTAGGTCTTCTTTTTTGGCTAACTGGAGGTCTTCAGCACCAAAAGCAGGAGCAATGTGAACAATGCCAGTTCCTTCTTCCAAATTGACAAAATCCGCACCCACCACCCGATACCCCGGCTTATCGAGCTTGGTCGGATAAAGAGGTTGATAGTGAAGACCGATGAG
>Ga0315298_1004642_pt1 | contig 20327 bp, 21 predicted proteins | sample WHS_1_MG_FD_203077 | JGI IMG/M metagenome (GOLD analysis project Ga0315298, IMG submission 203077) | Extremophilic microbial mat communities from Washburn Hot Springs, YNP, Wyoming, USA - WHS_1_MG | ecosystem: Environmental > Aquatic > Thermal springs > Hot (42-90C) | place: USA: Wyoming...
TGATCGCCCGGCCGATGGTCTACCACGTCGCTGGATCGCCCGCATGAAGGCGTCGATCGGCACCCTTTGCCATTTCTTCAATACGCACCGTATGGTACGGGAATACACGGAGCACTACTACTTGCCGGCAGCAGAGCGCTACAATGCGCTGACCGCCGACGGCCTGGCGCGTGCTAAAGCACTAATGGATTGGAGGGCCCGTGTTCAGGAGAACTGGCCCCGAGTGCGAGCGGAGATAGTCGACACGGCGCCGGTGGCCGAGCTAGCGGTCAGTTGTGAGATCCACGTGAAGACCCGAGTGCAGTTGGGCAGCCTCACTCCAGACGATGTGCTGGTGCAACTGTACCTTGGCCGAGTCAATGCCGACGGGGACATCATCGAGGCCGAGGCGACTGTGATGGAGCCAGTAGGTTCAGAAGGTGATGGCAACTACATCTTCGAGACAAGCGTACGGTCATGCCACAGCAGCGGCTTGCATGGCTATACGGTTAGGGTGTTGCCGCACCACCCAGACCTAACGACGCCGTTCTTACCAGGTTTAATCGCCTGGGCATAGGCGATCTGGAACAGGTGTCGTCTCTGCCTGCTCGCCAACTTCGGAAGAAGCCGCTGGGCCCGCGGCCGTTGGGGCATACTGAGAATCGGCCAAACCCGGAATAATCAAGAGCGCAGGGTGAACGCGAACGAGCGCTGACATTGGCTGCCCATGCTTTTCGCGTCGATTTCAGGCCGTTCACGTTCCTCCCTTTGCATTTCTAACGATCCGGCAACACGAGCACCTCCCCTGGCAAGATCAGATTGGGATTCGGGATCGTCGCCGCGTTCGCCACGGCGATTCGATGCCAAGCTCTCGGGTCACCATAGACATTTGCCGCAATACTGCTCAGCGTGTCGCCCGGCTTGACCACGTACTCCTTCGAGGCAGCGCTGGGCGAAGGGACGACAGGTGTCGGGTTGGGTGCCGGCGGCGTGACCGGAGTGCTGCCGCTTTCAATCTGCGACTCGGCGGCCGCAGGTGTCGGTGCGGTCGGAACGGGCAAGTTCTGCTGTTCTGCAGGTCCAGTAGATGCCGTCGGCACGCTCTTGACCGTTCCATTACTGGCCCCAGGTGTGCCAGCAGTCCAGGCCACCGATGCCTTAGGCAGATCCCCAGCCTGCCAGTCTAGGTGAGCAGTCACCGCTCCCTTAGGAAGGCTTAATAGCACAAAGACGCCGATGGCAGCCAGCGCCAGAGCCGCATTCCTTAGGGCTTGGCGAACCAGCGAGGCTGGCCACACGTTTGTTGGGGCTAGCCTGCCCCGGAGGGGATCTTCATCTACCACCTGCCCGCTATGGCTTTTCCGCAGCGGTATCTCGCGCAGAAAGAGGGAACTGACCCATGCCAGAACCATGAGCCCTGCACTGACGGCAAAGACCTCGGTGATTGCCGTCGCCAGGCTGCTCCGCGTGACGTCGGTAAGCTGCTTGAACAGCTGCTGCCCTTGCGGGCCGAAGGCGTTGAAACCCTGCTGGAGCTTGGCCATAGTCTGAGGCGCAAAGAGCGCCTGCGGGTTATCGAAGAAAGCTAGCTGTGACGCTGGCATGGTCTGCTTTATCTGCTGGGGCAGGCCATTCTCAAAGGCACTGCGAAAACCGTTGTTCATAACACTGCCGAGAACGGCCACGCCGATCGTGGCCCCGATGGAGCGGAAGAACTGGAGAGCTGCCGTCACTTGGCCGATTTGCTCAAGAGAGAACGCATTCTGGACCACGATGGTAAAGATGCTCATCACCGCGCCGATGCCGAGGCCGGTGATAGCCATGTTCCGCACGACCAGTGCGTCCGTGGTGGTGACATCCATATGTGACAACAACAGCATGCCTACGGCGGCGATCCCAAAGCCAGCCAGCGCTAGCAGCTTGTAGCGGCCGGTACGAGAGAGGACCTGACCGCCCATCACAGCGCTGGCGATGAAGCCAAACATCATTGGCGTCACGATCTCGCCAGAACTGGCAGCGCTATTGCCGACCACGCCCTGCACAAAAAGGGGCAGGTACATGATCGCCCCAAACATGCCCAGGCTGGCCAGAAACGTGGCGATGACCGAGACCGAAAAGATACTACTCTTGAACAAGCCCAGGCTGATGATCGGCTCTGCCGTGCGCCTCTCGATGAGCAGGAATACCACAAACATGAACGTAGCGAAGGCGAACAGTGCGACGATCTGTGGCGAGCCCCACGCATACTGCGTACCAGCCCAGGTGAATCCGAGGAGCAGTGGCACGGCCCCGGCGACGAGCGCCACCGCGCCAGCATAGTCGATGCGGTGCTCGCTGCGCAGGCTGCCGCGGGGGAGAGCGAACGCCGCTACGAGCATGGCAGCAGCGCCGACTGGGAGATTGACGTAGAAGACTAGACGCCACCCCCAATTGTCGGTGATCCAGCCGCCGGCGGTAGGTCCGACAACAGAGGCCAAGCCAAATACGCCCATCATCAACCCCTGCCACTTGCCGCGCTCGGCGGGTGGGAAAATATCGCCGATGATCGCCTGAACGATCGGCATCATCGCGCCAGCGCCAAGTCCTTGAAGGCCACGGAAAAGGATGAGCTGAAACATGGTCTGGCTTGCTCCGGAAAGGACAGAGCCGGCGAGGAACAGAGCCATGCCGCCAAGGAAGAAGCGCCGGCGACCGTAGATATCAGAAAGCTTGCCATAGATGGGAACCATTACTGTGGAAGCTAGCATATAGGCGGTAAAGACCCAAGCATAGTGCTCGAGACCGTTGAGATCGGCAATAATACGAGGCATAGCCGTGCCCACGATGGTCTGATCGAGCGCCGAGAGTAGCATGCCAAGCATGACTCCGGCGACAACCATGACCAACTGCCGCCGACTGAGCATTGAGCGCATGCCCTGCGGTGCTTCGGCGACCGGGCCGGCCGTTTCTGATTTCGCCATCTAGTCACTCCTGTACCTAAGAGAACTGCCATTCTCTGGGAGAATGGTTGTCATAAGTAATCATCCGCAAGACTAGTGCCAGGTGGTTGGCATCATATTCCCGCCCTTTACGGTGGTGGCAAGTTGTGCTATCCTGCAGAAGCCGAGGGAGCGTGGGTATGAGCCGAAGAGGGAGGAGGACTGGTCCGATGTCCGATTGTGCGGAATGCAAAGTGTACGCCTGTGTGATGGCGCGCCGGGAGGCCCTGCCCGACAACTGCCCAATGGTAACAACCGACCTGACCGATACGCGAGAGATCTATGCCGACGCCAAGAACCGAGAGATCGCCCGCGTCTCGGCGATTGTCGAGGCCACCGGGTACGTGCGCTGGACGCGCGTGGAGGAGACGATGGAATTTGCCCGCCGCCTTGGCTTCAAGAAGCTAGGCATTGCCTTCTGCGCGGGGCTGCGTGAGGAAGGCAGGCTCTTGGAAAGGGTGCTGAAGAGCAACGGCTTCGAGGTCGTTTCGGCGATGTGCAAGACTGGGGCGATCCCCAAGGAGGAGATTGGCATAGCCGACAGCGAGAAGGTTCGCCCGGGCGGCTTCGAGGCGATGTGCAATCCCATCGGCCAAGCTCGCCTGCTGAACGACGCGGGTACCGATCTGAACATCATGGTAGGGCTGTGCGTGGGACACGATTCGCTGTTCATAAAGTATTCGGATGCGCTCGTCACCTGCCTGGTGGCCAAGGACCGGGTGATGGGCCACAATCCCGTCGCTGCCCTCTATACCAGCCTCGGCTATTATCGCAAGGCGCTCTATGAGAATCACCGGCCGAAGTAGGCGGCACTGCCGATCGCGAAGAAGACAGTTTCTGGATTCCGGCGGAAGCCGGAATGACGACTCTCCCCTTCTAGGGAAGGGCCGGGGGTTAGGTCTGGAGTCCGGCTCTTGCTGCAATGATAGGTGGAATCGTGAAACAGTCAAGCGAAGAAAGGAGGGTTTAAGAATGAAGGTCAAGTTCCTCGGGCATGCGGCGTTCCTGATCACTTCAGACAAGGGCACCAAAATCATTACCGATCCCTACGAACCGGGCGGGTTCGGCGGTGCCATCGGCTATGGCAAGATTACTGAAGCAGCGGACATCGCCGTCGTCTCTCACGACCATGGGGACCATGGCTACGTCGCCGGACTCTCGGGCAATCCGGAGATAGTGAAGAAGTCCGGCTCCCAGGAGGCGAAGGGCATCGCCTTCAAAGGAGTCCCCGTGTACCACGACGCTTCAAAGGGCGGCGAGAGAGGCAGCAACATCATGTTCTGCTTCGATGTCGATGGCGTCAGGGTGTGCCACGCCGGCGATCTTGGCCACCCGTTGTCGGCTGAGGAAATTGCCGAGTTGGGTCCCATCGACGTGCTGATGCTTCCCGTGGGAGGCTTCTTCACGATCGACGCTGCGGTTGCTTCGGACATCGTAAATGCCTTGAAGCCGCGCATCGTCATCCCAATGCACTACAAGACCGAGAAGTGTGGCTTTCCAATCGCTGGAGTCGACCAGTTTCTCGCCGGCAAGAGCAACGTCAAGAATACCAATGCTAGCGAAGTAGAGATCAGCAAGGGGCAGTTGCCGGTATCGACCGAAATCGTTGTCCTCAAACCAGCGCTTTAGCTAGCCGCAGGCGGCATCCTGCGAACGAGATGCCGCCTGCTCACCGGCCAGCAGTGAAATACAGCCACCAGGCTCCGCGCTACAATCTTGCGCACCGTCTTGAATGGCGGTAACGTCGGGTCTCCACCAGTTCTCAACAGCAGCCACTTAGCGCGACCACAAGCCGGGTGGCATAATACACATGTTCCATGTGTGCGTCTTCATTAGCTGCCTCACATTGGCGTCCGCCTCACCCGCAAGATCACCGAGTTGATCCGCAGCGGCGAGATGGCCTTCTACGAGGAGCTTCGGTGTGTCTCCCTGCAGCGGACTCCCCGTGCACCTACAGTGGCTGCGGCCAGACTTCTACCAAGCCAAGGCGTCGGGCCTGCGGCTGCACTTGGCCGGCTAGGCGTGCCAGTCGAAGCAGAGATAGCGCTCGACCGGCATGCAGATATGGCACTCGTGTTCTGAGTCGCAGCAAGCTGCTGCGGTGGGCTCGCTGATGTCACACTTGCTTTCGCCGTGCATGTGAACAGTGACGTCGCTGAAGTCGGGTACTGAACCGGACGAAGTGGCGAGCCTCACCAGATCTCTCCTTGAGAATTGGGTCACCACCTCCTCCCGATTGCTCTCTTCCTCCACGAACGTGAGGCTGCATTGATCTCCCGAGCAAGAGAGATAGAAGCTGCCAGATGCCACCTTAATCGGCTGCTGGGCATTCATGACCTCTCCCATGTTTATGTCTGCCATGTCTCTGACTCTCCTTTCCGTATCCATCACCTGACGCTTGCATTATGCCTCCGGCATGTTGTTTACCGTGCCGAGCACCTTGACCAGGGCAAGATATGTGCCGGGCACCTATCCCACAAGCACAGTGCTCTGGCACAGTGTATGCTGTTATGTAAAGGCCTAGGCGCCAGAGGAGTCTGGAAACGCTTGGCGCCTAAAGGCTAGCAACAGGTTGGAGTAATCGAGTATGGGAGTAACAGATGAGATCCAGCGGAAGGCCAGGGAATTCTCTGATAAGCTGGGCAGCAAGGCGAAGGTAGCCAAAGAGAAGACACAGCAGAAGATCAAGGATAGTACGGCGAAAACCAAGCAAAAACTAAGCTAGACGCCCCTGAGTCTTCTTCCGTCTACTGAGCGGGATGGCCTTGTTGCAAGTGAGGGACAAGGCCATCCTGTTTCTTCACTCCAGTGACTCTGGTCGTGGGAATGGGCTATAATGCGAGCCAAATGGCGCGACGAAGTATCTGTAACCGCACCTTCAGGTATTGGGTAGTTACTGAGAAGAAGGTGATCTCATGTTGGAAGCAATTATTTGGGATCTGGACGGGGTAATCGTGGATTCTGGACCCTATCACCTCCAAGCTTGGCAGCAATTGGCGAGGGAGAACGGGCAGGAGTTCAGCGAAGAACAGTTCCGCCGCACTTTCGGTATGCGCAGCCCAGAGATCATTGCTACGGTGTTCGGAGAGGGGCTTCCCGAAGAGCAAGTGGCGTCCCTGGCAAAGCGCAAAGAGGAGTTGTTCCGGAACGCAGTCCGCGGCCACGTTTCCTCTCTGCCTGGCGCGGTAGAGTTGATCCATTCCACAGACAGGGCCGGCTTCAGGTTGGCGTTGGCTTCTTCTGCGCCGTACGAGAACGTGGAGCTGATCCTCGACAGTCTGCAGTTGAAGAATCACTTCGACGTGATTGTGACTTCTGAGGACGTTACAGCAGGGAAGCCTGATCCTCAAATCTTCCTCATTGCCGCCAAGAGGCTGGGAGCCCGACCGGCGAATTGCCTAGTGATCGAAGATGCCGTACCTGGCGTTCAAGCGGCTAAGGCCGCGGGCATGAAATGCATCGCTGTCGCCGGTGGCAGCCCCAGGCCCGGGCTTGAAGAGTGCGACTTGGTGGTGGATTCGTTGGAGATGGTCGATCTAGCCACGATCACCTCTCTCGCTTAGCTCCTTGGTATGAGACTTGCAGTCCGGCCCCAGCAGCCAGGGATGTGAGGGCTTCCTGAACCTCGCTTCTGCTTATGTGCTGTTCTTCTTGCCGGGAGCCAGCGGGGGTGACGCATGAACTGGTGGCTTTGGAGCATCTTAAGCGTGCTGATTTGGGGCCTGTGGGGTTTTCTTGCCAAGCTGGCGCTCCAGCAGGTCAAGTGGCAGATGATGATGCTGATCGCCTGTGTGACCTACGTTGTGCTCTACGCGATCCTGGCCGTTGCACTCTTCGTCACCTCTCGCCCTGCTCTGCAGTTCTCCGCGCCGGGGCTGGGTGGCCGGGCGCTCCTAGTGGCGATAGCCACGGCCGCTGGCTTTGGCGGTGTCGTGCCGTTCTACCTCGCGCTCGATCAGGGCAAAGCGGCGATTGTCGTACCGCTCACCGCGGGTTACTCGGTGATCACCGTGTTGCTTGCGCTATTCGTCCTGGGCGAAGCGCTACGCCCCACCCAGTATGTTGCCGTGGTTCTCTTCATCGCGGCGGCAATTCTCGCCTCACGTTAAGCTTATTTGCCAGCGCCGGCCGCCTCCTTGCGCTGCGCTTCGTGGGACCTTATAATGCCAGGAGAGAAGTAGAGGCGGCGGAGCTATGGCCAGGGACGCTAGTCTCCGGGTCTGGCCTCCTTGATGTTCTGTGTGGGGACCGCACTCTACAAAGGTGACAGAATTATGCAGACTGGCATTATCGGTTTGCCAGCCAGTGGCAAGTCGACTGTGTTTTATGCTCTAACCGGCGGGCAGACCCGCGCCAAACGGGTGGCACCCAACGAACCCAATGTGGCCGTGGTCAAGGTCCCCGACCACCGACTCTGGGACCTCGCAGAGATCTTCAAGCCTAGACGGGTCGTTCCGGCTGACGTCGAGTATCTGGACTTTCCTCCCGTGGCCCGCGCCTTTGGCAAGTCGGAAGGGATCGGGGGGAAGTTCCTAGCCGACGTCAGCAAGTGTGATGCCCTAGTCCACGTCGTTCGTGCCTTCGTCAACGAGAGCGTACCCCATCTCGATGGCAGTGTCGACCCATTGCGCGACGCCACAACTATGGACATGGAGCTTATGTTCTCCGATCTAGCTCTCCTCGAGCGGCGCCTCGAGCGCGTCCGGGACTCAATCTCGAAGGTCAAGCTGCAAGAAAGGGAAGCTGTGGAGCGGGAAAGGGATATCCTTTCCCGCATCAAGGAGCAACTGGAGAAGGAAATCCCCATCCGCGCCCAGTCCCTGAACGAGGAGGAACGGAAGACCATCCGCAACTACCGTTTCCTAACCGAGAAGCCCCTGCTCGTGCTGATGAACATCGGCGAGGATCAACTGCCGCGGGCGGTGGAAATCGAGCAGTCCTTCCGTGTTCGCTACGCTCAGACGCATACTGCGATCGCGGCGATCTGTGGCCAACTCGAGATGGAGCTGGCCGAACTGGACGAATCAGAACGGCCCCAGTTTCTTCACGATTTGGGTATTCCCGAGCCCGGGCTCAACCGGGTGATCCGCATCTGCTACGAACTGCTCGGTCTGATCTCCTTCTTTACAGTCGGGGAGGACGAGGTCAAGGCTTGGACGATCAAGCGTGGTACACCGGCGGTAGAGGCCGCCGGGGTTATTCATACCGATATCCAGCGCGGCTTCATTCGCGCAGAGGTTACTCCCTACCACGACTTCATGCGCTACAAGAACTTCGCAGACGCACGCAAACATGGGGTAGTGCGTCTCGAAGGCAAGAACTACGTGGTCCAGGATGGTGATATCTGCCATTTCCTGTTCAATATCTAGTATAGGTAGTGATCATGCTGACGTCCCACATCCTCACCATCGCTTTCAAGGATGCCATTGATCGAGAAGATAGGATCGTCTTCCGACGGCCCAGTCTGTTCGGCGATCTCCTTGTCGAGTAGTTCGCGAACTAGGGCAGAAAGACTAGTCCCGCGTCGCCGAGCCCGAGCCATCGCATCCAATGTCTGGTGCTGGTGCTCGTCAGAAGGATCTGGACACGTTTTGTCGTCATCGCTCATTCCTCCTAGATACTCATACACAACACACAGTAGAGTGCCAATCGGAACAAGGATATGCCGAGGAGGAGTCATTGGAACGAGGGACGTTTGAAGAACGCGCCGAGCAGTTTGAGGAGGCGATCACCCGCGAAGACTATTTGAGCGGGGCGGGACTCAAGGACACGTTCGAGATCGCGCCGATCTACGAACGCTACGCGGATCTCTTCTCCGACGAGACCGTCAGGGGGTTGCTCGATCAACGCCAAACCAAGGAGGGACAGTACCTCGCCAGCTTCGCCACGTTCAGGTATCTAGAGAACTCGGTCAAAGGGTTGACCCAAGAGGGCATGAACCGGGTCATGAAGATGACTGTGTCATGGGACAGTCAAGAGATCCCTTTTCGGTCGGCGCCCGTCGCCCTGGCCAATGAACCAGACCCGGACCGTCGACATGAGTTGCAGCGGCGGATTATGGACATGACGGCAGAACTCAATCCTTTATTGAGCAAGAGACAGCAGGAACTCGGCCGGGCAATGAGCTCTTTGGGGTTCACGGGTTACGTTGCGATGTGCGACCAACTGCGCGACCTCGACCTTGCAAACCTCACCGGCTGGATGAAGTTGCTCCTCGCCCGCACGGCCGATTCCTACGCTCAGCGGCTGGGCTACTACTTGCGGCGCCTTGGCTTGTCCCCAAACGAAGCCTATACGGGCGATCTAACCTACCTGTTCCGTGCCCCGGAGTACGACTCGCTTTTCCCCAAGGAGGCGTTGGTGTCCACTCTGCGCAAGACCCTGATTGAGCTGGGACTCGACCTCGCCGCCCAACACAATCTCGAGCTCGACATCGAATCGAGACCGCTGAAGTCGCCGAGGGCCTTCTGTGCACCCATCCGCGTACCCGAGGAGGTCAAGCTGGTGATTAGTCCGCGGGGCGGACAAGACGACTATCGCGCCATCCTCCACGAGTCCGGACACGCCGAGCACGCTATCTTCACGGCACCGGATCTTCCGTTCGCCTTCAAACGGCTTGGCGACAATTCCGTGACCGAGGGCTATGCCTTCCTGTTCGACAACCTCGTGCAGAACCGTCGCTGGCTTTCGACGGTCCTTGGCGTATCAAATGGCGAAGGCTATGTACAGTTCGCTCTCTTCTACAAATGTTACATGCTGCGGCGCTATGCGACGAAGCTGCTCTACGAACAAGAGTTACATGCCGGTCAGGGTGACATGGCACAACGCTATGCCGCCCTTTTCGAAAAGAGTTTACTGGTGAGACACTGGCCTCAAAACTATCTCGCCGACGTAGACGACTTCTTCTACAGCGCTCAGTACATCCGCGCCTGGATCTTTGAAGTGCAGATTCGCCGCTACTTGCAGGGGAAATGGGGCGACGACTGGTTCCGCAACCCTGCAGCCGGTCAATTCCTCGTAGGCCTCTACCATCGCGGGCAGAAGGACAATGCCGACGAGTTGGCGCGGGAGCTCGGCTATCGCGGTCTCGATCCCGAGCCGCTAATCGAGGAATTGATCGGTTAAGCTCTCAGCCATCAGCCTCAGAATGATCAAGTCAGACCGCGTTCATCGTTCAGGCCGACAGTCTATGGCTGATGGCTGATCGCTCATGGAACGGTTCATGCAGCAGAACCATGCAGGCCGATTCAGGATGGGCAAGCCGCCGGTCCTTTGCCCCGCCTCATGTCGGCCGCCCGACTGGATTATGGCCTACGCTGGATTGATTGGGCGGGCCGCCGGATTGACAGCTAAGGCGATACGTACTAGGAGGTATGAGCTATGCCAGATGTCTCTGCTGGTTTGGAGGATGTGATAGCCGCCGCGTCCTCCATATGCGACGTCAATGGGGATGAAGGAACCCTCTCTTACCGAGGCTATGATATTCACGATCTGGCGACCTTTGCCACTTTCGAGGAGGTTGCATACCTGCTTTGGTATGGTAACCTGCCGAACGCTGAGCAACTGCGCGGGCTCGCTGACGGGCTAGCCGCAGACCGCGAGCTGCCGCCAGAGATTCCGGCAATCTTGCGTTCCTTTCCACTCTATGCCATGCCGATGGATGTCCTAAGGACAGTCGTCTCGGCGCTCGCGTCGTTTGATCGTAACGCCTGCTACTACTCGCGGGAGGCCAACTTCTGCAAAGCTATGCGTCTGACGGCGCAGATTCCCGCTGTGGTTGCCGCCTACCAGCGTATCCGGACTGGACAAGAGGTCGTGCCGCCTGACCCGAACCTTCACCAAGCGGCCAATTTCCTCTACACGCTCAGGGGAGAGTATCCAGATGAGGTCGCCGCTAGGGCCTTTGATATCGCTCTCATCCTACATGCAGACCACGAACTGAATGCCTCGACCTTCGCCGCAAGGGTTTCCGCGGCCACTCAAGCGGATATGTACTCGGCAATTACCGCGGCGATCGGCACTCTCGCCGGCCCGCTCCACGGCGGTGCCAACCAGAGAGTAATGGAGATGCTTGAGGAGATCGGCGAGGTGGAGAACGTCGAACCTTACATGAAGAAGGCCTTTGCCGAGAGGAAGAGGATCATGGGGTTCGGACACCGTGTCTACAATACAGAAGACCCCAGAGCTACGCACCTCCGTCGCATGTCCCGCGAGTTGGGAGAAAGAGCGGGCAATCTCAAGTGGTATGAGATGTCACGCCAGATTGAGGAGATTGTGAAGCGTGAGAAGGGCTTGTACCCGAACGTAGATTTCTACTCCGCTTCCACCTATGCCTACTTGGGAATACCACCAGACTTGTTCACGCCGGTCTTTGCCTGCAGTCGAATCGCGGGATGGACGGCTCACGTGATGGAGCAGTACGCCAATAACCGCCTGATCAGGCCAAGGGCCGAATACGTCGGACCGCGCCACCTGGCCTTCGTACCGCTAGCCGACCGCAAGTAGCTCACCACGAATCATCGTCCCATCGCCGCTCGTTCCTGGACTGAGGATCGACTGATCCGCCTCCCGTCTCGGGATCGACCGCGCTACAAGCCTCCCGTGAGCACCTCTGCGCATGGCCGCGGCCGCTGAGGCGCTCACCACGAGCTTTCTCGCTCCGCCCCGACAGGTTCAGACGACTTGTCGAATCGGAACTATAGTGATATAATCTTTTTACTATAGAAAGCGACCTAAAGGGTGGTTGCTGAAGCGCAAAGGAGACGCATGATTGACGCCGCTGAACCCGAGCCAACAAAGGGAGACATCTTCGAAAGCATCTGGAGCTTCTTCAGCAGCGTCAAGCTAGCGCTGGTTCTCATTATCGTTCTCGCCGTTGCCTCTCTCCTTGGGGCATTGATCGTGCAAGTCCCTGGCGAGTATGCGAGAGATCCGGCTACCTACAGTCTGTGGCTAGAGCGCGTGATGCGCCCAAAGTATGGCTCATGGACTGATGTGCTCAATGCCCTCAGGCTATTCGACGTTTACAACGCGACTTGGTTCCGCCTGATCATGGCTGCACTAGCCTTTAACGTGATCATCTGTACGCTAAACCGCTTGCCGGCGCTTTGGGCCTCGGTATTCTCCCCCCGGCTTCGGATGAACGATGCTTTCTACGCTCACGCACCAACATCCATCAGGATCCAAGGACAAGGACTGACCATAGAACCTTGGCGAAGGGTGCTAATGCGGAATCGCTATAAGGTGCAGGTCGAAAAGGGTGATGGGGTGGTCTACTTCTATGGCGACCGAAACGGCATTGCCAAACTAGGAACCTTCGCCACCCACCTCAGTATCGTGGTCTTCCTCGCCGGTGCCGTTGCCGGCAGTGTGTTCGGTTTTGCGATCGATGGCGTGGTTATTCCTGAGGGGCAAACCTACGAGCTCAGGCAAAACGGTCTGGCCTTGGACGTGCGCAACGACAACTTCACTGTGGAGTTCTATCCGGATGGCCGGCCTAAAGACTATCGTAGCGACCTAGTAGTCATCGAAAACGGTAAGGAGGTAGCGAAGAAGACCATTCGCGTGAATGACCCGCTGGTGTACAAAGGCGTGAGATTTCACCAAGCATTCTACGGCGCCTTTGCCAATGTCCGAGTAACAGACAGCAGCGGGAGTCGGCTTTACTCTGGCCAGATCGGGCTAAACCCGCAGGGGTCAATCTACCAAGGCTGGATCGCGTTGCCGGACGGCATGCGGGAAATAGCGGTAGAGCTAACCGCGGGACGCGAGCAAGGAGCGAATTTCCAGATCTGGGACGCACAAGGAGCGGGCCCGGTCGGTTACGTGAATAAGGGCGAAACCGGTACGCTCGGCGACCTCCAGATCACGCTGGAGGATGTGGGCCAGTACACGGGTCTGCGGATCGCCAGGGACCCTGGTTCCATACTGATTTGGATCGCCAGTGGCTTGATCATCGTCGGCCTCGCGGCCACTTTCTACTTTCCACGGCGCCGGCTCTGGGGTCGGCTGACAGAGAGTGAAGCAATAGTCGCCGGCAATGCCGACCGGTTCGTCAACCTTCAGCAAGAACTCCGCCTCCTCGCCGAGGCGGTGAAACGCGCCGTGCCAGGCGTAGATACTGGCGAATCTCAGATTGCCAAGGCCGAGGGGCCTGGCGTGGGCAGGACCGTCAAGCAAAAGAGAAGGTGATATGCTTTGGAGAAAATGTCCTTCTACTTCTTCCTGTCAGGCTTTGCCACGATCGGCATAGCGACGCTGCTGTACATATGGATGGTAGCCAGCAAACAGGCCGACTTCGGCCGCTATGGGACAATCTTCGCCTGGCTGGGCGTGGTCTTCTTGGCCGGTTCGCTAATCACCCGCTGGGTGGCTGCGGGCCACGGGCCTTTCTCGAATATGTACGAGTACAGTCTCAGTTTCGCTTGGGGCATCTCACTCTCCTACGTGCTGGTCGAACGGCGGTACAAGGCTCGTTCTCTCGGCGCCTTCGTGCTCCCAGTCGCGGCGATTCTACTTTGGTATGCCAGCACGCTGCCGTCTCAGATCGATCCCCTGATGCCGGCCTTGCAGAACAACTGGCTGCTGTCGCTGCACGTGTCGGTGGCGATCATCTCTTATGGCATCTTCACTGTTTCCTTTGGCTCAGCGGTAATGTATCTCATTCAGACCGAGAAGAACCGCATTAGGTGGATGCCCCCGGCGACACTTCTGGATGAAGTCTCGTACAAGTCGGTGATCATCGGATTCCCATTCTTCGCCCTGGTGATCATTCTGGGTGCCTACTGGGCGCAGACGGCCTGGGGACGCTACTGGGGCTGGGACCCCAAAGAAACGGCCTCGCTGGTCACCTGGCTGATCTATGCTGCCTACCTGCACGCGCGTGGTCTGAGAGGCTGGCGTGGCACGCGGGCGGCGGTGATCCTTGTTATCGCCTTTGCCTCGACCCTCTTCACCTACTTTGGCGTGAACCTCGTCTTGTCGGGCCTACACAGCTACGCCGGCGTATAGCTAACCTCGACGCTGGTTGTCTAGCAAAGCGATCGGCAGTATAATGCAGTAGGCGACGCAGGCCAGGTCGCCATACGTGTTCGTGAACGGCCGACAGGATGAACCGAAGCACAGGACACGGGTCTCTGGTACTGCTGTGAACGAGTCGAGTACGCCATCTGCACCAGACGTGGTTCCCGCTCATGACGCAGAACCCCCTCTGGCCCATCGAGTCGTCCGCGGCGGCTTATGGGTGGCCGCTAGCTCCTACTTCAATATCGGGTTTGGCTTTCTTGCCACGCTTGTCCTCACTCGGCTCTTGGCTCCTGAAGACTTCGGGGTGTTCGCGCTAGCCGGGTTCTTCTTCTCTTTCATCAACCTTCGTCCCAAGATCGGCATCGGCTACGCCTTCGCCCAGCGCAAGGAAACGACTGGTAAGCTCGCAGGAAGCTACCTGGCCTTGGATGTCAGCGCCGGACTGGCGACGCTCTTGCTCTCGGCCGCGGCTGTCCCCGTGCTCCGCGTCTTTGGTTACCCATGGGACGTCGCGTTGGTAGTGCTCGCTTTCGCCGGAGTGGGGATCTCAGACTCGGTCACAGGCACGGCCTGGGTGCTTCTGGAGAAAGAGTTGCACTTCGGCCGAGCCAGTGCAGTAAATAGTGTGATGTTCCCACTCTCATACGCTCCAGCTTTCTACCTGGCGGTGCGTGGGGGCGGATTCTGGAGTCTAATCGCTCAAAACGCAACATATGCGCTGCTCTTGCTGGTGGGAATGTGGTGGACCTCCCGGCGGTGTTTGCCGCATATTTGGCGACTCCACTGGCAGTTTGACCGAGAGACGGCCATCGGCCTGCTGCGGTTTGGAGTGGTGGTTGGAGTTGCCGGCATGGCAAACATGTTCGTTGGTCAATTGGACAACTTCCTTGTAGGAACGTTCGTCGGCTTGGCGACGCTCGGATTCTATGAACGAGCCTATCGGATTGCTCAATGGCCTACTGCGCTGGTAACCGGGGTCATTAGCCGTACGGCCTTCTACACCTACGCCCGATTGCAGAGTGACCCTCTTCGTGTCCAGAGGGCAGTGACAATGACCCTCTGGCTGATTACCGCTCTAGCTTTGCCACTGGCCCTTGCGATCTTTGTGGCGGCACCTGATCTGATCAGACTCCTATACGGCGACCGCTGGCTCCAGAGCTCGCTATTCCTACGCTTCCTCATCGCCTACTCCGTGATCCGACCTTTGCTAGACGACGTCGGGTCGCTATTCGTGGCCATTGGCAGGCCGCGCCTTACCGCCGTGGTTTCGATCACGCAGGCGATCACCCTGGCGGCTGTGGGCACAGCCCTCACGCTACGGTTCGGAGCGCCGGGGACCTGTGTGGCTGTTGGTGTGACTTTCTCGATCGGTCTCCTGCTGACCTATCGATACGCAGTAAGACTGATTGCGATACGCCTTTGGGACGCGCTGGGCTGGCCGGCCGTCGCTGCATTGGTAACGATGTTAGGGTACTTCATCCTAGTGCGGCCATTGATCGTGGGGACCTGGCCGCTGGTAATAGCTGTAGCGGGGAAGATGGTTTATGCGTCATTGACCTATTTCGCAGTGACATTCGCGTTGCGTCCGCGGGCCACCATTGAACGCGCGACCTATGTCTGGAGGCTGGCCTGGACAAGGGAATAGGCGCGGAAGAAGAGTGCTAGCCAAGTGCCAGCAGGGCAAATATACCACCTTTGCCGAATGCGCAGGGAGAATTGCTTCGGTGCAAATCAGTTTCGTCTTACCGTTCCTGAACTGGACTGGCGGCGTACGTGTTGTTTTCGAATACGCGCACGGGCTACATCGGCGTGGTCACCACGTGACTATCTATTTCCCGCTATTGCCCTACGCCTTCGCCGATCGCCCATACACCTTTTCAGGCTTCCGGCGCTGGCTTGGTGACTTGGCCCTCAACCTGCGGCGACGCACTCACCAGAAATGGTTTCCCTTGGACGTGCCACTGGTTATGGTACCCCGCGTCGCTAGTCCCTTCATCGGTCGCGCCGACGCGATCATCGCCACAGCCTGGCCCACCGCTTACTCGGTTTCTCGCCTGCCACCGTTGGCAGGGACTAAGTTCCATCTGGTCCAACATCACGAAACTTGGAGCGGACCTCCAGACGCTGTAAACGGCAGTTATCGACTGTCAATGCACAAGATCGTTATCGCTTCATGGTTAAGTAATCTCATCGAACAGGCCTCTGGCCAGACGGCGTTGGCTGTGATCAACAACGGGGTGGACCTCTCTACGTTCTATCCCGACACAGAAGTGACGAGACAATCAAGGCAAATCCTCATGCAGTACAGCCATCTGCCGTGGAAGGGTGTTGCCGATGGGCTCAGGGCATGGGACACCGTGCGGGCTCGATGCCCAGATTCCCGGCTGGTGATGTTTGGTCTCGAGCGAGGAAGGGACGTGCCCTCCGACATTGAGTTCCATGTAGATCCAGATCAGCATACCCTGCGAGGCTTATACAGCTCGTCCGGCATCTTCCTCTCCACGTCGTGGACAGAAGGCTGCCAACTGCCCCCCATGGAAGCAATGGCCTGCGGCTGCGCCGTCGTCGCCACCAACGTTGGCGGGGTACCCGATTACACGGTGCCGGGAAAGACGGCGCTGGTAGTGGAGCCACACGATGTGGAAGGGATGGCGAAGGCAATCATCTGGCTTCTGCAGAACGAGGAGGAACGACGCCGGCTGGCAGAGAACGGGCATGAACAAATCAAACAGTTTGGCTGGGACCAGGCCATCACCCGCTTCGAGTCGGCCCTGCTCCGAGGAATCGGCTTGCATGACTAGCGTTTCGGTAGTCATCCCCAACTACAATGGCATGGATCACCTGCGGGTCTGCCTCGACTCTCTCGCCCGGCAGACACTGCGACCGGACCAGATTATCGTCGTCGACGATGCGTCGGTTGACGGATCCGCCGAAATGGTTCGCGCCGACTATACCGAGGCGATACTACTGCAAATGCCTTGCAACGGGGGCTTCTGTAAGGCGGCAAACGCCGGTCTCAAGAGGGCAAGTGGTGATGTATTTGCGCTCCTCAACAACGATACGGAAGCCGAACCGGGCTGGCTTGCCGGGTTGGTGGAGGCGTTGGAGACCCAACCCAAGGTGGGATTCTGTGCCTCGAAGATGCTATTCTTCGACCACCGGGATCTAGTGAACTCGGCGGGACTATTCATGCGCACAGACGGCGTCGGGCGGGATGTTGGCTTCGGCAGGCCAGATGGACCAGCATTCAATGCGATGCGAGAGGTTTTCGGCGCGAGCGCAGGGGCGGCAGCCTACAAGCGAGAGATGCTCGACGACGTTGGCCTTCTTGACGAAGACCTGATCGCTTATGCCGAAGATCTCGACTTGAGCTTCCGAGCTCAACTACGTGGGTGGCGGTGTCTGTATGTGCCTTCGTCAGTCGTCTACCACCGGATGGGAGCGACCTACAAGCTGGAGAGCCACACCAAGGTTTACCTGAGCAGTCGCAACATGCTCAATGTCGTCCTGAAGAACATGCCGACGACTCTGCTGCGTCGTTATTGGCACCATGTCTTGGCCGCCCAGATCTATCAGATGCTGCACTTCGCGCGCCGCGGTCGGGCATGGCCGGCGATCAAGGGAAAGGTCGATGCGGTGAGCCAGCTACGCCAGATTCTCGCCAAACGGCGAGATATCCAGCGCACGCGGCGAACACCGGATAGCCAGATCGAGGCTATTCTTTCTCCATCTGGCTGGCACAGGAGACCGGACCGATAGAAAAGATGAACATCTGCATCGACATCGCCGCTGCCGTACAGCAGACGGCCGGAATTGGACGCTACACTGCCAAGCTGGCCGAGCACCTGTTGAAGCTCGACGCGGAGAACGACTACTCGTTCTTCTATAACGATTCTGGACGGCTGGCAGTCCCGAACTTTGCTCAGGGACATCCTATCCACACGGTACGGCTGGGCAACAAGTCTTGGCGTTTTGCTTTGCTTCTCGCTCACAGGCTAGGGCTCAGCATGGATCGACGGCTAGCCAGCGTCGATGTCTTTCATGCAACAGACGTTATCTACCCACTCCTGAAGAAGGCCAGCGTAGTCGCCACCATTCATGATCTCTCGTTCCTGCTCTTCCCGGCGTTCCACGCCTTGCCCAACCGGCTGAACTTGCGCATGGCCTTGCCGCTGGTGGCACGACGTGCCAAGATGCTTATCGCCGTCTCCGAGAACACGAAGCGCGACGTGGAGCGAATCCTCAAGATCTCGGGGGAAAAAGTCAGAGTGGTGCCCTTGGGGGCAGACGGCTGTTTCCAGCCCGTTGCTCAGGACATGGCGAGGGATCGCCTAGCCAAGCGATACTGCATAGAAGGCCCTTTTGTCCTCCACACAGGAACCCTTGAGCCGCGGAAGAACATTGGCACCTTGATCGAGGCCTTCGCCACCTTGAAGGCGAGAGGAGACCTGCCACACAAGCTCGTCATTGCCGGCAAGAAGGGCTGGCTCTACCAGCCTCTCTTCGATCTGGTGAAGTCCAAAGGGCTAGAGCACGAGGTCATCTTCCCGGGCTTCGTGGACGACCGGGACCTGCCGTCACTATACAGTGCGGCCGACGTGTTCGTATTTCCATCCTTCTACGAGGGCTTCGGGCTCCCGCCGCTCGAAGCCATGGCCTGCGGCGCGCCGGTGGTCTGCTCTGGCGCCTCGTCGCTGCCCGAAGTGGTGGGTGATGCTGCCATCCTCTTCGACCCGCGCGATGTCCACGCCCTGACTGCGGCCATGAGCCGTGTCCTGACAGACGAGACCTTGCGCCGCGGCCTGAGCGCACAGGGGCTGGCGAGAGCCAAGCGCTTCACGTGGGAAAGAACGGCGGTGTCAACACTGGATGTCTATCAAGAGTGCTATAATTGTAGCAGCATTTGCGGCATCTGAGCGTTCAGACGTCATCAAGAGCGCCCGCCTCCTCAAGGGGGCGGGCGAGGGTGGTTCGCGAACCGCCCCTACAAAGGGCCCAGAATGGGTTTGGAGTGATGAATGCCTAGCGACGAGCAACTACTACAAGAGATCACCCAACGCGTTGAGGAATTTGCCAAGGAGAAGGGTTACTCCTTCAGCAAGTCAAAGGCGAAGATCCTGACTGAGCTAGTCAAAGCCTACCGGCGGTTCGGCGACTACTACTGTCCATGCCAGATCGAGAACGCACCGCACACGGTCTGCCCCTGCCTCGAGGTGCGAACGGGCTACGTAGAAGAAGAAGGCCGCTGTCACTGAAATTTCTTCAGAAGCTAGCGCCGTGAGTGCTACCTGCCTGCGACCTTCTCCAAGACCTGCCGGATCTCGCGGACCGTCTCCTGACGGAACGAGTCACGTGCGTCGCGAAAACGCCGGCGCAGTTCTTTCATCTGCTCCTCTTGCGAGAGACCACTATTAGCTAGCTCGTTCCGTGTATCGACAAGGAACTTGGTGGCTGCGACGGGTCGCTCGATGAACCGTCCGATCTCCTGCCAGCGATCATCGAAGAAGACGATCGCCGGGATGGACATGTTGCCATTGGTGAGATAGTCGTTCATCAGATCAAGATTCTTGTCCCGAGGGAAGATGCGAATCTGCATATTGCCGGCTGATTCGGCGATGCGCATCAAAATAGGTAAATTGGTGTAAACATCTGGGCACCAATCCTCGGCGATCACCAGCACGTTCAGATTGGCTACTTTCCGACCTAGGGCAGCGAAGAACTGCTTGTCCTCCTCTGTCAGCGCCATCGTGGCATAGTTGCTTTCGAACTGGTCGCGATTCGTCTCCACTTGGTTAAGATATTCAGCGTAAGAGAAGCCTTGGGCAAAGCGTGCTGGCGTGAGCACGCGGACCTGATCCGCCATTGTCGAACCCCCTATCATTCCTGACCGCAGATTGCTCCTAGTATATGGATGGCGGCACGCTTGTCAAGGGGTTCATTATTGCTGCCGCACTTGGGGCTCTGCACGCAGGAAGGGCAGCCGTCCTCGCAGGGACACTCGGCCAAAGCACGCCAAGTGGCGCGCCAAAGGCTTTCCAGCAGGGTAAAACCTTGTTCAGCGATGCCGATGCCTCCCGGGTGGGCATCGTAGATGAACACCTGTGGGCGGCGAGTTTCGGCAAAGTACGGCGTTGAGAGACCGCCGATGTCCTGCCGGTCACACATGGCAAAGAGCGGCAAGAGACCGATCATGCCATGCTCGGTGGCATGCAAGGCGCCAGCGATGTCTCCTCCTTCTCGTTCTACCCTGGCCAGGAGCGAGGCCGGTACATCGAACCACAGGCCCACCGTGTCGAACGTCTGCGGTGGAAGGTCTAGATCTTCGATCCCGAACACTTCGTCGGT
>Ga0315298_1004643_pt1 | contig 20323 bp, 24 predicted proteins | sample WHS_1_MG_FD_203077 | JGI IMG/M metagenome (GOLD analysis project Ga0315298, IMG submission 203077) | Extremophilic microbial mat communities from Washburn Hot Springs, YNP, Wyoming, USA - WHS_1_MG | ecosystem: Environmental > Aquatic > Thermal springs > Hot (42-90C) | place: USA: Wyoming...
GTGTGAAAGCGAATAGTGCTGGCAAAACGCCCATGTCAACGCATTTTTGAATCATTTCAACCATTTCCTTTTCAGACTCGCCTAAACCGACAATTAGGTGGGTGGTGATCATGCCCTTTCCAAAAACTTTCACAGCTTGTTCGAGGAGGGCAAGCTGCCTTTCCATTTTGTATGGTCCGCCGGCCGAGGCTCCCTTAACCTTGTCAAAAATTTCCGGAGTTACTGCGTCTAATGGTATGCCTATCCTTTCAACGCCAGCCTCTGCCAGAAGCCTTATGTTTTCTGAATTTAGGGGCTGACATGAAACTGATATTGGGATGTTTACGCGTTTGGAAATTTCCTCTGCAAGCGCTTGGATATGCGTGTGCACTTTTGGATAGTTTAGGGCTTGTATGCAGATGCGTCTAATGCCGCTAGTTTTTGCTGTCGCCTTCATATGGTTTAGTACTTGTTTTGTGCTGAAGGCTGGCCATGAAACCCTTGAAAGCATGTCAGTTCTGCTGCGGCTTTTTCTTGCTTGGGGACAGAAGCCGCAGTTTGCTAGGCATTTTCCCCGCCTATAAGTCATGAGGTAGGCTGTTGTTGGTTTGGCGTCCAGTCTCCCATTAATCAGCCCCAAAACTATGGCTGAGCCTATGGAGACACGAACCTTCTCTGGAATTTTCATATTTGCCAAGATTTTCCACGCTAGTGCCGCTTGCAGTGTTTTCTGCTACTGATTCTGAATTCATAAGTATTATTATCATTATCGCCGCCAAACCATGATTTGAGCGTGAAAAGTTTGCGAAGGTCTAAGCTTGAAAACTATGAGGCTATATTGGCAGCCTTGGCGAAGAGACCATTAACTGTTGATAGCATAGCCTACAAAACAAACATGGACTGTACAGTTTTGGGGCAATATTTAGAATCGTTGATGAGGAATGGGCTTGTCGTTGAGAAAGTCACCGCCAAAAAGAAGCTTTACGCCATAACTGAGAGGGGCTTATCAGTTTTCAGAACCCTAAGCTTCCAGAGGTATCTGGAGAAAATTGCAAAAACAATTAAGACGGTTAACACGTTGGAAACAGCACCGACGCCAATCCAAAGCAATGAAGGCGAAGCGGAAACAAAGGGTTAAGGCTGATAGCCGCTGGGTGAAAGTTATTAAGCTCTTCTTTAGGCTTTAGTAGAGAGGAAAATGGCACAATACACTCCAGAAGCTATTTGGCAGATGAACCGCGAAGAGCTTTCAAAAATTTTGGAAGGCAGAACTTTTCACTCCCTGTCTGAAAGGTGCATACATTTTTATGCTCCAAGCTTTGCATATTATAAAACGGCTTTTTTCTGCTCATCACCCAAAGATTTCCCAACAATCTCTGTAACTGGGAAGGGTTGCGCATTAAATTGCAAGCACTGCGGTGGGAAAGTTCTTGAGACCATGCGTCCAGCTAGGACGTCAGAGGAGCTTTACAAATTGTGTGCAAGGCTTAAGAGGGAAGGAGCTGTTGGCTGCCTAATCAGTGGAGGCTGCCTCCCAGACGGTTCAGTTCCTCTGGAAAGGTTTACGGAAGCCATTAGGCGGGTTAAGGCCGATTTCGGCTTGACTGTTTTTGCGCATGTTGGCATTGTAAACCTTGAAAAGGCTTTAGGGCTTAGGGAGGCTGGTGTTGACGCCGCGTTAATCGATATAATTGGTGACAATGAGACAATTCGGGAAATTTACAACTTGAACGTAACGGTTAGGGAATACGAAAACGCATTGAAGGCGTTAAGCCAGTCTGGCTTGCGTTTCGTTCCCCACGTCATTGTTGGGCTTCATTATGGGCGGCTGAAAGGAGAGTTATACGCCTTACAAATGATTTCGAAGTACAAACCATCAGCCTTAGTCATAATCGCTTTTATGCCCATACACGGCACGGCAATGGAGCACGTGAAACCGCCGGAGCCATTAGAAATAGCTAAAGTGCTGGCTGCTGCAAGGGTTATGTTTCCCAAAACTCCAATTGCGTTGGGCTGTATGCGGCCAAAGGGCAAGCATAGAGTGGAGACGGACATTTTAGCCATAAAAGCTGGTGTGGATGCCATAGCTTTTCCATCCGAAAAGGCTATAGAGTATGCCGAGGAACATGGTTATCGGGTGAATTTTTCATCCTACTGTTGTTCGCAGGTATATGCTGACGCTTCGGGATTTTAGCGCCACGTGAAAGCTGATGACTTGAGGGTTCGGATGATTTCGTCTTTAAGTTTTGAGTAACATATGCTGAGCTTTTTCGCGTCTTTTTTCGCCATTCCAGCCTTAACAAGCTCTTTTTCAAAGGCTTTTCTTGCTTTCCGCACCTTCCAGCCGAAACTTAGCCATAGGACAAGAAGGCTTAGTAGAAGACGGATTGTGTGAAGTGCTGTACTGATTAAGCTTGTGAGCTTCATTTCTGTTTCCTTTAAAAGGCTGCGGGTTTCAGCCTAGTCCTCGTCTTCTTCCTCTTCTTCGCCTTCTTCCTTCTCTTCCCTTTCAGCCAAGCCTTTCTCAGCCAGTTTTTCCCTAATTTTTCTCGAAATCTCCTTCTCTAACTCTTTCTCAAGTTTTTTGGTTTCTTTGTGCTTTTCTCCACCTACAGCCCTTTTCATGACTTCGCCGAGGCTTGTGAAAGTGGAAATGTAGCCCTCGGTTATTTTGACTGCCACGTCTTCTGGCATACCTGCTTCCTTCAGCTCTTTGTAGAAGGCGGCGGCAGCCCTTCCCATATCTCTTCCAGCTTCTTCTGAGAAGACGCTGGCAATTATCCCCTTTATTAAGGCTGGAACTTCCTTTGAGACCACGCTTAGAACTTCCCTCAGTTCCTCAACATCCTCCTCTTTCTTTTTGCTACGTCGTTCTCCTTCTTCTCCAATCATTTCGCTTTCACCTCCTTTCCAATTGTTTTCTGTGGCAATTAACGGTTTTGGATAAGCCTACGGGCAAGTTCTATTGCTTGGCTTTTCACAAACTCTAATTCTAATAGCGTGTCTCTTTTCATTTTTCTCTTCACCTCTGATGGGAAAATATGGTTTGGCTAGCTCAGTTATTTATTCTGGGAAAAAGTGGTCAGCATGGTGGTCACTCTGCGAGTTTGTAAACGTTTCCGTAGCCCTCTGCCTTTTGGACAACGCCCTCGCTTTCTAGGCGCTTAAGCCTTTCCCTCACTATCCGCCTTGAAGCTTTTCCACGCATTCGGCGCACATGCCTTGTTATTGCTGAAATGTTAAGCTTTTCGTTTATGGCTAATGCTTGAACTATGCATCTTGAAATTTCATCTTTGGCTATCCAATCCTTCTTCAAGTGTTTTTCGGCTGTTTTCAGCCTAGCCGCCAGTTTTAAAGGCTCGCCATATAAGCCCACTCCAAAACGGCTTAAACGCAGGTAAGGTGCAAACTCAGCGTATTCTGGATTACTCAGTAAAAGCGCTTCTAAAGCCTCAAGTCTTTTAATTATCAAATCAAGCTTTTTACTCAGCTCCTCTATGCCTGTGCCTTCAGCGCCTTTTCCTTCGCTTTTGTTGGGCATTCCTTTTCAAGCCTTTTATTGCCGCTTACCGTTGATAAATCATTTGCCATACACGATTTTGTGGAAAGAATTAAATGTGGAAGGTTCAAAAACTTATGGTTAAGGTTGATGCGCGTATGCCAAAAGTTAAGGTTGACTGGAGCAAATGCAACGGTGACGGCGTCTGCGTTGAAATCTGCCCAGTGAACGTCTTTGAGCTTAAGAAGCTGCCGGAATACCCAGACACCCAGAAGTCTGTTCCCGTTAGGGAGGGTGACTGCATAGCTTGCATGGCATGCGTAACCTCATGCCCAACACAAGCAATAACGGTTGAAGAGTGAAAAGCCGATTAAGACTTGCGCCTGATTCCTCTCATGAAGAAGTATTTTCTATACTGCTTAAACCCAACCTTCTCATAAACATGGATTGCTGGGACGTTTTCGCTTCTTACAAATATTATCATAGGAAATTGCTCGGCTAAAAACTCTTTCACAATTGTTGAAACTACCGAAGTTGCATAGCCCATGTTTCTTTGTTTCTCGCTTGTGGCAACAATCCCTATTAGGCTTACCCACTCTGTTTTCCATGCATTGCCTACTGAAACAAGTTTCCCATTGGTTTTTACTCCAAACCATTTTGCCCCACGATTCATGCCTTCAATAATATCTTGGGTTGTTACCTCTCCCCAAAATTCCGGGTCAGCCGCCTTCATTATTGTGGCTATCTGCTTAGCATCAGAAACATCTAACTCAACCACTGGGTGTTTTATGTGAAGTTTCTCTTCTCCTTTGCGGAGAAGCATAACCATCATTCCATGTGTTGCCGTGGGCTCATATTTCTCGAGAATGTAAGGTTTGTGTTCTTCAAGAGCTTGAATTTCAACCTTTTCCAAATCTAGCTTTTCTAGAAGGGCTTTTGCGGCTTCGATGCTTCCTCTCAGATTTACTATTTCTCCTCTGTATATCAGCATCATCCCATCAATTTTGTCGCCATCTAATGCTAGCAGAATTTTCGTCTGATCTCTTCTGTGTTTCCAGTCGAAGGCAAAAAAGTAGTAGTGGGGGATGTCTTGGCTTATTGTTCTCCAGAAAAGCGGCTCAAGGGATGGCACCAAAGGAACAATTTCCATGTTTTCCAAAACAGAAGTTAAAAATAAGTAACCTTTTAAGATTTTCCAGAAGCTTATGGTTAGGCTATATGGTTGAAGGTTTCTAGGATGAATGCTGCTGCGGCTATAGCCAACATAAGTAAGCTCCAAGCCCTTGTTATTTTGTGGCTTCGCCTATTCATGGCGAACAAGACAAGGGTTACAAGGATCATGAAGGGAACCGCCGTCAAAATCTCTTGCCATGTTACTGTAAAGGACCTTATGAGTGCGACTATTCCGAGGACTAATGTTATGGTTATTATGTTGTCGCCTATCACATTGCCTATAGATATTTCCTGTTCGCCGTGAAGTGCGGCAGCCACTGAGACGGCTGTTTCTGGGATTACGCAGCCAAGCGCCATTATTGTTAGTCCGGTGTAGAAGTGGCTTAAGCCGAAAATTTCAGCCATGGCTGTGGCGCTGTAAACCAGTAGGAAGGTGCCGGCTATTAGGGCGGCGCCGCCTAAAACCATTATGGCTGCTGGTTTTGCAATGCTTCCATGCGTTTCATTTGCTGGTTCTCCGTTGCCGTTTCCTTTGCGAATGGAATAGTAGATGAATGCTGGGTACATTGCCAGAAAGATTATTCCAGTCCACCATGCCACCGTGCCTGTTGCAATTGTTAGGAGCATTAGGAGGGTGGCTAAACCAGTCATGAGGAGGCATTCCTTGTTAATGGTTGAGTTTTTCATTTTGTACTCGCCGATTAAGCCGCATATCCCAATGATTAGTGGGACGTTGTATATGTTAGAGCCTATTATGTTGCCGAAAGCCAGCTGGGATGAGCTGAAAATTGCCGCTATGAGCGAGCTGAAAAGCTCTGGAGCTGATGTTACAGAGGCAACAAAAACTGTTCCAACAACAACTTTATGGATGTTTAGACTGGAGGCTAGGCTTGTGGCTGCAGCCACTATCTTTTTTGAGCCAATGTATAAGAGCAGCAAACTCGCTATGAAGGCTGCTATGCTTAATGGTAGGATCATATGCAATCCTTGACATTTTTGTTATCATTTTCCCAACACACTTCAGAGACGTAGATATAAACTTATCTGTGATTGTAAGCCCTATGCCAAACATGAATTAGGCTTAGTTCAGCATCTAGCCCCAGCGTGAAAAAGTTATTGCCGTGTTGGCGGGATAAAAACCCTAAGCCTATTCAACGCGTTCAACTTTTCCCTGTCGCCCAGTTTTGCGTCTTCAACAGCCCTTCTAAGGATTTGTATGGACTCATCCATGGCTTTTCTGTCTACTGGGTATGGGACGCCGTCTTTTCCGCCATAGGCGAAGGAGTATTTCACAGGGTCTTTCCAGCTTGGCTTTTCGCCGTAAATTAGTTCGGCTATTAGGGCTAGTCCGCGCACTGTGGCTGCGCCTACACCCCTAAAGCCTAGAAGTTCCTCGTAGTTTCTTGGTTTGAACTTGTAGACTTGTTGTAGGGCTTTCCAGTTTATGTTGGCTGGCATGGATAGGACGTCTATGGGGTAGTCTGCCCAGCCTGTTTGGGCTGTTATTGGAAGCCAATCTTCCAGCGACTTCTGGTAGGCTGGACGGATGGACATTATTAGGCGCATGAGCTTTTTGGGCGGTTCGCAGGCTAAGTCCACGGAGGCTTTTCTGCAGCCTTCGCTTTCTTTTGCTGTCATGTCTAGGGCTATTTCGCGTTTTGCATCGCCAACTATGGCGTTGTGGGGTTCGACAACAAAGTTTTTGACGTTTTCAGAAAGCCAATGATAGCGCCTTGCTGTTCGGTCTTGGGGGCACATCCCCTGCTGTATGACCGCCCACCTGCCATTTTCGTCGACGAAGAAAGCATGATGGTAAAGTTGGTAGCCAGCCTGAATAGCCGTATTATCAACTTTTGCACTCATTTTGCTGGCATACTGTAAACCCTCTATCTTGCTGTCTGAAAAGCCGAATTTTTCGCCCACCACACCAATCTCCAGCGGCGTCTGTCTAGAAATTTTTCCTTTTCCGCCGCAGACCGCAATGCCATGCTCTTCTGGGATTACAGCCTGCTTCAAAACCCCAGTAACCACAGTGGTTACGCCTGAAGAGTGCCAATCATAACCTAAAACACATCCCAAAGCCTGAAACCAAAACGGGTCTGATAGGCGCTTCAGAAACTCTCCAGTCCCATACTCATCAACAATTATGGTTACTATTTCTTTGGCTAGTTTCCGCATTCGAACAACAAGCCATCTTGGAGCCTTACCATAATGGAGCGGAAGCTTTGCAACGCCTGTTCTCTGCATTTCCCTCTAAACCAATAAAATGCTATAATTCCAGACCTATTTTTACCTTGTCAATGTCAATTTTGTTATTGGCGAAAGACTGCAAAATTGACTAGCCCCCTCTAGAATTTCCAACAATTTTTGGTCGCTGGAAAAGCCAATAACAGCCAACCCCTCTATATTTTTCGGCAAACTCCTAAGAAAATGGCACTGTTTCCAGTCTTATTTTTCTCTACCCCTCCCCTCTATAGAATTTTACCCTTATAAAGGTCAAATTTAAAAGTTGGAAAATTGGTAAATTGGATACCCCCTCCCCTCTAGTTTCTCTTTAATTTATGCCAACCGTTTTATTAGGCGTCCTTCTCTGTCTATTTCGCCCTTTCGGATTCGCGTTGTGGATATTGGCGCATGATTCTCTGATGGAACCATGTCTATGACTATTATGTTTAGTGGTTCCAGTCCCAGTTTGGCTCTCTCCTCATTTATTTTCCTGGCGGTTGGTTCTGTTTCCCTGCTGACTATTAGGGCTTCTAAGCACCCCCTCTGCAGTGTTACGCCGTAAGCATCATTTAACGGAATTATTTTCGCCCTTTCCGTTAAGCCATGCTCTTCCAGGAAGGCTTTCAGCTCTTTGAGGCGTTCTTCGTAGGATGCCACTATGTGGGGCTTATTCATTTTCGCGACAAACTCATCTGTGCATAAGCCTATGAGGACTTGTCCGCCTACTTCAAAAGCCTTTAACAATAGCGTTTTGTGTCCTTTGTGGAGTTCGTCGAAAGTTCCGCCAACAGCTACAACCTTAAACCTTTTGGTTGTCAAGGCTTATCCCAGCAGTCTCGCTCCGTAAAGTTCAATGTTGGCCGTGAGAACCCTATCTTCTGGGAGAACCCGCTTAAAAGCTTGAGTGACCCTTTCAGCGTTTTCCAATGTTGTTAATGCGTGGACAACCTCCCCCACCATGTTTTGAGCCGCGCCAACAGCTCCAGCTTCGTCAGCAGCCCTAAAAAGTCTGCGGACCCTTTCGGTGGCGAACCCGGTTTTTTCGGCGAAATCACGACAGCAAGCCAAAAAATTCTCAAGGGATGGCTCAGCCAAAATCTTCTCTAGGGTAAGCCTACCCCACTTGTTTACGGCTTGACGCTTTTCAGGCGAGGATAAAACTTCCCTTGTAGGTATTGGACCAAAAACTCCAGCGACAACCACATATTCCTCCGAAATTGGAATATGGTCTATAATGGCTGTTCCAGGGGCGCCAGGCTCAACGGTGACCACGCAGCCCCCGCCAACTGTAAGCGGAGCAACGGTGCCAAGCCCAGTTTTGCATTTAATCTCTGCCGCGTGGGCTATTTTGCCAAGCTGGTTTAGGGTTAATTTCAATCCTAAAGCCTTTGACAGTGCTAAGGCTGTGGTTAAGGCTCCGCCAGCACTTGTTCCAAAACCAGCCCCTATGGGAACCTCAACCCAATGCCTAACCTCAACATGAAAGTTTCCATCAGCTCTTTCCAAGAGCATATCTACAACGGTCCGCGTGGTTTCAGCCTCTGGCGCATTTCGCCCATTAATGTAAATGCTTATGCTGTTCCCGCTTTCCTCGGCTTCCGTAACATAGACTTCGGTTGTTACGCCCTTTTTTATTCCGAAACCTCCGCCCCTGGCGCCAACCTTTTCCAAGTCGGTTATAGGCTTCCCATTTGGCAGTGTGTCACATATCTCAAAAAAGCTGGATATGCCAGCTGGGCTGAAGGCTTTGGCACTTTTCAATTTTAATCGCTCTTTTCAGTTTGAGCCAAGGTGGGAAAGGCGTTGCGGCAAGCCTTAATAATTGGCGGGCCGAGGAGGAGGACGAATGGGATTTCCGTTGCGAATGTCCACACGAAGATTAATGGCATAAATGATAGTGGAATAGGCGACTTAAAGTATCCTTGTGGAGAGAAGAAGACTTGGCTATAAGCCCAAACCACAAGAGCTATTATGGCACTTGCAACTCCTAACCCTATAATGGAGCCAACGGTGTAGCTTCTCCATTCAGGCCAAAATTTAGCGGCAATTGCCATGATGGCTATGCTCGCCACAACAGCCACGGCGAAGACAAAAACGCTGACGTATGGGGACCAGCTTGTGAAAATTTCGGATTCTGTAGGCAGTAGAACCGTTGGTAAAAGTAGACCAGCAACTATGGTCACGCTGCCTATACACATGCTTGTGCCTATCTTCTTCCAGTCCAGGCTTCTGCGGGCAAAATAGCCGATCAGAAAGCCTCCTGCGAAATTGGCGGTTACGCCCGCTGATAGGCTCAGCAAAGCATCTCCATGAAAGAGCATGTCCCGAATGAATATGCCAATGGCCGCTCCAGTTCCGCCAACCCAAGGGCCGAAAAGAACCGAGAAAACCGCTGGTATAACGGCTGCCGGCCAGAAAGCAACTCCTCCAAATGTTATGCCCAAATCTGTTAGACGCCCGATTAAGGCGTATAGGGCTGCACAAATTGCCGCCATAGCAACATTCAAAGTTTTCATTTTGCCACTTCTCCCTCGTGCGGGTTAACACAACCTTTCTAAATAAAAATTTCCTATGAATTCTTTAAACATGTTTAAACATGGCTTATGCGCCAGTTTTGTTGAACTGTTGAACGTTTATGTGTAGCTTTGTTCTACGCACAAACCATCATATTTAAACTAGGCTGAATTTGTGGCACGGAGCGAAAAGAAATGAAAATGTTGAAGAGTAAAAGGGCATTGAGCACAGTAGTGACAACATTGATTATTTTAGTGGTTTCAGTGCTGCTAGCGACCGTCGTCACCTTTTACGCCATAAACGTCACAACAACCCGCGTACAAGAAGAGTATCTACAAATAACTAATCTGCACGTGTGGCGCGCCGAGAACACAACTCCAGGAGTTGCAGCTTTTGTTATAACGAACACTGGTGGACGTGACGTCGTTATAGACAAAATAACTGTCAGAGGTGTTCCAGCTAGTGGTGAGTACATTTACTACAAGAAAATAGGCGATGTTATAGATCCTCCGGCCAATGTTAGTGCACCCGGCGGTTATACCCAGCTTGGTAGTGACTCGTTGATCCTGCCCTCTGGCAGTCGCATATGCGTCTACATATTCAACCTTGACCATATATCGACAAGCGACATTGGTGTAACGGTCAGCGTTACAGTGTTTACAGCGAACGCCCAATACCACAAAGAGACGAACATTGAAGCAATGCCATAAACTAGGAGGTGCAATTGAATGAGGATGTTAAATAACAAAAAAGGTTTGAGCACGGTTGTCACAACGCTGATAATCCTAGTTGTCTCAGTGCTGTTGGCAACGGTCGTTACGTTCTACGCCATAAATGCTACAACAACCCGTGTCCAAGAGGAATATCTGCAAATAAAGGAGTTGCATGTTTGGTGTGACAGCGGTGGAGATTCATTAGCGGCCTTTGTTATAACAAATACTGGTGGACGTGACACTGTCATAGATAAAATTACGATAAGAGGAAGAGCGCAAAACTGGTCGAAGATATGCTACTGGAAACCTGATTTTACAGAAGGCGACGAACTGCCATCTAAACTTGAATGGGTAAGCGAGCCATCTGCTCTTAATGAAACCTACAACGACCAAGGTGCACACAACGAGTTCTATAATGCCACAGGTCTAAGTGCTTTGAGTCTGCGTTCCGGCGCAAGCATTGTTATCTACATATTTGATATAGACAACATATCAACCAGTGATATTGGTGTAACTGTTGGTGTAGTTGTCTTCACGGCGAACGCCCAATACCACAAAGAGACGAACGTCGAAGCCTACATACCACCATAAAACACCCTCTCTTTTTATCTTTCCTTTTTCTGTTTTGAAAATGCGCAACATGAGTTATTTTTGATATTGATTTTGTGTTCTTATCTGCTATGTGTAGTTTTGTTCTACACACACCATCTTATCTTATTCGCAGCCTCAAATGTTCTGATTGGCTGTTGTTGGAAAGAGAGGAGACTGCCAAATTTGAATGTGAAGGGCTTAAGGAAAATTGCCAGTTCAAGAAAGGCTTTGGCTATACCCGTCACTTACCTCATACTTTTTGCCTCCCTCATAGCCATAATATCCGTCACCTATGGTTTTGCGGTAACCCGCATAAGTGCAAAAGGCGCAATGCTGAGGGTTTCAGTGGCAAAGCAGAACATGCAAGCCCTAGACGAGGCTATACGCACTGTGGCTTGGTCAGATGGCAGTTCAAAAATCGTCTACATGGAAGATTGTGGAGGGGCTTTTCAAATGCGGCCGAAAGCCAAAAACCTCATCATAAACCTGACGGATGGGCAGGCGTTCTCCCGAGTGGTGTTTAATGGTTCTGTTGGGGAAGCCCTCTACATGTTTGAGGGTTTGGCTGAAAGCCAAGAAGGCACATATGTTAGGGGAGACAGCCGAACAATAATAAGCCAGAGCGCCTTCACGGTTACGCAGCTCTACTTTGAAAGGGATGGAAATGCACAACAACTTGTCCTATGCTATAGGCCTTTGGCAACGGTTTTGGCTGCCGGCACAAGCAATGGGAAACCGTTAAACATCATACGCGTCTACATTATAAGCCTAGCCTCTTCCCAGACGCTTTCGCTTTATGGAAGCTTCAACCTAAAGGTTTCAGCGTTGAACACTACCTCAACAGTTGAGCTTTTCGAGTTCAACAGTTCAGTCTCCTCCCTTGCCCTCGAAGCCCTCTCAGAAGGCGCTAAAACAACTGTTTGGCTGCCGATGGAGAGCACGGCTGAAGGCGCCTTTGTAAGCCTCGAAATCGTCGTCTGCAACATACAAATTAGGAGGGTTAACGCCTAAATGCCAACCATAACGCCAAGCTACCTATACACTTTCTTCGCTATAATTGCTGTAAGCGGCATCCTCTTGGTCTCCTTCATGAATTATGCCAATGCCATACGCTTCTCGTCGGAAGTGGGCAAACTGAAGGATTTGATGGATTCCGTTGCGGCTAAAGCCACAGAACTCATAAGCCTCACGAAAGCGACAAGCGCCACAACAGAAGCCTACATTCAGGCTCCAGCAGCCATAGGTGATAGGCAGTACTGGCTCATGCTTAGAAACGATTCTTCAAAGGTTTGGCTTGAAGGCGGAATGGGAAACACGCCTAGAGAAGGGGCTGGAGTGCGCGTTTACCTTCCAAGCATGGCTTTGGCTTACGGCTGTTATGTTAGCGGTTATGGGGCAGTACGCCTCAAATGTTCTGTAAATCATGATGCTGGAATCCCCGAGGTTCAACTTTCAAGTTTAAGCCTAAATGGAGGGTGAAAGTTTGAAGTTTGCATTAAAACTTAAGAAGGGCGGAGCCGCGGAGGCGGAGGAAGAATTTAGGGATTTAATGAAGGAAGAAGCCGAGCTTGCCGGTTTCATGGAAGTTCAGAAGTGGAGTGTTCCTGAAGGCTATGTGGAAGTGGAATATTACCCGCTGAAGCCTCCCTTCTCATATGCAGCAATAATACAGAATGAGGAGACCCTTGAATACCTATACGTTCTGGACGAGTTGCCACTAACAAAGGAAGAGCGGGAAGGCTACTTTAGGCTAAGAAACATTCTAGAGTTTGAGCTGCAAGCCCCAGAGGGCGAGGAAACCCTTGCAGAATCTTTTAGGCGTCAGATGCCCCAAATCCTCGCAAAACACCGCAAGGTGCTTGAGGGAATATCCCCGATAGGCGTGAGGAAAATCCTCTACTACCTTGAAAGGGACATTGTTGGATATGGAAAAATAGACCCGCTTATGTATGACGATTATGTTGAGGACATTGGATGTAGCGGTGTAAACAAGCCCATCTACCTTTGGCACCGCAAATACGAGAACATCAAGACAAACATTGTTTTCAGGGATGAGCAGGAACTGGAAGACTTCGTGATGCGGATGGTTCACAAGTCTGGAAAACACGTTAGCATAGCCTTCCCAATAGTGGACGTAACACTGCCCGAAAAGCATCGCCTAGCCGTATCCTTTGGCAAAGAGACAACCCCCTATGGAACAGCCTTCACCATAAGGAAGTTCCGCAGAGACCCCTTCACAATAATAGACCTCATAGAGAACGAGACGATAAACGAGAGTATAGCCGCCTACCTATGGCTTCTTATGGAAAACAAAATGTCAGTGATGATTATTGGGGCTACTGGTGCTGGAAAAACAACAGCCCTAAACGCCATTGCATGCCTCATAAAACCCAGCTACAAAATAATCTCCGTTGAAGAAGTAGCCGAAATAAACCTACCCCACGAAAACTGGACATCAACAATTGCACGTTCCGGCTTTGGAACAGAAAGCGAGGGCGAAATAACCCTATACGACCTAATTAAGTCGGCGGTTCGCCACCGTCCAGACCTAATAATTGTAGGCGAAGTCCGAGGAGAAGAAGCCTACGTGCTCTTCCAAGCATTAGCCACTGGGCATGGCGGCTTGTGCACTCTCCACGCTGAGGATGTGGACACAGCCATAAAGCGTTTGACACAGCCACCCATGAACATTCCAACTTCAATTATTCCGCTCATGAACTGTGTAATCACCGTTAAGCATGTCAGAACACCAGTCTTCCTAGAATCTGGAAGGAGGCTTTCAAGTAGGAAATTCATAAGCGTGACGGAGATAAAGGACTATAATAGTTATCAGGAAGTTTTCAGTTGGAACCCGTCCACAGACACTTTTAAGGAGAATTTGGCTGAAAGCTACCTGCTTAAAAGGATGGCTTCAAGCCTAGACATCCCGGTTGAAAGGCTTATCGACGAGTTGGAGTACCGCAAACGGGTTTTAGCCCACATGGTAGAGCACGGCATCCGCGACTACAGGAGCGTAAACAAAGTCCTAAGCAAGTACTACAACAATCCAGAGCTCTTTCAAAGGGAGTTCTTAGGAAAAGGCGGGTGGTGAAAACTTGCAAGTACAAATTCCAAAGCCTAAAATTTTTGGGCGAATGTTAAGCCGCTTCACAGAAGAGGACACAAACCAAATAAACCGTGAACTGCCCTTCGCCGCCCTGCTCTTCACAATATTGGCTGCCAGCGAGGTAACCCTTTATGAGAGCTGGAAAAAGCTTTGCGCCATAGACCATTTGCCACAGTTCAAGAAAGAAGCTAGGGAAGTTGTTAGACAAGTTGAGGTTTTGGGGTACGACCCGCTAACGGTTATGCAGAAGAGGGCTGAAAAGACAAAGTCTAAAAATTACCGCGAATTCCTCTTGGGCTATGTTTCGGCTGTTAGAAGCGGCGGGAACATTGTAAACTTTCTGAAAAGCAAGCTCCGCTCAATCTTTGATGTTCAAAGTGCCGCTGCCATCCGTTCAATAGAGAGACTTGGCACCCTTGTGGAAGCCTATGCAGTAATGCTAATCGTTACCCTATGCTCCTACATACTTTTCATAGTTTTCTCAGCAACATCAATTTTTGAGCCTACAAAAATTGCGGGGACGCCGGGAATCTCCACAGATGTTGTTTGCCTCCTAATATTCGTCTTAACACCATTGATTTCGCTGGTTTTCATGATAATCGCCCATTTGGAGAGGAAAAGCAACCTTGTTGGGCTGAAAACGCCCTACAAAGTTGCAGCAATAGCCATAATAGCCGCCAGCGTTTTCTTAGCATCCGTTTTCATGGCTCCCCAGCTTCAATTTCTTAGAAACCCGCAAATTCTGCCCCTCGTCTTAACCATCTGCCTACTAACAGTTTCGATTCCTCCAGCGATAATCTACATGGAAATTGCCAGAATAAACAATGCTGCCGAAAACGCCATGCCAAGCTTCTTGAGGGATGTTACTGAAGCTAGAAAAACAGGGCTTTCGCCAGAAAAGAGCATAGTTCACGCTGCAAAACGTCCCGGCTATGGAAAATTCTCAGAAGTTTTGAGGCTTATAAGAAGCCAGATTGAATGGGGTGTGCCCTTAAGAAAAATATTTGCAAGCATAAAGAGGAAGCTTCAAACATGGCCTGTTCTGGTGAACTTCCTCATCCTTGTTGAGACCATTAAAATGGGCGGGGGCTCAAGTGTGGCCCTAGAAATATTGACGGAGTACAGTGAAAAACAGAAGGATGTGGAAACGAACAAGAAGTCTATGCTTAGGCCCTATGTTATTTTGGCTTTCATATGGAGTGTCCTCATAGCCCTAACAACAACAATGGTTGCCTTGACGGTTTACACGCTGACAAGGTTGTCACTTCCAGGCGCCACGCCTATGTCCTTTATGGTGATGCAGGACCAGATGAGCCTCTTCTCTTTGGGCATACTGGTGCAGTGTTGGCTTTCTGGCTTCTTTGTGGGTAAGGTTAGCGAAGGAACTTTTGCCGCTGGTTTCAAGTTTTCAGCCATGCTTGTCTTAACAGCGCATGTTTCATTGGCGCTTTCCCAGAGCTTGTTGGGCGGGATGTTTGGGCTTGTTTAATAGAATGTAATGTCATTAAAAGGTGAAGCATTGTGCCGGCAATATCCATCGACACTTTTTTCGCATGTTCCCTAATGGTTTTGCTTGTGCTTTCAGCTATGACTACTACATCCAGCCTCCTCTATCCGCCGATAAGCAACTCTTTCGGCGATGAAGCCTTCACAAGGTATGGGGAAATCGCCAAATACATATTGCTGAACACTGGAAAACCCGTGGATTGGGGAAAGAATAGCCAAACAGTTCCAGAAGATTTTGGTTTGGCAGATGCGGATGCGGCGGACCCCTACACGCTTGACGTAGATAAGGTTTCTAGGCTGAGTGGCGAAAACCTCCACGTTTTAAGCTATGCCCAAATATACACTAGCCTAAAAATTCCAGACGTATCCCTCAGAATTGAGATAAAACCCCTCTTTGAAACCTTTGTCAATCTAACGGCGACTTATGAAGGCGAAGGCGAAACCACCTACGAGTTTGAGGTCGAAACCATGCGAAGCGGCGTTAGCGTCCCAGCAGAATTAAGGCTTTATGTTGTTGCCGAAAACTGGCTGCAAAACTTGGGCGTCCACAGCTCTGACGGCAAAATCTGCCTAAACGTGACCATTTCAAAAGACGTCGGTGGACCCGCACTGCTCGTTGTTCTGGCAAAATCCCGATGCAACGCAAAAATAGTCTCTTTTGTCGCCTATGCCTTCGCCCACAACTCCCAAAACCCAGAAGCGAAAGGCAGCTTTTTGAAGCTTTCTCCACTAAACCATACGCTCACTGTTGTGCCTAAAAACGTGGACACAACCTTGACGGATGTTTATGCCCTAACTTTCAATTACGCTTCAACTTTAGAGCAGACGACTAGCCAAAACCAGTCCATCGCATTTGCTATTCCAAGGTTTTTGGATTCAAGCCCAGCAGTGCTTGTTGCCACCGGATGGAATTCCACACGGTTCTTTATAGAATGGACTGTTTATCCGCAGATTCCAGTGGCTGTGGGCGTAAGCCCATCAGGATCCGTGAGCCTAGCGGATGTTTACGCATACACTTTCACAGTCGCTATAAACTCTGTCTTTTACCGTTGCACAGTTTGGATTGGGGGACCAAAACAGTGAGAAAACAGAGGAGAGGGCAGATAAGGATAATTGAGGCTTTCCTAGCCGTCTTGATAGTCTTCTCCTCGTTGGCTATTTCCGCAAGCCTAACAACAGAGCATAAAACTGTAGAATCCAGCGACTTAGCATCCGTTGGGCTTCAAGCCCTAATGAAGCTGGATTCTGATGGAAGCTTGGGCGCCTACATAGACAATGGAGAATGGTCTAAACTGCGGGAGACTTTAAGCCTCCTCCTTCCAGAGGGCGTAATCTTCAACCTAACAGTTTACGATGATGAAATGCGGCAAATAAACACGGAAGCCATAGCAAATGGCGAATTAAACAGCCAAGAAGTAGCCTCAATAAAATATGTTTGCGTGAGCCAAAACCCCAACTTCAAATGTTATGTGGTGCAATTGCGTTTAGCGGTGGTTAAATGAAGAGGCTTGAAAGGCTGGCGAAGGCGAAAAGTTCCGGTCAGCTCTTGATAGTGGCAGCCCTAGCCATAGCCATACTGATAGCCACAACAACAGCCTACGTCTACGAAGTCAGCAAGGAAAAACCAGCTACAACGCAAAGCTATCCAGCGGCTGATTTCATTTTAGCCATAAAGCAAGGCACAAGAAACGCCGTTATAAGCGCATTAGCAAACGCCTCAAACGGTGGAGAAAAAACGGTTTTGGCTTCAAACCTTAACAGATTAGCCCAAACCCACAGAAGCCTAAACGCTTATGGACTCTATCACTTGTCCTACACTGTCTTAAACGACGCGCATTATATGGATGGCGTTTGGCTCTCATGGGAAGACACCTACGGATTGGGCATATCAAGCGCTTACGCAAACTTCACGCTGAAATTTTACGGCTTGACAGAAGAAACCACTTTAAGCTATGCCATAAACATAACAACAGCCATAAGGCTTGAGGGCTACTACACGCCGAATGGTTCTGGAAAAATCGTCAACCTAACATGCCAAGTCTTCAATGAGGGAAAACCAGCCCTGGCCAAAAACATAACAGTTTATTATGAGGTGGATGGAAGCTGGGTTCCAGCCAACTCTTCGAATAGCCTCTCCATAACCGATTATGGCAATGGCGTTTACGCCGTATCCTTCACAATAAGTGCGGACTCTGGCGCTGTGCAGGTTTCAGTACATGTTCATGATTTGCGAGGCATATTTGTTAAGGCAAATGTGACGTGTAACCATGTCTAAAATTGGTTTCTAGCCAGATTTTCGTGTTCCTTAAATATGGATGGTGCCACTTCTAAATTGGAAAATGGCAGAAGGCTTGTGGCAGTATGAGCGAGGCAAAGGCTTGGCGCCACATTTTCACGCTTTTAAAATTGGCGGAGCTGGGAGCCCACCGTAGAACAGCCAAAATCTCAACAGAATACTTGGCGAGGAAGCTTGGCGTCTCCCAGCAGTCGGCATCCCGCCACCTAATAGAACTTGAACATAAAGGCTGGATTAAAAGGACAATGACGCCGGAAGGATGCCTAATAAAAATAACGGATTCGGGCGTGGCAGAGCTTAAGAGGCTATACTCAAGCCTACGCTTCCTAATGGAGGCTGCCTACCCGCCATCAGTAACCCTTGAAGGCGTGGTCTTCACCGGGCTGGGCGAAGGCGCCTACTACGTGACAAGAGACCCCTACCGGCGGCAGTTTATAGAAAAACTGGGCTTCGACCCCTATCCGGGGACGCTGAACTTAAAACTTGTAACGGACTATGATGTTAAAACGCGTTCTGAGCTTGAGGCTTACCCCGCCATAGAAATTGAAGGCTTCAAGAACGAAAACCGCACTTTCGGACCAGTGAAATGCTATCCCGCAATAATAGAGAACAAAGTGAAGGGCGCCCTTGTCTCAGCCCTAAGAAGCCACTACGACGCATCAGTTATTGAGCTGATAGCGCCAATATGCTTGAGGAAGCATCTCTCGCTAAAAGACGGGCATAAGGTTAAGGTGGAAGTTTTAACCCTCCCCTAAGGTTTTGCCTTATTCTTCCCGCCTTTTATAATGCTCTATGATTTTCTGCTTAATCTTAGAAGAGCTGTCCAACTCATCCTCGCCAAACTTGCCAATCTTAACAACCTTGACTTTAAGCCCCTTCTCCCTCACATAGTCTTTGACGGCTTTCTCCATCCCATCTTGGTCGTGGCCCACCGCTATAATGTCGGGCTTAATCTTCTCGATAACCTTGCCTATGTTAAAGTCCTCATAGCCCAAAATGGCTTCATCCACAACCTTCAGAGACTCCACCAGTGCCCGGCGCTGGTTTTCAGGTATTACTGGCTTTGAGCCTTTACGCTTTTCAACAGTGCTGTCCCGCGCTACAATAACGATTAGCTCGGCGTTTTTCCCGCCGGCCTTTTTGGCTTCTTCAAGGAAACGTACATGCCCAAGGTGTAGAAGGTCAAAAACCCCGGAGGCCAAAACTATTTTTCGCTTTTTTCTCCGTTTTTCGCTTTTTCCTTTTTCCTCGGCCATTCAAACTTCACCATTCCCAACATTTTTAAGGCGTCCAATAAGCCTTCACAGTAAGTCACAGAAGCGAGGCTGACCTCAAGTTTTCCCTCATCCCTATAATACTTTGCGTCTTGCAGATAGGCTTTTGCAAGCTCCAAAATCCGCCTAACATCGTCTATAGAAAAGCCAGCAAAATCCTCCACAACGGTTATTTCACTGAAAACTTGGTCTGCAGAGGCAATATATTTTGAGACCAGCTGGCTTAGGCTCATTCTACCAGCTCCACAACACTTGAAGGCGCGCCGGCAAGCACAATTAGGGCTTCAGCCTCCATGAAGTGGAGTTTTCCGGGGAATATGAGGCTGTATGGCGGACCTCCAAAATCGTAGCTTAAAAGTTCGTTGACAAGGCCAGCCTTAACCGTTGGGTTTGGGCTTCCAGCTCTGGCTACTCCAACAGCAAGCGTCCTGCCAGTCACAACGCCCATTTTCCGCTTTTCCTCAACCTTTAAAAGGATTTCAAGGGCTTCCTTGACGCCTAAAAAGCGGTTTTCCTCCACGTTTATGTCCAGTAGGCAAAGGGTGTGAAGCCCGATTTCCTTGTTTTGGGCTATCACCATGTAGGGGGTTTCCGAAAAGTTTTCTGGAAACGGGATAGTAACGCTTTTGCCAAACTTGTAATTGTGCAAGCCAGACAAGCCCACAGCAGCTGAAATTATAGACGCCCCGTGGACAACACGGGTTTTTATGCCGCGTTTTTCAGCAGCAATTCTTAAGGCTATATGCGTAGTTGCAATAAACGGATCGCCTGGAACAAGCAAAACAGCCTTCCCATGCTCAGCTGCCCTCAAAACAACTTCGCCGTTCTCCTCCTCCAACTCTTTTCGAGAAACAACCCGCAAACCCTTGCCTGCCAAAGCCTCAAAACGCTCTAGGGAAAAGTCGGGCAAAAGGCTTGTGTAAAGCTCTATGAAAACGCTTTCGGCACCCCTAACCTCCTCTAGGCCTTTAAGGCTTATGCTTCCCTCATCATGCAGGCCGACACCAACAAACACAAGCTCACCCAAACCAGAGCCCTCAACACACGCAACAAGCAAACCTTTAAAGCTAAATTTATAAAAGCGTTATCAAATCCATATCACACAAAGCAAACACGAAGGGCCCGTAGCTCAGTAAGGTAGAGCGGCGGACCAAACCGCTGCGCGGGGTGGGTTGAGGCTCTTAACCCGTAGGTCCCGGGTTCAATTCCCGGCGGGCCCGCCAAAAGCATCAACAATATAGCTAGTAACTCGGGAATTCGCCAGAAACCCAATCAACCATTCTGGAAAAGAAAATAAGGACGGGCTGCTGTTCAGAAATATGGGGTAGTCGTCTAGCTTGGTCTAGAGTTTCTATGGTGAATTCTCCCGCAAATCCCTTCTTTTTCTGTTTTTGGGTTTTTGTTTGGTTTGTTTTGTTGTTTCGGGCTTTATTTTTCCTTTGAGGT
>Ga0315298_1004644_pt1 | contig 20323 bp, 18 predicted proteins | sample WHS_1_MG_FD_203077 | JGI IMG/M metagenome (GOLD analysis project Ga0315298, IMG submission 203077) | Extremophilic microbial mat communities from Washburn Hot Springs, YNP, Wyoming, USA - WHS_1_MG | ecosystem: Environmental > Aquatic > Thermal springs > Hot (42-90C) | place: USA: Wyoming...
GTGTAATTTAGAACATTAGAAGGTGAATTTAAAAGATTCTCCTTTGAAGAAAATATTCTGAATGTTTTTTAGTGTTTTCTTATGCTGCATTGGAGAACTTTTGGGCAGATTAGGCATTCATCCGGTACTGGCATCCCTCTCGGGATCGTATTTAGGAATCCCATGTAATGGGCGCATTTTGCTGGCGACTCAAAAACCTTTGGGTACTCTGCTGGTTTTACTCCTATAATTTTCATGTTGTCAACAACTACATCAAGCTTCGACATGCAGTAGGGACACGCATAATACGTTTGCCTCGGTATCGTTGAGGAGTCTGTTAAAACTGTGGGCTTGGAAAATGTTTTTCCGCAACCCTTGTATGGACACCTTAGTTTTTCTTTGCTTAAGCGTATGAGCGGCATTTTTCTACCCTTACCCTAATGTGTGCTTCACTTTGAATCGATAATATTAATATTTAATAAACATTTCTGTTCACGCGCACAACAAAAATACAGAACAAGCCTCGGGCGGAATTTGAACCTCTAGTTCTGGTGCCCTCACTTTCTTTTTCGGGTTTGTTTTTCATGTGAAGACACCGTTTGGATATTATTGCTGTGGTTTGAGTTAAAGTTTTCTTGTTTAGTAGTGTTCATGCGGCGTTGCGCGCGCGCATGTCGCCAAACTCGCAGATTTCACGGGCGAACTGGCGGTTCCTAAGCCTCCTACAAAGCTTACGTACAGACGGTATAGCCTCAAAACGCATGAACATCAAAGCCAAAAGCATAGAACACACAGGAAAGCGAGGCCTGCCAACGTCAGAACCCACATACTTAGCCTCAATAAGGCTCACAATTAGGCTTATATCGATATTAGAGAACAATAATTTGAGGGTGTCATCGGGTAGCCCCAGAAATCGGTTCAAACCGCGTTATCACCTCCCTGCGAGGTTGATTTAACTATCCCTTTACACCCTCACCCCTATAAACATAACTAAGCCAAAAACAGGCTTCCCTTAAAGAAAAAAGCCCAAAAAGAATTATTCAACACTTATGTGCGCATTCGTAGCAAGCTTAGAAGAAAGATAAGCGTAAAGTTCCAAATTGTTGCAGCCTGGACTAAACATATTACTGGCAGCCATAGTAACGAGTAGGCGAACAGCTGACTCACCCACTTTGAGCTTTCCTTTAGGCTATAAGCCTATAAGCTTGATTTTTATGATTTAGAATCGATTTGTATGGGTGCTGAAATGGAAAATTTGAAAGCAATTTTCCATCCAGAAAGTGTGGCGGTTATAGGTGCCTCTAGGGAAAGGGGTAAAATTGGAAACAATGTTGTCGAAAATCTTCTGAAAGGAGGCTTTAATGGTCGAATTTACCCTGTAAATTTGAGTGGCGAGGAGGTGCTCGGCCTTAAATCATACAGAAACGTCAGAGACATCACTGGCAAAGTCGATCTGGCTGTGATCGCCGTTCCCGCCAAAATCACAACTCAAGTAATTGAAGATTGCGTTTCAAAGGGTGTTTATGGCGCAATAATTATTTCTGCTGGGTTTAGTGAAATCGGTCTAGAAGGTAAAAAACTGGAAGAGGAAGTTTTAAGAATTGCCGGAAGGGGAGGGGTTAGGGTTATAGGGCCAAATTGTCAAGGCGTAATAAACATGTCAGCAAAACTTTTCGCTTGGTTTGGAGCTATCCCCAAAATGAGGGGGAGTGTTGCATTTATAACTCAGAGTGGTGCCTTGGGTGGCGGACTGATAAGCTGGGCTAATGAAGAAAGTATTGGTTTGTTTAACATTGTTGTAAGTTTAGGAAATAAATGCGACGTTGACGAATCAGATTTGTTGCAATATTTTGCAAACGAGGATGACGTTAAAAGCATAATGATCTACATGGAAGGAATTAAAAATGGAAGAAAATTTCTTGAAACTGCAAGAAAGGTATCGCAAATAAAGCCTATAGTGGCTTTAAAGGCAGGGCGCTCTCCTGTAGGCATTAAAGCCGTTGCGTCGCATACTGGTTCTCTTACAACTTCTGATCAAATATTTGACGCAGCCTTTAAGCAATGTGGAATTATTAGAGCTGAGTCCGTGGAAAAAATGATCGATTATTCTATAGCTCTTTCAACAAGCTCTTATGCTTACGGAAAGAACATAGCTATAATAACCAACGCAGGAGGCCCTGGAGTAATTGCTGCTGACTTGTGCCATGAAATAGGGTTAAATTTAAATCCATTTTCCCCTCCCGTAAACGCGAAACTTAGGGAACTTCTTCCACCACAATTCTCTATTGGGAATCCGGTAGATATAACTGGAGATCCTAATCCGGAAAGGTTTAAGGTTGCTTTAGAGACTGTGCTTGGAGACAATTATGTAGATGGCGCGATTGTAATAGTAGTTGGTCCTTTAAAAGGTGGCGAAGAAGTAGGGAAAATAATTCAAGATGCTAAAAAGACCTATAAAAAGCCCATCGTGGTATGTTGGCTTTCAAGAGAATATGCAGGTGAAGCTCCACGAAAGCTACAAGCAGAAGGAGTCCCTGTTTTTAAAACACCTGAGAGAGCTGTCTATGCTATGTACTCACTAGTCAAATACTGTTTGTATATAAGAAAGGTGAACAGAAGGTAAACAATTTATTTGGCTATTTCGAAATTGTTTCGACTGTTCTATACCATTTCACTTTTGTCCCGAGCTTGGACCGCATTTTCCATCTCATTGATTTAGGTTGCTCCTCCACAACCTTCTTTAAGGCGTCGATTTTTTCTTTTACGACGGTTTTTTCTTTTTCTGATAATACGTCGTATCTATCTATGCCTTTTTTTATCTTCTCAAGGTTCATCGTTGCGGTATAATAGAACCCCCAATCGTCTGATAGCAGTTCTGCAATTCTTTTAATGTTTATTGTCTCATTATCTCCATTCGCCATTTCGTGTTCCAAAATCAAGATTATAGCGTCTTTTAGATCTTTTTCGGTGAAATTGACTACTTGAAGTTTCTGTAGCAAGAGCTCGGCTAATGGCACTGTGGGTTTGTCGATCTCCAATCTACCACGGTAGTCTATTTTGTGGCACATGTACAATTGGTCGAAAAAGATGTCTATTACTATGCCGTTTTTGTTTAGCCATATTTGTCGAGCTCCGAGATGCATCGCCATTGTTGGGACTCTTTCTTTATATCCTAAGGTGTTCAGAAGATTTCTAATGTCCTGTTGGTGCCTCGTATAAGATACAAAATCCATGTCTGATAATTTTCTATCAATTTTCTTGTATAATTCTGCGTTGTTGGTGCAATGTATTTTGAAGGCTATAGCACCCATCAGTCGCATAATAATGCCGTTCTCTTCCGCTTTCTCTGCGAGATGAACCGCTTCTTCTATAAGTCTCTTTTCTTCCAGCATACCAATATGTTATACGGGGTAAAATTTTAATTTTACGTTCACATGGTTTTGGCGCAGAATTTTTATTTTCCTTTGTTTGTTTAGAGAAGGTTTTAGTGGGCTGTTTTTGGCTGTAAAAACGTTTTTATGGTTTAAGGCGACCTGTTTTCTAGCCGTTTCTGAATTAAGTCCTTGAACAAACGTTTAACAGCATCCATGTTTTGGATGAAAATTGTAAACACATCCTGCATACAAAACGTTCAGAACAAGCATAGGATAAGCCTAAAAGCAAATTATTCTACAGTTTAACCTTAAAAATAGCTCTATTCACCAAAACACCAAAGCCATACTTTTGCGCCAAAACCGCTCACATTTTTCGCCGATTTTGCGAGCAAAATTTATATAGAATGTAACAATCCAAGTTGCGTATGAACCGTATAAAAATCTTTCACGCATGCGACATGCATGGAAGCGAAGTTATCTGGAAAAAAATATTGAAAACAAGCATCCATTATGGCGTAAACGTTATCATGATGTGTGGAGACTTAACCGGTAAGGCTATTGTCCCCATAATAAAGCGAGAAGGCGAATGGTATTATGCATTAGGTGATAGAAAAGGCACAATTCATACACAATCAGAATTGGAAAAAGTGAAGCACTCCATACGGGAAAAAGGTTACTACGTCATAGAAGTTACACCAAAGGAACTTGAAGAATTAAAGTCCTCTAAAGCTAAGGAACATGAATTATTCGTTAATCTCATGAAAACAACATTAACAGAATGGCTTAACATGGTCAACGATAGCGTGCCGAAGGACGTCACCGTTGTAGTTAATCCAGGTAACGATGATTTCTTTGAGGTGGATGAAATAATCAAACAGCATGAGAGGGTTATATATCCTCTTAAAAGGGTTATAGAAATAGGTGATTATTCTATGATCAGCTGCGAATACGTTAATCCAACCCCATGGAACACTCCTCGAGAATTGCCAGAAAGCGAACTAAGAAAAGCGCTGGAAAGGGAATTTGAAAAAGTGAAAAATTCTGAAAGGCTCATATGCAATTTCCATGCGCCTCCCTACGATACACACTTGGATATGGCTCCGAAACTTGATAAGAATTGGAAGCCGGTCACTCATTTCGGTGCACCAGTGATGGAGCACGTAGGAAGTAAGGCTGTAAAAGACTTTATTATGGATCATCAGCCGCTCATCGGGTTACATGGGCATATTCATGAATCTTGTGCGTATCAAAAATTAGGGCGAACACTATGTTTAAATCCAGGTTCAGAATATAGGTTCGGCATATTGCGTGGATACGTAATTGAGTTGCCATCCTCTCCTGGCGAGGAAATCAATTTCTGGAGAGTAGAAGTTTAAGAAATTGTAATGATATAATGCCTTCTCCATAATGCCGGATTCTTCTTCACCTTGATTCTTTGATAGTCTATATTGTAAATTTTTATTGGATTGTCTTCGAATGACTCTTTTGCCTTTTGCATTTCTTCTTTTAGAGTATATATTAACTGTTGGGCAAAAATTTTTAATTGATGCTTTGTCCCTTCAAATCGTTGCGCGTTTTCTAAATAATATTTTTCAACGCTTTTTGCGATTGCATAATTGAATATTGGTTCAAGAACCATTAAAATTAGCAATGCTATTGACGCGGTAATCCAAATTATGGAAAAATCGCCGATACTAGTTATTATGGTGAACATAAACGTAGCGAAAGCTAGGAAAACTATGCTCCATACAACAAAACGCAGCAATTCTCTTATCTTAGCAATTTTTTTCAACAGCGGTACATTGAGCGAGGCATTAGCAATCTTTACCATTTTTTCTCTTATTCTTTTCCACTCTTTCTTTATTTCATCTTTAAGCTTGACTTGTTCAATCTCGTTATCTACATGTTTCACGCTCAAAAATAGGTTTATTCTGTAGGAATCCACAACGGTTATCATTTTTTTCAGTAACTCAATTTCCTTGTTCATAATAAAGATTATATAGCTATACGTAGGAAATAAAACCTTGTCGGTGAGAGAATGTCGAAGGACGAAGAGCTTCTATTCGTTCGAACGACCTCCGGTCTCGTCAGAGTAATAAGTCCCTACACAGTGATTTTCCTTGCACTAGCACCAAGCTTATCATCGTACTTCCTAGCGACTTCACCGCAACTAATAGTGAGCTATCCAGGGGTCAATTTACCGCTATTGTTCCTTCTAGCAGGGCTAGTATTAATCATTGAGGGTGTTGGCGAGTTCTTTCTAATGGTAACAATGCCTCGCTCAGGTGGCGACTACGTTGTCTTGGGAAGAAGCTTAGGGCCGTTTTTTGGAGTGATGGAAGGTTGGCGTGCAACCTTGCAAAACCCCATCAGTTTAGGTTTCGGAAACTACATAGCCGCATACACAATTCCGGGTTTCATAAGCCTCTTGGGCGTTGTAATGAAAAATTCTGGCACGGTCGCGTTAGGTTCAGCGCTTTCCACCAACCAATTGTTCATAGTAGGTATGGCTATAATATTAGCAGTCATCGGAGCATTGTTTGACCTTCTTGGACCTAAAATCATGTCGCGATGGATGTCATTCTGGGGAATAGTGACTCTCATAGGCTTGGTTGTCATGTGGATACTTGCGCTTCAGAACCCTGCCGCAACATTAAAAGACAGATGGGATGCCGTGTGGGGCACTGGCGCTTATGATGAAGTGGTTACAGTAGCTCAAGCAAATGGATGGAGAGCTGCGGCGTTTAGTTGGGACTCAATGTTTAAAGCGCTTTTCATACCAGTTTCGATGTTATGGCCTTACAATGCTATACCATTAGCCGGAGAGGTCAGCGAACCTAAAAAGAGCTTTCTTATAGGGGCTGTCGGTAGTGCAGTTGTCATGTGCGTGGTTACAACACTCACTGCCTGGAGTTACATTTATTCCTACGGAGACTTTGCTTCTCAATATTCCTATGTAATATTGAAGGGTTATGGCAGTCAATTAACAATAAATCCGAGGCTTTCGATTAGTTATCCAACATTTGCAGCGATGCTTGCTTCCCAGTCTCCTGCGCTTGTTGGTTTCTTGGGAGGTCTAGTTGTATGGTCGAACTTTGGAAGAATGCCCTCATCATTCTTCTGGACCACCAGAAACGCATTTGCAATGGCTATGGACCGCTTTGCCCCAGAGTGGTTCACAAGAATTTCACGATGGCACTCGCCAAAATACGGTGTGCTTTTCTGTTTCTTGCTTGGATGTGGTGCAATAATACTTTGCTCTTACAGTCCATGGCTTGCGGTTGTCAGTCTTCTGGCAATTTACTTCTTCATTAGATTTGAATGGGCTTTATGCGAAATCGTACTGCCTTATCTGAGACGTCACATATGGGAAAGAGGAATGCCGTTGACCATCGGAAAATTGCCTGTGCTTACACTTGTAGGCTTCGTCAACGCTCTAATCTTCGGATTCTTCATACTAAACACCTTCGTAGGAGCCAAGATAGAAACCATTTACGCCTTCCTCCTTACCTACGGAACTGCAGTAATACTATTCATACTCTACGCCCACTGGAACACTAAGAAAGGACTGCCAATAGACAAAACCTTCTACGAACTACCTCCAGAGTAAATCTTATATTCCATAACCCCTCCCTTTTTTATATGGTTCGTAGAAGTTCGTTAGTAATAGAAGGAGTCCAAAGAGCACCATACAGATCATTTTTAAGAGCTGCTGGCCTTACAGACGAAGAACTTAAAAAACCTCTGATAGCAGTTGCTAACTCTTGGAATGAAATAGTTCCAGGGCACATACACTTGGATAAAGTTGCCGAAGCCGTAAAAGCCGGAATAAGAATGGCAGGAGGCACGCCTTTAGAATTCAACACCATAGCCGTTTGTGACGCATTAACTGAAGGACACGATGGAATGAAATACGTTCTTCCCACAAGAGAGGTTATAGCTGACTCCCTTGAATTAATGATACAAGCACATAGATTTGACGCGATGATAGCTATCGGCTCATGTGATAAAATTGTGCCTGGAATGATGATGGCAATTGCAAGGCTCAATATTCCCTCCATAATGGTCACTGGAGGACCTATGCTTCCTGGTTGTTATCACGGTTCTCAAATAACAGCCTTACACGTCTCAGAAGCCGTGGGAAGATTTAAGCGAGGAGAAATACGAGAAGAGGAATTATTAGAAATGGAAAAAAGAGCCTCTCCAGGCCCTGGTTCTTGTCCAGGCATATATACGGCTAATACGATGGGCTGCGTTGCCGAGGCTTTAGGCATTACACTATCGTATTGCGCAACAATCCCGGCGGTAGATGCTAGAAGGATCAGACTTGCAAAGGAAAGTGGGATTCAGATAATGAAGCTACTTGAAGAGGAAATCACTCCCTCCAAGATTATGACTAAAGAGGCTTTTGAAAATGCAATAAGAGTGGCTCTTGCACTTGGTGGTTCTACCAACATGGTTTTACACATACCCGCAATAGCACATGAACTTGACATAAACATTAAACTTGAAATGTTTGACGAGCTAAGCCGAGACACACCATACATCTGCAGGATCTGGCCTGCAGGACAATACACAATGAAGGATTTAGACGACGCTGGAGGAATACCCGGTGTTATGTCTACAATAAAAGATAGGCTTAACTTAGATGTTCTAACAGCTACTGGAGCAACGCTTAGAGAGAATTTGAAGAAAGCTTCGGTTACAAACGCCGAGGTGATAAGGCCACTCGATAAACCGATCAACAAAGAAGGAGGGTTAGCTGTGCTTAAAGGTTCTTTAGCCCCTAATGGGGCAATTGTAAGAATTACCACAGTTCCGTCTTCAATGCTCAAATTTAAAGGAAAAGCCAAAGTGTTCGATAGAGAGGAGGACGCTGTAAAAGCCATCTATAATGGAGATTTGAAGAAGGGCAGAGTCATTATTATAAGGTATGAAGGCCCGAAAGGCGGTCCCGGTATGAGAGAGATGATCATGTCGCCTGAAGCCTTACGTCACATGGGATTGGACGAACATGTAGCATTAGTTACTGATGGACGATTTTCTGGCGCTACTAGAGGACCAGCAATCGGTCATGTATCCCCAGAAGCAGCGGAAGGAGGCCCTATCGCCGTAGTTAAAGAAGACGACGAAATTTTAATTGATATCGTAAATAGAAAACTTGAATTGTTAATTCCAAAAGAGGAAATTGACAAGCGAACAAAAAGTTGGGTTCGTCCACCGTCGACAATTAAAAAAGGATATCTTACAAGATATTCACGAAATGTCTCGTCTGCAGATAGAGGAGCAGTGTTGTCTTGATGAGAGGCTGGGAGCATGGAAATAAAAATCTTAGGTATAAGTGGTAGCCCACGTAAAGGTAACACAGAAATACTTGTGCAAGAAGCTTTACAGGCAGCAGAGGAAATAGCAGACGTAAAAACCGAATTCGTAACCTTAAGAGGAAAAAAGATAAGTCCCTGCCTTGCTTGCTACCATTGTGTTCAAAACAAAACATACTGTATTATTAAGGATGACATGCAAGACCTATTTCCTAAAATAGCTGAAGCTGATGGGTTGATACTTGGAAGCCCCGTGTATTTTCACACGGTGTCTGCACAACTAAAGGCATTCATGGACCGCACCACATGGCTTGTTAAGGCAAAATTCTTTCCAGAAATGCCGATAAAAGTGGACTTTTCAAGGAAAGTAGGAGGTGCTATAGCTGTAGGTTTCGACCGTCACGGTGGAGTTGAACATGCATTAGCCACAATAATTCACTATTTTCTAACATTAGACATGATAGTGGTTTCTGGTTTCACTCCAACATCGTATATAGGTGGCGCTGCATGGACTATGGGCGAATCATCGTTAAAACTAGACGCTGTAAAGGCAGACAATCTTGGACTAGAAGCTTCTAGACAAGTTGGTAAAAGAGTTGCTGAAGTAGCTAAAGCTATAAAAATAGGGCTTAATCAAGTTGGCACAAAATAGGGGGAACCCAAGTTTCAAGTTAGAATTCCTTATGATGAACATGAACATGTCGTTGAAATACCAAAAGAAAACCTTCTAAAAATACTTGTTCCGTCTGATCTACCAAAAATTAAAAATCTGAAAGCAATAGTCAAAAAAGCGTTAAATAACCCCATTGGAACAGAGTCTTTAAAAAACATCGTTGCGTCTCGCCACCCTAAAAAAATTGTGATTATAATAAATGATTTAACGCGGAACGTTCCAGACAACGTTTTAGTCCCAGAAATTGTTAATGAATTATGCAAAAGTGGAGTGCCTTTAAATGATATAGTTGTGGTCGTAGCTACGGGAACTCACGCACCACCTACCATAGAAAGCGTAAAAAAGAGGATAAAAAGCAAAATTATTGAGGATATAAAAATTGAAATCCATGATTGCGACAAAAGCGAATTTGCTTTCATTGGGAAAACAAAATTAGGCAATGAAATTTATGTCAATAAAACGGTTGTTGATGCTGATTTAAAGATAGCCACTGGCTGCATAGCACCCCATATAATTGCAGGATACAGTGGAGGAAGAAAATCGATACTTCCCGGAGTTTCCGCGAGAAAAACCGTAACTTATAACCATACCAAATTTATAACAAATCCAAACGTGCGCCCTGGAGTTTTAGATAACAATCCCGTGCACGAAGACATGGAGGAAGCAGCGAAACTTGTCGGCTTGGACTTTATTGTTAATGTGATATATAATTCAAAAGAAGAAGTGTGTGGAGTTGTTGCAGGAGATCCATTTAAAGCGTGGTATGATGGAGTTAAAACTGCACATAAAATGTTTAAAGTAAACCTTCCAGAGCCCGTGGATATTCTTATTACCAGCCCAGGTAGTAATGCAGCTGGAATTAATATGTATCAGACACTGAGTAAAGCAGTAAACCCATTCTGGCCACTTATCAAGGACAATGGAATAGTAATCTTAGTGTCTCCTTGCAAGGAAGGTGTGGGTGACGTATTCATGGAAGAGTGGATAAACGCTGCATCTTCACCAAGTGACATTTTAGAACGCGTTGAAAAAGAAGGTTTGAAAATCGGTCCACATGTATTTTGGTACACCTGTTATCATATTCTTAAAAGAGCGAGAATATTTGCAGTAACAGATTTACCAGCAAATCTTATTAAAAAGATGTTCATGAAACCTTTTGATACTCCAAGCGATGCTCTTAATGAAGCCCTCCGAATACTTGGACGTAATGTTAAAGTTGCAGTAATTCCTTCATCAGTCAGTATAGTTGCTTCCCTATAAATTATTAAGCTAGATTTTTCAATTCAAAGAAGCGGTGCAAACTCATGGTACATTTAAATAAAGGCCCTGGTGAAGTAGTTCTACTATTGGGTAACGAGGCTATAGCAAGAGGAGCCATAGAAGCTTGTGTGAAATTTGTCACTGGTTATCCGGGCACTCCCGCTAGTGAGATACTAGAAGCCTTGGTTCCCATCGCAGACAAGCTAAACATGTATGTGAATTGGGCGATCAATGAAAAAGTTGCTTTAGAAATGGCTATAGGCTCTGCCTTTTGCGGTGTTCGCTCTCTTGTTGTAATGAAGCATGTAGGTGTAAATGTAGCTGCTGACCCATTAATGACCCTGGCATACACTGGTTTGAAGGGTGGTTTAGTTCTAATTTCAGCTGATGACCCTCAATGTCATACCTCACAAACAGAACAGGACAATAGACATTATGCCATGCTTGCAAAAATACCTGTTTTGGAGCCAGCAGACCCAAACGAAGCGAAGGAAATGTGTAAAGAAGCCTTCAATCTATCCGAAGACCTTGAACTTCCAGTTATGCTGAGGACTACCCCACGGGTCAGCCACACAACGTGTCCCGTAACCCTCGGTGAGATAGTTAAGAAGGAAGTTAAACCAGTTTTCGATAAAAATATTGACAGATGGGTGTGCGTAGGGCCAACAGCTTTAAATAGACACAAGTGGCTTGAACAGCAACAGTCTAAAGCCAAAGAACTACTTGAAAAATCAATTTTTAACAAAGTTATTAGCGAGTCCAGCGATATTAAACTTGGAATAATAACCGTTGGTGTAGCATACACATATGTTCTTGACGCTTTGAGAAGAATAAATAAAAGCGTTAGCATACTCAAATTGTTCGGTTCTTTTCCATTACCTGAAAAGGTGATTGCCAATTTCTTAATAGGAAAACGAAGAGTTTTGATAATCGAAGAATTAGATCCCATACTTGAACAAGCTGTTAGGGACATATCCCATAAGCATGCTATTCCAGCAAAAATCATGGGAAAATTTGATGGACTCTTGCCTTTAGAGGGAGAGCTAACTCCAGATCATGTGCAGTCAGCAGTCCTTTCTTTCCTTGGGAAAAGCCGAAAACCGAAGATAACTAATTTCTACAAGCAGAGCCTTCCTGTTAGACCTCTTTCTTTCTGCGCTGGATGCCCACATAGAGCTACCTATTACGTGATAAAGAAGGCGTTATCGCAATTTAAAGATAAAAATTACGTTATTTTAGGCGACATTGGCTGTTATACAATTGGTAAATTTGCACCTTTTAAGATGTTAGACACTTGCTTGTGCATGGGTGCAAGCATAGGAACCGCGTTAGGATTTGCCTTACAATCCGCATACGACCATGTAATAGCAGTTCTGGGAGACTCAACATTTCTGCACAGCGGAATACCTGCACTAATTAACACTGTTTACAATAAAGCAAATGTGAAAGTGCTGATTTTAGATAACGAAGAAACCGCTATGACTGGACATCAACCACATCCAGGTGTGGGTCTAGACGCCAAAGGAAACATGCTAAAGAAAGTGGCTATAGAAGATGTCGTTAAAGGATGCGGTGTAAATTTTGTTAAAATAGTGGACCCATATAATCTTAATTTATCCCTTGAAGTTATTTCAGAAGCGTTGACCTTTAATGGACCTGCAGTCGTCATTTTCAGACGAGAGTGCGCATTAACTTATGTGCGGAAACATAAAAATGAAATAAGTCGTTATAGAGTAGATAACACAAAGTGCAAAAAATGCCTCATATGTATAAGTCAACTATCTTGTCCAGCGATCATTAAAACAAAAGAAGATGCCGTAGAAATAACCGATTCATGTACTGGATGCGGTCTTTGTGCAGCGGTATGTCCATCTAAAGCCATTTTCAAGGAGAGCTAAAAATGAGTGAGTATAACTTAGTAGTGGCTGGAGTGGGCGGTCAAGGAATAATACTTTTTTCGCGAATGCTCGCAGAGGCGGCGCTTCGTTCAGGATTTAAGGCAATAGTAGGTCAATCTTTTACAGCCGCGCAAAGGTACGGATCAGTTGTAGCGTTTGTGCGCATTGGCAAGGACGTGTACTCACCGTTGATAGGCACAAACGAAGCGAATATAATAGTAGGCTTTGAGCCATTAGAAGCACTTCGTTATATAAACCTCTTATCACGAAGCAGACTAGTGCTATTAAATGTCAACAAAGTTCTTCCAGTTTCGGTTATACTAAAAACTGAAAAATATCCGGAAATCTCTGAAATTGAAAATATCGTTAAACAAATACGTGGCAGGCTTTTGAAACTGGATGCCACACAAGTTGCCCGTTCTCTTGGAGACGAACGCATCATGAACATGGTGATGCTGGGAGCATTATCGACTGTAAAGAATTTCCCAATAAGCAGTTCTTCTTTGGTTGAAAGTATTAAACGCAACAGCCCCCAAAGTATGGTAGATAAAAACATAGAAGCGTTTCGTGCAGGGAGATGTTTATTGCTGCAACAAGAGCAAGATTTTAATTTTCAATCGAACAAAAATTTAGTTGCTTAAAGTGGTGATGCAGATGGCTGAGCAAAATTCTATAAAGTACCGCGTTATAGCAACTGTGATAGATGTGAGAAGTTGTCCATATTACAAGATCGGAGACAAAATAGTTTTCGAAGAACCCGAAATAATAAAAGAGAAAAGCAGTAAGCTTTGTTTGTGGGCTCTATCATCCCTCGGATTATACTTCGTAGCCGCTTGCAGAAAAACACCTAAAGAGGACTGGATAAATCTACTTCACGACGTGCAATGTCCAGATCCAAACAGGTACGTCACCTTTAAGTTGACGCGCGAACCAATATAATTAATTGATGAGGCATTTTCATGAAAGTTTTACTTGTAAATTCGGAAAAATGCACTGGTTGTAGACTCTGCATGTTAGCTTGCTCGCTAAAACATGAAAAATCTTTTAATCCGTTAAACTCTAGGATAAGAGTAGTAGAAGATGAAGTGCTAGGCGTCTATGCACCATATGTATGTGAGCAATGCGGTGAGCATGCGTGTGTAGACGCTTGTGCTGTTAACGCTATAAACTACGACCCAAAAATGGCGATCTTTAGAGTTAACGAAGACAATTGCGTTGCATGTGGAAACTGTGTGAAAGCATGCCCTTACGGTGGCATATTTTTGGGTTATAATGGAAAAGCATTAAAATGCGATCTCTGTGAAGGTTCCCCTGAATGTATAAATTATTGCACAGCCAACGCTTTACAATTCATTGAAGTTACAAGAGATGTGATGAAAATGAAAATCAAAGATATGCTTAAAAAATTGGAGAGTGACACGGTATGGTTTTAGCTAGTGCTAGTAAGGCTTTAACAATTGACTTAAGCACTAACAAAATAAAGGTCGAAGATGTCCCTTCCTCATATATTACTCGCTACATTGGCGGAAGAGGAGTAAACGCAGCATATCTATTTGACATGACGGAAAAGGACACGGATCCACTTGGGGAAAGCAATCCGATTATATTTGGCACAGGGCCATTTGCTGGGACTTCCATTCCCACAGCTGGACAGCTTACAGTTACAAGTAAAAGTCCGCTAACAAATCTATACTTTAAATGCAATTCCGGCGGCCACTTTGCATCTGAACTTAGGTTTGCTGGGTACACTTACATAATAATCAAAGGAAAAGCTGATAAACCAGTTTACCTATGGATAGATAATGATCATGCGGACATAAAAGATGCTTCTCACATCTGGGGCAAGGATACCAGAGAAACAAATATAATCCTAAGAAAAGAGCTTGGAAAAGATATACATGTTGCATGCATAGGACCAGCCGGAGAAAGACTTGTTAAATTTGCTGGAATAAGCGTATCAGTCTACCATTTTGCGGCGCGGGGTGGATTAGGCGCAGTTATGGGCGCTAAAAACCTTAAAGCGATAGCTGTGCACGGAAATAAAGAGAAGTTAGAAGTTTACGATCCACATTTACTTAGACAACTAGTTTTAGATGCTGTCTCTAAAATTCCTAAAAGCGTTAAGGCTGTCACTTATATGAAATATGGCACATCTGGCTCCATAGACCCTATAAACGAGATAGGTGCCCTTCCAAGCTACAATTTTAAAGAGCCGTCATTTGAGAAGGCTGCTGAGATAGACGGTGTAACGTTGGTTGAGCGGCAATATATTCGCAAAAGAAAGGCCTGCACTGCATGTCCGATGCATTGCCATAAATACTTAACGGTGGACAAAGGAAAGTATCAATGCTATGGAGGTGGACCCGAGTACGAGACACTTGCGGCTTTTGGAGCAGGTTGTGGCATCGGAGATCCAGAAGCAGTGTTGTATCTTCATATACGCTGTGGACTTTATGGATTGGATGGACTAAGCGCTGCTGCCGCAATTCAATGGACTATGGAATGCATTGAAAAAGGAATTTTGTCTAAGGAAGACGTAGATGGCCTAAATCTTACATGGGGAAATGCTGATAGCACAATTGAACTTCTTAAAAAGATAGCCTACAGAGAAGGCTTTGGAAACCTTCTCGCTGAAGGCTTACGCAAAGCATCAAGTATAGTGGGTAAGGATTCGTGGAAGTATGCAATTCAAGCCAGAGGTTTAGAGCAGTCGCGAGTAGATACCAGAAGTGCGAAAGCCTACGCCTTAGCATTCGCTGTAAATCCCAGGGGTCCAGATCATCTACATGCTCAACCAATGGCTGAATTCGGCATATACCCCGAATCAAGAGAACTTGTTAAGCAGTTAAGTGGAGACGTGAAATACGCGAACCCATACATCCCTGATAAGAAGGCCGACCTTGTGAGATGGCATGAGGATATGTTCGCTTTGACGGAGGTTTTAGGTCTTTGTTCTTTTGCAACAACAACTACATACATACTTACACCAGAAACATTAGCAGAAATGTACTATGCGGTAACAGGAGCAAGGATTCAAGATAACGATTTAATGCGTATCGGAAGACGTGTTATAACTTTGGAAAGATGCTTCAACATAAGGGAAGGGTTAACCAAAAACGATGACACTTTACCTTGGAGGCTAATGAATGAGCCAGTAAACAAGGGACCAGCAAAAGGATTGGTAAATTCAAAAGAAGAACTGGATAAACTTCTTCACGAGTATTACGTTCTTCATGAATGGGATACAGAAACTGGAAAACCGACATATGAAACCCTTGTAAAGCTCGAAATGAGAGACATAGCGGACAAGCTTAGAGTGCTTGGAATTATCTCATAATATATAATATCTAAAATAATTTATTCTTAATCAACTTTTCTATTGGAGTATACTTGATGTCAAAACCGAAGTGTTCTGGACCGAACAATTTTATCCCTTTACTTGTTCGCCATACATCGGCACATCTGATCCCTACAACAACCACGCTTTTTCCAATATTCTCATTTATGTTTTCGATCCAGTTTGAGAGACTCTTTGAAGTGGAGGAATCAACAACGCATATCAGATCCGGAGAGGTAACATAGGGTTTATTGTTTAGCCAACTTATTAGAAACTCATTTTTATACCATATTTTCATTTCCTGTCCAACGTACTTGTCAGTACCCTTAAGAGTTATATAACCTTCCATAAAAGCACCTGCCTTTTTTCGCGTCCAGTTCATAACCGTGCCTTTGAAAAGCTCATATCCACCCGAACTTTCAATAAAAGCTTTAACTGGATTCTGTCCTCCTTTCCAACTCTCTTTTATTGCTTTTCCGATTGCAATAGCTTTAGATATAGAATTGTGGACTATCGCGTTTCTAATATTTTTCCCCCTTACAGGTAATCTACAAACTCCACATAATCCACCTGAGGCAATGGCAATCTGTCTACATATATCCTCAACCCTAAAATCGTCAACAGATTCCTTCAATATCATCACATCGCCAAATGGGCTTACAATAGCTAGCGGTGTAGGTGAGATCCCATGAATATTAGTTGTGGATATCGCTATTTCTGGCTTAGCTCTCCCACACGCATCACCATCAATAGTTACTACATCATTCAAAGCTGCAATACACATAGGAATAACAGTGTTTCCAGCCCCGATTTCGCTTGGCAAAAAGGCACAGGGCTTCTCTCCCAAAAATTTGGATAGCTCTTCGACGGCAATAAGTTCCGGATTAGAATGAATTCTCTTAAGCTTTGCAACTTTCCTTTCAATTTCCTCCGTTACTCCTCCACCCACTCGTCCGACTATAACGACAAGCCCATTATCAGGTGCTTCTCTGGGATCAATAAGACGAAATCGTTTCCCTCTTTTTAGAACATTGGCAATCATTTCGGCTGCCCATTCTTGAGGACCACCACCACCGCAACCCATTATTTCGGCACCAATCAACAGACTTTCTAGCTCCGTCCTAGATAGTTCTTTCATTGCAATCACCTAGTGTTATAATATAAATTCATAGAATTAGAAATTTAAGCCTTCACCTATAAAAACTTATTTTCCATAAACTTGGAAACATGAATAAAAAATGCACGCGCATAAGTGTTCATAAAATGGTTTTAAGTCTGTTTTTGATTATTTAGATTTGTTGTGGACCCCTTTGATGAGTGTATCCTTAAATTTCTTGGCGATTGTGAAAAAGAGGAGCTTTTCAGAGCTTTCAAGCATTGTTGGCTTCTCCCACAACACTTTAAGGTTGCACCTCGAAAGCCTGGTGGACAGAGGCCTGGCTTTGAAGGAGAAAATGCCCAGGAGAGGCCATGGAAGACCCACGTAGACTCCAGCCGAGTCAAAGTCGGTGAGGGCTGCTATCTTGGCTCCATATTTTTTGGAAAGTTCAATTAGTTCCTTTGGGTACTCGTTTAAAAAAACCTTTTGAGTCGATAAGCGCTATCCCGAGGCCGTCTGCCCATTTCCTCAGTTTCGCGGCGACGCCCTCTTTCTCTATCACTACCAGAATGACTCCGAGCCTTGCTAGTTGTTCAAGGTTGTGGCATGTTATTGGAAAATCCTTGCCTCTAAAGTATATGCGTGCCCTCGGCTCTGCATATATGCACAATTGCTCCCTTTTAAAACCCATCTGGGCGCTTACAGTTTCAATTAGGCTTGTTATGTAGTTTCTGTCCAGTTCTTCAGGTTTGATCCCATATTCTTTATAAACGTGCGTGTGAAAGGTGTAAAAGAAGCTGGAGCGAGTCCACAGGTTTTTGCTGCACACGTGTCGCCAGCCATACTTGTTTATCTCTTCAAGGCGGCGCTCTAATATTTCCCTGGCGATTTGTTTGTAGTCTTTACGTTTGTTGACCCCGACGCCTGAAAATAGCCGAGCCGACCTTGCACAGGGCATGGGCGATGGCTGCTTTGAAGTTGGAAACGTCGATCCTGGATTTTCCATAACTTTGCCAGACTATTCCGGGCGAAATAAGGTTTAGGAACACGTATACCTTCTTCTTTTTACTCTTGTTCCAAAGGGAGACGTCGACGCCGCATATTTGCCTTAGCACGAAGCTGGCTGATGGCAAAAGTATGGTTTCTCCTTCTTTTCCATCGATTTTTATGGAGAACGCTTGGTTCCAATCCAGAACTTCATAGAATGGGGAAGTTAAGCACGGGGCACAGTTTACAGCATCCACATAGAAGTTGCCCTTTAAGTTTGGGGATGAAAAAGCAAAACATTCCACGGCAAACGAAATCGAGGCTTCACCAAAGCAATACTCCCCAGTTAGCACTTCATACTTATAGCTTTTTAAGGGGCCGAAGCCTTTCTCCAACGCCCCCCTCACAGCCTCCTTCCTCCCTTGAAAGTAGTTTGATGGAGGCATTTTCGGTTGGGCTTTCCTCAAATCTTCGTATAGCCTTTGAATCTGCTCCTCGTTTCTCTTTAGGTCAATTATTTTCATGTTTGGAAAAGATGTGCAGTATCCTTCCCTAAACAGCTTCATAAGTTGATGCGTCTCCTCTTCATCCCTTAATGAGAATATTAGCTGTTTAAACTGCTTGAGGCCGTACCAATGTGCGCTTGCGCGCGCGAACATCTGCATATTCAGGTCCGCACTGCTCACAGTGTAAATGCCTGCTGCTTCGTCGTTTCCCGTGCGCGCTTCCACATATACCGCCTTAGAGCTGCTACTATCCGTTTTATTTACTATCTTCCTCTCCTGCCAATTTTGGGAAGACTTTTATGCCTTCTAACGGAAAAGCGCGTGGGAGAAACGAAACCTCGCGCTTTATACCGCTGGCGCGCTTGCCTATTCTCACACTTCCATAAGCTGGATTTTTAAGTTCTCATGTCTCCATTTTTTGGCGATTGTAATGGGCGAGGACGAGTTCATTGTTGTTAGAAGAGCCGATTTAGTTAGAATGCTTGAGGAACTTGAGGCCTTGAAGAGGCTTTTTGAGGAAACACATTCTGCCCGTTCAACAGAGCGCAAACCATCTGTTCAAGCCGCTCAATCCTCTCAATGATCTCCTGATCCCTACGCCGATCCTCTTCCTCCATCCTTGAAGCAAGTTCTCTGTCGAGGATGTAGCCGCAGAAGCTGCGCCTCACAGCGTCAGGCCCGTTCCTTTTTCCACATCTTGGGCATTGAGCAAGCTTTAGGAAACCATCTGTGCCGCCTGTCTGCTTCATGCCGTGGAGCTCCAACACGGCGTCCTCCAAGTCTCGAGCTGAGAAGTGCACGTAACGCCTCGCCATCTTTGACCCTTGAACCCACCCAGCGTACAGTTCAAGTTTGGACTCCGTGAAAACTTTTGCTAGGCTTGTTAGGGAGGAGTGCCTAAGAAGGTAGGGCCAAACGTTCTTCTTCACTCCGGCCTTCTCTCCAAGCCTCCTCAACAGTTTGCGGAGGTAACCGTAGCTTATGCAACCGCCCTTCGAGTTGTTGCTTAAAGATGCCCATAACGGCGCATCTGCATCCCCTTTCCTCGGATGCTTTTGAAGCCATTCAAGCAGAAGCTTATGTGAGGCAACTATGGGTATGCGCTTCAACCCAGTTTTGCCGTTGACCGTGATTATGCAGTACTCATCCCTGAACGTCACGCTTCCAACCTTCATAGTTAAAAGCTCGCCAGGCCTAAGCGCAGCCTCAAAGAGCACTGAAACCAGGGCTTTGTCCCTTTCGTTTTCAGCCCCTCTTACCATCGCCTTAACTTCTTCAGCCGTTAGAAGCGATTCGGGCGTAACCCTGCTGTCCCTCTCGTCTGCTTTCACCTCTATCCATGACGCTTCAGGCGGAACAGGAGCCTTCCTGTGGCAGCTTCCACACTTCGCGTACTGCAGGAGCTTCTTAACAGTGAGCTTCAGCCCATGCTTAGTCCAAGACCTGTAAGCCTGAGCGTTAATCCAGCCGACAACACCCTCGACATCCGCCCTACTTGCACCCACGGGATCAAATGGAACATTCTTGAACAAAGTGCTCAACTGCGTTGCGTACTTCAGAACCCTTGAAGGCGAAAGGCCTAAAGCCTGAAGATGATCGAGGAACCTGAGCAAAAGCCCTCCATGCTCGAGCCTGGAAAGCCTACGCCTGGCAGCGTCAAGCCTCTTAACACATCCATGTATGTCTGTCATTTCAAAACCACTAGATCCTGAGATCTTTAAAATCCCGCCTATGGAAAGGGCTCCAGAACTAGAGGTTGCAGAGCCTCGGGCGGGATTTGAACCCGCGACCACCGCCTCTTTGTAACTCAAAACTTTACCAAGGCGATGCTCCACCAGGCTGAGCTACCGAGGCAAACCACAAAAAGCTATACGCAACTCCACATTTTA
>Ga0315298_1004645_pt1 | contig 20323 bp, 15 predicted proteins | sample WHS_1_MG_FD_203077 | JGI IMG/M metagenome (GOLD analysis project Ga0315298, IMG submission 203077) | Extremophilic microbial mat communities from Washburn Hot Springs, YNP, Wyoming, USA - WHS_1_MG | ecosystem: Environmental > Aquatic > Thermal springs > Hot (42-90C) | place: USA: Wyoming...
ATTATATTTGTACTGGAGATAGCAAAGGAAATTCTAAAGTAGTATACTTAGATTTAGGATGCAGTTTTGCTTATGCAAAAGAAGGTTTTTTAACATTGCCCTACAAAGCAAAAAGAGTTTCCCAAAGAGAAATGCATAATTTATTGCGTGAACTTAAAGGTTTTATTGTTCAAAATAAAACTGGTGAATTGTTCTCTGCTTCAGATTTTATCGAAAAAATTCCTTCATTGTCATTACAAGTTCTAAACCCAAATGGAAAAAGAAGGGTATCAGACTTTCTCAATGAAGAAGAAATAAGAGAAATTCAGGGGTATTTGGCTACTAATCTGCTTGCTAAAAGAAAAAATTTTATTAAAAAAGGAATAATGGCCTAACTAAAATAAAAATTGCGAAATGCTTATTAAGAGGCTTTTCTTTTTGAAATGATGGAGCTTTATCTTTATAATACGCTGAAAAGGAAAAAAGAGGTTTTTAAGCCAATAAAAGAAAATGAAGTTGGAATGTACAGCTGTGGCCCTACTGTTTATTGGTATCAGCATATAGGTAATTTAAGGGCTTATATTTTTGCAGATATTTTAAAGAGGGTTTTAATGTATAAGGGATATAAAGTAAAGCATATTATTAATATAACTGATGTTGGGCATTTAACTAGTGACGCTGATTCAGGGGAAGACAAAATAGAATTGGCTGTAAAAAGAGAGCATAAAACTGCTCAGGAAATTGCAAGTTATTATTTTAATGTTTTTCATGAAGATTTTAAAAAATTGAATATTTTAGAACCAACAAAATGGGTAAAAGCAACTGAGCATATTAAAGAGCAAATTGAGTTAATAAAAAAATTAGAAGAAAAAGGATACACCTATAAAACAAAAGATGGTATTTATTTTGACAGTTCTAAATTTAAGGATTATGGCAAATTAGCTGGTTTAAAGATTGAAGGTTTAAAAGCAGGAAAAAGAATTGCAATTGGCGAGAAAAAAAACAAAACTGATTTTGCACTTTGGAAGTTTTCAGAAGAACCTGGCAAAAGGCAACAAGAGTGGGATTCCCCTTGGGGAATTGGATATCCTGGATGGCATATTGAATGTTCTGCTATGAGCATGAAGTATTTAGGAGAACATTTTGATATTCACACCGGCGGACAAGACCATATTCCAGTTCATCACACTAACGAAATTGCGCAAAGCGAGGCAGCAACTGGAAAAAAATTTGTAAACTACTGGTTACACGAGGCTTTTTTGCTTTTTAAAGGAAAAAAAGTTTCAAAAAGTACTGGAGGACTATACACATTGTCTGAATTAGAAAAAATTGGATACAAGCCAATGCATTTTAGATATCTCTGTTTGCTAACACATTACAGAAAACCACTTAATTTCTCTTTGGAAAATTTAGATTCTGCTAAACAAGCTTTTGAGCGCCTAAATAATAAGATTATTGAAATAAAAAAAATAAGTCACAAGGGCAAAGACAAAACAGAAGAGTATAAATTAGCTTTTGAAAAAGAAATTTATGATGATTTAAACACTCCAAAAGCAGTACAAATACTTTGGAAAGTTTTAGAAGATTACACTTTTTCAAGTAATCAAAAAATAAAATTGCTTGAGAAATTTGATGAGGTTTTTGGATTAGGAATAAGTGAAATGGAAGAAAAGATAATTATTTTACCTCCTGAAATAGAAAAAATGATAAATGAAAGAGAAAAACTAAGACAAGAAAAAAAATGGGCTGAAGCAGATATTTTGAGACAAAGAATTAAAGAAAAAGGATATTTAATTCAAGATATTCCTGAAGGTACAAAAGTTGTAAAAATCTAAAATTCATAAGAAAATTCTTTATTGACTGATTGCTAATAAAAATCTAGAAAAAAAGTAAAGAAAATGATACAAAAATGTAAAATTTTGAATAACAACAACGTTTAAAAAACAAAATTTCTTCTGAGCTATGAGGCTCCGTAGCTCAGCCCGGTTTAGAGTACTGGCCTTTTAAGCCAGGTGTCGTGGGTTCAAATCCCACCGGAGCCATTTTAATGAAATGCAAAATTAGAGTAAATTACTAAATTTTAAGGTGTTAATCTATCTCTATCTCTTGGAAATAGAACTGCTTCTCTTATATTAGGCAAACCCAAAATAAGCATGGTAACTCTTTCAACACCTACTCCCCACCCTGCGTGAAAAGGCGCACCGTATCTAAAACTTTCTATGTAATCCTTAAAGTTTTCTACCTTTAATCCTTTTTCTTTTAATCTTTGAATTAATAAATCAGGAAGATGAATTCTCTGACCGCCGGAAGAAATTTCCATTCCTTTATAAATTGCATCAAATCCCTTTGATAACTGCTCTCCGTTTGGACCTTTTTTTTCAGATGGCATAATGTAAAAAGGCTTACCGGATAAAGGCCAGTCATGAACAAAAACTATCGTATCGGGATATAATTCGCCTAGTTTTTTTTCAGCTTCTGGACTTAAATCATCTTTTCCAACATGAACTTTGTATTTTTTCATTTGTTCTGAAACTTCGCTAAAAGTAAGATATTTTACTTGAGGGATTTTTAACTCTACGTCATACATTTTTAGTTCTTTTTGATGCTTCTCAATAACTCTTTTTACAATATGCTGAACACATCTTGCAAGTACATCCATAACAATTTTATCATCTGCAAAAGCCATCTCAAAATCAAACTGCCTTGACTCGTTTAAATGTCTAATTGTGTTGTGCTTTTCCGCTCTCCAGACAGTAAATACTGCGAAAACTTTTTCCATTGAACATGCTAACATTTGTTTGTATAACTGGCAACTCTGAGATAGCAAAGCTTTTTTCTCAAAATACTTCACAGGAAAAACTTCAGTTCCTCCCTCGGAACTAGCACCGATTATTGAGGGAAAAATTGCTTCAATTGCTCCCTCATTATACATAAACTCTCTAAAAGCTTGAAGAATTGTAGACTGCACTTTAAAAATTGCTTGCACTCTCTCCCTGTGTAAATCTAAAAATCTGTAATCTAATCTTTTTGGAAGTTCTGTTTTTGAATAATCTGAAACATCAATAGGAAGAGGATGCCCCGCTTTTGCAATTAGCTCGATTTCTGTTGGATTTACTTCTTTACCTCCTGGAGCCTGCTTTGATTTTGTTAAAACACCTTTAACTCTAATTACGCTCTCTCTTGGAATTTTATTCATTAAATTAAATACTTCGTCATTTGTTTGATTTTTTATTCCGCAAATTTGAATTCTTCCAGAAATGTCTCTTAACAAGATAAATCTAACTTTTGACAAATCTCTTGTTTCATGAACCCAACCAAATAATTCTACCTCTCCTTCTCTCTCAAAGGCTTCTTGAATGTAAGTGCGCTTTACATAAGCCATACTTTAAAAACTAAATCAAAAGCATTTTTAAAAGTAACGATTTTGTGCAAGGAAGCAAATCGCTTAATCGCTTTTGGGCTAGGCAGTGGTGAAGTCTGAATTTCCTTTTTTGTTATATTACATTTAGAAAAAAGCAAAGCTCTACAAGTATTCTCTTATTTAAAAAAGTAAGAAGGTTGAGGTGAATTATTAGAATTGCCTCATTAGCCGAAATTGCCGCAGACGAATTTTGAGCAAAGGGCCGTAATAATTTTTCAGATAATTTCCTTTAAATCCATTTTTCTAAAAGAAAAAGTAGAGAATGCAAAGCAATTAGGATAATTAGAGTTTTGGAAGTTATTTCTTTACCAAGTTAAAAAACTCCACCAAGGTTTTTTGATAGATATAACTTCATCACTTTCTGCATTAATTTTTGTTTCAATTTCCATTGAAACAGGTATTATAAATAATATTCTGGTGTTTTTTGTTCCTTTCACAGAGTATATTAGTTTTCCATCTTCTTCTTTTAATTTAATCTCTTTAACATTGCTAATTTCTGTTGCTTTAGAAGGAACATCATTTGGTAAAACATTAATCTGCTTTTTTTCAGCTTCTGTCTTAACAAATAGCTTATTATCTTCAGTTACAAGTTCTGAAGGTTCTATTAAGCATAGTGGTGGTTGTTGGCAACCTTTTTCATCAATTTCTCCAGGAATTATTTTTCCACCTTTACACCAATCTGGGGCAGGCGGAGTTAACTCAGGACAAGAATCAGTAATATTATAATTAATTAAATAAACTCCAGAATCACATTCATCTCCATCGAAATGGATACTTCCTTCAATAATTTGATTTTCTCTAAATACATTTCCTCTTTTGATGTTACTTTCAAAAATTGTAAGTGTTTGTACAGAATTAATTGGATACAATTTAGTACAATCTATTCCATCGTCAGAAGTTACAGAAGAGACACTATTTATCCTTGCATGTAATAAATATTTTGCTGGAATCCTTCCGCTAGGATTACAAGGCAGTAGTTTGTCCTCTGAGAAATGCGCTTTGATATAATCTACTTTAATAATTTTAGCATTTATTTTACAAACTGGACTTGGTGCGGCAGGAGCTGCAAAAATAGAAGTGCTAACTAAAATAATAAATGTGAATATCGAAAAAACAAAAAATATCTTTTTCATAATTAAGTTAGATGTAGCATATTTAAATATATTTTGAAGACTTCAATTAAGATTGGGTCTATTTGCGGCCCGAGAATTTTTACTTTGAATTCCTATTGTGTCTCCAAACGACTAACTGAAGAAGAAAATTATATCGTCCATCTTTATCTTGCTATGTTATTTTATTGAATTCCTAATTAAATTTTCAATGTTCATAAAAATGTTAAGCAGACCCTGAAACTTAACATCTAATCTCATCTGGGAATTAAAGATTATCCAAGCAAGCTTTTTGTTAAGTTATGAACTTGCCTTAGCAAAAAAGAAAGATTTAAAAAGGTAGTTTGCGCATTTTTGTAATCTCTACTTAGTAAAAAGTGTTATACTTCCCTATGCACGTACTACAACCCAAACATACAAAATTAAAAGCCGAAGAGGTAAAGTCACTTTTAGAAAAGTATAATATTTCATTGTCACAATTGCCAAAAATTAAGCGTGATGATCCTGCGTTACCTGCTGATTGCAATGTAGGAGACGTAGTAAAAATTGAGAGACAAATAGGAGACAAAATTTCATATTACTACAGGGTAGTTGTTTAAAGATGGCAAACAAACATGACATTTTAATAAAAAAGTATTTAGAACAACACTCACTTGTGGAATCAAACATTCTTTCTTTTAATGATTTTATTACAAATAAGATACCTCAAATTGTTCAGGAAATAAATGAAAACATAAAAAGCGAGGAAATTGATGTTGTTTTGGGAAAAGTACGTATTGAAAAGCCAAACATTGTAGAAGCAGACGGAAGCACTAATATTGTAACGCCTGCAATTGCTAGATTGAGAAACTTAACATATTCTGCTCCTGTTTTTGCTGAGTTAAGCATTAGATACGATGGACAAAGTGATAGTACAGAGGTGGAAATTGGGAGAATACCTGTAATGGTTAAAAGTTGTGTATGCACAACTGCTGGAATAAGCAGAGAAGAACTAGAAAAGAATTACATGGATCCTTTAGACCCTGGAGGATACTTCATTATTAATGGAAATGAAAGAATTATGATTATGTCAGAAGATCTAGCAGCTAATCAACCATTTATTGAAGAGGGCAAAAATGGTTTAAATGTGAGAATATTTTCCCAAAGAGGCGCTTATAGAATTCCTACAACTCTCTCTGAAACAAACGATGGAATTTTAGAGCTAAGTTTTAGCAGGCTAAAAAATATTCCTGCTGTTTTAATACTAAAAGCTTTGGGATTAATTAAAGAAGCTGAAATTACAAAAGCAATTGGTGTTGAAAATGATTGTTTAATTGTTAATTTGTATGAACATGCCTTAATTCAAGATTCTGAAAGTGCTTTAATGGCAATAGCTGAAAAAGTGGGTATTCAGGGTACTAAGAAAGAAGTTTTGGATAGAATTAAAGAGAGAATTGATTCATTTTTCTTGCCTCATGTTGGTATAGACAAAAGTTCTAGAAAAGATAAGGCCCTTACTTTATGCAGACTAATAAAAATGTACATGCATGCTAAAGACAGGCCTGAAACAAGAACTGATAAAGATCACTATGCGAATAAAAGGGTGAAACTTTCTGGAGATTTAATGTCTGATCTTTTTAGAGTAAATATGAGCATTTTTGTAAGAGATATTCAATTTTCTTTGCAAAAAATTGCTAAACGCAAAAAATTCTATTCTTTAAAAACAATAGCTAAATCTACATTATTTACGCATAGAGTTGAGAGTGCAATAGCTACTGGCAGCTGGATTGGAGAGCGTTCAGGTGTAACACAAAATATGGACAAAACAAATTATTTGGCTATTCTTTCTCAGCTACAAAGAGTTTCTTCTATATTACCTGGAGAGCAAGAGAACTTTATGGCAAGAACTTTGCATCCAACTCATTACGGAAGATTTTGTCCAACTGAAACTCCGGAAGGTACTGAAATTGGTTTAAGGAAAAACTTAGCAATTTTGAGCAAAATTTCAACTGCAATTAATTTTGATGAAGAAAAAATTATAAAGAAATTTTTGGAATTGGGAATAAAAAAAGATGGAGAAGGAGTTGATGTTTTCTTTAATGGGAAGTTTATAGGTTTTGTAGATCACCCAGAAGCTTTTGCTAATAGTGTTAGAGCAAGCAGACGTGAAGGTAATTTGCCAAGAGAAATGAGTATAAGATATGACAAAGGGCTAAATATAATTGTAATCTCAACAGAAGTAGGAAGAGTTTTAAGGCCTTTAATTATTGTTGAACAGGGAGTAAGCAAACTTAAGGATGAGCATTTGGTGATGATTGAAAATAATCAATTAACTTGGGCTGATCTCATAAAAGAGGGGATTATTGAATATATCGATGCTTCCGAAGAAGATAATGCCCTTGTTGCCCCATCTCCTGAAGAAATCACACAAGAAACAACTCACTTAGAAATTCATCCTGTTGATTTGTTTGGTTTAGTCACTTCTTTAGTTCCTTTTGGAAATCATGACCAGTCTTCTCGTCTCAATAGAGGAAGTAAAACACTAAAGCAAAGTCTAGGTGTCTATGCTACAAATTATTTAGTAAGATTAGACACTGATGTTTCGGTATTACACTATCCTCAAAAACCAATTGTTCGCAGCTTTATTTACGATACTTTAGAGGTATATCCCTCTGGACAGAATATTGTTGTTGCAATCATGCCATTTGAGGGATATAATATGGAAGATGCAGTTGTTCTTAATAAAGCAAGTATAGATAGAGGAATGGGAAGAAGCACTTATTTCAGGCCATATAGCTCAACTGAATTAAGATATGCTGGAGGATTATCGGACGAGATTACTATTCCTGACAAAGATGTTGCCGGGTATAGAACAGAAGCAGCTTATAGATTTTTGGAAGATGATGGAATTGCATATCCTGAAGCAGATATGAGCGAAGGGGATGTTGTTATTGGTAGAGTAACTCCTCCTAAATTCTTAAGTGAGGCGAGAGATATTAGCATTCAAGCAAAAAAAGAAGCAAGTGTCGCAATTAGGCAAGAGGAAAGAGGAACAGTTGACTCTGTATTTATAACAGTTGACCAAGAGGGCAATAAAATTGCACAAGTTAGGACAAGAGATTTGAGATTGCCTGAACCAGGTGACAAGTTCTCAACTCCACACGGACAAAAAGGAGTAGTTGGATGGATTGCCGACGATAGAGACATTCCATTTACAGTAAGAGGTGTAAAACCTGATTTGATATTTAACCCTCATGGTATTCCAAGCAGAATGACTGTGGGTTATTTAATTGAATTGCTAGCTGGAAAAGTTGGTGCAATAAGAGGAAAAATAATCGATGGTACTTCATTCACTGGTGCAAAGGTAGAAGATCTTGAAAAAGAACTTGAAGAATTAGGATTTAGTTATGATGGAAAAGAAACAATGTATAGTGGAATAACTGGAAAGAAAATGGATGTAAAAATATACATTGGAAATATGTACTATCTAAAACTAAGATACATGGTAAAGAATAAGATTCATGCAAGAGCTTCTGGAAAAGTTGCGTTGTTAACAAGACAGCCTGTTGAAGGAAGAGCAAAAGGCGGAGCATTAAGACTTGGAGAAATGGAGCAAGAAGCACTTGCAGCACATGGAGCTTCGTTATTATTAAAAGAAAGATATGACTCAGACAAAACAATAATTTATATTTGCAAGCAATGTGGAGGAGTAGCATATGAAGATTTAATTCATAACAAAATTGTTTGCCCTATATGTGGAAGTAACGAAGCAGAACCTGTTGAAATGTCCTATGCATTCAAGCTTTTGTACGACGAGTTGTTAGGGCTTGGAATTTATACTTCATTTGAACTAAAAAATAAATACGATAGATAATGGCAAACGAAATTTATCTCAGAAAACAAGTAAAGGCAATGAAGTTTAGCTTAATTAGCCCTGAACAAATTAAAAAATTAAGTGCTGCAAAAATTGTAACTCCTGAACTTTATGATATAGATGGTTTTCCTGTTGATGGTGGATTAATGGATCTAAGATTGGGGGCAATAGATCCTGGAGTAAGATGTAGAACTTGCGGACAGAGATTTAAAGAATGTTTAGGCCACCCTGGAAGTATTGAACTTGCTCGTCCTGTTTTACATATTAAATATATTCCTCTTATAGAGTTATGTTTGAGAAGTTTCTGCTCTCATTGTGGCAAGCTAACTTTGTCTGAAGAAAAACAAAAAGCTCTTTCTGTCAGCATGCGCGCAAAAAAAGCAAGGGATGCAAAAAAGTGCCCTCATTGCGGAGAAACTTTAGAAAGAGTTCGTCTTGAAAAACCAAGCACTTTTGTGACTGGAAAAAGAAGAATTAATCCTATAGAAATTAGAGAACGTCTTGTTCTAATTAAAGACGATGAACTAAGGAAAATAGGAATTAATCCGCGTACTTGCAGACCTGAGTGGGCAGTGCTTTCTTTACTTCTTGTTCCTTCAGTTACTGTCAGACCTTCAATTACTCTTGATACTGGAGAGCGTAGCGAAGATGACTTAACTCACAAATTATCAGATATTATAAGAGCAAATCAAAGATTGTGGGAAAATTTAAATGCTGGGGCTCCAGAAGTAATTATAGAAGATTTATGGGATTTGTTGCAATATCATGTTACAACTTTCTTTGATAATAATGTTTCAAAAATACCTCCTGCCAGACATCGTTCAGGCCAGCCTTTAAAAACAATTACCGAGCGTATAAAAGGAAAAGAGGGGCGTATTAGACATAACTTAGCTGGAAAAAGAGTTAATTATTCTGCAAGAACAGTAGTGAGTCCTGATCCTTTCATTAATATAAATGAAGTTGGGGTTCCTTTAGAAGTTGCTAAAATCATCACTGTAGCTGAAAGTGTTAACTCAACTAATATAGAATATATTAAAGAGCTTATTCGCAGAGGGGAAAATTATCCTGGAGCAAATTATGTAATTAGACCTGACGGAAAAAGAAAGAGAATAACTGAAGAATTAAAAGAAGAAATATGTGCTGAAATTAAACCAGGGTATAAAATCGAAAGGCATTTGAGAGATGGAGATGTTGTGTTATTTAATAGACACCCTAGCTTACACAAACAAAGTTTAATGTCCCATAGAGTCCGCGTATTGCCTCACAGAACTTTTAGACTGCATCCTGCTGCTGCTACTCCTTACAACGCTGATTATGATGGAGACGAAATGAATATTCACAGCCCCCAAACAGAGGAAGCACGAGCAGAAGCACAAGTTTTGCTTGATGTAAATGCAAATATTATTTCTTCAAAAAATAATATGAACTTAGTAGGAACGCTTGGAGATGCTATAAGCGGTGCTTATACTTTAGGCAAGGACACTCTGACTAAAATTGAAGCAGACCAACTTTTGTATAGTGCTAACATAATAAACAGCATTAAAAATAAGTCTATTGATGGAAAAGAGGTTTTTGCACAAGTTGTTCCAAAAGGAATAGATGTTTCATTTGGAAAAGAAATTGTTGGAAGCAATTCTTTTGGAATAGAAGATAGTCTACTAATTAAGAAGTTAGACAAAGAAGTAGGAAGAGAAAAGACTATTGATGCAATAAATAAAGCATTTTTGTTAGGAGTTTTGTATTTGTCTCGCAAAGGATTTACTATTTCATTTCATGATTTAACTGTTTCTGAAAAAATACGTGCAATGGCTAATAAAGTGATAAACGACGCACATGCTAAAGCTCAAAAAATTATAGAGGAGTATTATTCTGGCACTCTTACTCTTATTCCTGGGAAAACATTAGAAGAAACAAGAGAAACAAAAATATTACAAATATTAAATGACGTAAGAGCGGAAATAGGAAGCATAGTCAAAGCTAACTTCCCACAGGATGCAGAAATCAATAAAATGATTTCTTCTGGAGCAGGTGGAAGCATGTTAAATATTACACAAATTGCTTGCTGTGTTGGACAGCAGTCTCTTTGGGGTAAGCGTATAAGCTTTGGATATACTAACAGAACATTATCCTTCTTTAAAGAAGGAGATTTGAGCCCTACTGCTAGAGGATTCATTACTTCCTCTTTCTTAGACGGGTTAAAACCAAGCGAATTCTTTTTTGGAGCAATAACAGGAAGAGACAGCTTAATGGATACTGCGTTACGTACTCCTAAGTCAGGATATCAGTATAGAAGAATTGTTAGCGCACTTCAAGACCTAAAAGTAGCATATGACTTAACTGTTAGAGACGCTTCTGAAAATATTATACAATTTAAATTTGGAGAAGATGGAAAAGATGTTTCTAAGTTGCACTTGAAAGAAGATGAAATTACTCCAGGAGAAGCAATAGGGATAGTCACTGCACAAAGCTTTGGAGAAGCAGCAACACAAATGGTTCTAAATGTTTTCCACTATGCTGGTGTTGCTCAAATGCAGATTACTTTGGGATTGCCTAGAATGATTGAAATTTTAGACGCTAGAAAACAACCATCTACTCCTTTAATGGAAATTTATTTGGACAAAGAGCACAATGACGAGAACAATGCAAAAATAATTGCAGAAAAAATAAAAGAGGTAAAACTAAAAGAGATTATTTCAGAAATTAAAATTAATTTTATAGACAAAAAAATAGAAGTTTTTCTGGATAATAAAGGTATAAAGAAGGTGCATATGGGACTACCAAAGATTGTGGAGTGCTTACAAGAAAAAGGTTTTGAAGTTAAAGCTGCGAATGATAAACTTATAGTTCATGTTGAAGAGGAGAGCTTTAAAGCAATTTACAAGATTAAAGAAAAGTTAAAAAATACTATAATTTCTGGAGTAAAAGGGATAACCCAAGTTGTTGTGGCTGTAAGAGGTAAAGACTATGTGATTTTAACCTCTGGCTCAAACTTAAAAGATATATTAAATATAAAAGGTATAGATAAAGACAGAGTTATCACAAACGATATCCATGAAATAGCAAGTGTTTTTGGAATAGAAGCTGCTAGACAAACGATAGTCAATGAAATAAAGAAAGTAATTGAGTCACAAGGATTGGATATTAACGACAGACATTTATTCTTAGTTGCTGATGCTATGACCTCTTCGGGGATTGTCAAAGGAGTAACTAGGATGGGAATAATTTCTGACAAGGCAAGTATTTTAGCAAGAGCGACATTTGAGATGCCTGACAAGCAATTCGTTAATGCAACTATGCAAGGGGCAAGAGATGAATTAAATTCTGTAATTGAAAATATTCTCCTGAATCAAGCAATACCTGTCGGAACTGGCCTTCCTGGGCTTCTTGTTCGTGTAACAGGTTCTTTGGTGAATAAAAAATTAGAGCAAGAAAAATAATATGACATTGGTTTATAAATTTAAAAAAATTTAAAATGGGGATTTCTAATCATGACAACAATTGATATGCAAACAATGAGGTATATAAACCTCTTAGACCGAGCTTCGCGTGTAAAAACTCATCACTGCTTTACTTATAATAACACAATTATTTTTGTCGTGCCAAAATATTTTGTAGCAAAAGCAATTGGCCCTAATGCAATTCATGTGAAATCCTTAAATGAAAAACTTGGTAAAAAAATAAGAATTTTAAAAACTCCTGAAGGAATTCAGGATGCAGAAAAATTCATTGAAGAACTTGTTTCTCCTGTTAAGTTTAAGTCACTAGAAATTAAAGAAGGTGTTTTTGTTTTGAGAGCTGGAGACAAAAGCAAAGCAGCTTTGATAGGCAGAAACAGAAAAAGAGAAGAAGAGCTTAAAAAAATTGTAGATGCCTTATTTGGAAGAGATATAAAAATTGTTTAAATTGTCTATTTAAAGTAAAATAATGCATCGCGAAAACATTTAAAAAGCTATTTTTAGTAACGATTACATGGGACTATTCAGTGCAAAAAAAATGATGAAGGATCAGCGCAAATTTAAATGGAGGCAGCGCGCGTATAAAGTTAGAGCTCTCCAACTTAGAAAAAAAGCAGATCCATTGGAGGGAGCATCACAAGCAAAAGGTATTGTTATTTCTAAATTTGAAAAAGAAGCAAGACAGCCAAACTCAGCTATGAGAAAATGCTGCAAAGTTCAGCTTATAAAAAATGGTATACAAGTTGGTGCATTTATTCCTGGAAATTTAGCTCAAAAATATATCGATGAACATGATGAAGTAGTTATTGAAAGAATTGGAGGAAGAATGGGTCGTTCTAAGGGTGATATTCCTGAAATAAGATTCCAAGTAATTAAAGTAAATGACCAGCCTTTGCATTTACTTTGGCAGGGTAAGATAGAAAAGGGCAGGAGATAAAAATGGATTCAACTGAAAATAAATCTGAGCAATTTAAATTATTTGATAAGTATGATGTTTCTTCTATTGAAATTAAAGATCCTGCTCTTAAACCTTACATAAACTTAAAGGCTAAATTGCTTGTAAAATCCAGAGGAAGAAGAAATTTAGAAAACTATGGAATTGTTAAAGTTAATGTTATTGAAAGACTTGCTAATCACTTAGCAGTTCCAGGACATGTTGGAAAAAAACATAAGGTAATCACGAGTTGGAGTTCTGGAAAGTATGCACATAATATGAAGACTATTTTGAAAACATTAGAAATAATTGAAAACCAAACTAAAAAAAATCCTGTGCAGGTTTTAGTAACTGCTATTGAAAATGCTTCGCCTAGAGACGAAATTACAGTAATCGAGCAAGCTGGTGCAAGATACCCTCAGGCTGTTGACACTAGTCCGATGAGAAGAGTCAGCTTGGCTCTTCGTTGGTTAGTTCAGGGAGCTTATGCAAAATCTTTTGGAAAAAAGAAAAAAATTGCTGAAACGCTTGCTGCTGAAATTATTGCGGCTTCTGAAGGAAGCATGGAGAGTTATGCCTTAACTAAGAAAAACGAATCTGAAAAGCAAGCTGATTCTGCCAGATAATTTTTAATTGTGAAAAAATAAAAAATTTGTCAAATGAATAAGTAATTGATAAATATACTATAATTCAATAACAAAAAATTTTGATTACGCATACATCATTGAACAAATACTCAAAAAATAGAAGTAAATGAGATGTGAAATTTGCAAAAAAAGACATTTAGAAAACTTTAAATATAGTTTTTTTTAAATTTATAATAATCAATATGATGAAACTAATGGGGGCAAAATGAATAAAGCTAAAAGGGCTGTTTTAATTTTTGTAGTTGTTTCTTTAGTAATAATTCTCTCACTATTCACAATTTTAAAATATGCAAAACCTACTGGAGAAGTAGTCTATGAAAATTTAACATACGGGGGAATAATATTCTATTATGGCGCAGAGTGCCCTCATTGCGCGAATGTTGAAAAGTATATTGAAGAAAATAACGTTGATTCAAAGCTTAATATAATCAAAAAAGAAGTTTATCATGATAAAAATAATGCTTTGGAATTGCAACAAACAGCAAAAAAATGCAAAATAAATTCAAATGAGATAGGTGTTCCTTTAATTTATTCTGAAGGAAGATGTTACATAGGGGATGTAGATGGAATTAATTTCCTAAAAACAAAAATAGAGGAAATCAAATAATGGTATGCCCTATTTGCACTATTGCAGTTGGCACTGGAGTTGGGGTTTTAAGAGCCTATGGAGTAGATGACTTAATTAGCGGACTTTGGATAGGGGCTTTAATTGTTTCTTGCATTTTTTGGACTCTTGATTTTCTTAATAAAAAAAATCTTCATTTTATTTTTAAAAAAAGTTTAGTTAGTTTTGGATTTTACGCTATTTTTATTATTCCTTTATATTACCTAAAAATAATTGGAATTCAAGGAAATACTTTTCTTGGAATAGACAAAATACTTTTAGGAATAATAGCTGGAAGTATAGTTTTCTTATTATCTATAGCCTCAGATAATTATTTAAGAAAAAATAATAACGGAAAGGTGTTATTTCCTTATCAAAAAGTGATAGTTCCTTTAGCCTATTTAATTGCTTTTAGTATAATAATTCATCTTTTGTTAGAGGTTGGAAAATGGTAAGTAATGAAGATGTTAAAAAATTGCTAGAAAAAGTTGATAAGGTTGTTAAAGAAAAAAAGTTGGATCTATCTTCTGATGAAGATTTAAGTATTGGAATTATGAATTTAATTAGTATCGAAGAGCATTTGTTCTTTACTGCTGAAAAAACTGGAAACAAAAAATATTATGAACTACTTAGGGAAGTTAGAGAAATGAGAAAAGAGCTCTTAAAAAAGATTATTAAGGATTATGAAGGAGAGGTGTGGTGTATAAGCAAACACCTTTTAGCTTCCTCAATGAGACTAATGGAAGTTGGAACAAAACAGCTTGGAAATAACAATAAGGAAGAAGCAATGGATTTATTCAAAAAGGCATATCAGTTGTATTCTTTATTTTGGGCGATTAACTTAAAAATAATTGACACAAAAGATTTAGAAAAAAAGAATATTATCTCAAAAGAAGAAATAGAAAAATTAAAAGAAGAAGAAAAGAAGGAAGATATACATTTAGAAGACAAATCATTTTTTAAGAAAGTTGAAGATGCGTTTAAAAAAGCAATTAATTGTTGTAAGGAATAAAGAGCAAATGTAACTTTTATAAATACAAATATTCATCTATTGGAATGGCAAATTTGAAAAAAATAAATAAGAAAAGAAGATTAATCACTGCAGCTTTACCATATATAAACAATGTTCCTCATTTAGGGCATATGGTTGGTTGCCATCTGCCTGCAGATATATTTGCAAGATATTGCCGAATAAAAGGTTATGAAACTCTTTTTGTTGGCGGCACAGATGAAAATGGCTCAACATCGGAAATAGCCGCACTTAAATTGGGTGTTCCTTTGGAAGAATTTTCAGACAAGTTACATCAAGAGCACAAAAAGATTTATGAATGGTTTGAAATTTCGTATGACAATTTTTCTAGGACTACCAAAGAAATACATCACAAAACAGTTAAGGAGTTCTTTAAAAAAATCTATGAACATGGCTACGTAAAAAAAGACAAAATAAAAGTTTTTTATTCTCCTAAAGATGGTATGTTTTTGCCTGATAGATATGTTGTTGGAGAGTGTCCAAAGTGTGGCTACAAAGAAGCTAGCGGTGATCAGTGCGAAAAGTGCACTTCTGTTCTTGACCCATTGCAACTAAAAAATCCAAGATCAGTAATTTCTGGAGAAAAGATAGAAATAAGAGAAACTGAACATTTATTTCTTCTTTTAGATAAACTATCTCCAAAACTAAAAAAATGGATAGAATCACAAACTGAATTCAGGGAGCAGGTTAGAAGTCTTGCTATGGGTTGGATAAACGAAGGATTAAAGCCAAGATGCATAACAAGAGACCTTAAACACGGGGTAAAGGTTCCTTTAGAGGGATTTGAAAACAAAGTTTTTTATGTTTGGTTTGATGCTCCAATAGGATACGTTTCTTTTACAAGAGAAATAAGTGCTGAATGGGAATCTTTTTGGAAAGATAAAAATACAGAAATTTACAATTTTTTAGGAAAAGATAATATTCCTTTCCATACCATTTTTTGGCCTGGAATGATTATAGCTAATGGAGAATTTAATTTGCCAAAAAACGTGATTGGCTTACAATATTTAAATTATGAGGGCCAAAAATTCTCAAAAAGCAAAGGCATTGGTGTTTTTTGTGAAACACTTCCTGACTTGGGACTTGAACCAGATATTTGGAGGCATTATTTAACGCAAGTAATACCTGAAACAACAGATACTGAATTTAGATGGAAAGACTTTCAAGAAAGAGTTAATTCTGATTTAATAGGAAATTATGGAAATTTTGTAAATAGGGTTTTAAGTTTTATTTATTCTCGGCTTGGCGGAAACATAATTCAACCTAAAAAAGAAAACTTGGAGAAAATAGACAATGATTTATTAAAAAATGTTTCAGAAAAAATAAAAACAATTGAAAAGTTGTATGAAAAGTGTGAATTAAGAAAAGCTTATGCTGAAATTTTGGGTTTATCTACACTAGGAAACAAATATATCAATGATACTGAACCTTGGGTTGCTATAAACAAAAATCCTCAAAGAGCAAATGACATTCTTTATATTAGTGCTTCTTTGCTTAAAGATGTAACTATTTTAGTATCTCCTTACTTGCCTAAAACTTCTCAAAAAGTATGGTCTCAATTAAACTTGCAAGGTAGCCCCCTTGATAAAAATATGTGGGATAACTTAGGAAAAGATTTAAGTGAAAAACATAAGATAAACCAACCAGAGATATTATTTAAAAAAATAACAGAATCTCAAATTGAAGATTACAAAAAAAGAGCTTCTGAAGGAATTGATTTAAAAGAGTATTTTAAATAAATTTAATGTGCTTGGATTTTATCAAAACTGAAATTTTGAAAAGCTTTAAAAACCTGCTTTTTTATCAATAAATATTCTCACTCTAATCAGGTTAGAAAAAATGGCTGAGAAAGAAACAAGTATACAAAAAATTACAAGGTTAATTGAAAAGCAAGAAAACATAAGAAATATAGCTACGAGTGCACATATTCACCACGGAAAGACTGCACTAACTGATAATCTTTTAGCTGCTGCTGGATTAATGGCAGCTAAGGCAGCTGGAGACTTAGAGGAAGGAATGGCAACTTGGCAACATTCTGACGAGCAAGAAAGATTAATGACTGTTGATGCAGCAAATGTTTCAATGGCTCATGAATACAACGGACAAGAGTATTTAATTAATTTGATTGATACTCCTGGGCACGTTGACTTCGGCGGAAATGTGACTAGGGCAATGAGGGCTATTGATGGAACTATTGTTTTAGTTTGTGCTGTTGAAGGAATAATGCCTCAAACAGAAACTGTTTTGAAACAAGCATTAAGAGAGAGAGTAAAACCTGTTTTGTTTATTAATAAAGTAGACAGATTAATAAAAGAATTAAAATTAACTCCTGAACAAATGCAAGAAAGATTTAGCAAAATTATAGCCAATTTTAATAATTTGATTATGCAAATAGCTGAAGAGGAATATAAAGAAAAGTGGAAAGTAAGCGTTACTGATGGAAGCGTTGCATTTGGTAGTGCCAGAGAAAATTGGGCTTTATCAGTTCCTTTTATGAAAAAAAGAGGGATTTCATTTAAAGATATTTACAAAATTTATGAGCTTGAAGGTGAGAATAGAAAAAAGTGGGTTTGGGAAAATGCTCCCCTATATGAAGTGCTTTTGGACTTAGTAGTTAAGCATTTGCCAAATCCTCTTGAAGCTCAAAAGTATAGAATTCCTAAAATATGGAAAGGCGAACTTGATAGTAAATTTGGACAGGATTTGCTAAATTGCAATAAAGAAGGAGAGGTTGCTTTTGTTATAACTAAAATTGTTATTGATCCTAGATCAGGAAAAGAAGTTGCAGCTGGGAGACTTTATTCTGGAACAATTGTAAATGGGATGGAAGTTTATTCTAATATGAACAAAAAGAAGTATAGAATTCAACAAGTTTTGGTTTATAATGGTATTAAGCCTGAACAAATGGAAAGAGTTCCTGCAGGCAATGTTTTAGCTATCTCTGGTTTAAACGCGGAAGTTGGAGACACTATTACTTTATCCGAACAAACTCCTTTCGAAGAAATTAAACATATTTTCCAACCAGTTATTACCAAAAGTATAGAAGTAGTTAGAAGCGCTGATTTGCCTAAATTAATCGAAATTCTGCGAAAAGTTTCAAAAGAAGACCCAAGCATCAAAGTTGAAATTAATGAAGAGACTGGAGAGAACCTCATATCTGGAATGGGTGAGTTGCATTTAGAGATTATTGAAGGAAGAATAAAAACAGAAAAAGGACTTGAAGTAAAAATGGGCCCACCAATTGTTGTTTATAGAGAAAGTATTGCAAAAAATAGCGGAACTGTTGAAGTTAGAACTCCTAATGGTCATAACATATTTGATTTTAGTATGGAACCTTTGGAAGATGCAGTTTACAATGCAATTGAAATGGGTGTTTTGCCTGAAATGAGATTAAAGAAAAAAGCTGAAGAAGTTTGGAAAAAGCTGTCTGAACTTGGAGTTAGCAATGAAGAAGCAAGGCAGTATAAAGAGATTTACAAGGGAAATGTGTTTGAAGACCGAACAAGAGGTATTGTTTTATTACCTGAAATTATCGAGTCAATTATAGACGGTTGGAGATTAGTTGTTGATGGAGGGCCACTTGCAAAAGAGCCAATGATGAAAACAAAAATTATTTTACATGACGCTAAAATTCACGTAGATCACATGCATAGAGGACCTGCGCAAATTTATCCTGCTGTTAGACAGGCGATGTTTTCTTGCATGCAAAAAGGAGGAGCAATTTTGTTAGAACCAATCCAAACTCATTTAATTGAAGTTCCAGTTGATTTTATGGGAGATGTAACTGCTCTTATTGGCTCAAAGAGAGGAATTTTAATTGATGTAAAACAAGAAGGAAATGATGTTCAGATTACTGCTAAAATACCTGTTGCTGAAATGATTGGATGGAGTAATGACTTGCGTTCAATTACAGAGGGAAGAGGAGTTTCAAGCTTGAAAGACCAAGAATTCCAAAGAATGCCTGTTGAATTGCAAGCAGAGGTAATCAGAAAAATAAGACAAAGAAAGGGATTGGCAGAAAATCAGTAATCAAAGAATTCTTTTAAAAACACTAAGAAACTTTTCATATATTTTTTGTTTTAAAGGTCTTTTCTTCCATTCGAGATAGTTAAATTCTTTGCAGTGCTTTAATGCATTGAAAAATGAATTTTTTAGGTCCTTGGCAATAAGCTCGTTTTTTCCAGACAAGTTTGATTCATATTGATAAATAAAACTTCTATAATCTATGTTAGAAGAGCCGATAATAAAGTACTTTTCATCGACTACCATAAATTTAGAGTGTAAAATATTAGGTGGATAGTAAAAAATTTTAACTCCGCTCTTATATAAACCTCCGAAGTATTTTTCTTTGATTATGTCTAAAATTTTTACATCTGAAAGATAGGGCGTAATGAAAAGAACATGAACACCCCGCATGGCAGCCATTCTTAAAGCCCTATACACTTTTAGAGTTGGCACAAAATAAGGCGTTTCTATAAGAATTTCATTTTTTGCTAAATTAATTAATCTCAAATACTCTTTTTCTGTCGGCCTATACCTATGAGATGGAACATCTCCAATAATTGTAAAATCTTCAAAATGAAGTATTATCTCTTTTGCTTTTTGTAAAAATTGTTTTTCCCAAATTTGCATAAACACTTTTGTAAAATATTTTGCAATTTCTCCTTCTATTCTTACAACTACCTCTCTCCATTTTGTACATTGCAGAGTAATATTTGCTGAACCAACGTAAACAATTTTGTTGTCAATTAGCAAAATTTTTCTGTGATCTCTTTTGTGATTATTTCGAAATAGAGGAAATTTTATTCTAAACTTAGAAAATTCTTTTACTTGGCCTCCTGCTTTTATAAGCTCTTTAAAGTAAGAAAGATTTGCTTGTGCTCCCCAAGCATCAATAATTATCCTTACATCTACTCCTTGCTTTGCTTTTTTTGTAAGTAAATCACGAAACTTTGCTCCAATTTTGTCTATATCGTAAATATAAGTTTCTAAGAAAATACTTTTTTTAGCTTGCTTAATATCCTTAAGCATACTCTTATATAAATAAGGCACATTATCAAATATAGTATATTTCATTGAGATGATAAGTAAAATAAGTATAAAAATATTAAGATATTTTTGGAAAAATTAATAAAAAATAAAATTAAAATATTGCGTAATCTAAGACTATGTGTAAATTAATGTTCTAAGTTATACTTCTTAACTGCTTCCATAATTCTATAGACATCTCCTAAGTACATCTCGTTTTTCAATTTGAATTTGTTACCCTTTTTTACGCTTTTGAGTACATA
>Ga0315298_1004646_pt1 | contig 20322 bp, 18 predicted proteins | sample WHS_1_MG_FD_203077 | JGI IMG/M metagenome (GOLD analysis project Ga0315298, IMG submission 203077) | Extremophilic microbial mat communities from Washburn Hot Springs, YNP, Wyoming, USA - WHS_1_MG | ecosystem: Environmental > Aquatic > Thermal springs > Hot (42-90C) | place: USA: Wyoming...
GCAGATTATTGACGGTATCAAGACCAAGCTCTTTGCTAAGTATTCACTGGCCAAATGCCTCACCTCCTAGACATGAGCTTGATGAGGATCGGCACCGCCGTAGAGAAGAAGACTATGTTCGAGACCTCGTGGATGATGCCCATTGGCAAAGGGAAGTTCATCGTCATTATTCCAAGCCACAAAGATCCGAGGAACAATGTACCGGTGAGAGCGTTGGTGTATAGGTCGTATATGAACGTCGAGATGCCTCCCAGGAGACCGAACAGCAAAGGGTTTGCAAAGGTGAAGCTGCGGGCGATTCTCGCTGCGAAGACGTAGACGAGCTCGCCGCTTGCGACTACGAGTAGCGTTAGGAGGTTCGCCCCCAGCGGGTTTATGGTCCCGTAGACCAGCCAGATCAGCAGGGCGGCAAGCACGCCCCATGCCAGGCCCATCTGATACGATGACACGAACACTATGGAGTCCATGAGCTTGACGTTTGGGACGCTTATCAGGAGGTAGTTGGTTGAGAGCGCCAAGGCCACCAAGAGCGAGGACTGAGCCAGCTTTCTGCTGAAGTTGGTGTAGATGAGACGATTTTCGGCCATATGCTGGCAGTAATAGACAGCCCTATATAAACGTTACTTAGGTGAAGACGACTTTCTTCTGAGAGGGCGTTTTTCAAGACGAGCTTGTAAAGTTATATGTAGGGATTGTCACTTCTGATACCTAGATGTCGAGCAAGGTAAAGGTCTACGAGCTGTGCGCCCTGAGGGAGCCTTACATGGTGATGGGGATAAGCGGTTGGCCCAACGCAGGCGAGGTGTCTGTGATGTGCTCCAGGTACTTGATGGAGAAGCTTTCCGCAAGGAAGTTCGCCGAGCTCGAGGGCAAGTGGTTTTACGACATGAGCCTCAGCAGGCCATTCGTGAGCATAGAGGACGGTTTGCTTAAGGGCTACGCCGCACCCTACAACGAGTTTTACTACGCCGTTGACGGGAAGCATGGCAGGGACCTCGTTTTCTCGATCGGCAACGAACCGAACCTCGACTGGGAGGGCTACGTTGACCTAGTGCTAGGGCTGGCGCGGGACGCGGGCGTGGTGAAGATTTTCATCTTCGGGGGAGTCCTCGACCAATTGTCGCACAACGCCGCACCCGTAATATCGGGCGTGGTCAACCGCCCCGAGCTACTTCCGGATCTTAGAAGGCACGGCATAGTGCCGTCCAACTACAGCGGGCCGTCGAGCATACACGGGCTCATCCTAGAGGAGGCCAGGAAGAGGAACATACCCGCCATGAGCTTGTGGGGTCATGTACCCAGCTACTTCCCGGGTCCGAACCCCAAGGTATCGTACGCACTGCTAACGAAGTTCGTGGAGATTACTGGCATCGAGATCGACCTAGAGGACATGAGACGTAGGGGCGAGGCCTTCGAGGAGAGCGTAAGGGAGTTCCTGGAGAGGAGCGAGAGCCTCGGTGACTTCCTGAAGAGCTTGGGAACGCAACCGCCACACAGAAGGGACACGCCGGAGTACGTGACCTGAGACCTAGCGTCTTTGCTTTTCACTTGGAGCTACGGAGCGCCTCAACCCCTGGGAGCTTCTCCCCCGATAGGTAGGATATCATCGCCCCGCCGGCTGTGCTCACGTACGATATGCTCTTGGTCAGGCCGTACTTCTCCAGGGCGGCGATCGAGTGGCCTCCGCCCAGAAGGCTGTAGGCCTTCGACTTCCCGATCGCCCTCACCACCTCGACCGTGCCCTTCGCGAACCTCTCGTCCTCGAACACCCCCATGGGCCCGTTCATGACCACCGTCTTCGCGTACTTTATCAGCTTCGAGTAGAAGGCTATGGTCAGCTCGCCTATGTCGCTCAGGTGTTTCTCGACCGGCAGCTCTTTCACGGTAACCTCGGACCTCTTGCCGTCGCCCACACCGAAGTCGAACGGCAGCACTATGCTGTCCCCGAAGGCCTCAAGCGACCTCCTGGCCCTCTCGACCGTGGGAGCGAAGCCCTTCTCCTCTATCAGGGCCCTGTTTGCCATTCCGAGCTCAACGCCCTTGGCCAGCATGAAGACCTGGGCGATGAGCCCTCCCAGGAGGACGTCATCTGCGATACCCCTGCCGAGCACGTGGTCTATGACAGCGAAGGTCTCCTTGGGCTTTGCCCCGCCCAGTATGTAGAGGCAGGGCTTCTCAGGAGAGTCCGCCACGCGCTCGAGGGCCTTGAGCTCCCTCTCCATTACGCGACCCGCCGCTGATGGCAGCACCGCCGTGAAGCCCACGACCGAGGCGTGAGACCTGTGGGCCGCCGCGAAAGCGTCGTTGACGAAGAGGTCCGCAAGCGGCGCCAGAGAAGACACGAGCGCGCCCTTGCTGTGCTCGACCGCCGGCTTGTCCTTCGTCTCCTCGTCGAGGGAGCGGACGTTCTCGAGCAGCAGGGCCTCGCCAGGCCTAAGGGACCTTATCGCCGACCTAGCCTCGTCCCCGACGACATCGGGGACGTACTTCAGGTTACTCACGTACTTGCGCATGACCTCGGAATGCTTCTGGAGCGTCGTGTAGTCAGGGTCGCCCTTCCTGCCCTGATGCGCAAGTATCACCAGCTTCGCGCCCTTGCCCAAGAGCTCGTTTACGGTCTCCGCGTGCACCCTTATCCTCGTGTCGTCCAAGATCTCGTTTGTTTGAGGGTCGATCGGCGAATTTATGTCGACCCTCAGTATGACGGTCCTGCCAGCGACTTCGACGTCATCTAGGGTCTTGAAGCCCAAACCACATCACGCCACAACGTCTGCCAACGAACGCATTTATTAGTTTCCCCGGCCTCGGAAACGGAAAACGTTTATCTCCTGAAGCTGGGCATTTTGTCGCAAGGTGATTTGACGTGGCGAAGACCAAGGTTGGGATAAACGGCTTCGGAAGGATCGGGAGGCTGTTCTACAGGGCGACGCTCAAGCACCCGAGGTTCAGGGAGCTCTTCGAGGTCGTCGCTGTCAACGACATCACGGACACGAAGACGCTGGCCTACCTCACGAAGTACGACTCGATACACGGCAAGATGGAGTTGGAGGTCAGCTTCGGACAGGACAACATAAAGGTAGGACGGGATGAAATAAAGGTGCTCTCTGTAAAGGACCCGGCGCAGCTGCCCTGGAGGGACCTGGGCGTGGAGTACGTGCTGGAGTCGACAGGCCTTTTCACGAAGCTCGCAGACGCCTCGAAGCACATAGGCGCGGGCGCCAGGAAGGTGGTCATATCCGCGCCCTCAGAGAAGGACGTGCCGACCTTCGTGATAGGCGTGAACGAGAGGAGGTACAGACCCGATGAGCACCACGTGATATCCATGGGCTCCTGCACCACGAACAGCCTGGCGCCCATGGTGAAGGTGCTGCACGAGAACTTCGGCGTGCTGAAGGGCTTCATGACGACCGTGCACGCGTACACCAACGACCAGAGGCTCTTGGACCTCGTGCACAAGGACCTGAGGCGCGCTAGGGCTGCGGCGCTCTCCACAATACCGACGACCACTGGGGCCGCTAGGGCCATAGGCCTGGTTATACCGGAGCTCGACGGGAAGCTGGATGGCATAGCGCTCAGAGTGCCCGTGGCAGACGGTTCGATAACGGACCTGGCGACGCTGGTCTCTAGGAACGTGAGCAGGGATGAGGTCAACGCGGCGTTCAAGAGGGCCGCGGAAGGCGAGCTCAAAGGCATATTGGAGTACACGGAGGACCCGATAGTATCAGCCGACGTGATACGTAACCCGGCCTCCTCGATAATAGACGGGTCTCTGACCAACGTCATACAGGGCAACCTCGTGAAGACCTACTCTTGGTACGACAACGAGTGGGGCTTCAGCATGAGGCTCTGCGACCTCCTCGTTTACATGGCCAGCGGGAGCTGGCGCTAGGAGCGCGCAGCTACAGCGAACTAAAAGCCTTTTTTTGTAGTTCAAAAACAGCTAATTTCACAGCTCCAAGAGCGAGACCTCGTTGGCGCTCGTGTCGAGCACCATGAGCGTTGCCCTGCCCGTCAGGTAGCCGCAACACTCCCCGGGGTTAAGGAGGAGCGCCCTGCCCACCCTGCGCTGCACGACCTCGTGCGTGTGCCCCACGACCACGTAATCGTAGAGCTGCGAGGAGGCCGCCGACTCGACTAGGCTCGTGTCCTCCCCGTGGAAGAGCGCAAGCTGCTTATCTCCGAGCCTCAGGTGGGCCCTCGGGTATATCACCTCCCCGCCGAAGCCCGTTATGGTCTTGTAGAGCAGGAGCCTGTCCCCGTCGTTGTTGCCGAAGGTGGCCACGAATCTGCAGCCGAGGGAGGCGAACTCCCTTGCGGCGAAGGCGCTGTTGACGTCGCCTGCGTGTAGTACCACCTCGACGTTTTTCTCCTTTAGGGCTGAAACAGCCGCCCTTATCTTGGGCAGGTTGTCGTGGGTGTCGCTAACTATGCCCACTATCATGCCACAACACGGTCTGAGGAGGTTTAAAAACGCTTTTTCGAGGAACTTTGAAACTCGAGGAAAATAGCGAAATGCGCGTTTATACACCCGAATCGGCGGATATCAGACGTATAAAAGGCTTGTCGTGTTAACTTGAAGATATAAAGAGGCTTATAATTTCAATAAAAGTTATTAACCCAAAAAGAGATGTACTAGTCCGAATGCTAGTCGTGCAGGAACATCTTAGTGTAGCGAGAGTACCCGTTTTAAGACATTACGACTTACTACCTAAAGACGGTGCGCGCGAAAAGGCGGTGATAACGTGAGATGGTCAGCGAATCAGATTTAATGAAAGAGTGTTGCGGATTCTTTGAACTTCCATTTAACAAGCAATTGGAATTTAACGAAGCAGCTCTGAAAGAGCATCTCCAAATCTGGGCGCAGACAGAACCGGCGAAGGTAATATGTCCAAAGGGTTTTAACTCGGTCGACGCAATACCGATAACTACTTACAATGACTATCCGGGATTGTTAAAGCTGAAGTCCGACATCGAGAGATTAGAGAAGACATCACCACGTCTACCCGGTGAATTAGCATGGGACTACTATGAGAGAATAGGAAGAGTCGCAGCGAAATCCGTGTCAAATTACATAATTGGTGATTTCTCCTTTATTACTAAAACTACCGGTACTACTGGGGAACCAAAGTGGATAGTACATGGCACATTATTTTGGGAACATTTCAGATTAAATGCGCTCGCTGTAATAATGCTATCATGCAGTGATTCTTGGGGGAGTACAAGATTTCGCATTGGTGATAAAGGCCTTAATTTTACTCCCTCAGCTCCGTACCTATCTGGCTGGGGCAGGAAAGCCACTCAAGGAATTTTAACCGACGTACCGCCAGTCGAAATGATGGATAATATAGCAGATACAAGAAGACGGTTTTTCGTTGCACTTGAATACCTTGAAAAAGGTCATAGCGTAGACTTCGTAGGGGGAATTGCTCCCAGCATATATCTCATGTGTGAATATTTCTCTAAGCCAGAAGACTTATTCAAAGAGTATTACAGCTCTGTGAATATGGGACCAGCCAAATTATATCTTTTCCAAAAGTGGATGCAATCAAAGATTTCTAGACGGTCGAGAAACATAAAAGACTTCCTAAAACTCAAAGGTCTCATATTAAGTGGTGTGGACACAAGTCTGTATCGTGATTACTTGATGACGAAACTCGGAATCGAGCCTTATTGTGCTTATTCATCTACTGAGTTGGGAACGGTTATGTTCGGTTCACCTGAAAGAAAAAATGAACTATTTCCTAACCTAAGGAGTTTTTATTTTGAATTTATGGACGAGTCTGGCGAGTTAAAGAAGATCACCGAACTCAAGAAAGGACGTGTATATAATCTGATTGCCACTTCTTTCGGCAGCATATTCACAAAATATAATACAGAAGACATGTTCAAAGTTGTGGATATCAGAGACGATGGCATGCCAATTTTTTCTTTTTGGGGTAGAAGAAAAGCCACACTGATCATAAACAAAATTCCCTGGCACGTTACAGAAGCCCTTGCTACTGAAGTGATGTCCAAAGCAGGTCTAAGTCTCTCAGATAAATGGGCATTTTCCAAGACATTAGAAGGTGGAGATGAAAAATTGCTGATCCTGATGGAAAATACTTGGAATTTAACAATACCAGAAGCCGAGAAGAGAATCTTTGAAGCCCTGAGTAATGTAAACCCTGAATTAAGACACTTAATTAAAGAGTCTGGTACTCAGGAACCTCAAGAGATAATAAAAGTCGAATATTTGAGAAGAGGCGCATTTTTAAGATATTCTATGAAAAAAGCTAAAGAAGGCCAACCTTTGGGACAGATAAAACCTCCAAAAATAATTCCATCAGAAAGACAAGAACTCTGTGAAATCCTAAGAGGCGTGTAATGAATGGCATTCTATGCGTGGTCTTTGTTTTATGTAATTTCGGCCATAATGTCAACATTAATATCTCTAAACCTATTTTTGAAGAACCGCGAATCTTTAATACACCAAAAATTCTTAGTGTATGCTATCGTTTCTTCCGTATATTTAATTATCGGTGCTTATGTAATAAACGCGCCCAGTGAAGAGGTTGCTATCTATGCTGCTCAAATCGCTAGTAGTGTTTATTATATTAATTTAGGTTTATTTGCTTATTTGATTAAAAGTTTTACAATAACGACACAAGATGATAAAAGCTGGATTATTCTAATGGGTCCGATGTTTATAGTACCGCTTTCCATATTAAGTCCACGCGAAGCATTTTTAACAGATTTTGGATGGGTAGTAAAAGGGAAATCTACTATTAGGTTGGATGACTTGTTTATATTACTTTTTCTTATTGTGTATTTTGTTTACATAGGCATGAACATTTACATCTTAATTAGAAAGGCGAAAATGCCATTGTTAAAACTAAAATACTTTGTTTTATTTGGTAGTTTTCTCATCCAATTCCTAACTGTATTTTTGCTCAATGCTTTAATGGTTTTATTAGAGTTAAAAAACGTTCCGCATATCTCCGGGTTATTATACTTTTCTTCACTGATTTGTATGTGGTACGCCTTGAAAATTAAAACTCCTAAAGAAATAGGCATTACAAGAAAAATTGAAGACATATCCCAAAAAACTATAGAAGGTACATCCAATATATCAAAATCTTATAAGCGCTTCTTAGATAAGTTCCTTCAAGTAGTTACTACTGATGAGTTGGGCCTAAACACCGTCGATTTCCTTGAGTATCTCGATAGGACTCGTCTAAGCGACGTAATAACATATGATAAGTTGAGAATAATAATGAAGGCAGAAAGCCTAGAAAATGTAGATAATATTCAAGCTCTAGATAGGACGATAGAGTACTTGGAGAATAAGGCATGGGGTTACAAACTAGCTCAACCATTCATTGGAGTTATGGAGAGCGTTTTCCAAAGCGTCAGAAATGATGTCGAAAAGACGGAAGCTTTCGACTCAGTGCTGATCAACCACCAAGACTTCCTCAAGAGTTCAGATATCATTTACGGCTTAATGGGGGGGCAATTCCTAGAATTAATGCAACCAGATAGTTCCTTGTGTAAGCTTCCTGAATGGACAACCGTAGCACGTTTTTACGCACGCCTATTACTTCCGTTACGGCATTTTATAAATGGGCCGATCAGAGGCGAGTTTCTATTAAAGATGAGGAGCATGGATGTTACTAGGTTCATGGAGATGTCAGAAGATGGAGATATCGAGATTGAACCTATCTTAAAGTACGTTGAATCACTTCCGGAGAAGCGCAGGGTGGAGGCCGTCAGGGAGGGTTTCAACATGCTGATTGTCTGGACGATGCAGAGGCTGGCTGAGAGCGACCCGTCGGCTTACGCCGACTACCTGAGGACGATAAGGCGGGTAACGAAGCTGAACGCCGAGGCAAAGGGCATCTGGAGGGCGTACTTCTCGCTCGTCGATAGGGCGACGAAAGAGTTGGGCAGGGCGAGAATCAGGGACCTGGTGCTCTCCGAGGGCTACAGCTACGCCGACCTGGAGGCGTTCTCCTCCCCCCTGGGCTTGAGCCACGATGCCCTGGTGCGCAACATCGTTACGCTTGAGTACGACCCCAGGTACCCATACGAGCACTACGTGAGTTCAGCTATGAGGGAGGTGTTGGCGAACACGGAGAGGTGCGTCCTGTTCACGAGGCTCGGCAGCAGGGTCCTAGAGGTCGCCAAAGATCTGGGGGACGTGGAGCTGAAGGTGATGACGACGATCGGGACCATCGAGGAGGGTATCCCCTTCAACGACACCTCGAAGCTCCTCGACATCGTGGGACGTGAGCTGGAGTCGGAGCTGGCTACTTGGATCGTCTTCGACAACATCTCCGACCTCGTGTTGGCGGTTGGATTCGACGAGGCGTATGTGTTCGCCAGGCGCGTGATAGACCTCGTGTCCTCAAAGGGCGCATCCCTCCTGCTCCTGATGAACAAGGGGGCGCACAGCACTGAGGTTATGCGTACCTTCGAGGGCCTCTCGACGAGGATAGTCGAGGCCGCGGAGAGGCTGAGGCTTATCAGGTGATGGCCACCAGGTATTGAGTACCGCGTATAAAAAGCGAATCCGGCCTTCGATCAGGGTGGAGGGGTATTTCAGGGAATTGAAAAACGCTTTTAAGAGCGTCTTAGGACTTTTGCGTGGTGCTGTTGGTCCCAGCCGGTCCGAAAGGGCATGAGCCTAGCCGTTTGCGCAGGAGGTTCGCGCTAGCCGTTCCCGCTTTCGCGCTGTTACTGATGTCCACCTTCGCTGGCACCCTGTTCCCGGTCGGACCAGAGGAAGCCAAGAGGTTTCAGGAGGACATCGCGCAGAGGTTCACGGGAATGGGTTTCGCCGGCGTGTTCGGCTTCATCTTCTTGAACAACTTCGCAGCCCTTCTGCTTATGCACGTGCCCCTGCTCGGGCTCCTCTTCGGAATCTACGTCACGTTCTCAACCGGCACCTTCCTGGGCGGCCTCTCAGCCCTGTCCGGCGTGAACCCGGCGCTCGCGCTCGTGACCACGTTCGTCCTACCCCACGCCATACCCGAGTTCTTCGCCTACTCCCTCGCCTTCGTCGAGTCTTACATCTGCGCGAAGCTCGTGTGGAGGCGCAGGTTCAGGGAGGCAGCGCGCGACGAGCTGACCTCCATGATCTCAAGCGGTGCGATCCTCGCGGCGGCCGCGGCGATAGAGGCCGCGCTCATCCTGCTCCTGGGGGTCTAGAGGTTCTCACCCTGAAAGGCGCCGGAGTACACCTCCTGCGGAACCTCGGTCATCTGCATAAAGATTATCTGGACCAGCCTGGCGTTCCTCTCGAGCCTTATGCCCTCGGGGTTGTGGACCACGAGCAAGCCCGAGCCCCTGCCCCTGTACCCCGGGTCCCATACGGCGTTGCCTAGGTAAGCGCCGCACCTGAGCAACGAGGACCTTGGGAAGGAGAGCGCCAGCATCTGCGGCGGCACCTCAACGACCTCGTTGTAGGTTACCTTGTAACAGCCGGGCTTTAGCTCGTAGGCCCCGCCTGTCGCCGGTATCTCCTCAAGCTCGCTCAGCACCCTCGAGCCCGACGTTAGCCCTATCGTGCCCCTGCTCCTGAAGCCCTCGACCTTCATGAGCGTTAGGTCGACGCCCGCAGGCTGCACCTGCAGCCCAGCGTCAACCAGCCCTCGGACGTAACCCCTCCTCACGGCCTCGCTTCCGGGAATTACGCACATATTGCCAGTTCACGCGACGGGCGAATAAAAAGATGTTCCGGCCGTGTCACGACTTGATGGCGTAGAGCTTTTAAGAGGCCCTAAGCTGGTCCGGTGCCATGAGGCCGCGAGGCAGGGCAGCCCTGTTCGACATCGACGGCACGCTCTTCGACTCCAGGGAGGCGTTCCGTCTCATGGTGTTGGAGCTGTCCAAGGAGCTCGGCATCCCCGGAGTGGAGGGACGAGACCTCATCCACCTTCTGGGTAGGCCCGACCCCGAGATAGCGGACGCCATAGTACCGAAAGGCTGGCCCGACAGGGAGCGCGTTGTCGAAACGTACGTAAGGACTGCAAACGAGCGATGGTCGTCTTTCTACCTGCCCAATCACGTGAAGGCATATCCCGGAGTAAGACAAGCCCTCGAAGCGCTCAGGACTAGGGGGTATAGGATCGGCGTTGTGAGCAACGGCAACAGGGACGAGCTACCCCTATATCTTAGGCACGGCGGTATAGAGGACCTGGTCGAGGCAGTGGTTTCAGCTGATGACGTTCCTATGCCGAAGCCACACCCAGACGGTTTGCTGGAGGCCTGCAGGAGGCTCGGAGTTAGCCCGGGGCGGGCTTTCTACGTGGGCGACACGAAGGCGGACGTGCTGGCTGCAAAGGCTGCGGGTTGCATCTCCGTCGCGGTGTTAAGCGGCGTAGGTGGATACGAGGAGCTGTCGAGTGTAGGCCCGGACCTAGTCGTGGATTCCGTCTCAGCTTTGCCGAAAGCGCTCGAAAGTATAGAGGCCATGCTTAGCCTTAGATGACTCCGGGCCTCTTGAGAGGCTGTTTTTGAGCTCCAAAAGGCGCTATTCTGGAGCTGGGCTAAGCGTTAAATCTCAGCCACCTCAAATGATATTGATGTCCTGGGTAGAGCTGACGAAGAGGTACTTGGAGGACGAGGGGGCGGAGGTACAGGAGACTGCATGGGGTGGCCTTGTGGCCAAGCCCAAGGACAGGCCGAACTTCAAGTCCTTCATAGTAGCAAGACGCCTCCAGTACAGCTTCGACAGGAGGGTGGAGGTCATAGGCGTTCGCGATATAATTACGGACAACCTCTCGGTGGAGCAGATGCAGGTTGCACTCAGGCGGATGCTCGAGCGTGCCTCGGAGCTGGAGCTCAGGGGCCTCATAAGGAGGAGCGCTAAGGTCAGGGAGTGGAGCGAGCTGAAGAACCTAGAGGACATGTTTGAAGGCCTAGGGAGGAGCGGAGACCTTTCCGAGCTCTTGGTGGGCAATGAGGGTGTTTTTAGCGAAATACTGAAGGCATCTCCGGAAACCCTCGAGGTGTTTCCTAGGTTGTTTCCGGCGCGCTACCTCGAGTCACATTTCCTGACCGGCGGACGCGACGTCGCGCTGAAGGGGCTGATAGGCCAGTACCTTGAGCACCCCGATGGCCTGTCTTGGATATTGAGAGCGCACGTGATTTACGGGGTCCCGAGGTTGGGTGAGAGCATAAGGAGAAACTACGTCATGGTCCGTGAGGTTTCGGAGAGGTTGGAGGGGCTCGTTATCAGCCTCTTGCCGCGATAGAGGTGTACTTCTGCTTCTCCTCGTCCGGCAGAGAGCCCCACATGAGGAGCTGCTTGCGGAGGTCGTCTATGAAGCCGTAGTTCGACGTCTCCCACACGTTTTGCGGGCCGCTCAGCCTGTTGAGGTGCACGGTTATAGCGTAACGGTTGACCCTCCTGTCCAACACCGACGCGACCCTCACTCTCTGTCGGACTCCCATCTCAAGCGGGACGAGGCTCATGACCAGGTCCAAGATTAGGTTCTCGTAGTCGGGCCTCGCCACCTCCCTGGTGACGTACACGCCCTCCCTGACCGCCCCGGCCCCGGTGTAGTACTCATAGAGGTATGCCAAAATGCCCCTCGTCTCCTCCAAGGAGGTCGCGCTCGTTGGCAGCGCTATGTCCCACTCATCGCCTTTGGGCTTGGTCTTGAGCTTCCACCTCCTCTCAAGCGACGGGGTTATTATCCTAGAGGCGAGCAAGGTGGGATAGGAGACCGCCGCCAGAGAGGCGATTACTATGGTCAGGAGGCCCACGACGGTGAACGTGGAGGCGAAGTTGAACACATGGGTTGGCGGAAGAGTGCCCATTATTATCATAAGCCAGGTCATCAGGTATCCGGCTACATAGCCGAGGAGCGTGCCCACTATCACGTACACGAGGACCTCTGATATGAAGAAGACGGATATGCCCATGGGCGAAAGGCCGACCGCGCTGAAGACGAAGATCTCCCTGGTGCGCTCCTTGAGGCTACCCAATACCATGGTCGTTATGTTGAGCGCGCCTATGACCAAGATCGTGAGCACCAGCTCCCACCCGCCGACCATCACGGTCGTGAACGTCGAGAGCTGTTTGGCCGCGCCACTCTCGGAGACGTATATCGTGATGTCGAGAGCGTACGCGAGCTCCTTGGCCAGGCTCCTCATGTCCACACCGGGCCTCTTCGGTATCAGCGCAACAGAAGCTACGTATCCCCCGATCTCGAGGACGCGCTCATATGGCAATATCAGCACGCTGGAAACCGATAGGTTGGGCGGCGAGGCGCCAGCTTGGCCGGATACCGTAAAGTCCTTGCTTATCGTCGAGAAGAACTGCGGGTTAGCCGGAAGCGGATTGTAGCCATCTGCCTCCACCATCGAGTCCAAGATGCCCTCGAGCACCCCCGGCGTCTCCGGGGAACCTACGATGCCCGTGATCAAGAACCTCCTGCCAGCCACGTATATGGCATCTCCGAGCGTCAGGTTCAACCTGCTTGCGAGCGAGCTCGATAACATGCAGTGGTCCGCGTTCTCCAGGAAGATCCCTGGGCCTATGGTCAAGTTCCTGTAGAAAAGCTCGAACTCCTGCGTGGTTATCCCTATGACCGCCGGTATTGTCGTGTTCGCACCCCTGTCGGTCCTCAGGACGAAAACCGCAGCCTGTAAGCCCCTGTCTACAGGTCCATAAGACCAAGCCCTGGGCAGCACGTAGTAGTCGTCGCCGGCGAAAGTCCCGAGGACGTTGACTATCTTCTCCGAGAGCACTTCCGGTGGCACCCCCCTGCCGTTCTTCACAAGTATCTCGTCCAGACTCGTTACATATCCGGGCTTGGACACGAGCAACGATGCCCTTGCCGGCATCAAGGAGGTGAAGGAGGTGATAGCCGAGGCCATCACTACCATCGTTAGGAACATTATTATGGCCCGCAGGCGCGTCCTCCTGATGTACTCGTTGCCCAGGGAGAACGCTGTCATCACCGTGTCCATGCGGCTAACCCCGGAACGGTGCAGGCCGAGTACTCTCGTCTCTATGCCCTTCCTGACCTCCTCGCCCTCGGACAGGAGTATCGCCAGTATGATGAGGAGGATTATCATGACCAACGATCCAAGCATGCCCAGCGATATGTTGCTCATTATCCCGAACGCGGGATGTATCACGTTGTACAAGCTGGCTTACGACCTCAAGATGAAGCTTAAGGACCTGCTGATCGCCCTGATAATTGGCATGATAGTGCTCGCCTTCGTGTTCGTGCCCGTGGACATGTTCTTCATATTCCACACCAAGGGAGGCCTGTCTCAGCTTGGGCAGCTCTACGGCTGGTGGCCTTGGATTGCGGCCGGACGCTACCATAGGGGACGCTGGGTAATCGAGGGTCTTACAATAGAGTACAACCTCGGCGTGATGTGGGGAGTGGACATACTCCTAGCCCTGGCTTTGTACGTCCTAAAGACGAGGGTACCGCTGTTCTGGTTCGTGAACGTCCCGGCGCTGTTCGTGGGGATAACCATACCTGACTACATGTGGATGACATCGCTCATTGCGCTGATAATAAAGTACATCACCATAAGGACGGTGGGCCTGAGGAAGTACGAGCAGTACGCGATGCCGATAGTGGCCGGCCTGATACTAGGGTTCGGCGCGATGTGGTTGCCGGCGGCGCTGATAAACCTCTTCGGGGTCGTGATACCCAGGTCGATCAACCTGTACCAGCCGTAACTCAACATATCTTTTTTATTTTTAAATTATCTTAGAAGTTCGCTTAAAACTTCAACACCACGATCCCGCTTAAGCTACAATTTACAAGCCCTGGATGGCCGTCACCCGGCCGAGGCCAGCTCCTGAAAGGGAACTTTGTACCTCATCTTACGTTGCATAAAGCCGAGCCGGAATGCCAGCCAGCTCAAGCTTTTTATAACCTGTTAGGCCTCTTTACGTGAGCGGGAGTGGAGGCGGCAGAGGAACAGGTCCTAGAGCGCCTAGTTGAGAGGCTCAAGTCGTTCGGCCTGACGACGACCGAGGCGAAGGTCTACCTGCACCTTTCAAAGATCGGGGAGGGCACTGCTGTAGAGCTCGCTAAAGTATTGGGCGTTCAGAGGACGGAGATCTACGCGATACTTAGGTCGCTGCAGAACAAGGGCATAGTGCTCTGCACCGTGCGTAGGCCTGCAAGGTTCGTTGCCGTCCCCCTGGACAGGGCGTTGGGCTTGCTGATAGACTCCGAGAGGGTGAGGCTGAGGTCTATGGAGGCCAGCAAGGATGAGATGACGTCCTTGTGGCACAAGATGAAGGTCAGCGCCCCCGAGGAGCCTGAGAGCCGCTTTCAGATGCTGACCGGTACCGAACAGATATTCGCGAGGATATCAGACCTCCTCTCGAGTCCCCACATCCCAAAGTTGATCTGTTGTCCAGGCGCCATGCTGAGCAAGATGTACTACGCTGGCGTCTTCGACGCGGTCCAGCCGTCGAGGGCTAGGCGGGATGAGGTTCTGGTCCTCACCGAGGTGACGCAGAAGAATAGCGCCACGGTGGCCTCTCTCAGGGCTCGGGTGAGACACGTCCGGGTCAGCAACCCGCCGAGCTTCGTGGTGAGCGGCGAGAGCAACGTCATGTTCGTGCTCAGCCACCACGAGGAGGAGAGGACATCGTCGGCCATCTGGTCCAGCCACAGACCACTGGTAAGATCCATGAGAGCGCTCTTCAGGAGGCTGTGGGAGGATGCCCTCGATCTGGAGGAGGTCCAGCTCATGGCCAAGGGACCGCGCGCAGCTAAGCTGGCGGAGGCGCGGAGGAAGCTAGCGCCCTTGGGATCGGCTTTGGAGAGCCTTCTCGCGGAGGCGGGCTACAAGGTCACGAGGGAGGTCAGGATGCAGGGCTTGTCGGGGATCACGCACACCTTCGACATGTTTGCTGAATCCGAGGGACGCTTGCCCCTGGTCATCGACATCTCGGGGGAGGAGGTGGTGGAGGTGGAGGTCCTGAGGATGTACGCCAAGCTCAAAGACCTAGGGCCTGTTAGAGCCAAGGCGGTGCTGGTCTTGAGGGGCAAGACCTCCGAGAGGGCCAAGGAGCTCGCAAGCGCCTATGGGATTAAGCTCATCGAAATGCAGTGAAGCTGGTTGAGGTGTTAATTGCGTTTGCGTTGTCCTCTATCGTTCAAGCGCTTAAGCCTCGACTTGGTGTTGAAAACCAGAGCCCCTTATGGCCTTTAGACAGGTTTAGAAAAAAAGCGCTTTCGCATAGCCCCCGGAACTGTTGCAGCACTCCATCCTAAGCTTCGGGGAATGGTATGAAGGAGAAGCCCACATCCCTCGTTACAACGTACCTATAGTATCGGGGGTCGAAGTCGGTACCCCTCATCTTGAGTATGGCCAGCCGCTTCCTTATCTCAGCCCTCTCGGTGACGGTGTCGAGCAGTATTATGCCGTCGGCGACGAACTCCTCAACGCCCGAGCCTATCGTGCCCGAGCCCCAGGGCGTCTCCGCTATCATGAGCGAAGTGCAGTTGAGCGACCGGAGCTGCCTATGTAGTATTGATGTCAGAACCCTGGAGTCGACCTTGTCCTTCAGGGCGATGGCTAGGGCGGATATCGAGTCGAGCACGAGCCTCTTCGCGTTCAGCGTCTTGGCCTTCTCTACCAACAAGGTCATCGTGGTGTCGAGGCCTCTTTCGCGCGTGACCATGAAGTCGATGATCGATATCTTCCCCATGTCCTCCAGCCTCTGGAAGTCCCAGTTCAGGGTGGACATGAATGCCTTGAAGGAGTCAGCTCTCTCGTTGAAAGTGACGTAGAGTCCGGGCTCCCCATACCTCGTGGCTCCGAAGTAAAGGAAGGCCGCGCCAAGGATCGTCTTGCCGGCGCCGGGGCCGCCAGCTACTAGGTAGAGGCCGCCCTGAGGCAGGCCGCCCCTCAACATGTCGTCGAGTTGCTTGATCCCGGTCGGCACCCTGTTTAGCTCGCTCACTCTATGCCACCTCCCTTCGAGGCTATAAGCTCGAAGCCGTCGGGCCTAGTCTTTCCCCTCAGCACGCTCACCCGCGCCTCCCAGATCGCCTCCAGGAAGCCGGAGCACATCCCCCTTATGAGCATCTCGTAGTTGCCTTGCACGGCCTCTGGCACGGGCAGGCGCTTCACCTTGAATACGGCCGAGCCGTCGGCCGGATCCACGCGCGAGAACTCGATCTCGCACCAGCCCTTCTCGGCTAGGCTGCTGGCAAAGGCGTTCATGCCCTCCTCGAAGTTCTTAACCTTGGCCTTTCCCTGCTCAAGCGTCATTGCCCTGCCTATCCCCCTCCCGATGTGGTACAATATGACGCCCGCACCCGAACCGAAAAGCTCGTCCAGCGTCTCTATGAAGCCCACGCTCTCCCGAAAGGTTATCGTTATGGCCATATCCTCCGACTGCGCATTTGCCATAAGGACCTTTGTACACGCCAAGGTTAAATAGCTTTTAGGTTAAATCGGTTTGTATGTAAGAATTCAAAATTATGAGCTTCTCTACGTAACGCAAGATGGCTTCAGCCACCATCCCATAGCACGTGCTTTAGCCATGGGCAGTTGACGTTTAAATACGAAAGTAAACAGGCTGACGTGTTGGAAAGGCTTAGGTCGCTGCCGCTGGCCCTTTCGGCCTTTCTCCTGGTATTGACACCAACGCCCCGGGCGCTTGGACAGAACTCCATCGAGCTTAGCGAGTTAAAGCTCAGGCTTGGAGACGGGGTGCTGGTCCTCCTGCTGCCACCTGTATCGGGCATATCCTCAAGGGTCGAGGCCTTGGGGAACATGACCTACCTCTACGCGGTTTTCACGAACGAGCAGGCGTCAATAGTGCAGACGCTCGGTGGCAGGGAGGCGTCAATAGTTGAGATGATCCCGAAGGCCCCAGGACGTTATGGCCTCTACATAAACTTCACGGCCACGAACGCCACCAGGTTACTCTACGGCACGGTTACGAACAACGCGTCCTTTTACGGCAAAGACCTGAGGGCCTATCCCTTCGGGCGCGACACCGTGTTCGTGGTGATGCGCCCTACCCTGAGCATCTCGTCGGGCAATGTAACGGTCGTCGTCACCATAAGCGCGATAGAGCCCCCGAGCGAGAACAGCTCCATCTTCAACATAATACTTCCGCCCTTCTCCAAGATAATATTCATCGCGCTGTTCTTGGGACTGCTCGCCTATTGGAACGCCTACGTCGTGCTCGATACGTACTTCCTGAGCAAAGTCGAGCACGTGTCCAACTCGAGGAAGGCGTTGGTAGCGCTCTCGTTGTTCGTGAGCGCCCTCCTGGTTTACCTCTACGTGTTCGGATGAGGTTCGGGAAAAGTTTAAACACTGCTTGCGTTGAAACATTTTGAGCTAAGGGTCCCAATATGTCTGAGCTGGATGGGAGCGAGGGGGAGTTCCAAGGAGAGTGGTGGTACAGGAGGAGATGGCTAAGGGCGGTCTTTACGCCACTCCTCTACCTCACGTCTTGGAAGTACAGGCTCTGGAGGTACTTGAATCAGCCCCTTGAGACGAGGCGCAAGAAGGCCGAGAGGGAGGCGAGGAAGATCAGGAAGAGGTACGACTTCCCCCGCTCCGGCAGGCAGGAACTGGTGGGCAGAGATGCTGAATTCGAACAGGTGATGCTGAGCGTTTACTACCACGTCGTAAGGGACCCGGAGGTCAGGAAGGTCACGCCGTTCCCGCCGCCGAAGCTGTTCATCGTGAAGGGCGGAAGCGGCTCCGGCAAGACGTTCTTCGCCGAGGCCATCCAGAGGGAGGCTTTCGAGGTCGGCGTCAAGCACGGCTTGGTGCTCAACTACGGCTCCCTGAAGCCGGAGCAGGTATATTCGATGTGGTATGGGCAGAGCGCCCAGAGGCTCAGCGAGTTCTTCAACAACGCGTTCTTCAGGCCGAGCATCATACTGATAGACGAGTTCCAGGCGTTTGGGAGGAAGTTCACCTCGATGACCGAGACCGGCATGGAGGAGGCCAGGGTGCAGACAGTCTTCCTCGAGAAGATAGACGAGCTCCAGAAGAGGGAGTACAGGACGGTCGTCCTGATATCAACTACTGAGTACGAGTCCCTTCTGGAGACGCTGAGGAGGAGGGGCCTCGTTGGCACCATAGACCTAGACGCCGGGATGACGAAGGGGATGTTGGTCGAGATATCCAAGCGCTGGTGCGAGAGGTACAAGTTGAAGGTGGACCCCGCCCAGGTGGTCGAGGTGCTCGAGGACGCGGTGAGGGCGCTGGGCTCCACCGAGCTCACGCCCGCTGATGTGGTCAACGCCTTCCACCTAGTGGTCAACATAAGGACCGAGGAGCTGAGGAAGGGCATAATAAGCAGGGTGTTACCGATCGGCAGGGGCGAGGCGCAGCAGTTCTCCGAGGTCGTGGAGGGAATAACCCTGAACGACTTCAGGCTTGCTGCAAGGAAGTTGAAGTCGTATGCGGCTGAGGAGCGCACGGAGGCCGCTAAGAGGTCGGTCCTCAGGATAAAGCCACGCGAGAGCTACAAGGACGTTGGGGGACTGCACGGCGTCAAGGAGGAGGTGATAAAGGAGATCTCGTTGGCTTTGAACAGGGAGCTTTCTCTAAAGGCGAGGTACATGCCACCCAAGGGCTTCGTGTTCTTCGGACCACCGGGCACAGGCAAAACTTTGTTGGCGAGGTCGATAGCCGGCGAGAACGAGGTCTGGTTCTACAACGTTAACGGGCCCTCGATCCTGCAGGGCAAGTACGGCGACCCCGAGAAGACCATAAGGAACATCTTCGAGGACGCCAGGAAGAACGCACCGGCGATCGTGTACTTCGACGAGATAGATTCGATAGCCCCGAGGAGGGGGACGGCCGACCCCATCTTGGACAGGGTGACTAGCCAGCTGCTGATGGAGATCGACGGGTTCGTGCCCCTGACCGGCGTGGTCGTGATCGGGAGCACCAACAGGCTTGAGGCCCTCGACCCCGCCCTCCTGGAGAGGTTCACCAGGCAGTTCGAGTTCACATACCCAAAGAACAGGCAGGAGAAGTGCGAGATCATAGAGATACACCTGAGGAAGTACGTGGACAGCCTCTCGCCAGAGGTGACCGTCGACTCCGTTTACGATGTCCTGGAGAAGAAGGTGCTCAGCCCAAGGAGGATCGCCAACGTCATAGACGACGCGAACAGGTTGAGGGTCAAGGAAATAGAGGCCGCGAGGAGGCTGGCGAAGGCCCTAGGGGAAGGACAGGAGAAGGTCGAGGCCGTGAAGGACATATTCAAGCAGGACATAGAGAGGCTCTTCAAACTGAGGGGTTTGGACTGGAGCGACCCCCGCCTGCTCGAAAGCGTCTCGAAGATAGACCCGTCGAACTACAAGCTCACCCTTTTCCACTTCGAGGAGGCGCTGTCCCGCACATCCGACGAGAGCGTCGAGGAGGCGAGACAGCTCGTCGAGTCCTCGGTGAGGTTTGAGGTGCCCGAGGTGGGCAAGTCCTACGCGATGGTTGCGCTGGGAGAGGGCGGCCAGACCGGGGGGCTCATAGTCGCCGTCGAGGTCATCGTGAACCCCAACGGCCGTGGTGAGGTCATCGTAGTTGGCAGCGAGGTCGGGGAGAGCATAAGGGCAAGCGCCCAAGATGCTTTTGTGCACATAAACTCGCTGAGCGATTGGAGGTTCAGGGACTACGACGTGTACATAGAGCTCGTGACTCCCGCGAAGGGCATGGAGAAGCAATTGGTCTTCCCGGGCGCTGAGAGGGCACCGGTGTCAGGGCCCTCCGCGGGCCTGGCGATAGGCATCGCGATGCTCTCGGCTTTTCTGCAGGTCAAGGTCGACCCGACGGTCGTCCTGACCGGCGCGATAACGGCAAAGGGCGAGGTGTGGCCTGTCGGGGGCTTGGACTACAGGGGCATGGGCAAGATCGAGGCGGCGATGGCCGACAAGTACGTGAAGAGGTTTGTGATACCGCAGTACAACTACGAAAAGATGAGGGAGCAGGGCACCGTACAGCTCCTAGAGAGAAAGGGGGTGCAGGTGTTGCCAGTCAGGACCTTCATAGAGGCAGCTAGCTACTGTCTGGCCGAACCGCTCGGCCAAGAAGAGCTCGCCGTCAAATTAAAAACTAACGAGTTGACTTAGCTGCCTTCTTGGTTGCGCTGACCCCCAGCATCCAGCTGAAGAAGCCCCTGAACCTCGTGCTCATTTCCTTCTGGAAGCGCAGCCCCCTGTCGCCTATCTTGTATACCCTCCTAACGCGCCTCCCTATGCGCTTCTTCTCGCTCTTTATCAGCTTGGCCTTCTCCATCTTGTAGAGCATCGGATATAGCGAGCCGAAGCCTATGCTAACCCCAACGAGGTCGCGTATCCTCTTCCTCAACTCATA
>Ga0315298_1004647_pt1 | contig 20316 bp, 20 predicted proteins | sample WHS_1_MG_FD_203077 | JGI IMG/M metagenome (GOLD analysis project Ga0315298, IMG submission 203077) | Extremophilic microbial mat communities from Washburn Hot Springs, YNP, Wyoming, USA - WHS_1_MG | ecosystem: Environmental > Aquatic > Thermal springs > Hot (42-90C) | place: USA: Wyoming...
CGTCGGCTACCCAAGGACATCCTCAACTCCACATCCCTTCGGTAACATTTCTTGCTGAGTGAGCCGAGGATCCTTCGGTAACAGCTTAGCTGAGGTATCGCGGATTGTTGCCGTGCTCTGGGGTTGTATGGTATAGTGATAACGGTTGCGGCGCTACGCTCTGCCTGCGCCGTGTTCTTTTATTCGGGGCCCGCGAATAGGCCGAGTCTTCCGGGAGTGGGTCGCAGGTCGCCCACTCCTTGTTGTCGCTGGGGTGCGATAAGAGCTGTCGCCCGGGACTGTCGGCGGCGAGGGCGGGAGCCGAGCGGGCCCGAGGACGGTGGTCGAGGCGACCGCGCTGTCCAGAAGCGAAATCGAGCGAAGAGTCCGGTCGCTGGCCGAAACGATAGTCGGTCAGCGCTCGGACGGTCTTTTCGTTGATTGGGTCGAGTACAGGCGCGAAGGCGGGCGCTGGTACCTCAGGGTCTTTTTGGACCATCCGAAGGCCGTTACGCTTGAACATTGCCAGGACGTCGCCCGCGAATTGGGCGAAGTGCTCGACCGCGAGGACCTGATCGATCATGCTTACAACCTGGAAGTATCGTCGCCGGGTTTGGAGCGGCCGCTCCGGCGCGAGGGGGATTTCGAGAGGTTCAAAGGCCGCCTTGTGACCCTGCGCCTGTTCCGGCCGTTGAACGGCGGCAAGGTCGTGAGCGGCCGTCTGGCCGGGCTTTCGCCCGATGGAGAGGTAGCGGTCGAACTCGAGGAGGGCCGCACGGTCCGGGTAGCGCTGGCCGACGTGGCGCGGGCGAACCTGGCCGTGGACTGGCGGCATATCACGACTACAGCCGGCGGACGGGAGAGCGGAGGTGGTGACCGGTGACGACGGTAGCAGGCCCGAGCGGCGGTCGGAAGACCGGGGGCAGGCCCAAGGGCGCCAACGCCGACTTCATTCAGGCTCTGGCGCAAATCGAGGACGAGAAGGGCGTGCCGGTGGCCGCTTTGATGGAGGCCATTGAGCTGGCCCTCGTCTCCGCCTACCGCCGTAACTTCGGCACGGCTCAGAACGTCCGGGTGCAACTGGACGCCGAGACGGGGGAGTTCCGCGTTCTGGCTCTTCGTCAAGTGGTGGAGGAGGTAGCCGACCCGAGAACGGAAATCTCCCTGGAAGAGGCCCGGGCGGCGGACCCGAATTACCGGCTCGGTGACACGGTCGAAACCGAGGTCACTCCCCGCGACTTCGGGCGAATTGCGGCGCAAACGGCCAAGCAAGTCGTCCTGCAGCGTATCCGGGAGGCTGAGCGTGGGGTCATCTTCGAGGAGTTCAGCGACCGTGAGGGGGACATCGTTACCGGGGTCGTCCAGCGGCAAGAGTTTCGCAATTACTACGTGAATCTCGGCAAGACCGAGGCGGTTCTGGCCCCTCCCGAGCAGATACCGGGAGAGAAACTGCGTCCCGGCGAGCGGATAAAGGTCTACATAGTGGAGGTCCGTAAGACCCCCAAAGGACCGCAGATTTACCTGTCCCGGACTCATCCGGGTCTGGTCAAGCGTCTTTTCGAACTCGAAGTGCCGGAAATCCACGACGGACTCGTAGAGATAAAGGCTATCGCCCGTGAGCCCGGGTCACGGGCCAAGGTGGCGGTGGCCTCGCGCGACCATAACGTCGACCCGGTGGGGGCTTGCGTCGGAGCAAAGGGCGTGCGCGTCCAGGCCATCGTGCGGGAGCTTAAAGGCGAGAAAATCGACATTATTCCCTGGTCCGAGGACCCGGCAGAGTACGTCGGGAACGCGTTGCGGCCGGCTAAAGTCGTTTCGACCCAGCTCGACCCCGAGCAGAAGGTGGCCCGCGTGGTGGTCCCGGATTACCAGCTGTCCCTGGCCATAGGACGGGAGGGACAGAACGCCCGATTGGCGGCGAAGCTGACCGGGTGGCGGATCGATATAAAGAGTCAGAGTCAGGCTCAAGGCTCAGAGGCGGCCGGGGAGGGCCTGATTGCCGGGACTGACCCGGCGGTCGGCGCCGAAGGCGGCCCCCCTGCGTCCGGCCAAGATGGCAACGAAGGGTAGGCTGGGCGGATGGCGACACGGGGCGGGCCCAAGCGACCTAAGCACGAGCCTCTGAGGAGCTGCATGGGCTGCGGGGCCAAGCGGCCTAAACGCGAGCTCGTGCGCGTGGTCCGGACCCCTTCCGGCGCCGTCGAGATCGACCCGACCGGTCGCCGGGCGGGCCGCGGCGCCTACGTGTGTCCGACTATCGAGTGTCTGAAAGCAGCGGTGAAAGGGAAGAGACTGGAACGGGCCCTGGAGACGCCCGTCCCCGATGAAGTCCTAGAGACCCTGACCAGGGCTGTCGAAGCGTCCGCCGGAACGGCCGGTCGGACGGCGGCGACCCGGAGCCCGGGCGGCCCTACTGCGTCCAACCCGGTGAAGGAGTGAGGTTTTTGCCCGAAGGCAAGATCCGTGTTTATGAATTGGCTAAGGCGCTGGGCCTGAGTACATCGAAAGTCATGACTCTGCTCGGCGACCTCGGCGTGAAGGTGACGGACCAGACGGCCCTGGTCGATGCGGCGCTGGAGACCAGGTTGAAGGGTCTCATCCGCCGGCCCGGGGTCGGTGGGCGCGGCATGGCCGCCATTCGGCCGGAGCCGACCTGGCTGACCTCGATTCGCTGGCCCAAGCCGCCCAGAGAAGAGCCGGAAGAACCGGGTCCGGAACCCGAGCCCGTCGCGCCGCTGAAGGCGTCCGCGTCGGCGGGCGCGGCCCCGGCGGCCGCCGCGGTTGCCAAGGCACCGCTCCCCGGAACCCGGGCGTCCGGCGCGGCGGCCGCCGCGGTTTCGGACAAGCCGGTTCCGCCGGCCTCCGGGTCCGAGTCACCGGCGGCCGCGGTCCGCCGGGCGACGCCGGCGGGGGCCGACAAAGAGGCCGACAAAGAGGCTAAAGAGGCTAAAGAAGCTGTCCGCGAAGCTGTCCGACCCATCAAGCACCGTGTGGCGAGCCCGGAGGAGTCGCCCCCGCCCGCCGCCGCGACTCCGGCGACCGGGGTGACGGCCCGCCCGGCGGAAAAAGCCTTCGGCCCGACCCTTCCCTCGGGACGGACGCCTACGCCGCCCCCTCCACCGTTGCCGGTTCGTCGAGGTCCGGAGAGAGCGCCGTCGTCGCCGGCCTCAAGACCTGCGGCCGCTCCGCCTTCCAGGTCCGGACCCGCGCCCGCGGCACCGGCCGGCGCCGGGCCGGCCAGGGTCGGGGCGGCCGGCGGCGGACCCGCCAAGCCTGCGGCTCAACCCGCACCGGCGGCGCCTTCCCGCGCGGCTCATCAAGAACGTCAACCGGCCGCGGGCCCGGTCGGTCCGGGACCGACGCTGGTCCCAGCAACCGGTCCGGCCGCGCATCCGGCGCGGGCCCCGGGTCGGCCTTACAGCACGCCGGCGGCTCCGGCGGGCCGTCCGACTTACGACCGCCCGCGGGGTCCCGCCGCCGGGCCGGCCGCAGGGCTCGGGACGGGTGCCGGCGGGGCTGCTCGAGGCGCCGAATGGGCGGCCGCGCCCCGACCGTCCGCCCCCAGAGAATGGCCGTCGCGGCCAGGTTCCGTCGGCCCGGTGGGTCGCCCGGGTCCGGGGCGCGGCCGCGAGTCGGCCGGTGTCCCCGGGCCGGTTCCGGCCGGTAAGGCGGCGGCAGCCCCGCGACGCGATCGCCGCGGTCAGGGCGGTGTTCCCAGCCGCGGCAAGGCGGCCAGGCCGCCTATTCCCGAGCGGGCGTGGCGCAACGATGAAGAGGCCGAGCGCCGACTCATCAGGGGCCGCCAGGGCGGCCGCAAGCAGCGCACGGTGAAGACCGAGGAACCGGTGCGGGTGCGGGCGACCGAGGTGGTCATCGACGGACCGCTGACGGTGCGGGAACTGGCCGAGCGGATGGGCCTTACGGGCGCCGAACTCATAAAGTCTCTCATCCGATTGGGCATAGTCGCCAGTCTCAATCAAGTCCTTGACCCCGAATCGGCTAGGGTGGCTGTGGAGGAGATGGGGGTCAAAGTCCTCACCGGGACGCCGCGTGCGGCCGGCGAGGAGGGGGAGGGCGCCGCCGGCGAGCGTCCGCCGGCCGAGGAAGAAGGCGAGGCCCTCGAGCCTCGACCTCCCGTCGTCACTGTCATGGGTCACGTGGACCACGGCAAGACGTCGCTCCTGGACGCCATCCGCAAGACGAACGTCACCGCGGGCGAGGCGGGCGGGATAACCCAGCATATCGGGGCGAGCACCGTCGAATGGCGGGGTAAGAAAATCGTTTTTCTCGACACGCCCGGCCATGAGGCTTTCACGGCCATGCGGGCGCGCGGGGCGCAGGTGACCGATATCGCCGTGCTGGTCGTCGCGGCCGACGACGGAGTCATGCCTCAAACTCTGGAGGCTATCGACCACGCGAGAGCGGCTAAGGTTCCCATCATCGTCGCGCTGAACAAGATGGACAAACCCAACGCCCTTCCCGACCGAGTCAAGAAGCAGCTGGCCGAGAAGGGCCTTACGCCCGAGGAGTGGGGCGGGGACACTATCGTCGTTCCCGTTTCGGCCAAGGAGCGGACCGGTATCGATGAACTCCTGGACATGATTATCCTTGTGGCCGAGATGGCCGAACTCAGGGCGGACCCCCGGCGGCGGGCGAAGGGGATCGTCATCGAGACCAGGCTCGACAAAGGACTCGGCCCGGTGGCGACGGTGCTGGTGCAGAACGGGACGCTCCGGGTCGGGGATCCGGTGGTCGCCGGTACGGCGTTCGGTCGGATTCGCGCGATGGTGGACGACAAAGGAGAGCGCGTGGAGGAGGCCGGACCGTCCACCCCGGTGGAAGTGACCGGTCTGGATGAGCTGCCCGAGGCGGGCGACGTCTTCCAGGTGCTGGCGGACGAGAAGATGGCGAGAGAGATTGCGGCCCAGCGCGACCTCAAGCGGCGGGAGCGCGAGATGGGCGGCACCCGGGCCCCCGTTTCGCTGGCCGAACTGTTCGAACAAGCGAAAGAGGGGGAGCGCAAGCAGGTCAACCTCGTCCTCAAAGCCGACGTCCAGGGTTCGCTCGAGGCTCTGCGCCAGTCCTTCGAGAAGCTCGAGGAGCCGGATATAGGCATAAACATCATTCATACCGGCGTCGGGGGTGTTTCCGAGAACGACGTCATGCTGGCTTCCGCTTCCGGCGCCATCATCATCGCCTTCAACGTCACTCCGGACGCCGGAGCCCGGCAGGCGGCCGAGCGGCAGAAGGTGGACATCCGGACTTACCGCGTGATTTATGACGCCATCAACGACGTCAAGGCGGCGGTCAAAGGACTGCGGGCGCCGACGTACCGGGAGGTCGTACACGGGCACGCCGAGGTCAGGCAGCTCTTCCGTATCCCGAAGGTCGGCATCGTCGCGGGTTGTTATGTGACCGACGGGAAGATCGCCCGCAAGAACAGGTTGCGGGTCGTCCGCGACGGGGTCATCGTCCACGAGGGGGCCATCGCCTCGCTCAAGCACGTCAAGGACGACGTGCGCGACGTGTCCGCCGGCTTCGAGTGCGGAATCGGCCTTGAGAACTTCCAGGACATCAAGGAGGGCGACATCCTCGAGGCCTTCTCCATCGAGGAGGTCGCGAGCTGAAGTTGGCCGACCCCGCGCCGGTCGTGGGGACCCTCCTGGTCCGGCTCTATCTCCCGGAGGCCCGGTCGTTGAAGGACAAGCGCCGGGTCGTGGCGGGACTTTGCGAGCGTCTGCGGTCACGCTTCGGTGTCGCCGTGGCTGAAGTCGGCGACCGCGACGCCTGGCAGACCGCCGACCTTGCGCTGGCATGCGTTTTCGATACTCCGGGGTCCTGCCGGGAAGTCCTGGATAAGGCGGCGCGGCTCGTTGAGAGTTGCGGGTCCGTCGTCGTCCTGGAGATGACGCGCGACGTGCGTTAGGGTTTTCGAGCGCACGAGTGAGGAGGAGGCGGCTGGTTTGGACCGGGCGAGGCTGGAAAGAGTCCGGACGGCCATCAGGCAGGAGGTCAGCGACATCCTGCGCGCCTTCAAGGACCCACGGCTGGGCTTCGTCAGCGTCACCGACGTGGAGGTGTCGAAAGACGCCCGCGTAGCCAAGGTCTTCGTGAGCATTCTCGGCGGCCCTGAAGATAAAGAGAAGTCGCTGGCCGCCCTAAAGAGCGGGTGCGGCTTCGTTCGAACGGAGTTGGGTCGGCGTCTCGGCCTGCGCTACGCGCCGGAGGTCGTCTTCCGCTTGGACGAGTCCATCGAGCGGGGAACGCGCATCCAGGCTCTGCTGGGGGAGCTGTACCCGGACCGCGGGGCGGAGGGCGAAACAGGTCCGGCCCGGGAGGCCGACGACCGGAGGCCTGGCTCCCTGAAGGGGCCCGGCTCCCTGAAGGATACGGGGGAGGCGTGAGCTTTGCCCAAGGCGAGCCAGCCGGCCCTAGAAGTCGCCCGGGCCGTGGCCGGGCTCGACTCCTTTCTGCTCTTACTACACGAATTCCCCGACGGCGACAGCCTGGGTTCGAATCTTGCCATGGCGATAGCCCTCGAAAAACTGGGCAAGCACGCCACAGTAGCCGGCTCGGCGCCGCCCCCGGGGCGGTTTTCGTTCCTGCCGGGCTTCGAGCGGATTGTGCCCTCCCTCAAGGCTCTCCCGCGTCAGGTGTCCGATTACGAGTGCATCTTCCTCATTGACTGCAGCGACCCCCGCCGGGCGGGCCTGGAAGAGCAGCTGCTGAGGAACCGGAGGCTGCTGGTGAATGTGGACCATCATCCGTCGAACACCTTTTTCGGAGATGTGAACTATGTCGACCCGGGAGCATCGGCGGCGGCGGAGCAGGTGCGCCAGATTCTCGCCGGGCTCGGAGTGGAACTCGACAAGAACATGGCCCTTTGCCTATACGTCGCGGTCAGCACGGATACAGGGGGGTTTCGTTTCGACAACACCACCGCCGAGACGCACCTACTGGCGGCCGAGTTGCTGAGTTTAGGTGTCGAGCCCGGTCCGGTCGGGGAAATCGTCCACGATACGCGCACGCTTTCGAGTTTACGCCTGCTGGAGAAGATGCTCGGGACGCTCAGTTTCGCCGCCGGAGGGCGCATCGCCTGGGTCGTGGTGACCCGCAAGATGCTTTCCGACTGCGGAGCGACCGATGACGAGGTGGAAGGCCTGGTGAGCTACCCGCGGATGATCGATTTTGTCGACCTCTGCTTTTTGCTGCAGGAGATGCCCGACGGAACGGTCCGGGTGGCGCTCCGTTCGAAAAGAGACTACGACGTCGGGGCCATCGCGGCGAGCCTGGGGGGCGGGGGACACCGGAAGGCGGCCGGCTGCCTCATCCGCGGCGGGATAGAAGACGCTCTGGCCAAGGTTCTCCCAGAGTGCAAGAAGGCTCTGGCCGCAGCGTCGCCGGCGGACCGGACGGCCCGGGGGGCGTCCGAGCCGATTTGAGCGACCGGTCGAACGCAAGCGCCGTCCGTTCAGGCGGGGGCCCCGGTGCCGCAGCCGCCTCCGGGCTCTATCCGGTTCTAAAACCACCGGGCATGACCTCCCACGATGTGACCGCCTTCGTTCGCCGTCTGACGGGCGTCAGCCGGTGCGGGCACACGGGCACCCTGGACCCGGCGGCGGCTGGCGTGCTGCTCGTCCTGGTCGGGTCGGCGGCGGTGCGGTTGGCGGAGTATCTTGTGGGCCTCCCGAAGACCTACGTGGCCGAGATCCGTTTCGGCCAAACGACGGATACCCAGGACGCGACGGGTAACGTCATCGGCGAAGCCTCCGCCGAGGCCGCGGCCGGGCTGGCTCGAGCCGACGTCGAGGCGGCTCTGGGTCGTTTCCAAGGACCCATCCTGCAGGTCCCTCCGATGGCGTCGGCGGTCAAGGTGGGCGGGCGAAGGCTCCACCGCCTGGCCAGGGCCGGGAAGACAGTCGAGCGTAAGGCCAGACCCGTCTTCGTCCACTCGATAGAACTGCTGGAGTTCTCGCCGCCGCTGGCCAGGATCCGTGTCGCCTGCTCGAGCGGTACCTACGTGCGGACTCTGGCCCACGACCTGGGCCTGGCGCTGGGAGTGGGCGCGCACCTTCGCTTTCTAGTCAGGGAGGCCGTCGGCCCGTTCCGTCTTGAGAATACGGTCAGCCTGGAAGAGCTTACCGAAGCGGCCGCGGCGGGACGGCTGGCGGCGCTGGCCGTTCCGGCGGCGGAGGCGGTGGGCCATCTACCCGGTCTGACTGTACCGGCGGCCGTCGCGGATTGTATCCGGCAGGGACGGGCCGTGGCGTGGCCCGGAGGCGACGCCGGAACGGGCGACGGCGGGAGCCCCCGGGCGATACGGGTTCTTTCCGAGACGGGCGAGCTTGTGGCGGTGGCCACCCTGGCGGCCGGACGACTGCAGCCTCGCAAGGTGCTCCAGCCGTGGACGGGAGGTGGCCGGGGTCCGGCGCGTCGGTAGACGCGTCGGCCGGGCCGTGGTCAGAAGCGACGTGTCCTACACTTTGATCGAGCTGGAGTCCGAAACCCGGGCGGACGGGGGGAGCGGAGCACGGTCGACCGAGAGCGTCGCGCCGAGCCGACGGGCGCCGGTCCTGGCCGTCGGGGTCTTCGACGGCGTCCACATCGGTCACCGCAGCCTGTTGGAAGCAGGGTCCCGGGAAGCGCTGGAACACGGGGCGCCGCTTTGGGTCCTGACGTTCTGGCCGCACCCCGAAGTCGTGCTGGGGCGGACGAAGGGCGAACATTTTCTTCTCACGACGCTGCCGGAGAAAGTCTCGCTGCTCCGACAGGCCGGGGCGAGCCGGGTGCTCGCTTTGGCCTTCGACCGGGATGTCGCGGCCGCAAGCCCGGAGGAGTTCGTTGACCGGGTCCTGGCTGAGCGGATTCAGCCGCATACCGTCACCGTAGGTTACAATTTCAGTTTCGGTCGCTCCGGGGCCGGTACGCCGTCGCTTCTCCGGGAGCTCTGCCGCCGTCGCGGTATCCGGGTCATAGTCCACCCCGCGGTCCGCCTGGGAGGAGAGGTTGTCTCGAGCACGGCTGTCCGGAATGCCCTCGGCGCCGGGGATGTTGAGCGCGCCGGTCTGTTTCTGGGTCGACCTTACAGCCTGGCCGGCCGCATCGAACCCGGAGCCGGGCGGGGCCGGCGGCTAGGTTTTCCGACCGCGAATGTTGCACTGTCTCCGGAACTGGTCCACCCGGCCCCGGGTGTATACGTCTGCTCAGTTGGGGTGGGCTCGGAGGCGGCGCTGGACCCTTCGCCCGGCCGCACCTTACCGGCTGTGGCCAACCTCGGGAGCGCGCCCACCTTCGTGTCGGCGACCGGCTCGGCGCTGAAGCTGGAAGTCCACTGCCTGACCGGGAAGGCGCCGGACTACGGCGAACAGGCCAGAGTCTACTTTCACGCCCGGCTCCGGCCGGAAAAAAAGTTCGCCGGCCCGGCGGAGTTGGCGGCTCAAATCTCGGCCGACCGGTCTCAGGCCGAGGCCTTTTTCGGCCTGACGCGCCCGTCCCGACCGACGGGGCGCGGCTGACCGCCGCCCCGCCCTTTGGGGCCGGGGCGTTCCGGCTACGCAGGGGCCGTTCGAGGGCCGTGAAACTTGCGCCGCGGGCGGCGCAGGTGGTAGAATAACTCGACCCGATGAACCCCGACCTGGGCCTTCCGCCCCCTCCGGCGATCGGCTCGGGCCAGCGGGGAGGCCGTGGTTGCCCTGGAGGTGGTCCGTAGTGCTGAGCAAGGAGAAAAAGCAGCAGATTATCCAGGATTTCAAGCTTCACGAGACCGACACCGGTTCACCGGAAGTGCAGGTCGCTATCCTCACCCAGCGCATCAACGAGCTCACCGAGCATCTGCGAGAACACAAGAAAGACCACCACTCGCGCCGCGGGCTCTTGAAGATGGTCGGTCTGCGTCGGCGGCTCTTAAACTACCTCAGGGATAACGACATCGAACGCTACCGGACCGTCGTCGAGCGGCTCGGTCTGCGCCGCTAATTCCTCGGGGTCCAGTGTGTCAATACCGTGCGGCCCGGGCCCAGCCCGGGTCGGCCGTTAACTGAAGGGGGAAACCCTACTGACAGAAAGGTTCGAAATCCAGTTCGCCGGTCGGCCTTTAGTCGTCGAAGTGGATAAGGTGGCCAAGCAGGCCGGCGGCAACGCTCTCGTCCATTACGGGGACACGGTTGTGCTGGCTACAGCCACGGTCTCGTCGCAACCCAGGGAAGGCATCGATTTCTTCCCGCTCTTGGTCGACTGGGAGGAACGACAGTACTCGGTCGGCCGCATCCCCGGCAGCTTCTTCCGCCGGGAGGGACGTCCCAGCGAAAAAGCGACCCTGTCCGCCCGGCTCACCGACAGGCCCCTGCGGCCGCGCTTCCCCAAGGGGTTCCGGAACGACGTCCAGGTGGTCGTCACAGTTTTCTCGGTCGACCCGGATTGCGCCCCCGAATTCGCCGGGATTCTCGGCGCTTCCACCGCTCTCGCGACGTCGGACATGCCCTTCGACGGCCCCATCGCGGCCGTGATTGTCGGGCGGGTCGACGGGCGTTTCATCATCAACCCGACCCACGACCAGGTGGCCGCCAGCGACCTGGGCGTCACGGTCGCGGCCAGCCGGGACGCGGTTCTCATGGTGGAGGCTGAAGCCAAGGAAGTCCCGGAGGCGGATATCGTCGAGGCCATTTTCTTCGGGTTCGAGGCCTGCCAGGAACTCATCGCCTTCCAGGACCGCATCGTAAAGGCGGCTGGCAAGCCCAAAGCCGAGTACCCGATTCACAAGGTATCCGAGGAGCTTGTGGCGGCGGTCCGCGCGGCGGCGGTCGACCGAATCCGGGAGGTGTTGGGCACTCCCGACAAAATGACCCGGGAGAACGCCCTGGACGAGGTCGAAGCCCAGGTGAAGGAGGCCCTGGCGGCGCAGTTCCCCGACGCCGAGGCGGACATCGGCGAGACCTTCAAGGCCGTCCTGCGTGAGCAGGTTCGCCGGATGATTCTCGAGGAAGGTCGCCGGCCCGACGGCCGCAAGCCGACCGAGATTCGTCCGGTGACGTGCGAGGTGGGGCTTCTGCCCCGGGCGCACGGCTCAGGGCTGTTCACCCGCGGCCAGACCCAGGTGTTGACGACCGCCACTCTGGGGTCGGTGGGGGACATCCAGACTATCGACAGTCCCGGGGCCGAGACCGAGAAACGGTACATGCACCATTACAACTTCCCGCCCTACAGCGTGGGAGAGGTCCGGCCGATCCGGGGTCCGGGCCGCCGCGAGATCGGCCACGGGGCTTTGGCGGAGAGGGCTCTCCTGCCGGTGCTCCCCGACGAGAACGACTTCCCCTACACCATCCGTACGGTTTCCGAGGTCCTCGAGTCCAACGGCTCGACTTCGATGGGCAGCGTATGCGGGAGCACCCTGGCCCTGATGGACGCCGGCGTTCCGCTGAAGGCGCCGGTCAGCGGTGTGGCCATGGGGCTGGTCAAAGAAGGCTCGCGGTTCGTGGTTCTCACCGACATCCAGGGCATGGAAGACTTCTACGGCGACATGGACTTCAAGGTGGCGGGCACTCGTAAAGGGGTCACCGCCATCCAGATGGACATCAAGACTACGGGCCTGGACCGTACCATCATCACCCAGGCCCTGGAGCAAGCCCGCGAGGGCCGGCTTTCAATCCTGGCCAAGATGCTGGAGACCATTCCCGCTCCCAGACCTCAACTGTCGCCCTACGCGCCGCGGATTGTCGTCCTGACTATCAACCCCGAGAAGATTCGTGACGTCATCGGTCCCGGCGGGAAGGTCATCAACAAGATAATCGCGGAGACGGACACGAAAATCGATATTGAAGACGACGGAAGGGTTTACGTAGCCGGGGTGAACCAGGAGGGTACTGAGCGGGCCATCCGGATGATCGAAGATATCACCCGCGAGGTGGAGGTCGGCAAAACCTATAAAGGGCGGGTCACGCGGGTCACGCCGTTCGGCGCTTTCGTGGAGGTCCTTCCGGGTAAAGAGGGTCTTGTCCACATCTCGCGCCTGGCCGAGGAAAGAGTCGAGAGGACCGAAGACGTCGTCAACGTCGGCGACGAGATAACCGTCAAGGTCACGGAGATCGATAATCTCGGGCGGGTCAATTTGTCGCGCCGGGAGGTCCTCCGGGATGAACGCCGGGCTCGCGGCGAGGAGGTTCTGCGGGACGAGGGGCCCTCGGCGGGACGGCCGAGGCGTCCGAGCGGCGACCGCGAGCGGCTCCAGCCGTCCGGGCAGAGCGGCAGGAAGTCCGGCGGAGGTCCCGCCGCCCGGGGCGGCGGCGGGGCGCGGCCGGGCGGTATCCCGGGCCCGGGTCGTCCCGGACCCGACCGCGGTGGACGCGGGAACCGCGGCCCCCGCCGTTAATCGAGATGTCGGCGTCCTCCGGCTTGCCCCGCTTGGGAATGCACGTGTCCATCGCGGGTGGGCTCGACCGCATGGCCGAGCGGGCCCGGGTCTTCGGTTGCGAGACGGTGCAGGTCTTCTCCCGGAGTCCCAGGGGCGGGCAGCCCAGAGCTCTGGCGACGGATGAAATACAGAGAGCCCGACAGCTCCTCCTTCTTGCGGATATCGATCCGGTTGTCGTCCACATGCCGTACTTCGCCAATCTTTGCGCGCCGCGGGCGGACCTGCGGGATTACGCGGTACGAACGCTGGCTGAAGAACTCGGTCGCACGGCGGCGCTCGGGTCGAGCTATCTGGTGACTCACCTGGGTCGGCCGGGTGAGGTGGCGGACAAGGCAGGCGCGCTGGCCCGAGTGGAGGAGTCCATCTTGGCGGCCTTCGCCGGGGCGCCGCCGGGGTCCGATACGGTCATGCTTCTTTTGGAGAACACGGCCGGAGGCGACGAGGAGCTGGGTTCAAGCCTGACGGAGCTGGCCGGAGTTTTCGGTCGCCTCAGCGAGAAACTTCCGGGGCGCGTCGGCCTGTGTCTCGATACCTGCCACGCCCACGCGGCGGGGTACGACCTCGGGGCCGCGCGCGGGGCGGCGGAGCTGGCGCGCATCGTCGAGGATTCTTTCGGGCCGCGCGCCCTCAAAGTGGTGCACGCCAACGACGCGCTCGGCGAGTCGGGCAGCGGTAAGGACAGACATGCTCCGGTGGGAGAAGGTACCATCGGCGCCCGCGGGTTCTCCGCCTTGATGGCCGAGCCGCTGTTTAGCGCTTGTCCGTTCATCGTCGAGACGCCGGGTTCGGACGAGGAGAGGGCCCGGGACCTGGCCCGGCTCAAGACCATTCGGGCGGGGGGACCCGGATGAGTTTTTACGCCGAGGACCGGCTAGGCGACGGCCTTGTCGTGGCTGTCGAGGACATCCCCTACGTCCGTTCCGTTTCGGTCGGGGTCTGGGTGGGCGTGGGGTCGCGTCAAGAGCCGCCGCATCTGGCCGGGGTATCCCACTTTGTAGAGCACCTCCTCTTCAAGGGAACGCAGCGCCGGACGGCCAGGCAGATAGCGGAGGAGATGGACTCCATCGGCGGGCTGCTCAACGGCTACACTTCGAAGGAGTACTCCTGCTATTACGTTAAGGTGCTCGACGAACACCTGGACCGGGCCATGGACCTTCTCTCGGACCTCGTCCTCGGGCCCCGTTTCGACGCCGTGGACCTGACCAAGGAGAAGGGCGTCATCCTTGAGGAGATAAAGATGTACGAGGATACGCCCGACGAATTGGTCGGCGACCTGCTGGCGGAGGCGGCCTGGGGCCGACACCCCATCGGCCGCCCCATCCTAGGCTCGGAACGCACCGTGGCGGGGCTTGCTCCCGAGATTGTGAGGGCCTATCACCAGGCCGGCTACCGGCAGTCCAACATCGTGGTGGCGATGGCCGGCAACGTGAAGCCGGAAGACGGTTTCGGGTTGGCCCGTCGCTATTTCGCCTCCGCTCCGACCGCCGGAGGTCGGGCGAAGGCCTCGGCGCCCACTTTCCGGCCCGGCTTTCGGCGCCGAACCAAAGGCATCGAGCAGGTGCATTTGAGCCTGGGGTTCGCGGGGCTGGCGCTGGACGATCCGGGTGTTTATGAATTCCATCTTCTGGCCGGGGTACTGGGCGGCGGTTCAAGTTCGCGGCTCTTCCAGAGTATCCGCGAGGAACGCGGCCTGGCTTACTCGGTGTTCGCCTACGCGTCACCCTTTTCCGACACCGGGCTCCTCGGCGTCTACGCCGCCGTGAGTCCGGAGAACGTCCTCGAGGCTTTGCGGCTGGCCGCCGCCGAGATACATAAGCTGTGCTCGGACGGACCGGGGGCCGAGGAACTCCAGCGGGCCAAAGACCAGGCCAAGGCCTCGCTGCTTTTGGGGTTGGAGAACACCTCCAACCGGATGAGCCGCCTTGGTCGGTCACTGCTGCTCCTCGGTCGGGCTCCGAGTCCCGACGAGGTGGCGGCGAAAATCGACGCGGTGACCGCGGAGAGTCTTACGGCGCTCGCCCGCCGGGTCTTGCAGCTGCCTGACGCGGCTGTGGCCGCTGTCGGGCCGAAAGGGCTTCCCTCGGAAGAGGCCATGCGCGAAGCGCTGGCCGCCGGGTGGTCGGCATGACCGCCGAAACCGCGGCTCGGGTGCCGCTGGTGGTCAAGGTGGCACGGGAACCGGGCAGCGAAGACCTACCGTTGCCCGCCTACATGAGCTCGTCGGCTTCCGGCCTAGACCTTCCGGCGGCGAACCGCGAGCCGCTGGAGATACCTCCCGGCGGCCGCGTCACGGTCCCCACCGGTCTGCGTTTGGAGATACCGCCGGGGTACGAAGGGCAGATTCGGCCGAGGAGCGGGTTGGCCGACCGGTTCGGGGTCACGGTTCTGAACAGCCCTGGAACGGTGGACTCGGATTACCGTGGGGAGATAAAGGTAATTCTGGTGAATCTCGGCCCGGACACTTTCGTCGTCCGACGGGGCGACCGGGTGGCGCAGCTGGTCGTCGCCCCGGTCGCGAGGGTCGAGTTGGTGGCCGCGGAGAAGAGCGGGCTCAGTCCGTCGGGGCGCGGAGAGGGCGGGTTCGGACATACCGGCGGAACGGGGCCGGCGCCCGCCGGAACGGGGTCGGCGCCGGCCGGGCCGGGCACATAGCCGGACGTTTCCCCTCATACACCTTCTCGCGGGGGGACGGTGGCGTCGTGACCGCCGGGCGGCGGACCCACCGACGACCGCCGGGGAAGGCGGCAAGAGCCGATGGCTCCGTTCATTGCGGCGCTTCTGGCCGCGGGGGTCGTGGCCGTGGCCGTTCTGAGCGCCAGAGAAAAGGCCCGCCAAAGGGACCGGGAGATAGCCCTCCTCCGCGGAGTCGAGCTGCCGCCGGCGAGGGAAACGCCGCTGTCACAAGGGATTGTGGACATTGTGGCGGTAGCCGGCGGGATTTATCTTTCCCTGGTGATGGTAGCCGGTTTCGTCGGCTTCCCCCTACCCGGCAAGATTAACTTCCTCGGCGGCCAGCTGGACCCAGTGGCCGCCGTAGCCGTCCTTTTGGCCCTGCTTGAGCCCTTTCTTTCGCGCCTCTTCGAGCGCGTTTAGGGGTTGGGGCGTCGGTCGGCCCGTCGGGTCGTCGGGGCCGGGCTCATAGGTCTTTGTTCCGCCTGGGGATACTACCTCCGCGAGACAGGCTTACCGAGACGGGGGGACAGTATGTCCAAGACGGTAATCGGCGTGTTCAAGTCCAGGGGACAGGCTGAAAAGGCAATCGAGGAACTGCACAACTACGGTATCGGCAAGGACGAGATCTCGGTCGTCGCCAAGGACGAAGGCAGAGCGAAAGAGCAAGGGCAGGGCCGCGGCCTGGAGTCCCGCTCCGGCATGGACATGGACATGAGCGTGGGCGGGCAGGACGTGGGTGAAGGAGTCGGCTGGGGCGGGGGTATCGGGGCCGCGGCCGGCATTCTGGCGGGCGCCGGGGCTTTGGCTATTCCCGGCATCGGCCCCATTCTTGCGGCCGGCCCGCTCGCCGCGGCTCTCACCGGAGCCGTGACGGGGGGGATAGCCGGAGGGCTGGTCGACTACGGGATCCCGGAGACGCGCGGCCGCGAGTACGAGCGGAAGGTTAAGGAAGGCGAAATCCTCACTGTGGTTAAGTGCTCCGAGGATAAGTCCAGGCGGGTGGCGGACATCCTGCGCGAGAACGGGGCCACGGACGTGGAGACGCACGAGGCAAAAAAGCACTAGGGTCGGACGGTACCGGACCGGGCGCGGGCGGGAAGGCGGCGGCCCTCGGGTGCCGACGTCCGGCTCGGGACGACCGAGGGGGGAGGGCCTGTCGGGGCACGGGGTCGCTCCGGCAGGCCCTCCCCTTCGCCCGCGCCTTCGCTCGCGCCGCGGAGCCGGCTCACCTCGGGTCGCGGCGGCTCGCCGGAGATGCGCCGCTCCGAGAAGGAGGCCGGACGTAGGATGTGGTAAAAGGCCGCCGCTACCGAAGCGAGCGGGCGGGAAGCCGACCGGAGGGGCCCGCTTCGCCGGAGCGGGTGAGGAGACGGGACGATGGCTGGAAGGGCGCGGGCAAAAGGCGCGCTGGTGCGTGTCGCCGTGGCCGGAGCTACAGGCCGGATGGGTCGGGAGGTTCTCCAGGCGGTGAGAGCCGAACCCGACCTGGCCCTGGTCGGAGCTGTGGCCCGCCGCTTCAGCGGGCCGGCCGGGCCGCGGGAACTACCTTTGGAGGGGGAGCTGAACGCCGCGGGTGTCCCCACCTTCCCTGACGTCGCCGCCTGCCTCCGGCGCGTCCGGCCGGACGTGCTGGTGGAATTCACGTCCGCGGCGATTGCTCCCGATATTCTGCGGGCCTGCGTGGAGGCCCGGGTTCACGTGGTTTCGGGAACGACGGGGATGGACCCGGCGGTCTTGAAGGAAATCGGAGCGGCCGCGGAGGCCCGTGATCTGGGAGCGGTCGTGGTGCCCAACTTCTCCCTGGGGGCGACCGTGCTTTCCCTCCTGGTCCGCACAGCGGCTCCGTACTTCAAGACGGCCGAAATCATCGAGCTGCATCACGATAAAAAACGTGACGCACCTTCCGGCACCGCCCTGGCCCTGGCCCGGACCGTCGGCCAGGCTCTGGCCCGGCCGGCCCGGCCGGAAGACGGGCCGCACCCCGTCGATGAGGACCAGCCTTCGCGGGGACTCGCCGTTCACGGGATTCCCGTGCACAGCGTCCGCCTGGAAGGGCTGGTCGCGCACCACGAGGTCATCTTCGCTTCGACCGGCGAGACTTTGAGTCTGCGACACGATTCCACCAGTCGGGCCTGCTTCATGCCCGGCGTCCTGCTCGCCGTCCGGAACGTCCGGCGCTGCAAGGGTTTGGTCACTTCGCTGGAGAGGCTGCTTGAAATCGCCCGACCCGACCCGACCGGTCTCTGACCGCGGCGGCCGTTCCCTCACCCGGGTCTGTCCCGCGACATAGAGTGTTTTCAGACGCGGGGCGCTCCGGCCCCGGGTCTGGGCCGGAGGCCGAAGGCTCCGCCCCTATATACAAACGGACCGGGTAAGGGGTTGGCTCGTGAACGGGCTCGCCGGGCGGAAAGTCACTATCGTCGGGGGCGACGGGCGCAACGATTACCTTGGCGCCCGTCTGGCGGAAGCCGGGGCCGAGGTTTGGCTGGTGCGTCGGAGGCCGCCCCGGACGGCGGCCCTCAACCACAGCCCGTCTTTGGACGAGGCGCTCGCGGGGGCCGAGCTGCTGGTCTGCCCGATGCCTCCGTTCGGCCCAGGCGGACGGATTTGGTGCGAGGACCCCCAGGACGAGTACGTTCTGGACGAGGGCGCCTTTGCGCGAATGACCCGCCCCGCGCTGGTTTTCGCGGGCTCGTTCCCGCCGGCCTTATCCGCCGAGGCCCGCCGGGCCGGCTGCGAGCCCATCTCTCTGGGTGAGCTGGACGAACTGGCGATTCTGAACTCCATCCCCACGGCGGAAGGGGCCGTTCTTCTGGCCCTGCAACAGACGACGGTGACCCTGCACGGCGCGCCGACTCTCGTAATCGGTTACGGTCGTACGGGGCAGACCCTGGCGGCCACCCTGCGGGCTCTGTCGGCCGAGGTGACGGTTGTAGCCCGTCGGCCCGAAGCGCGGGCGCGGGCGCTGGCCTCGGGGTGCGCTTCCGTCGGCTTCGAGCGGCTCCGGGAAGCGGCGGACGGGGCCTGTTTCGTCTTCAACACCGTCCCGGCCCTGGTTCTGGTCCAAGATGTCTTGTCCCGGCTGCACCCGCGGGCCGTCATCGTGGATCTGGCTTCCGGGCAGGGCGGGACCGACTTTGCAGCGGCCGAGAGTCTGGGACTGCGGGCGGTGCTGGCCCCGGCTTTGCCGGGCCGAGTGGCGCCGGAGACTGCCGGAGGTTACCTGGCGGACGTCATCATCCGGACGGTCGAGGACCGGCTGGGCGGACGACGGCTCGGCCGCCGCTGACCGCCGGCCCCGCCGCGGCGGCCGGGCGGGAGCCTGGAGAGAGAGGGGGGTGTGGGGTGAGTCTACAGGGTAAAAGGATAGGTTTCGGCCTCACGGGTTCGCACTGCACACTCGAGCGGGCCTTCCCCGCCCTGGAGCGGCTGGTGGCCGAAGGCGCCGACGTCACCCCTATCGTCTCGGAGGCGGTGGCGACTACGGAGACGCGCTTCGGAACTCCGGAGGCCTGGTTGAACCGTCTCTACCAGGTGACGGGCAAGAGACCGTTGCGAAGGATCGCCGAGGTCGAGCCCATCGGTCCCCAAAAGCTGCTCGACGTCATGGTCGTGGCCCCGTGTACCGGCAACACCATGGCCAAGCTGGCCAACGCCATCACGGATACACCGGTTCTGATGGCCTGTAAAGCCCATCTTAGAAACCAAAGGCCGGTCGTCCTGTCCATCTCCACGAACGACGGGCTGGGGATGAACGCCAAGAACCTGGGGGTCCTGCTCAACACCCGGAACATCTATTTCGTGCCTTTCGGCCAGGATAACCCTGAAGGCAAGCCGAATTCGCTGGACTCCGACCTGGGGCTTTTAGTGCCGACGATAGAAGCGGCTCTCGCGGGTCGGCAGCTCCAGCCGCTTCTGGTCCCGCGCGTCGAGAGCCGTTAGTGCGCCCCGCGGCCTCGAGGCGCTCTCGGTGCGGCTCCGGTGCGGGTCGCGGTGCGGGCTTCCGGTGCGACTCGGCGGGCTCCGATACAGTAGATTCTTACGGCGGCGCGGGCCAAAACCGATTAAACTATACGCAACACCCTTTAGCGGGAGAGGAGTCGTCCCGGTGCGTAGTTCCCAAGGCGGTATGAGTGTGGCCGTGGTCGGCGCGGGCGGCGCCGTGGGGCGCAAGGTCGTCGAGATTCTGGAAGAGAGGGCCTTTCCGGTAAGCCGCCTCCGGCTCATGGCTACGTCCCGCACCGCCGGCCAGAGGGTTTTGTTCGGCGGGCGGGGCTACACTATCGAGAACGCGAGCGCGGAAGCCTTCGAAGGCGTGGACCTGGCCTTCTTCGCCACGCCGACGGAGGTGAGCCTGGCTCTTGCTCCGGAGGCGGTCCGCCGGGGCGCGGTTGTCGTGGATAAGTCCAGCGCTTACCGGGCCGACTCCTCGGTCCCGCTCGTAGTCCCGGAAGTGAACGCGGAGGCGCTCTATGGCCATCGCGGTATCGTGGCCAGCCCCAACTGCTCGACCATCCAGATGGTAATGGTCCTCAAACCCTTGAACGACCTGTCGCCGCTGCGCCGGGTGGTCGTTTCGACCTACCAGTCGGTGTCGGGAACTGGTCGGGAGGCGGTCGAGGAGCTCCGGCAGCAGTCCAGCGCGGTCCTGGACGGGCGACCCGCCCAGCCGGTGGTCTACCCGCGCCCCATAGCGTTCAACCTTCTGCCGCACATCGACGAGTTCACCGCGAACGGGTATACAAAAGAAGAGATGAAGATGGTTAGTGAGACCCGCAAGATTCTGGGCCGGGAGGACCTGGCCGTAAGCGCCACGACGGTACGGGTGCCGGTGGAGGTCGGTCATTCCGAGGCCGTCTGGGTGGAGACCGAGGAGCCCATCGAACCGGAGGCCGCCCGGGAGGCGCTCCGGGCCATGCCCGGCGTGGTGGTCCTGGACGACCCGGCGCGGTCAGTCTATCCCACTCCGCTCGATGCGGCCGGTCGCGACGAGGTTTTCGTCGGGAGGATCAGAAAGGATTTGAGCTCGAAGACGGGCCTGGTCCTGTGGGTGGTTTGCGACAATCTCCGTAAAGGGGCTGCGTTGAACGCCGTCCAAATAGCCGAGGCGATGGCCCGTTGCGGCCTTCTGGGCGAGGGAGAGGGAAGATGAGAATCATTGTTCAAAAGTTCGGCGGTACCTCGGTCGCCACGGCCGCCCAGCGCCAGGTCCTCGCCGACCGCGTCGCCGAAGCCGTGAAAAGAGGTTACCGGACGGT
>Ga0315298_1004648_pt1 | contig 20315 bp, 18 predicted proteins | sample WHS_1_MG_FD_203077 | JGI IMG/M metagenome (GOLD analysis project Ga0315298, IMG submission 203077) | Extremophilic microbial mat communities from Washburn Hot Springs, YNP, Wyoming, USA - WHS_1_MG | ecosystem: Environmental > Aquatic > Thermal springs > Hot (42-90C) | place: USA: Wyoming...
GCTGCAGCCGCGCGTCGATACCGGTCTCGATGTAATGCTCTAGCGCGCTGCGGAACAGCGCCTCTTTGTCACCGAACGCATTGTAGAGACTCGCCGCGGTGATGCCGGTCTCCGCGAGCAGATCCTTGATCGACGTCGCCTCGTATCCACGCCTCCAGAAGCAGCGGATCGCCGCCGCACGCACCGCATCCGGGTCGAATTCTCTAGGTCTTGCCATGGCACCACGTGTCGCAAAATGCTGCGCGCGTCTTGCCGCCCCCGCGCGGCCATGCGATTCTATAACGGTCGTTCCATAACTCAAGCGCCAGATGACCGCTGTCGCAGCGGCGTCTCGGCCCGTCGCAGGATGCACGGAAGCGTCACATCTGCAGAGGCATCATTTACGCAGCGACGCGAGTCTCGCCCGTTCTGGAGCACGGGCGGCACCCGCGGCACTCCCCATCACGCATTGCACAACGAGGTCATTTCATGTCGATGTCAAACGCAGCGCTCTCATCGTTCGAAATCGGACTCAACGCACTGTCCTCGATGCTCGACAAGGCGGAAGCCTATGCCGCGGCGAAGAAGATCGATGCGGCGATTCTGCTCAACACGCGGCTGTTTCCGGACATGTTCCCGTTCACGCGGCAGGTGCAGATCGCCTGCGACGCGGCTAAGAACGGCGGCGCACGGCTCGCCGGCGTCGAGCCCCCCAAACACGAAGACACCGAACAGACGATGGCAGAGCTGAAAGCGCGGATCGCCAAGACGATCGCCTTCGTCAAGACGCTCGACAAGGCCAAGATCGACGGCTCCGCCGAGCGTGAGGTGATTTTCCCGATGGGCCGCGAGAACAAGGCGAAGATGCGCGCAGTGGATTACTTCAATCACTTCGTGCTGCCGAACTTCTACTTCCACATCAGCACCGCGTACGGAATTCTGCGCCACTCGGGCGTCGAGCTCGGCAAGCGCGACTATCTCGCCGGCATTCCGATGACGATGGTCTGAGACAGCGCAGGCCGTCCGGTGGCGTCACTGCCGGACGGCCGGACGCTCGGCGCGCACGCCAGCACTCCCCGGCCCGCACGACGGGGACCGTCACTTGGGACCCAGAAAACACCCATGCGTGCGCGCCGCGCCACGTTCTGCTTGCGCCTCTTCTCGGACACCCCGAGCCGATCTGCGCTGACCACCCGGGTCTCGGCGCGAAGCGGCTGGTAGCCCAAAGCGCACCGTTTTGCCGCAGCCTGCCGCGACCGCAGATTCAGATGCTGCGGGTAGCTGGGCACGCGAGCGCGCGCGGCGGGATTGATTTACCCCCCTGAGATGTGACATCGCGAACGGCTGCTCAACATGCCGTGATGGACCGCCCGCTCTGGCGACATCACGACGACGACCTCGCGCAGATTGGTCGACGGCGCGGCAGTGAGAACTGGGCTCGATATGCGCTGGGCGTCACTCCGACGTGACGCTTGAAGTGGTGCCGCAGCCCGGCCGAGGTGCCGAAACCCGCCTTCAACGCGACCTCATCCAGTTCGGCCGCGTCGGTCTCGAGCAGGAAGCGCGCCGCCTCCACCCGGGCTGCTGTCACCCATTGGCCGGGCGGCATTCCGGTCGACTGCTCGAACCGTCTGATGAACGTTCTTCTGCTCATCGCCGCGCGCCGCGCCATGTGTGCAACGGTCCAGCGTGCGGCCGGCTGCCGTCTGATCGCCTCGAGCAACGGGCCCAATCGACCCCCAGCGTGCGCGGGGATCGGTCGCTCGATGAATTGCGCCTGGCCACCCTCGCGATGTGGTGGCACGACCATCCGACGGGCGACCTCGTTCGCGACCCGCGCGCCGAAGTCCTTGCGGACCACGTACAGCAGAAGATCCACCCCCGCCGCCGAGCCTGCCGATGTCAGAATCTGACCCTCATCGACGTAGAGCACGTTCGCATCGACGTCGATAGTCGGATACATCGTGCGCAGCTTCTCGGCATGAAGCCAATGCGTCGTCGCTTTGCGACCCGCAAGCAATCCGCAGGCCGCAAGCAGAAACGCCCCGGAACAGATCGACACGATCCGCGCGCCCCTGTCATAGGCCGCCAGGAGCGAAGCTCGCACGGCGGGAGAAGGAGGCGCTCCTTCCGTGCGCCAACAGGGAATCACGATCGTCCCCGCGTCGGCCAGCCGCTCGAGTCCAGCTTGTGCGATCACCCGCAGGCCCCCGGTTGCCCGCAACGGTCCGGGCTTTTCCGCGACCGTGACGAAGCGGTACCAGTCCGGCTGCATCTGCGGCCTGTGCAGCCCGAACACTTCCGCCACGATGCCCGTTTCGAAGGCTGCGAGGCCATCGTGCAACAGAGCGGCCACCAGGCGATTGGGACCCCGTCGGCGCTTTGGCATGATTTCGATTGTAAATGGCATTTATGCCAATTGTAAGCCGCAGCCATCGCCGGCAAGCTCCCGCCAGCCATTGAGGAGGCAGTCATGACCAACAATGTCACCGCGGTCGCACCGGCGCCGAGCAGCGACGCCATGGCACATTTCGAGCGGACATTCAGGTTCGAGACGGACTGTTGGGATGTCCACGATGCTCTGTCGTCAGGACAGAGCGGGTTTGTGCTCCTCGACGTCCGCAGCCCCGAGCTCTACGGGCGCGCTCACGTCCCCGGCGCCCTGAGCTTGCCGCATGGCAAGATCACGGCCGGCAAGATGGCGCAGTGGCCGCTGGAGACGCTCTTCGTGGTGTACTGCGCGGGACCTCATTGCAACGGAGCAACGCGCGGCGCCCTGCGGTTAAGTCAGCTGCATCGCCCGGTCAAGGTGATGACCGGGGGACTGACCGGCTGGATGGATGAAGGCTTCGCCCTGAGGGAGGGAGATGCGCCGTAATCAGCCGAGTGGCCTCGCGGATGTCGCCGGGCGGATCGCACGCGCGATCGAGCTGCGCAGAACTCAGCGTGTTGCGCCCGCCATCGATGAAGCAGCGCTCGCGGCACGGCTCGCATCCTACGACTTCGCGCAGCCGAGGGCGCTGGATGAGGTCACCCGCGATCTGCTCGATCTGCTGACGCAGTATGCGGTTCGGAGCGATCATCCGCGCTATTTTGGTTTGTTCAATCCGCCAGCGCTGATTCCCGCGATCGCCGGTGATTGGATTGCGTCTGCCATCAATCCACAACTGGCGGTCTGGAGCCACGCGCCGGCGGCCGCCGAGATAGAGCGCAAGCTCGTCCTGCTCTTCGGCCGATGGATCTGGTCCGAGCACACTGTCGCTGGCACATTCACCTCCGGGGGAAGCGAGGCGAACCTGACGGCACTGCTGGTGGCATTGCAGGGCCGCTACCCGCGGTGGCACCAGGACGGGATCCCGCGTACGGGACGCCCGCCGGGTGTCTTTGTCTCCTCCGAATCCCATCTGGCGTGGATCAAGATCGCCCGCATGTGCGGGCTCGGGAGCCAGGCAGTTCATCTGGTCTCTCCTGCAGACGGTCTCGCGCTCTCGGGGGCGCAGATGCAGGCCGCGCTTTCAAGTGCCGCCGCCGAACCCGTACTCGTAGTCGCCACCGCGGGAACGACGGCCCATGGTTCCATCGATGATCTCGCAGGCATCGCGGCGGCCGGTCACGCGCACCACGCTCACGTTCACGTCGATGCGGCTTGGGCGGGCGGCGCTCTGCTCCACGGCCCGGCTCGCCCTCTGTTTAACGGCATCGAGGCGGCGGACTCGGTGACCGTTGATCCGCACAAGTGGCTTGCCGTGCCCATGGGCGCGGGGCTCTTTCTCAGCCGAAGCTGGCAGGGCCTCGAGCGCACCTTCGACGTCGCGAACGGATACATGCCGTCGGCCTCCACTGAGCACCGGGACGCCTATATCCACTCGGTGCAATGGTCGCGCCGGTTCATCGGGGCGAAGCTGTTTGCGTCGTTGGCGACGATGGGACTTCCCGGCTATCAGCAGATGATCGCGAGGCAATTCGAGCTCGGGGCCCGCCTGCGCGCGCGGCTCTCTGAAGAGCACTGGCAGATCGACAATTGCACGGCATTGCCCCTCATCTGCTTCTCCCCCCGGTTCGATGGCGAACGCCGTGCGCTGCTGATCCGCAGGATTGCCGAGCGCGTCATTCGGGATGGAGCGGCGTGGATCTCCGTCGCCACCCTTCGCGGGCAGCTCGTCTTGCGGGCGTGCATCAGATCCTTCGAAACCTGCGAGGATGATCTCGAAGCGCTTCTGAAGAGTCTGAACGCAGCCCGAACAGCCGCCCTGACGGAGGTGACCTGACCGGACCGGACGCATCCGCAGACAGATCAGGGCGCCGGAACCATCGGCGAATCACTCCGCGGGTCGATGCGCAAGTCACGAACGCGCATGGCGTTCAGTCGCGTCACTCGCCCGCGAGGGCGGCCGTTCAGTTTGATCCTGCCGGAGGGGAGGTCTGCGGCGCAGGCACCGTGGGTGGCGTTGCGCCTGCGGGCGCCGGACTCGGCAGCGTCGCCGGCTCATTTGATGCGCGCTTGCCCGAAGGCGCCGCTTCAGGTGCGGTCGTTCCCGCAGACGCGCCGGACGGCGCAACCGCGGACGCACGCACGCCTTCACCGACTCCCGCGCGCCGCACTGCATGCGAGGACGGGATACTGAGTGGCGGGTTCACAGCGCTCTGTGCCTTCTCGGTTCCAGAACGCTTGGATTCAGAGGTCTTCGGCGACGGAATCTTCGGCACAGACGTCTGCACCACCGGCGCCTTCTTCGACCGCTTCGTCTGGGCAGCCGTCTGCGGTGGCTTTTTACGCGCCGCAGGGTGGACCTTCCCGGTCGCCGCCTTGTGCGGGGCCGGCAACTGGTCCACCGCGACCGTCGCCACGTTCACGACCGAAGGATCGTCACGGAGCTTGACATAGAGCTCACCGTCCGCCGGATGCGGCACCGGCAGCGCGTAGCCCGGAAATCCGTCCGGCACCTGAACGGCATGGTGGAACGTAGGATCATTGGCAATGGCGTCGACCAGGAACAGGTCCGAGCCGGTCAGCTTGCAGGCGAGTTTCGGCGTGGCAGGGCAAACCATGTGGTGCAGTTGCGGCAGCCTCACCAGGGTGACCAGGGGCTGCCAGCCGCCCTTGACCCCCTCATCAATGACCCGGAACTGCAGTGGCCCGAACGCCGAGGGCCCGAAGGCCCGGGCTGGATCGAGCGTCGCGATGGCCACCTGCTGATTCTCGAGGGTGATGCCGCCATTCGTCAGACTGAGGGTGGTCGAGTACAGACCATCGGTCGTGGCCACCTGAATCGACTCGTCCTGGTCGAATGCCATAGGCGCCACGGCGCGCACCGAGAATGTCAGCTGCGCATGTTGGGGCAGCTCATTGCCATTGCCGAGATGAATGTGGCTGGGCGCATCCGCACCCGAGAGATACACGCTCTTGGCCATGAGTGCGACACTCGGCCGTGGCGCGGCGACGGCCGCGTCGAGCGTGAGCACCCGACCGTCCTTCAGCTGCACGCGCACCGTGCCCGCTTCGCCCGCCTTCAGTCGCGCCGCGGCCTTCGGCTCCTCGGCCGTCACGGTGAGCTGATCGACGCCGTGATGCGTCTTCAGCGCGCCCGGGACGAAGACGACGCGCTCGAGGGTCAGGCGAGCCACCTCGTCGAGTCGACTACCCTTGAGAATTCCCTCACTGTCTCCGGCATGGAGCACGAAGCTGTCGAGGCTGGCGGGCATCGAGTAGGCATCCAGCGGCACGCGGACCGGCGCCGCGGTACCGAACTGGCTCAACAGCACGGTGAGCGGACCCGGCTGCGCATCCTTCAGCGCAAGCTGCACCTTCACTTCGTTCGTATGCACCGCTGTCCAGTGCGCGGACCGCTCGGTACCGGCCGAATCGCGCACCGTGATGCGCTTCAGGCAGCTCAGACTGGGCGCGGTGAGGCGGACCGAATCGTCGCGGCCGACGATGACGGCAGCATCGCCGGGCGTCGCCACATTCCATCCCACGCCGGAGGCGTTTTCCAAACGGAAACGAGGCCCCTGGTAGCGCGAGAACCCCCAGTCCCCATGCAGCACTCCCTCCACCGCGTCGCGGAACGGTGTCCCGCGGATGGGGCCGGTATCGACGACGAAGCCGCCGACCTCGGCATCCGCCCACGCCGGCAGGTCGATCGTGTGGCCGTTCGCCTCCGTCAACCGCAGCCGCATGCGGTGCGCGTAGTTCGTCGAGAACACCAGCGGGGCGCCCTCCACGGGCAGGATCAGGCGCTTGTGCCGGATGCAGAAGCTCTGCTGCGGGTTGACCGCATGCAGCGGCGGGAGCTCCGGTGCTTCGATCGCCGGCAGTGCCGTCACCAGCACCGACTTCGGATCATGGAAGGACGGCGGGGTATTGAGCGTGAGCGCCAGTACGTCGCCATGCTGGGCGGCGAGTGCCGGGATGTATTCGTATTGCGCCGTCGTGAACGAGCTGAAGATGCGCGCGATATCAATGACCGAGGCAATGTACGGGCTGTAATAGCCATAGCTCAGCTGCGGCGTGTAGCTCGCTTCCATGGCCAAAGCGGAGGCCGGACCTGAGGTCAGCGCATCGACGATCGAAGTGCTGTGCCCGTCATTGAGGATCAGCGACTGCCCGCCTCGCATCAGGCACGGGGCCTGCAGCTGTGGAATGCGCTGCAGACACTTCGTGTTCACCTTGATCGCGAGACTGCGGGCGAGCTTCGGGGCGGCGTCCTTCAGGCGCTCCGGGGCATTCACTTCCAGGAACTGGATGGCGTCCAGGTAGCGATCAAGCCGCGCAATGTCCAGAGTCGCCTGGTTCAGGTCCTGGGACGTCCGCACGAACGCCCCGGGTCGCCCGCGCACGGCACCGACCAGCGTTCTGTAGTCCCCGTTCGTTTCCGGCGCGAGGAATACCAGCACCTGCTCGGCCCCGCGAGGTACCGTCAGCGTCAAGCCCCGCCGCGCACACTGCGGCTCCCAGGTCGAGCAGCCGTGGAACCAGCGCTCCGGCGGCGGATTGGTCGCGCCGCGCAGGAACGCCACGATCAGCAGGTAGCGCTCCGACTGGGTGGCAGGCAGGTCGGCACGAATCCACAGATGATCGCCCACCGCGAGATTCGGCACGTCGGAAATCGGGAGCGTCTCGTGGTGCCGGGTGACGGTCACCTCGAGATTGGGACCGGCGAGGTCGAACGGTGCCACGCCGGCTCGTACGGCCACGCTGAGGAACAGGGAGAGGATGGCGCTGAGCGCCAGCAGACGGGGGACGCGCATGGGGACATTGTACGGGGGCGGGCGGCGGGCGAAACAGCCCTTTTGGATCGTCATGCGGGGAGCGCCGGCGACCGTCTGCTGCCGCACACAGTTCCAGGGTGATCGAGACCCTGCGCACACGACCGGCGGACACGGGTTCAGGGGTCGTTCAGTGCGCCCGCATCGCCCCCCGGCGTGCGCGGCTCCGGCTCCGTCACACGGCAGCCCACGACCGACCCCTGCCCGCGGCACGACCCGGGTACCGAAAGACGCCGAAGCGCCGTTCCGCCGTCTGCGCACTTCACACCGGCTCGTTCGGCCAATCCGCAGCGCATATCACAGTGCAGCGGGCGCGCAAAACTCTCGCGCAAGAAACACCGTACACTCACCACAGCCTGCACGGACACTCGGACCTTTTTTTGACCACAGACCGGATCCGCCGACATGAATGAACGCGACACACCTCCCGACCGACTCATCGATGCGAGCGGCCTCGTTGCCGCGCTGCGGCAGTTCGCCACGGAGCGGGACTGGGACCGGTTTCACTCACCAAAGAACCTCGTCATGGCGCTGACCGGCGAAGTCGGCGAACTCTCCGAAGTGTTCCAATGGATGAGTGCCGAAGCCTCATGCGAGGCTGCGCGGGACCCGGCCACCGCCACCGCAGTCCGGCATGAATTGGCCGACGTTCTGCTCTACGCCGTTCGTCTTGCCGACGTCCTCGGCGTTGATCTCAACGCCGCTGCGGCCGAGAAACTGCGGTTGAACGCCGAGAAGTATCCGGTGCGCGCGGCACGCGGCAGCAGCAAGAAATACACGGAACTCTGAGCGCACTGACCCCAGGAGTCCGAGTCTGATGATCGTCTACCGATCGGAAAAAGACGCCTTCCTGCGCGACGTCCGGCGAGGAGACATCGATGAGGTGATCCTCGAGCGATTCAAGGCAACGACCGGGCACTCCGTCGCCCGGTCGGAACAGCGCTCCTGGGGGAATTCTCTCCAGCACGTCGCGAACGTGCTGGATGACGATTCCGTTGCGGATGACCTCGGCATCGCCGTGGAGTTCGTACTCCCGTTGTCGTTGAAGCGGATCGACGTCACCGTCGCCGGTCACACCGACACCGGTCAGCGCCGCGCCATCATCATTGAACTGAAGCAATGGGAGACCGCCCGCGCATCGCCCAGGGATGCAATCGTCTTCACCCACGTCGGCGGAAGGGAGCGCCCGGAAGTTCACCCCTCGTATCAGGCATGGTCCTATGCGGCATTCCTGCGCGGCTTCAACGAAGCCGTGTATGAGGAAAACCAGGGCATCGGTCTGCAGCCTTGCGCTTATCTGCACAATTACAAGCGCGACAGCGTCATTGACTCGACGCATTACGATGCATATCTGCGCGAGGCGCCGCTTTTTGCCAAGGGCGAGGGGGAGAAGCTCCGGGAGTTCATCCGCAAATACATTCCGCGCGGACGCGGCGATGAAGTCCTGGTGGCACTCGAGAACGGCCGCATAAGACCCTCCAAGGCTCTGGCGGACGCCGTCACCGGCATCGTCCAGGGTCAGCCGGAATTCGTCCTGCTCGATGACCAGAAGGCGGTCTTCGAGGCCTGTCTGGAGGCGGCACGCAACGCGACGCCCGGCGCCCCGCGTGTTCTGATCGTAGAGGGCGGGCCGGGCACGGGCAAATCCGTCATCGCCGTGCATCTGCTGGCGGCGCTGCTGGCGAAGAAAATCTTCGCGATGTACGTGTCGAAGAACGCCGCGCCCCGGCATGTATTCGTCGAGCAGCTCGGCCGCCTCAGGCAGGATAAGGTCAAATTGGCCAGTCTGTTCACCGGCCCCGATCGCTTCCTGGACACCGCGGAGAACGCCGTCGGTACGCTGATCGTGGACGAGGCGCACCGGCTCACCGAAAAGGTCGGTTTTTTCGGTAACAAGGGCGAGCACTCCGTCAAAGACCTCGTCCGCGCCGCGCCCTGCTCGATTTTCTTCCTCGACGAGCGCCAGCAGGTGACGTGGAAGGACGTCGGCTCGACCGAAGTGATCAGTCGATTTGCGGCCGAGCGCGGCGCTCAGCTCGAAGTGCTTCAGCTGGCGTCTCAGTTTCGTTGCGCCGGATCCGATGGCTATCTCGCGTGGATCGATGACGTGCTCGAGATCCGCCCGACCGCAAACCGAACGCTGGCAGACAGCCCGCTCGAGTTTCGCGTCTTCGACGATGCCCGCGAAATGCACTCCGCGATCGAAGCCAGGAACACCCGCAACAAGGCTCGCGTCGTCGCCGGGTACTGTTGGCCGTGGAGGAGCAAGAACACGCCCGACGCGTTCGACATCATCATCGGCGAGTATGAGCGCCGCTGGAACCTGACCACGGACGGAAGTCTTTGGATCGTCGCCCCGGAATCAATCCGCGAAGTCGGCTGCATCCACACCTGCCAGGGCCTGGAAGTCGACTACATCGGCGTCATCATCGGACCTGATCTGGTGATGAAGGAGGGCCGCCTGCAGACGGTCCCGGAGGCCCGCGACCGGTTCGACAAATCCATCAAAGGGTACAAGAAGGATCTGGCCATCGATCCGCGCGGCACTCAGGCGAAAATCGACCGCATCATCAAGAACACGTACCGGACACTCATGACGCGCGGCATGAAGGGGTGTTACGTGTATGCCACGGACTCGGGCCTTCGGGAATATCTGCGCCAGCGCAGCGGCCGTTCCTGAGCCGCCTCATGCTGCGGGAGGGGTGGGCGAGCTGTGATCCTGCGCGCAGGCAGATCTGAACTCGACGGCGTCGTTGTCCCTGTGCCCTAACCGGCGGTGCGCCTCGATCCGCTCAGACGGAACACCTGATTGGCGCCCAGCCCGTCGAAGAGCACGTCGTGGCAGCTGAACACGAGCACCTGCAGAGTGTCGACCGCGCGGAACAGCACCCGATGAATCTGCCGGATCCGCAGCGGATCGGTGTTCACCAGGGAGTCATCCAGCACCAGAGGCAAGGTTCCCTCCCCGGCCAGCACCTCCGCGAGGCCGATCCGGGTCAGAAGCGCCAGTTGCTCCTGTGCGCCGCCGGAGAGCTCCTCGAACGGCTCGCTCAGCGCGTCGCCGCGCAGCCCCACCATCCCCAACGCTTCGCCCAGATCGAGGTCGCAGCCGGGAAACATACTCGCCAGATACGGCCTGACCCGCTGCATCACCGGCGCCGTGAGGCGCTCCACCACGCGGGTACGCTCTTGCGAGAAGACATCCCATAGACGCTTCGCCGCCGCAGCCTGCCGCTCCAGACGCACCAGCTGGACTCGAGTCAGATCCGTGCGCGCCTGAGCGTCCTGCAGCGTGTCATAGGTTCCCATGCCGACCGCAGCATGCATCGCACCTGTGAGTTGCTGCACGCGGTCCCGGATCTCCTGGACGCGCCCCTGGAGGCTCTGCAGCGCCTGCGAGAGCCGCCGCGCATCGCGTTCGGCCTCCTCGCCCCCCAGGTCGGTGAACGCCCGTCGACAGTGCTCCACCGTCTGCTGCGCGAGCGCTCGATGGCCAATGTGCTCCTGCAGCGCCTGCTTCAGCGCATCCGCATCCGGTCGCACGGCCCAGTCCCGTGCCAGACGCTCGTGCTCGGACTGCTTGTCTCGACGGATCGCGATCTGCGCCGCGATCTGCGCGCGGATGCGGGTCAGTGCGGCATTCGCGCTGTCGCGTGCGCTGCGGGCGGATCGAACCTCGTCGTCGGCCGCCGCAAGCGGCGCCTCCAGCGATTCCGCCCTGCCGGCCACCGGCCTCTGCGGTCCGAGTCGCTCGAGTTCCGCCTCGGTGCGCAGCAGTTCGTCCCGCAACCCGTCCCGTGACTTGGACCATGTGGCACGCGCCTGAGCCGTCAGCTGCTCGATCTTGCGGGTCATCTGCTGGATGCGTTCGCAGGCAACACGCGCCTGCGCCACGGTTTCGACACCCAGACGGGTCAGTGCGTCCGCGAGTTCAGCATCGGCCTTGGCTTTCGCATCGCGCAGCGCATCGAGCGTCCCACGGCCCGGCCGAACCTCGATGGCGGCCAGGTCGCCCAGCTGGACCGTCCGGTTCTCGACCACGTCGAATTCCAGCCTCGTCCCGCCCGGATGGGCAGTTCCGTCGACGTGCGCGGCCTGCTGGAGCGTCACCACGACACTGACGGCAGCACCGTGCAGATGCGCTTCCGCCGTGCGCGCCGAGGCCTCGAGGCGCTGCAGTTCTCCGAGCGTCTCCTCGCGGATGTCGGGCTCACGGGCACGCAGCTGCTGCGCCTCCAAGCGCTCCCGCTCGATACGGTCGAGTTCCGAGACCTTGTCCTGCAGCTCCCGGCGCCGCTCGTTCAATTCACCGCGGCGGGCTTCCCGCCGCGCCTGCTCGAGCGCTGCGCCCGTGGCCTTGAGCGCTTGTTCGGCCGCTGATACGCGTCGAAGTGCAGACTCTGCATCCGTCTCGAGCACTTGCTGGTGCGACATCAGGCCTTCCAGACCCGCATCCAGCTCGGCGGATTCTGTGGCCAGCCGCCGCAGCGTCGCATCGGCCTGCTGCCGTGCATTCAGGTCGTGCTCGGCACTGCTCGCCGTCACGATCGCGGTCTTGAGCGCGCCCTCGGCGGCGGCCAACTGCGTGCCGGCGCGCCGCGCGGCCGCGGCGCGCTCATCCGCCGCAGCCGCCTCCCGCTTCGCGGCCTCCAGTCGGTCCGAGAGCGAGGCCAATTCCTCTCGCGCACCGTGTAGTTCGGCTGCGGTCTGCTCGCGAGCTTCGTGCGCCTTTTGCGCGGTCTGCTGCGCACTCTGCGCTTCCGCGAGCGCCTTGCGGGCATTACGCAGCAGCGTCGTGTCCTGGCCGGTTGGGGTGTAGTAGCGCTCGTACACCTCGTGGATACGGCTCATCAGCTGCTGGCCCTGCGCCGAAATCGCCGCCACGCCGATTTCTGCGGACAGCCGCTCCTGGAGCCGGGCCCGACCGTCTTCGTTCAGATCCTCACTCGTCCCGCGCCGCGAGTCCCCCTGGGCCACCATCAGCAGCGGCCAGAACCCCAGTTCATCTGCATGCGGCGCGCGCGAGCCGCTCGCGCGGGTGCCCAGGAGGCGGCGCAGTTCATCTTCAGCCTCCTCGGCGCGCAACGTCGTGCCGCCGCCGGCGAGCTGCGCCGACGCGCCCTTGAGGAATTGCTTGTGCAGTTCGTACTGACGGCCCTCGACCTCGAATGCCAGCCGCACCGATGGAGCCTCCGAGGCGCTCCAGCTCTGCAGCCGCTGTTTGTGCTGAGCCACGCCCTTGTGCGATTCGAACAGCGCGAACTGAATGGCCTGGAACAGCCGGCTCTTGCCCGCTTCGTTGGGGCCGAGCACGAGGTTGAGCCGGGGCGAGAGCGGCGCGAGGGAGCGCGTGAGGCCTCGCCAGTGACGCACTTCGACTTCAAGGAGCCGCATCGGAGGCCTCTCGCTGCAGCCGGTAGAGTAACTGCAGAGCATCCGCATCGGCCACGTCCGTCCCGGACTGCAGGCGTTGGACACCCGCCGCCATGAACCCCTCGCCCGTCAGGGCCGCCAGGTCCTCCGGGCGGGGCTGCGCGATCAGGGCATCCAGATCGGCATCGAGGTAGGCGAGCCGCTCGCCGTATTCCTCGACCAGTGCGTCGAGCGCATCCCGCGCCGCCATGGAGACCGTGCCCCGCACATGCAAATGCACCAGGGTCTGCGATCGATCGGGCAGGGCCTCGAGTTCCGCGCGCAGTTCGAGAACCTGTGCATCCTCGGTGATCTCACGATCCAAGGTCAGCCAATGCGTCTGGGCGATCTGTCGGCGCTGCACGCGCGGCTCGCTGCCCGGCCCGTCGATGTCCACCACCAGAACCGCCCCCGGCTCCAGCTCCTTGAACCGGGTCGGTTCCGGGGCGCCGGGGTACCAAGCTCGCGCGTTGTAGCGGAACGTTCCGTGCCAGTCCCCGAGGGCCAGGTAGTCAAAGCCCTTCGCGATCACCCGATCCGCGTCGATGAGATTCGGCACAATGCTCTCGGCGTCGCTGGAGAAATTGATGACGCCACCGTGCGCCACGGCGATCCGGATGCCCTCACCGGCAACCCGCACCGGCAGCCACCCCGTCGGGTCTTCCGTTTCGTGCCGGCGAAACAAGGGGCAGGGATAGACCAGAGCCTCACCGAACCGCAACGGCTCCCGGGTGACCAGGAGACGGACATTCGGGGGCAGCTCGAGCCGGCGCAGAGCACCGTCGTCTGTCGCTGCGTCGTGATTCCCCGGCAGCAGTCCGACCGGAATGTCTCCGAAGCTCGTAAGCGCATCGGCGGTCTGCTGCAGTGCGTCGCGGCCGAGCGCGTTGTCATCGAGGACATCGCCGGCAACGAGGACCGCATCGGCGCGCAATTCCCGTGCGAGGGCACCGATGGCGCGCACGGTCTGAAACCGCAGCAGCCGCAACTGTGCGGCCCGCTCCGGACTCACGTAGCGCAGCTTCAATCCGAGCTGCCAGTCCGCCGTGTGAATGAATCTCATCCCTCAGTCTCCCCGAAGCCCCGCGGGTATTCCAGCGGATTGTGGGCGGGGTTTCCAGAGGGCACGGGGGTGCTCGGGCGCACACCCCTGCCGCTCAGTGATAGCTGGGGGCCGGTGCTCCACCGGACCAGACCGGCACCAGAACGACGAATACGGCAATGTGGTGACCGGCTTGGGCGAACACGGGATTGCCCGGCAGATTGGCACCCCAGTGCGGCATAAGCACCCGGGGAAAATAGAACATCAGATGTGGCCGCCACGGTCCCGGCTCCCCGCCGATCCCGCGCCCCCGCCGGGACATCATGTAGGACATGGCGCCTGGCAACGGCTCCTCAATGCGGCCCTTGGCCCACGCGGTCTTCTCACGATCGCTGATCTCATGGCGCGATGCCCCGGCAAGCACCCATCGCGTCTTCATCAGATAGAGACGGAGCACCGAGCGTTGAGTCGCAGCGTTGTAACAGTCCGGGGCCCTGAACTTGGGGTCCCAAAACAGAGCACTGTGGGCCTCGGGAGGGTAGTCCCACGACCTCGCGACGAGACAGACGAAGCTGTTGACTCCCTTCGCCGCGATGACGTAGCCACCCGAACTGAGCACCATGACCGTCGCACGCGCAGAGACCGAGTGCGGCGCCGCGCTTCGAGCCAGTGCGATTTCCCGTGTCTCGCTGGCCATGAGATAAGCCGCGATACGCGCCGCGGAAGCCGCGCTCCCGGGGCCCGCCCAGACTGAACGCATCGCGATGACAGCCAGCGACAGCACGAATAATCCGGCGCAACCCCGCCGAAGCTTAACGCGCCTGGACATGAGCTACCGCGCAGCGGGTCGTGATGATCACGATTCAAACTCTCGGGGCGGATCGGGGCTGCGGGTAGCGACGCAGAAGCTTCTCAAGAGCTCCCGCCCAACCGCAAGCATGAGAGCGTGCAGCTGCCTCGGTGCGCAGCGCTGAATGTATGAGCGTCAGTTCGGTACCCGTATCGATGGCACGCAGTATGAATTCGAGTCGCGACGTGTTGCCCGCCTCAACCGCGTCACCGCCCTCATCCCACCGCCAGCTCATGACGATTCGATCAGGTCTTTCGATCTCGAGAAACTCTCCGGTACATTCGTGCTCGCTGCCGTCGAAACGGCAGAAACGCACACGAAACACGCCGTTTACCCACGGCTCTGCCATTGCGGACAGCACCGGCAAGTCATCCGGTCCCCACCAGGACGCCATACCTTCCGCGGTCACCAGAGCGTCGAAGACAATGGCCGGTCGTGCGGCAATTCGACGTACCAGAACAGCTTGCGTCATTTGTCTTCGCCCTCTGCCTCTCGTTCCTTCGCTTCGGCGTAACCCACCAACCGATCGAGACTGGTCGACCAGAAGCGACGATGGCGCTCCAGCCAGTCCGTGGCAACTCGCATTGAGCCGGGCTCGATCTCGATCCAGACCGTCCGCCCCGTCTTGGCGCGGCGGATGAGGCCGGTTTCGCACAGGATGTCCAAATGCTTCAACACCGCAGGCAACGTTATGGCAAAGGGCTCGGCCAACTCGCTAATCGAGAGCCTCGGCTCCTTCTCAAGCCTGGCCAAAATCGAGCGCCGGGTCGGATCGCTGAGCGCAGAGAATATGAGGTTAAGACGAGACTCACTACACTTTACCATTTGGTATAGTATATATGCGAATCGATCTATGTCAACCCGCTGCGGCTCGACTCAACTCCGGATCAGGCGGTACCTTGATAATGGTTCAGCACACACGCTCGCCAGAGGCGTCCGCGGCCTGCGTTCAGGTGGATCTCACGTGCGGCAGTCGAGCCCTGGTCACCGGCATTGAAACACCGGATGGAGCGTGGACGCGGCGACAATTCATCGCGAACGGTCTGGCGCCTCTGTTGCTGGTATCCGCACTGTCGCGGGCACGGGCCTCCGCCGCCTTACCGCAATCATCGACCAACGCACGCAGGCATACGGACCGATCACGTGAGAATCGATCCGGCGCAACGAGCCACGTGCAAGTGGCCCGCTTGACGACACCCGTGTATGTCAATAACCACGGCCCCTATCGCTTCCTGGTCGACTCCGGCGCGCTACGGTCGGTTCTCGCAACGGAAATCGCCACGCGTCTCGAATTGCCGCTCTGTCCGCCGGTCCTGCTTCAAGGAATCATCCTGGCCCGGAAGACCTCGGAGGTAAAGGTTGACCGACTCGCTGCCGGGAGCGTCATCTGCAAAGACCTCAGGCTTCCGGTTCTGCCGGGCGCAATGCTCGAAGCGGACGGATATCTCGGCCTCGATGTGCTCGACGGACATCGGGTGATCTTCGATTTCAAGACCAATACGCTGCGGATCGAGGAGTCTGAAAGGCTCTTCTCGACGCTGTGGGCACGCGATGAGCAGATCCGAATCCGCGCAGGTGGAGACTCGGGCCGACTGAGATCGACCGACTGCTACGCCGATGGCTGTCGCACCACTGCTTTCATCGACAGCGGCGCGGAGGTCTCGGTGTGCAACTCCTCATTGTATGCGGACTTGCAGCGACGCAAGTCGCCTCCAGTGCCCCTCGCCACCGTAGAGCTATCGGGAATCACGGGAGGATCAATCCTCGGTAGGGTCATCCTGATTGATACGGTCCGGCTGCCCGGGTTGACCCTGACCAGCGCGCCCATCGTCATTGCCGACCTGCCCGTGTTCTCCTTGTGGGGGCTCAGCAACACACCCGCGCTCCTCATCGGCATGAATTGCCTGCGCGCCTTCTCGAGCGTCACCATCGACTACGGTCGCAAGGCGTTGCTCTTTCAAGTCAGGACCTTGCATCTCTCTCCATGGAATCCAGACTGACGGACCTTGAACTGAGCCGAGATCCATAGCACAGAAACTCTTCCGGCTGACTGCCCTGCGAATCAGAGCGTTCCCCGGGGTGACGTGGCGGTGACCAAATAGCCACTCCAGAGCGGATCACGAAGCCACAAGCATCGGCGCATCATCGCCGACCGGAGTACGGATCGGTTGAGGCAAGGACTCGGTAGAACCGCCGCTCACGTTCAGCCCAAATAATCAGTCACCATCCTGGAAAATCCAAAGGCACCGGCACACGAAGCGGGCACTCCAGGGAATACCGGTGTTTTATCCAGAATGAGAATAGAATCAATATCAACGAATTTTGGCGCACCACCCACACGCGCCACACGACGCTTCAGATCAAAATACAAATCCAGTCCTGGGGTTGCGAGGTAGCGGCTCACCTGTAGCGTCGTCAAAGGTGGCAGCGATCTGCGCCGCGTTGCGATGTGATTCCGCGGATCCGCGGACACACTAATTGATCGATTGGACGTCATCGGAGACGCCTCAGGACTTCCCACGGCCTGCAGGTGCGCATGATAATAGTCCGCAGTAGCATCACGCGCCCGCCCAGAGGCGGATGCGCGCATCGGATCTGCAAAAGGGTCACCATGACTGAACACGGCTTCGAAGTACCGTCACTGCACGAGGCGCTGGTCGAGCATCACGCCACACATGACAGACTCGCGCAGCGGATTGCACTGGTGACAGCAATTCTGGCAACGATCGGCGCGATCCTCAGCTATCAGTCTGGCGCCAACCAGAACCAGGCAATGTTCTTGAAGAACGAGAGCATCCGCAAACAAGCTCAGGCCTCGGACCAGTGGGCGTTCTACCAGGCGAGCTCGATAAAGCAACACATCGCGGAGGATATGGCGAGCATTGCGGGCAACGCGCAACAGCGCGCGAAACTGCTCGCACGGGCCAAACACGAAGCCTCGAAGAAGACGAAGATCATGGAAACCGCCGTGCGTCTTCAGCGCCAATCCCTGGCATTCAACGAACGGTCCGAGCGTGTGCTGCGCCCGCACGAGCGCATGGCGCTGGGCATGACGCTCATCCAGATTGCCGTGGCGCTTGCGTCGATCACGGTACTGACTCGCAGGACATGGCTCTTCTGGGGGGCCATGCTCTCTGCTCTGGTCGGCGTCGGTGTGGCCGCAAGCGGATTGCTGTGATCTTGGAGCAGGCCATCGGCCGGCATCAGTGAACCTGCAGGCGTAAAGACTCTATTCCGGCCGTTGGTGCGCATGCAGGCGCACTCCGATTTCAAATCGCGCCATTCCGGCCGGGTGCAGGCAGGGCTGGCGATCACCCGGCCGACGCCGTCGGATACTGAGGACTGAAGAGATTGCCGAGAGGTTGCGGAGTACAACGATCAGCGCCAGAGATAAAGGTCTCGCGCGTCCTCCGGAATGAACCCAGAGGCATCGCCCGTCGGCTCCACCACGGCTCGCATTCTGGCACGGACGAAACACACAAAGCGCGAAGGTCGTGTGGCTGTCGCGAAGGCCCCGCTCCCCATCAGGGCGACGAGGTGGCGGTAGCTGCGGCGGCAGGTAAGGCACCAACGAACGCGTGCTTCGATGACAATCGCAGGCATAGCGGCAGTCCGTGTGTTGTGGACTGACCAAACTGCCTGCACAAGACCGTTCTTATTGGTTCTGAAGGGCCAGTGGCCAGGGGCGAACGAACCACCGACACGCGGATTTTCAGCTGGGGACCGACCATACACGGGCTTATGAATCAATCACTTGCAGCGCTTGCCCTGCCCAAAACCCGCCTGTCCCCGGCACATTCCTGGCACACCGACGCTCTGGCCGGGTATGACTACCGGTACTGCTGAAATCCGACCTATGAGGGCGAAGCCATCCGCGTCCTACGCTCGGGCCCTCCTGCCCACGATCGGAGCGTTTATTTCCGGGGCCAGTTGAGGCAGAGTGATGCCATGAACGCACGCACCGATCAAGTGCTCATCGAGAAGCTTAACTCGCTCGCTCCCCAGCAGCGCGCCGAGGTCGAGGACTTCGTGGATTTCCTCAAGGCCCGACGTGAACGTGACCGCGACGATGCCGCTCGACGGCTGGGTGAGGCCTTCGCAAAGCTCGATGCGCTGAACCCGCCGCCGGAATCCCCGCAGGACGTGCAAGCCGAGATCGAAGCTGCCCGAGCCGCACGCCGTGCTCGCGATGCGGATCGTCGCTGACACCAATACGGTCCTCTCCGGCCTTTTGTGGCAGGGAACACCGCGTCGCCTGCTCGACTTGGCGCGCGAGCGCAAGATCACTCTCTGCACGAGCATGCTGCTTGTTGCCGAACTCGCCGAAGTCATGGCTCGCGACAAGTTTGCCGAGCGTCTGCGTGCCGCCAGGGTCTCTGCTATCGAGCTTGTTCAAGACTACGCGCGCTTGGCCGAGACCGCCACACCCGAAGCACTTCCGGCTCCGGTGATCGCGCGCGATCCCGATGACGATCACGTCCTCGCCTGCGCCCTCTGCGCCAAAGCCCAGCTCATCGTCTCCGGCGACTCCCATCTCCTGGACCTCAAGGCCTATCAGGGCATCCCCATCCGCGCTGCCTCGGTTGCGCTCAGCGTGATCGTCGCAGCACCGCGATAATCAGCCTACTGCGCTCAAGCCTGAGCCACCCCAGAGCGGCAAGTGCGGCTCACGTGCGGTCGGGGAGTGCTGAGTGCGGGCGAGTCGGACCAGCAGCGGTTGAGCCCAGGCCAGTGCTCCGTTTGCGGTAGGGACTGCTCTTGCGAGCAGCCCCCCGCTCAGATCCGTGCTCGCGGAGCTACCGCACACGGCTCCTACCTCGGATGATGTCGGCACAGCGCTGTTCGGGCCAAGGGTGAAGAATGCGGGGTCGGGGTAGCCATGCATTGGCAATGGCCGTCATTCGTTCCCAGTTGAGCCGGGATTTGTGACTGCGACGACGCAGGGTCCGGTACCATAGCCGTGTGCATTGGGTGCGAAAGGCCCCCAGTGCTTTCCAGTTGCCTGGCACCGCATGGTATGCGAAATACCCTTGGACGACGGAGCGCAGCCATTGTCCCTGCTCGGGCACGGGGCGATGCATGCGCTTCCTCAGCTCTGCTTTGACCTCATGAAGTTTGGCCGTAAGCCGTTTCTTCATGGTGGTGCGACGGACCTGGAACTTCCCATTCCGGTTCTGACTACACGAGTGCGTCAGTCCCAGGAAATCGAAAGTCTCGGCCTTTTTCCGGCCAAGACCCCGACAGTCCCGGTTCGCATAGCGACCGAATCTGATCAGGCGGGTCTTTTCCGGATGAAGCTCCAGCGAGAATCGCTGAAACCTCTCGCGCAGTGCCGCGGTAAAGCGTTCTGCCTCGTCTGCGTGCTGAAAACCGACGACGAAATCGTCGGCCCATCGAACGATGATGACATCACCTTTCGCTTGGCGCTGTCTCCAGTTCTGTGCCCACAAGTCGAACACATAGTGGAGATAGACGTTGGCGAGCAGCGGCGAAATCGAAGACCCTTGCGGGGTCCCTTCCTCGCTCGCCGCCCATATTCCCCCTTCGAGCACTCCGGCCTTCAGCCACTTTCGAATGAGAGCGAGCATCCGCCGATCGGCGATACGATGCTCGAGGAATCTCAACATCCAATCGTGATAGACTCGGTCGAAGTATCTCGATACATCCGCATCGAGTATCCAGCTAATCTTCTTGAAACGGATTGCGGTGGCCAAGATATCGAGCGCCATATGCGCTTGACGCCCCGGTCGAAATCCGTAACTGAAG